>Ga0209056_10000123_pt1 | contig 81326 bp, 77 predicted proteins | sample GraSoiAngelo_114_FD_185876 | JGI IMG/M metagenome (GOLD analysis project Ga0209056, IMG submission 185876) | Grasslands soil microbial communities from the Angelo Coastal Reserve, California, USA - 14_0903_13_40cm (SPAdes) (version 2) | ecosystem: Environmental > Terrestrial > Soil > Grasslands... | reverse complement strand
GATGCGGCTGTTCCGCGGCGCCCTGGGCACGAACAACGTGGACCACTGCACGCGGCTGTGTCATTCGACGTCGGTGGCGGCAATGCAGCGCGCGATCAACACCGCGGCGGCGTCCGGCTCGATGCGCGAAATCGAGCAGGCCTGCGACGTCATCTTCATCGCCGGCGCCAACACGACGGAGTCGCACCCGGTCTTCGGCGCGGCGCTGAAGCGCGCGCACGAGAAGCGAGCCAAACTGATCGTCGCCGACCCTCGCCGCACCGAGCTGGCGGGGCGCGCCGACATTCACCTGCAAATGCAGCCCGGCACCGACGTCGCCCTCTACTCGGCGATGTTGAATCACGTTTTGGGACAAGGGTTGGAGAATAGGGATTTCATCGCCAAGCGTACGCATGATTTTGAGAAGGTCCGCGCAGCCGTAAAGCCCTACACGCCCGAGAAGGCGGCGAAGATCACCGGCGTCCCTGCCGAGAAGATTCGTCGCGCCGCGGAGACATATGCCCGAGGCCCCAACACCTCGACCCTGTGGGCGATGGGGCTCACCCAGCACGCCAACGGCACCGACATCGTGACGTCGCTGCTCAATCTGATGTTCGCCTGCGGCATGATCGGGCGCTGGGGCGCAGCGATGTTGCCGGTGCGCGGCCAGAACAACGTGCAGGGCGCGTCCGATGTCGGTGCGATTCCATTCGTCTATACCGACTATCAGCCGGTCGGCGATCGCAAAGTGCGCGAGCGCTTCGCCAAGACCTGGAGCGTGCCCGAAGAATCGCTGTCGCTCAAGAGTGGCCTCATGGTCACCGAGGTGGTGAAACCAGAGAGCGGGGTGCGCGGGATGTACATCATGGGCGAGAACCCCCTCATCTCCGACCCCGACATCGCGCACGCCGAACACTGGTTCCAGGAGCTCGAGTTCCTGGCGGTGCAGGACCTCTTTCTCACCGAGACGGCGCGCTACGCCGACGTCGTACTGCCGGGGGCGAGTTTTGCCGAGAAGACAGGCACGTTCGTCAACACCGAGCGTCGCATTCAGCTCACGCGCAAGGCCTGTAGTCCACCCGGAGCAGCTCGCGGTGATCTTGAAATTCTGATCGACCTCTCGAACCGTCTGGGACTCACGACGCCGTTCCGAGAGGCTGAGGAGGTCATGCGCGAGATCGCGCGTGTGACCCCAAGTTGGGCCGGCGTCACGTATCCGCGACTCGAAGGACCCGGCTTGCAGTACCCGGTCCCGAATCCCGAGCATCCCGGCACATCGTTCCTGTTCGACCACGCGTTCCCCACGGGCGATGGCCGAGCCACCTTCGTGGCCGTCGCGTACACCGATCCCGTCGAGCTGCCGGACGATGAGTACCCGTTCGTGATGAACACCGGTCGCCAGCTCTACCACTGGCATACCGGCACGATGACGCGGCGCGCCAGCGGCCTCGATGCCCGCGAGCCGACGGCGATCGTCGAGATTCACCCCGACGACGCGAAACTGCTTGGCGTCCGGGAAGGCGAGCTCGTGCGGCTCACCTCGCGCCGCAACTCGATGGTCAGCGCTGCCCGCATCTCCGAACGCGTAGCCCGCGGGCAGGTGTTCGTGCCGTTCCACTTCCGCGAAGCGGCGGCCAATCTGCTCACGAACCCCGTGCTGGACCCCTACGCGAAGATGGCCGAGCTGAAGGTCTGCGCCGTGCGGCTCGAACGCGCGTGAACCTCGGGCTGAAAGGCCGCGTCGCGCTGGTCTGTGGCGGCACCCGCGGCCTCGGCCGCGCCGTCGCGGACATCCTGGAGGAAGAGGGGGCGCAGGTCGCGATCAACGGACGCAAGGCCGATGTGTCGGATCCGGAGCAGGCCACCGCGCTGGTGCACCGCGTCGCGGAGAAATTTGGCCGCCTCGATATCCTGTTCTGCAATGCGGGCGGCCCGCCCGCCGCACCGTTCAAGGATCAGCCGGTTGACGCCTGGCAGAAGGCGATCGCCCTGAACCTGCTCTCGACGATCCATCTGGCTCGCGCTGCGGTACCGATCATGGGCAAAGCGAAATGGGGCCGGATCATCTGCCTCGCGTCCGTCGCTGCGTTGCAGCCGCTGCCCGGTCTCATCCTTTCTTCGACCGCGCGCGCCGGCGTCCTGGGATTTGCCAAGGCGCTGTCGGACGAGGTCGCGAAAGATGGCATCACGGTGAACAGCATCTGCCCCGGCTTCATCGCGACCGAGCGCATCGCAGAGCTGTCGAAGGCCCGTCCCGAGATGATCAAGCAGCGCCTGGCCGAAATACCGATGGGGCGAATCGGCACACCGGCGGAGCTCGCCGCGGCCGTCGTGTTCCTGGCGTCCGAACTGGCCAGCTATATTACCGGCGCCGTGCTGCAGGTAGACGGTGGCTTCACGCGTTCGATCTTCTAACGTATCCCGCTTCTCGCATCCCGCATCCCGAGTGCACATGCAAGCCATTGTGAAGCCGAGCCGCGCCCCTGGGCTGAAGGTCACGACCGTTCCGAAGCCGTCCCCGGGTCCCGGCGAGGTGCTGATCGCCGTGCGGCACGCGGGGGTGTGCGGGACTGACCTCCACATCGCCGACTGGAACGCCTGGGCGCAAGGCCGCATCAACCCGCCCATCGTCGTCGGGCACGAATTCGCGGGAGAGATCGAGTCGGTCGGCGACGGGGTCACCGGGCTCCGCGCGGGCCACCTCGTCACCGCCGAAGGCCACATCGTCTGCGGCCACTGTCTCCAATGCCGCACCGGCAACAGTCACATCTGCCAGAACACCCGCATCATCGGCGTCGATCGCGACGGCGCGTTCGCCGAATACATCGTGATGCCGGCGACCAACGTCCTGACGCTCGACGGGGGGACGATCCCCACCGAGGTCGGCGCAATCATGGACCCGATGGGCAATGCGTTTCACACGGTGCTGACGGCGGAGATTCCCGGCAGCACTGTTTTGATTGTGGGGTGCGGGCCGATCGGCTGCTTTGCGGTGGGCATTGCCCGCGCGGCGGGCGCCACTAAGGTCATTGCGTCCGACGTCAACCCGAAGCGGCTCGCGCTCGCCGCCACGATGGGCGCACACGTCACGATCAACCCCAAGAAGGACGACGTCGTGAAGACGGTCCTCGCCGAGACCGCCGGGGAGGGAGCGGATGTGGTGTGCGAGATGTCAGGCGTGCCCTCGGCGCTGCACCAGGCGTTCGCGGCCGTGCGGATGGGCGGGCGCGTGCAGCTGCTCGGAATTCCGGACGGCACGATACCGATGGACTTTGCCAACGAGATCATCTTCAAAGGGATCACGGTGTACGGCGTCATTGGCCGCAAGATGTACCAGACCTGGCACCAGATGCGTCGCTTCCTCATCAGCGGGCAGTTCGACCCCCGACCCGTCATTACCCACAAGTTCCCGCTTCCCAAGATCGACGACGCACTCGCCGCCATTCGTTCGGGTGACGCCGGCAAAGTCATTCTGGAGATCGTATGAGCTTCATCGCGCAGTTGCAGGACGAGCTGGCGGAGTTCAAGAAAGAAGGCGTCTACAAACGGCTCAATTACCTCGATTCACCGCAGGGGCCGCGCGTGCGCATGGAAGGACGCGGCGAAGTCGTCATCCTGTCCTCCAACAACTACCTCGGCCTGTGCGCCGTCCCCGAGGTCGTCCAGGCCGGCAAGGACGCGCTCGAACGCTGGGGCGCCGGCACCGGATCGGTGCGCTTCATCTGCGGCACGTTCACCGTGCATCGCGAGCTCGAGCATGCGCTCGCGCGATTCGTCGGCTGCGAGTCGTCGCTCAGCTACGTCAGCTGCTGGAACGCCAACGAAGGGCTGTGCCCGACGGTGTTGAGCGAGCCGGACATCGTCATCTCCGACCAGTTGAACCACGCGTCGATCATCGATTCGATTCGCCTCGCCAAGACGATCACCAAGTGCCAGACCGCGGTCTACAAGCATTCCGACATGGCCGACCTCGAGGAGAAGCTGCGCGCCGCGGGCAAAGTGCGGCGCAAGCTGATCTTCACGGACGGCATCTTCTCGATGGAGGGCGACATTGCGAAGCTGCCCGAGCTCGCGGAGCTGGCGCGGAAGTACGACGCGGTGCTCGCCGTCGATGACTCGCACGCGACCGGCGTCCTCGGCAAAGGCGGCCGCGGCACCGCCGAGCATTTCGGCATGCTGGGCCAGATCGACGTGATCACTTCGACGCTCGGTAAAGCGCTGGGCGGCGCGGCTGGCGGATTCACGGCCGGCCCGCTCGCGCTCACCGACTACCTCACGCAGCGCTCCCGGCCCCAGCTGTTCAGCAATGCGCTTCCACCGACCGTCGCGGCCAGCGCCCTGGCCGCGGTGCGCCATGTCGAGGCGCACCCCCAGCTCGTCACCCGGTTGCATCAGAACGCCCGCTACTTCCGCGAGCAGCTCCTGTCGCTCGGCTTCAAGCCGCTCGCGGGCGAGACGCCCATCGTGCCGGTCATCCTGGGCGAGACCGCCAAGGCGATTCACATGAGCGAGCTGCTGCTGGCCGAAGGGGTTTTCGTGACTGGGTTCGGTTATCCCGTTGTGCCGCAAGGACATGCCCGCGTGCGCTGCCAACTGTCGGCGGCTCACACGCGTGACGATCTCGACTTTGCCCTCAGGGCTTTCAAGAAGGTTGGCTCCCAACTCGGATTGATCTCATGAGCGCTCTTATTCTGTTGGCGGCGTTACAGACTGTCGGACCGTCAAGCCGTCCGGCCGACTTCCTTGGGTTCGAGCCGGGCGCCGACTCCGTACTCGCGGATTGGCGACAGGTCAGCGGCTACATGAACGGGCTCGCGCAGCGCAGCCGCTACGTGCGTGTGGACACGCTCGGTCGCACGACGGAAGGCCGTCCGTTTCTGCTGCTGACGATCACGTCTCCCGCCAATCAGCAGCGGCTCACCGAGATCAAACAGGCGCAGGCGCTGCTCGCGGATCCGCGGCGGCTCACCGATACCGCGCTGGCAGACATTCGCACCAGGCAACCCGCCGTCATTCTGATCAGCAACAACATCCATTCGACCGAAGTGGCGTCGAGCCAGATGGGCATGACCCTCGCCTACCGGCTCGTCACCGATCCCGAATTGCGCCGCCTGCTCGACTCCGTCGTCGTACTGATGATCCCGTCGATGAACCCCGACGGCCTCGATACGGTCGTGAGCTGGTATCGCCGCTACAAGGGGACGCGGTACGAGGGGGGGCCCCTGCCCTGGCTTTATCACAAATACATCGGCCACGACAACAATCGCGACTGGTTCATGCTGACGCAGGTCGAGACACGGCTCGTCACACGGATGTTGTACAAGGAATGGTTTCCGGAGATCGTCTACGACGTGCATCAGATGGGCGCGAACGGCGTGCGCCTCTTCGTGCCTCCCTTCCAGGATCCCGTCAACCCGAACCTCGATCCCGCGATCGTCGCCGGCATCAATCTCGTCGGCGCGCAGATGGCATCCGCGTTGTATGACGCTGGGCTCACCGGGGTCGCGCATCAGCAGACCTACGATCTCTGGTGGCACGGGGGTTTTCGTTCGACCCCCACGCGGCACAACATGATCGGCATTCTCACCGAGGCCGCCAGCACGCGACTCGGGTCGCCGATCACGCTTTCCGGCGACTCGGTGCGGCAACCGGTCCGCGGCGTGAACTACCCCGCGCCGTGGCCCGGAGGCACGTGGCACCTGGGCGATATCGTGCGGTACGAGCTCACGACGTCCGAGGCGTTGGTGCACCTGGCGGCGCGCGACCGCGTCACCGTGATCGACCGCTTTGTCGGGCTGGGACGGCGCGCCGTCGAGGCCGGGTTAGCCGGCCATCCGTTCGCGTATGTATTGCCTGTCGAGCAGCGAGATCCGGAGAGCTGGACGGCGTTGGCCAATGTGCTCGCGGCCGGCGGCGTCGAAGTATGGCGCGCGGCCGAACCGTTTTCCGTAGGCGGCCAGACCTACTCCGCCGGCTCACTCGTCGTGCCGATGGGTCAGCCCTATCGCGCACACGCGAAAGACCTGCTCGAGCCGCAGCACTACACGCCGGTCAACGATCGGCCGCCGTACGACGTCGCCGGGTGGACATTGCCCTTTACGATGGGTGTCCGCGCCGACGTGGTAGACACGCCCTTTACCGCGAATCTGGTGAAGGTGGACAGCGTGATCCCCGCGCCGGGCCGCATCGAGGGCAGCGGCGACGTCTTTTTCCTGAAGAACCGCACCAATGCCGAGTCACGGGCCGTGGCCGCGTTGCTCGCCGCCGGTCAGACGGTGACGATCGTGGGCGACAGCCTCATGGCGCGTGGTCCCAGAGCCCGCGCCATTCTCACCGAACACGCGGCACGGCACGGCTTCAGTGTTACCGCGGCGCGCGCGGCACCCGCGGGTCGTCCGGGCGCGAGTCGCCAGCGTTTACCGCGCATCGCGCTCTACCAGCCCTGGACGGGCAACATCGACGAGGGATGGACGCGCTGGTTGTTCGAGCAGTATGGGATCAGCTACACGACAGTTCACGACAACGATCTCAAAAAAGGGGGACTGCGACAGCGGTTTGATGTGATCGTCCTGCCCGACGCCGATGGCAATGCGATTGTGCGCGGCGTAGACTCGACTCGCATTCCACTACAGTACGCAGGAGGTATGGGTGAGACCGGTGCCAACGCAGTTTCGGAGTTTGTTCGGGGCGGTGGCACGCTCGTCTGCCTCGACGGTTCAAGTAATTTCGCGATTACACGCCTTAACCTCCCGGTGGTCAACGTTCTAGCCGGGGAGGCATCTGGTCCGCAAGTTTTGCGATTTTACGCCCCAGGCTCTATTTTCGGTACGGTTTTGGGGGGGGTGGCGGGGGAGGGGCCGAGAAGCCCGGTGACCCTCGGGGTCCCCGAGTCCCTCCAAGTCTATTTCGAGAATAGCGCGGCCTTCACCGTATCGGCCCCGGCCAGGGCCTTGGCGACGTATCCCGAGCAGCCGCTCCGATCCGGCTACGCCCGGTTCCAGGAGCGGTTGGCAGGGAAAGCGGCGCTGGTGGAGGCACCGGTAGGCAGCGGACGGGTGATCCTGTTTGGGTTCCGGCCCCAATTCCGGGGCCAGACGCACGGCACCTTCAAGCTGCTCTTCAACGCGGTCCTATTGGCGGCTCCCTAACTTGGGCGGGGGTCGTGGGAGGAGTCCCGATGAAGCGGCTGGTTCTCCTGGTGGGATTCGTAACGTTGGTGGCGGGTCCCGCCGCAGCGCAGCGCTCGCAGAACATCGAGTTCGGCGGCTTCGGTTCGTGGTGGCGGTTTGACCGCTCGTTCCTGATCAAGAACGGGTTCGGCGGCGGCGCGCGCATCAGTTACAACTGGAGCGACCGCCTCAGCCTCGAAGTCACTGGCGACTACATCGCGACGACAAACCTGGCCGCCACGCAAAACATCACCGTCTCGACGATCAGCGGCGCTATCGTGTTGAACTTCCCGATGAACGACAAGCTGACGCTGTTCGCGACGGGCGGCTACTCGCACATGGTCTTCGGGAAGGATCCCCCGTACGCCTTTACCCAGCACCTCGTTAACGGGGGCCTCGGGTTCCGCCAGTTCATTGGCCGGCGCGTCGCGCTCCGCGGTGACGTCCGTGCGCAGTACCGCCCGGACAATCCCTTTTACGTGGGGTTGTTTACGGGCGAAGTTCAAGGCTCCCTCGGCGTGTCCTACTTCTTCATTCCGCCGCAGCAGGGCCGCGGTTTCAATACGAACTTCCAGTGGTACTGGGGCGCGCAGGGCGGCTTCCTGCTTTCCAAGACGAACACGCAGCCCTACGCCTATGATCCGATTGTCGGCGGCCATTGGCTGATCACCGCGCGCCGCACCGCGCTCTACGTGGCGTACGAGCAGGCGTTCTTCCTGGCCGATGCACAGGCCGTCATCTTCGACCCGGCCTCGTCGAACTCCTCGGTCGGCCCGAGCTTCCGCGACGTCACGTTCAAGGACGTGCGCCGGCTGATGTTCGGCGTGCTCGCCTATCCGGTGCAAAAGATCATCGAGCCGTTCGCCGGCGGGGGATTTGCCCTGATGCAGGTGCTGAATCCGACGGTCGACTGCTCCAGCTGTACCACGCTCGGTGAAGCGGTCGAAGCGTCAGACCGCGTTCACGATCAATCGAGCCGGGCATTCTTCTGGATCATGGGCGGGCTGCAGATCAACTATTCCAGCAAGCTGAACGTGTTCGCCCAGTACTTATTGACGTCCAGCGCCGCGAACTTCCTGCTCCAGAGCAACACCCACACGCTGCAGGGAGGCATTCGCCTCAGCCTCGGCACCTCCAAGGAAGGGATTACCGAACGGCACTAACCCAAGGTGAGCCCTTGAGATAGTACCGCAGCGGCCAGTTGGTCGCCTGCGTAATACCGATACGAGGCCCCGCGACGATATCTCGTTTGCGGGGCCTTGTGCCCTCCAGGATTCGGAGGACGCCACGCTGCAGCGACACGCCGTTCAAGGCGCCGGTGACACCCAGCGCCTCGCAAAGCCGCGCGGGGCCGGAGCAGAGCGGCTCTTTGCCGCGCCGCTTGCGCATGGTCGCGAAGCCCGCGAGCGGCTCGAGCGCCCGGATGAGGACCGCAGCCGGAAATTCCTGAGGCTCGGTCACTGCGTTGAGACACCAATGCATGCCGTAGGTGAAATACACATAGGCCGTTCCCGGCGGCCCGTAGAGCGGTTCGGTGCGGGGAGTACGCCGATGGCCGTAGGCGTGGCACGCCGGATCGTGCGGGCCGACGTACGCCTCGACCTCCACGATCCGGCCCGCGGTCTGATGGCGCCGGCCACCGACATCACTGACGAGGATGTGGCCCAATAGCCCACGCGCGACCGATTCTGTCGGTCGCGCGTAGAACTTCGCCTGCACGGCGCTGCCTTGCACCGTTAGGCCTTCTCGTTCCCGCCCGTCAGGCCCCGCTTCACCCTCGACCAGAACGACTCGCCCGGCTCGGCGCCAGGCGCCGCTGGAGGCGGTGGAGGAGCTGGTCGTTCCGCAGGCGCCGGAGGAGGTGCTTGATCCAACACCGGACGCGCGCTGGGCGTCGACACCTCAGAAGACTCCGATTCAAACCGGCGCGGTCCACGACCCCGCCCGCCGCGTCCACCACGGCGGCCTCGTCCGCCGCGTTCGCCGCGTTCGGCGCGCTCGCCGTTCTCAGCGCGGGGCCCGCGATCCCTGCCACCTCGACCGCCCCGACCACCGCCACGACCGCCACGCTCGCCTCGCTCGCCTCGCTCGCCTCGCTCTTGGCCGGATCCCGACGAGGGGGCCGTTGGGCTCGACTGACCCGCCGGGGGCTTGGGAGGCACCAAATCGCCGCGTGGCCGGAAGTTGGGATCGACTTCCACCACGCCAATCTTGGGGATCTCGGGAGCCCCGCCCGCACCGGGCCGGCGGGCGCCACCGCGCGAGCCGCGGCGGAAGCGCGCGCTGCGCATCGGAATGCCACCCGGTGTCGACGGCGTGCTATAGGGTGGCGGCGGGGCAGACGACGTCGGCATCGGAATGTCGTCTTCGTCTTCTACATCGGGCATTGGGGCCGACAAGACCGGGCGTGGAGCCTCCTGCTCATCCGTCACCGGCTTTTCGTCGTCCTGATGAGCCGGCTCGTCGTCCGTACCCATACCGACGGCCTGCTTGATCAACCCGAACGCGCCGCCGAACGAGAACCCGGCCTTCGCGGCCGGCGCTTCCGGCTCGTCGGTCGGGGCCGGCTCAGTGGGAGCGGTTGGCGATTCTTCACGGTCGCGAGCGCCGCGTCCCCGACCCCGGCCGCCTCGCCCACCCCGGCTGCGGGGTTTCTCGGTGTCTTCGCTCATCGCGGCGAGTGCCGGCGACGCCGCCGCGCCTGCGACCTGCGGGCCGAGGGCGATTTCGTACTGCCCGTTGTCGAGTCGGGTCAACGTGATGAGTCCACGTCGGGCGGCTTCGATCACGAACTTGCTGAACCGCGAGAACCCGGCGTCCTTCTCGTCGAAGTTCGGGTCGATCTCCTGCATCACCTGCTTCAGGCGGTCCGAGCGCATGACGTCGTTGTGCGCCGTCATCTGTTTGACCGCCTCGACGACCAGCTCCCAAGGGTCGCGCTTCACGTATTCGACGTCGCTCGTCTTCGTGAAGCCCGCCAGCTCGTTGTAGGAGTAGTACTCGTCGCAGTTCTGAATGAGGAGGTCGCTGGACGATTCCCGGATCCCCACGCCGATCACGTACTTGCCGTACTCCTTGAGCTTCAGCACGAGCGACGAGAAATCCGAATCTCCGGACAAGAGAATGAAGGTTCCGATCTCCGGACGCGTAAAGACCAGCTCCAGCGCGTCGATCGCGAGGCGGATGTCGGTGGCGTTTTTCTTGTTGGCCCCGTGCGCCGGTGCAAAGATGAGATCGATGGAGGATTCGGAGAGCGGGACGATGTACTGCGGGTAGCGGCGCCAGTCCGCGTAGGCGCGCTGTACCGCAACCTTACCCCGGATGATTTCCGACTGGAGCAGGCGTTTCAGCTCGGTTTGGAGGTCCGAGCGGATCGCCATCGTCACGTTGTCGAAGTCGATCATCAGCGCCGCATTGGGCGCGTGGGCGGGTGGTTCTTTGTGTGCGGGGCGTGGCAAATGGTTGTGAGCTTGCTGCGGTGTCATAACTGACTCTGTTCCTGCCCTGGGGCCGGACAAGCGCGTAGCACGTTCCTCGAAGCGAGGAACTCTACGACGCTGTCTTGCTGCGTCGGGCTCTTGGTAAAGGCGTATTGCGCCGTAGTTAAGGCTGGCTGGTGCGTGGGGAGGGTCGCCGAATCACCGCGGCGCGCCCGTGCGCGCTACCTCGACCCAATGCCGAGGACCGCAGGCGCCGCCTGATGGTTTCGACCCCTCTACCGAGGGCACTGCCAGACGAATGAACAGTTCAACTATAAACGATTGGGACTGCAGAAGCTAGGGTTTGGCTAAGATCTTGGCTTCTCGTGATCAGTCAAAACAGGTAAGTAAGGCACCCACGGCCCGACATCGGCGCGATACTGCTTCGCCATTACGCGCGCGACCTGCGCGATGTGCCCCAGATCGTGCACCACCCAGGCCGCGAGGAGCTGCCGCAGGGTCACCGCGCCAAGGCTCGGGTGCTCGCCGGGCAGGTCGAGCTGCGCGTCGGTGAGGTGCCAGGACTCGAGCACGCGAAGGTTCTCGGCACGGAGTCGCGCGAACTCGTCGAGCAGAGAATCGAGCGTCCGCGTCACGTTTCGCGCCCGGTGACGGAATCGATCATACGGCTCGAAGCGCCGGTTGGCACCCTGCGCCAGAATGATCCGGGCGCGAGGCATCCAATCGGTTTCTTCACCGTCGATCAGGTGGCCGATGTTGTCGAAGGGACTGAAGGTATCGGGTCCTTCGGTACCGCGGGCCAATTTCGTATCGATGTCCCGAAGTAGCGCACGAAGGGCGGCGGGCGTACGCTCCAGGACCTCGACGCACAGAGCAAGATTGAATTGCATCAGTGCGTCTCTGCGCGCAGTTTGATCGCCGCCTCCAACTCGCTCTCCAGCACGTTCCTCGTCTTGCACTCGTGGTCCGGCGGATCGTCGGCGGCGAAGCCCTCCACCCAGCGCACCGTGACCATCACCGTGGACGCCGTGCTGTCCCCACGCACGAACACGTTGTAAGTCGCTCGACGCGCCTCATAGGACATGCCAAGGAATTTGCCGCAGTCAGCCCACCGCCGGGCCTCGCTCCCAGGCACGTCCCACTGGTCGGTGCCAATGAACCCGCTGGCACGCTCCCACGTGCTGATTGCGATTTGACGGGCTGCGAACAGATCGAGAACGGCGTCCCATGCACGACCGACGGAGGCGTTGACCGGTGTCGCGTCACGCGCGACCACGGTCTCTGCACCCAGCTTGATCGCCGCTTCCAACTCTCTTTCCCGCACGTCCTTCGTTCTGCACTCCACGACCTGGGGATCCTCTGGCACTCCGCCATGCGTCCATCGAACCGTCACGCTGACCGTGGACGTCGCGCTGTCCCCTCGCACGAGCACCTTGTAAGCCGCTCGATCCGGGAAAACAGGAACAATAGGGAGCGGGATGTCGGTGCTGAACTCGGTCATGCCGCAACGTTTCGCCCACCGAGTTGCCTGTCGCTCTTCTACGTCCACCGCATCCGTGACGATGAGCCCGCTGGCACGCTCCATGGTACGAATCGGTATCGCTCGAGATGCGAATGCGTCGGCCACGGCGTCCCACGTGCGGCTGGCAGAGGCGCTGATCGGCGTCGCCTCACGCGTGACGACTTGCGCGAGCAGGGGATGACTACCGGTAACGACGGAACCGGCAAGGACAAGCGCCGTGAGTCTCATGGGAGCTTCCATATCACAGAGACTCTCCCTCCCAATGGAACCGGTGGATGATGCGGTGGATCACTGGTGCGAAGAGCAGTCCGGCGACGATGAGAAACACCAAGCCTGAGTAAAGGGCGAAGAGGCCGGCGAATATCTTACCGCCGTTGCTGTGGGGTGCGTCCACGGGACCCATCCCGCCGAGGAGCATCGCGGTGTTGAGAAAGGCGTCCCTCCAGGGAAGGTGCTCGTAATGCTTGTAGCCTTGCATCCCGCCGAGGAGCGAGACGACGATCAATGCCGCGGCGACGGTCAGGTGACCGCCCATGCGCCGCGCGAAGCGTCTGGTCGATATCGGCCTGGTGCGGCGACTTTCGTAGTGCAGACTAGCGTCCTGGCGGTTTGGGAGGGTCGGGATCGCGCGGAATCCGCGCGGGCTCCCACGGTTCCGGCGGACGCGGCTTCGGCGGCTCGGGGAGTTTTACCGGACCTGGTTCTTTTCTGAGGGGAGGCAGTCCCATGGTTGCTCCTTGTGATTCAATCCAGTTCGGCAATTCGTGCTCGGACCAGCTTCTTGACGAGCGCCACGGGTATTGGTTTCGCGAGCGGCAACCGGACTGTCCCCTTCGACATCTCGTATCCCTTCAGGTCACGGGCCAGCTTCCGCCGAATCTCACCCGTCATCGGATACAAGCTGCAATGGTTGGTGAACGCGGCGTACCAGACGAGTGGCCGGTCGGCCAGCTTGAAAGCGGGGATCCGATAACTGAACGCCTCTTTCGCGCGAGGTGCGACCGAACGAATCGCGGCCCGAATCTTCTTGAGGGCTGCGCGTGCCTTGGGAGGCGTCGACGCGAAGTAGGCACGCACCGGCGGGATCATACTGCGGGGAATTCTACCACCAGAGTCGCACCCACAGGTAGCGCGTGCCACCGCGCCTCGAGCGTACCCCGCAGCGCACGCACCCCGGAGACCTGCGCATCGGTCAGCGGCTCGAACGTCTCGCGGTGAACCGGCGGCAAGCTCGCCGACACCATTTCATTGAACTCGGGCGTAGTCATCGGCGCGGGGAGCGCGCGCTCGCGGTCGAAGACGCCAACGACATGTTCCGCGAGGATCGCCTGAGGCGGCATGGTCCTGCTCGCCCGCGGCTTCGCAAAGTCGTCGATGTCCCACCCCTGCGCGATCAGGCCAAAGAAGGCTTGATCGAAACCGAGCACGCTTTCGACGGCGCAGTGGGTCAGATCATGCACCGGAAAGAACGGATGCTCCTTGCCCCAGGTGCGGGTGCCATCTGCCCGCACGCAGGCGAGTGTCGCCGGAGCGTCGCGACCTTTTTTCAGCTGGATGAGCACGGTCTACGGAAGGCTGCGGTTGTAAAACCAGATCGCTTGATCGAGCTCGCTCTCCGCTTGCGCGGCGCCGTACACCGTCGAATGTCCCGCGCCGTACGACAGAACCAGCAGTCCATACGAAAAGCCGCGGACGACTTTGTTGCGGCTGGCGGCGTAGAGTACGGCCGCCGCAAACAGCTCGAGCTGCGAGTCCGCCGAGCCAACGGGCAGCTCGGCAACGCCCTGGACGAGCTGATGTGACGACACCCGCGGGCGTATGCGCAGGGCGCAGCGATCGTACGAACAATTCGCGCGCGCCGAATCCGTGACACTGCGCGGGAACTCGCGGTTGTACCACCACATCGCGCGGCGGAGGTGGTCCTCACCGCGAATCGCATTGGCTTGTCCCACCCATCCGACCGCGAACGTCGCAACCGGGAGACCAATTCCGAATCCCGGCTTCCACTTGGGGTGGTGGCGACCTCCGTAGTACGACATGGTCGCAAGCATCCCCGCGATTTGCAGCCCGCCGAACACCGTGAACCGCTTGAATCCCGCACGCGATGCGCCGTACTCGGAGCGAATTCGATCGGTCGCTGTCTCGAACAGGTCGGTGCCGGGAATGAACGTGCCGCCGCCGACGGATGCCGCCTGGGTCCCCATCCCCTGCACCACGCCCGTGGCGCCCGGCCCGTGCGCCAGCCAGAGGGCCCGCCGATCGTAGGTCGAGTCGAGCGTTTGGGTGAGCGTCAGGAGCGGGAGAAAGAGCGTCCCAACCATGGCTCTATTCTACCCACGATTCGCCGCTATGGCAGCGCGAAGGCGACGTACGTGTCACTCGACTTCGACCCCAACTTGCCGCCCCCCGCCGCGACGACCACGAACTGCTTGCCGCGCACCGCAAATGTGCTGGGAGTCGCGTAGCCGGGCGCGGGCAGCAGCGCCTCCCACATCACGCGGCCCGTGCGCTTGTCGAGCGCGCGGAGCTTCCCGTCCTGGGTCGCCGCAATGAACACGAGACCGCCGCGCGTGACGATCGGCCCGCCGTATTGCTCCGTTCCCGTGATTGGCATCCCCCGGGCCGTGAGTGCGGCGAACTCCCCGAGCGGAATCCGCCAGCGGTACTCGCCGGTGTTGAGATCGATCGCGCTGAGCGTGCCCCACGGTGGCTCGATAGCCGGGAAGCCACTCGAGTCGCGCCAGCGCTCGTAACCCACAAATTCATATGGCGGGGGCGGCGGACCTGCGAACGTTTCTCCTGTCACGCAGTGTTTGCCGATTAGATACTCAATCACGGTGCATTTGTCGGTCTCGGACAACTTCGCGAACGAAGGCATGAAGCCTCTGCCATGCTCGAGCAGTTGCTCCAGCTGCTCGACCGTGAGACGCGAGTTGACACCGATCAACGATGGCGCGCGATCCCGGCCGCGCCGGTCGGCGCCGTGGCAGCTCGCGCATTCTGCCGTGTAGACCGCGACCCCAGTTCGTGGTTCACGAGCCGGCGAAGACGCGGTCGCCGTTTCCCGCATCGCCGCGACCCACGGGACGTCACTCGCGTTGACGTAGAGCGTGGCGGTTTCGGGGTCGACCGCGGCCCCGCCCCACTCGCCCCCGCCATCGAAGCCGGGCAACACGACGCTGCCCGCTCGACTCGGCGGGGTGAACAGTGAACCGTGACGGAGCAAGCGAAACCGACGTCGCTCCGACGGGGTCACGTCGGCCTCACGGAGCGTTTGCCGTGCGAACGGGACCGGTTTCACCGGGAAGGGCTGCGTGGGCCACGCCCGCTCGCCCTTGAGGTCCGACGAGGGCACGGCGCGTTCGTCGACCGAGAAGAGCGGTTTCCCGCTCGTGCGATCGAAGACGAACACGAACCCGCTCTTCGTGATCTGCGCGACGGCGTCCACGCGTGCGCCGTCGCGTGTCACGGTGACGAGATTCGGCGCCGCCGGCAGGTCGCGATCCCACAGGTCGTGATGCACGGTCTGGAAATGCCACAGCCGTTTGCCGGTCATGGCGTCGAGTGCGAGCAGCGAGTTCGCGAACAGATTGGCGCCGGCGCGGTCGCCGCCGTAGAAGTCGGGCGTCGCCGAGCCGGTCGGGATGTACACGATGCCGCGCGCCGTATCGACGGTCATGCCGGCCCACGAGTTGGCGCCGCCGGCGCTCTCGAATGCCTCGGGCGGCCAGGTGTCGGATCCGAATTCACCCGGCCAGGGAATCGTATGGAAGGTCCAACGGATCTTGCCGGTGCGCGCGTCGTACGCGCGGATGTGACCGGGCGCGGAGCCCGCTTCCTCGCCGACCCGCGTGCCCCAGATCAGGATGTCTTTGTACGCCACGCCCGGGGACGTCGAAACGAGATACGTCCCCTCGACGTCCCGGCCGAGCCCCTCGCCGAGGTCCACCCAACCCGAATCGCCGAAGCTGCGCACCGGCTCGCCGGTCCGCGCGTCGAGCGCATAGAGCCGGCGATCCACGGCGAAAAAGATGCGCCGGTCGTTGCCCCTGGCGTCCGCCCAGTACACGACGCCGCGGTTCACGTGCGGTTGGGTCGGGCGGTTCGGGAACGCGTCGAATCTCCAGAGCAGCGTGCCCTTGTCGGCGCGGAGCGCAATGACGGCGACTTTGGGAGTCGTCGCGTACAGCACGCCGTCCACGACGATCGGTGTCGCCTGAATCTCCCCGTGCCCGTCGAGCGGGAGATCACCGGTGTGATAGACCCACGCGACCTGCAGCTGCGCGATGTTCGTTACGTTGATCTGATCGAGCGGTGAGTACCGCGCGTTGCCCGGTGCGCCCCCCGTCGTGGTCCAGTCAGCAGCAGGTGTGCTCGTGGCCTTGCAGCCGGCCAGGATCAGAAACAGCCCGGCCCAGCGCACTCAGCGCGCTTTCCAGAGATCGATGGGCTTCGTCACGCCCGTGGGCCGAAACGGGAGCGCGATCTTGCGGCCTTCCCCCGCCGACGCGTAGGCGGCGTAGAGGACTTCCTGCACCACTCGTCCCGTCGCGCCATCCGAGATCGGTGTTTCTTTGCCACGTACGCAGCGCGCAAAGTGCCGCATCTCCTGCGGGAAGCCGTAATTCCAATGCTCCTCGAACACAGGATACGTCCACCCCTTGGTGCTCGCGGCCTTCTCGACGGCATAGCCGAAGCCCACCTCGGAGTACGTCGGCAGCGCGTTGCCCATGAGCATGTCGGCGTAAGTCTGGCCCTTGTCGCCGAAGACCTCGATGCTGTCGTCCATCCCGCCGGGGCGATTCCAGCTGCTTTCGACCATGCCGACCGCGCCATTCGCGAATTCGATGATCGTGATGGCTTCATCCTCGCCCTGAGTGCGATCCCCGTGCACCTGTGTCGCCATCTGCGAATACACGCTCTTCACCTTCGGCTTGCCGAGGAACCACCAGCAGAACGCGATGCCGTGACAGCCGAGGTCCATCACCGCACCACCGCCAGACTGTTCGACGTCCCAGAACCAGGGCGAGTGCGGGCCGGAATGTTTCTCGCCCTGTTTGACCAGGTGGACGCGGCCGAATGCGCCCTCATCCGCCATCTGCTTCGCCTTCACGTATTTCGGCGCAAAGAACAGCTCCTCGGCATAGAGCAGCAGCACGCCCGCCTTCGCGCAGGCGTTGATCATCGCATCGGCTTCCTCGAGCGTCATGCACAACGGCTTTTCGCACACGACGTGCTTGCCGGCTCTGGCGGCATCGATCGCGATCTGCGCGTGCAGGCGATTGGGGGCGGTGATCGAAATCATCTCGACCTGCGGATCGCGCAGCAGCTCGCGGTAGTCGGTGAATGCCTGGGGGATGCGGTGGCGTTTGGCGAAATCCGCCGCGTGGCCCTTGGTGGGTGATGCTACCGCGACCAATTCGGCCTCTTCCGGAATGGCTTTCACGGCGCCCGCAATGCAGTCCGCCTGAAAGCGCGAGCCCACGATGCCGATCTTCACTTTGGACATAGGGGAGGGCGCCAAAATACCTGTGGTCGCAGAGGTTGGACAGGGTGGCGGCTGCCTAGCGTGACTCTACCGACCGCGCGGCGGATCCCACACCGCGACTCCAACACGCGAATCCGCCGTTCCGTAGTAGAGAAACCACCGGCCTCGAAAATGTACGAGCCCCTCGACGAACGTCGTACCTGCGGTGTACTGCCCCGTTCGCTCGTAGCTCTCGGTCGGCTTGATGAATGCGCTATCAGCGCGCGCAATCAGTTTGGTGGGATCCCGCGCATCGAACAGCGCCTGCCCGGCCGAATACGTGCGTGACGGAAGGCTGCCCGCGTTGTACACCACGAGGATCCCCGCGGGCGTGAGGAGCGCGGGCGGGCCGGCCTCGACCAGCCAGGAATCGAAGGAGCCGGGACGCGCCGACAACACTTTGACTGCCTGCCCGCTCGAATCCTCGACCGGCGTCCAGTCCAGCAAGTTCTCGGACGTCGCGATCCGAAGATCGGGCACCCCGAAGTACATCCAGTATTTGCCGTTCACGCGCGTCGCGATGGTCCGCTCGCCAGCGACGCGGCTGAGAATCGCGCCCGACTTCGACTCCGTGCGCAGGTACTTCCCGCCGGCCACTTTCGCGAACGCCGGTCCGTGCTTGATCCAATGGATAAGGTCTCGCGACGTCGCGACCGCCAGGCGCGGCACGTCGCGATTCCACTGCGTGTACGTGAGGACGTAGGTGCCGTCGTCCGATTCCACGATGCGCGGGTCCTCGACCCCACCGGGCCACTCGTTCTGCCGCTGCGCATCGCGATCGGGATACAACACCGGGGTGGCTCGCCGGGTGAAATGCAGACCGTCCGTGCTCTCGGCCAGGCCCAGCCGCGACGTGTGCCCGCCAATCTCCTGCCTGCCCGTTGCATCCTCGGCGCGATACAGAAGGAATATCTTGCCGTCTTTCACGACGGCCGCGGGATTGAACGTGGCGTAGGCCTCCCACGCCACCGCGGGGTTCGGTGTGATAACTGGATTGACCAGCGCCGGCTTCGTGAACGGACCGAACATCCATGATTGCTGGGACAGCCCGCCGTAGACGGCGAGGACCAGCGCGAGGCTAAGCACCAGAGCCTGGGGGTAACGACCGGCGTGACAGGAGCGCGGCGACCCCGACCGCGATCGCCGCCAGCAGGCAAGACGCCACAGGCACGGCGACGAACACGAACGCGCCGGTCGTCCTCGGGGGCCGCAAGACGCGGTGTACGTAGATCGCCAGCGACCCCACCGTGATCACCAGCGTCATCCAATGAAGAGCCCTTTGGGTGATAACCGACCACCGGACTGACATTCGGTCGGCCCAGGCGAGGGTGACGAAGGGGGCAAGGACCCAGAAGACGAAAAGCACGGTCACGAGGATGTGCTGATTCGCGCGGCCGGCGTAGAGCATCAACGCCGTGGAGCCCACAGCGCCAACCACTGCCGCAACCCGAGCGCTACGGTGCAGCTTCACGTCACTGGACACCGATAATGCGGAGCGCGACGCCGGCCACGAGTCCGCCTACGAGGGGACCGACAACGGGGATCGACGCGTAGTTCCAATCGGACGCCCCCTTGCCGGCGACCGGAAGCAGCGCATGCGCGATCCGCGGGCCGAGATCGCGCGCCGGGTTGATGGCGTAGCCCGTCGTCCCGCCGAGCGAGAGCCCGATACCCCAGACCAGGCTCCCCACGAGATACGCGCCGAGTCCGGCAGCAGGGCCGGTCGCCGCGACGCTCTTCGAGAAGATCGCCCCAACCACAAAGACGAGCACGAAGGTGCCGATCACTTCGCTCACCAGGTTCGGGATGAACTGGCGGATGGCAGGCGCAGTGCAGAAGCACGCGCGCTTGAGATTGCCGTCCGGCGTTTCCTTCCAGTGCGGCAGGTAGTGTAGCCACACCAGGGCGGCGCCGGCGATCGCCCCCAACATCTGGGCGATGAAGTAGCCTGCGACTTTCGAGAAGTCGCCGCCGCGCGCCGCGAAGCCCAATGTCACGGCTGGGTTCAGGTGCGCGTCACTCGAGCCACAGGCAATCGCGGTAAAGACGCCGGCCATGACGGCAAATGCCCATCCGGCGGTGATCACGATCCAGCCGCCGCCCTCGGCCTTCGATCCCTTCAGGAGCACGCCGGCGACGACGCCGTTGCCCAGCAGGATGAGGACCAGCGTGCCGAGAAATTCCCCCAGCAGTGGTGAGGTCATGGAGTCCCTTTGTCGGCTCTTGGACCGAGCATGATGAGCAACGAACCGCCAATGAACACGATTACGACGAGTGCCGCTACGGCGTAGGTGAGAGTGCCTAGACCATATTCGTCAAGCAATGCGACCCAGACACCGATCAACACCAGATCGATCACGAACAGGATGCACCCGGGTTTCTGCCATCGCCACGATGGTGGTGGCGGGCCGGCACGCGGTGGAGCGAGGCGCGCGACAATCGCCTGCGCTTTGGCTAGATCGTCGTCGTCGAGCACGACCACGCGCACACGGCCAGGCACTCCCAGCGCACCGCGGTCGAACTCGTCGAGGATTGAGGCGCGAATCCCGTCGGCTTCGAGCGCTATCTGTATCCCTCGGGCCCAGGCAATCGAGTGTGTCTGAACCAGGTTCTTCACGGGGAGTAAACATGGCTGTGTTTCGCCTCTAGGTCACGGTGCTCAGCGGCACAACCGGAATGCCCCGATCCTCGTGGAGTAGGTCGTCGCGTCCTTTTTGAGATAGTCGCCGACGTACCAGATGGTGCAGTCATCGGTGGGATCGACCGCGGTCTGCGAATAATCCTCCCACCGCATCGTGTTGATTTGGGGCGCCTGCCCTTCCGCCAGGACCGCCTCGTGCAACGTGAGAACGCCGAGCGGGTCGCCGGCGAGTCGCGCGGCGAATCGCTGTCCCGCAAAATTGGGTGTTCCGCCGAACGAATAGCCGATGCCGATGTTGCCCTGGCTGTCGATGGCCGGACTCCCCATCCAGCGATAAAAACCGTCCGGGGCGTAGGTGCCCTGCTGCCGCAGGCGCAGACTGCGATCGGACGGCGCGATCGAGAACTCATACCACCGCACGCCGCCGCCGCCCGCCGCGGTGGCAACCGAGTGCACCGCAACGATCGACTCGCGGCCACTCACGTTCCGGTACACCACGCGCGCCATGAGCTTGTCGCCTTGCGCGTCGAGATGCTGGTCGGTGCCCGGTTGGCGCACGCACGTCGTCAGCTGGCCGTCGCACAAATAGTGGTACGGAGCGACCGCGATCTTCTCCGGTCCGGTGAGGCGCGAGTTCGCGGGGTCGGACCAGTCGACCGAGAAGCGCCACGCGTAAATCCCGTCGTCATTGAAGATGCCGTGCAGCTGTGTGCCGCCGGCAGCCAGGACCACGTTGGGTGCCCCAGCGGGCGGCAGCGCCTTGCCGTCGAGATCCGCGTTGTTCAGAAAGTTCACCCCGTCCACGATCATGCACTGCTCGGTCGCAGGCTCGCCGAGCAACATGTGCCCGCGATCGACGGCGCACGTGTGCTTCTGGATGACGTCGTCGCCGGTGCTGGTCGGTACGTAATAGCCGTCGGGCCAAACGGCGGGCCGCGGATAATCCGGGAAGAGCGGCCGCAGGAATTCGTAGCGATAGTACGAGCCGAGCGGATCGGGGCCCGTGCTGATCGCATAGCACATCGAGAACGGGCCCTTCTCCTCGGGTGGCCGCGGCGGACGTGCTCGGGGTGTGGTGTCCGGCGGCGCAGGTGGCGCCGGCGGCACGGGGGGCGGCACGAACAATGGCGCCGGTGGTCCGGGCTGATCGGGCACACCGGGCGGGCTGATGTAGGCGCGGTCTGATGCCTTCCACGCCGGCGGTTGATCCGGCCGCTCCCGACTGCGCGTGAAGACCGGCATCACGATGAGCCAGCGGTCGGCGAGCTGATCGTAGCGCACCACCGCATCGCCGTTGTTGTGCGCCTCACACGCGCCGCCAAAGCCCTTGAACAGCGTGTTGGTCGGCACCGGACCGTAGACGATCTCACCGTTCTTCCGGAAGATCGCCATGCGGGTGTTGACGATCTGGAAGACGTAGTCGCGTCCCACGACCAGCGAGTTGTCGGAGGGGTTGCGAGCCTCCCAGCGGCCGTGCGGCCCTTGCAGGCCGACGCCCAAGCCATCGAAGCTGGCGACGAGCGTTGCAGGCGGCCGGTTTCCCTGCTGTATCTGCTCTACGCCGCCCGGTGAGACGCTCCCTTGGCGCACTTGGGAGCATGCGGCGATCGCGATCGTGCAAAAAAGTACAAGACGCGCTCGGATCATCAGCTCGGCTGCGTGCTGTCGTACATCGGAACCAATTCGTAGAGCGCCGGCCACCCGTCAATCAGGAACAGGATTCCCATGCCCGCGAAAGCGCCCAGCAATGCGCCAACGACCGCACCGCTCGTTGCACTCGCCCTGACGGGCGGCGCCAGGAGCGCTCCGACCGCGGTTCCGCCGAGGAGCACGGCTAACCAGATGGACAGCGCTCTCCCCATCTTGCGCCGCATGTGCCAGACGGCGCGCACGCGAGAGAGCGGCAGGACCACGGCGTCTCGCCCCGTGAGCGCGCGACCCACGAGCACTTGTTTGTCGAGATCTACCTCCAACAGGCGGCATTCCACGGAAACGCCTGCTTCGGTCTCGACCCGGACGTCCACGTATTCCCTACTTTGCGCGCTGAACGCCCGGAGAATGTGTGAGTGTGCGGCGCGCTCGACGGCATCGGCGAACGCTTCCCAGCGCAGCTGCTGCACTGAAGGCACCGTGTACTCTATCTGGTCGAAAGCAGGCGCGAGAACGCTGGGAATTCCCGCGTCAGAAAGCCCATCCAGGCAGCGCCCGCAGGCGCACCAGAGGGTTGGCGAATCGGAAACCCGACCAGTGCCGGTGGCGTCTGGCCGCCGAACTGTTCGATTCGAAATCCGCTGCGGCGAACGGCAAAGTCGGCCAGGAGATCGCCCTGCGTGGTCGCGAGCTGAACGGGGAAGAAATGCAGCGCATCACACCGATTGTTGCCGAACGTCGTGGCAACGACAGAATCGGCAGGCACCAGCCGTCCGCAGCTGAACACAACCACCGGCAGTTCCGTCTCCACGCCTGCCGCGCTGCGGAAATACAGACGAGCGAGGGGCAGCTCGGCGCTGTCCTGCGCCACGACGGTCACGACGATCGCGCCATAGCCGTTGAGCGCCTCGTACTCAGCGGAACTGCTCGGATACCCGATGTTGTAAACCGCGATCCGCGGAATGGGGGCGTACTGACGGTACTGACTCGCGGCCGCGTGGAGGCGACCGGTCATCTCGGCGTCGGTTGCCGGATTGCGGCTCCAGCCTTGACTGACCTCGACGTGGGTGACGCCCTGACCAGGAAGGATCGCGGGGTTCAATGCCGTTGCGACGAGCCAGACCACAGCGATGGGCAGGCGCGATCGAGTAGCCATTCCCCAGCACCTCCTTTGAGTCTAGATCAGCATCACGATAGCGGTGACGACGACCGCAACGAGCAACGACTTCACGTGGACTCCGCGCGCCTGACTTCTTACCCGCGCCAGCTCAATCGGATCGGTGATCGGCTGAGAGCCTGCATCCATATCGCGCAGCCCGCGCGACGCGAGCCTGACTCAGGTCTTATCGAGGGCTTGAAAGATTCCCAGCGCGGCAATCCAGAGCGGAACGGACAGGGCGAGCCGCCAGGGGCGCGCGGCATCGACCACAAACAGGAGTAGACCAAGGAGCACTGCGGCGCCGAGTGAGACAACAGCAAACGTCAGGCGCCGTCGTTGGCCACGTGGCCCGATGTTGGGGGTATTCACGACTTCAACGTTTGACGATCTCGTGTCTGGGTCAAGACTCCCTGACCGCGACGCCTTTTACGATGAACCACCCCGCGAGCGTCAATTCGAAGATGGCCACCGGTATCCAGCTGAGCTGGATGATCGTATCGGATAGCACGCCGCCGACTTGGAGAAACAGCGCCACCGCAACCAGTGCCGATCCGTAGACTCCGAGCCAGGCTAGCCATGTGGGAACCATGCGGCCACGCAGCAGCAGCCAGGAAAACAGCGTACTCCCGACGCCAAAGAAGATCGCGGCGACCAGCGGGACGCGCTCGAGCACGAGCGCCCCGATCGCCTGGGTCCCGGCCGTCACGTCGGATCCCGGTGCCCCGCTTACCGTAACGAGGGCGAGGAGCGCCAGCGTCGCCGGAGTCGAGGCGGCACCGATGACGCCTTCGGCAACGCGACACGTCAGGCCGAGCATCGCAATGTCAGGATCTTCCTCCCGCGTGATCGCGTACAGCGTCACGGCCAGGACGAGCGCGCAGAAGCACCCGAGTAGTCCGAGCACCGCGGCGACGTGGACGTCTCCGCTGTGTTGCGCCAGCGTCGCCAGTTTCGCGGCCATCCCTTCCCCTTTGGTCGCCCGATCGAACAGGACCATGCTGGGAAAGGCGACGGCGATGTAGAGGAGGTACGCGATTCCGGCGATTGTCGCGTTCGTTCTGCGCGTCATCGTGATCTCGCTGTTGGCTCGGGAGGGTCAGAGACCCGACGGGACGCGTTCAGGCGAGGTTTCACTGGGTGCAAGGCGGGGCAGACTATCGATCTCGTCGAGCCTTAGTTCTATTCTGGTCTCATGAACGATGGGGACCTGACCCGCCGCACGTTCGTAAAACAGTCGGCTCTGGCAGCGGTGACCTCGCTGCCACTCGCATCCAATTCCGAAACCCGCTCCGTGCCAGCCAGTCTGAAAATCGTCTGTGTCGGCGCGCATCCCGACGATCCCGAGTCGGGGTGTGGCGGGACCCTCGCGCGCTACGCGGCGCTGGGCCACGCGGTGACGATCGTGTATCTCACGCGTGGCGAGCGCGGCATTGAAGGCAAATCATTGGACGAAGCGGCGCGGATTCGCACCGCCGAGTGTGACGCTGCGTGCCGCATCATCGGCGCGAAGCCGGCGTTCTTTGGGCAAATCGACGGCGCGACCGAAGTGACGCGCGCCCAGGTGGACGCGATGCAGCGCCTGCTCGCCACGCAGACGCCCGATGTGCTGTACACGCACTGGCCCGTGGACACGCACATGGATCATCAAGTGGCGAGTATGCTCACGATCCGCGCGTGGATGAACCTCAAAACCCCACTTCTGTACTTCTTCGAGGTCGACACGGGCAGTCAAACGGAAGGGTTCCTGCCGAACACCTACGTCGACGTCTCGCCCGTGCTCGATCAGAAAAAGCGGGCGCTGTTCGCGCACGTCAGCCAGGACGGCCAGGGCATCTGGCGAGAACATCACGAGGTCATGGCGCAGTGGCGCGGGCGGGAAGCCGGCGTTGCCGCAGCCGAAGCGTTTGTGCATCTCAACCGCGATCAGACCAGCGCGCTGCCCGGCATATGAAAAAATCTATCGGCGACAACATGATCCCGAAGGACTGGGGATTCGAACGCGGGCTCGAGCTCATCAAGAAGGCCGGATTCGACGGCGTCGAGCTGTGGCTGGGCGACGTCCCCTGGTTTCAGATGGCGACCACCGACGCGCAGGTGCGCGACCTGCGCCGCAAAGTCGAGAACGCCGGGCTCGTCGTCTCCAATGTCTCGACCGGATTGCACTGGGCGTCGCCCCTCTCGGCGCGAGATCCGACCGTACGTGCGCAAGCGGCGCGCATCGTCGAGCGCCAAATCGAGACCGCGACCTTGTTCGGCACGGACGCGATCCTGGTGGTCGCGGGACTCGTGACCGACGAGGTCCCCTACAACGAGGTGTACCAGCGCTGCGTCGAGGCCCTCAAGCCCCTCGGCGAGAAGGCCGCACGAGCCGGCGTGAGAATCGGGTGCGAGAACTGCAACTCCGAGCAGCGGTTTCTTCTCAGCCCGCGCGAATTCTGGCAATTCCTCAACGACGTGAACAACCCAGCCGTCGGGATTCATCTCGACGTCGGCAACATCCACGACACCGGATTTGCCGAGCAGTGGATCGAGATCCACGGGCCGAGGATCACGCGGGTCCATCTGAAGGACGTGTTGAAGCATCGCGGACGCTCCGGTGATCAGAGCGTGTACACGAATCTCTTTTTGGGCGACAACAACTGGCCGGCGATCCGCGCCGCGCTCACGAAGGTGGGCTACGACGGCTGGCTGATCGCCGAGATGGAGGCGCGCTACCGGTACGCGCCGGATCAGCAGTTCTACGACACTGCGCAGGCGATGGACCGGCTGATCTCGGGGAGGCTCTGAGATGGAGATCACGCGGAGGGAGTTTCTCGGCTACACCGCCGGCGCGATCAGCGTCGTGGGACTGCCGCTCCCGGAATCGACTCCGACGGCGACCCGGCTGCGGAAGTTGGACAAGTGGCAGGTGCTCGGCACAACCGGACGGCCTTCGATCCCGGAGTCCGCGCTTGGTTACCACGCGGCACTCCCGCAGGAAAGGCAGCGCGTCGACCCCTGGGAAAGACCTTCAGTGCCTAGTTGCTCGTTGCTGATCTACCCGAGTCTCCTGGTCATCAATCAGAAGGACGCCGCTTTTCTCACGAGATGCATGAACCGCGGCGCGACAGTCGTCATCGAATCGGGCGCCGGCTTCATGAAGCATTTCGCGTTCCGCTGGCACCGCCGCCAGTTACGGGAGCGACTGCAGATTCCGGTCACTGCGCCTGTCGATCTGTGGTCCAACGGGTCGAGGCCGAGCACACCCTACGTCGAGTACACCTGGCCCCAGCGTGCCAGAATCCGGGATTTTAGTCGCGTGGTCCCGCCTGCCGAGCAGCCTGGCGAGATCATCGCCTGGGCCGGTGAACTTCCGGTCGCATTCAAGCGGCGGGTTGGCGCGGGAACGCTGATCTATCTCGGTTCGCCAGTCGGGCCCGCGCTGTGGGCGGGAGACGTCGAAGCGAAGCGCTGGTTGCACGCGGTCGCCCTCACGGCGTGATCGCGGCGCTCGCGCTGTGTCTCGTCGCCGCACAGCAGCATCCCGACTCCGGGGGGCTGGTGTGGGGCGGCGATGCCGAGGGCGGCGCTCCGTTCGTCGAGGCTGATCCCGCCAATCCGGCGCGTGTGCGCGGCTTCGACGTCGAGGTCGCCGAGCGCATCGCACGCGGCTTGGGGCGCCGCGGCGCCCGGTTCGTGCAGGTGCAGTGGTCCAACATCGACCAGTCCGTCGAACGCGGCGACTTCACGCTCGGCCTCTCCGGGGTCGAGGACACCCCTGTGCGCCGCGCCCGTCACGCGGTCACCATTCCGTATTTCGAATTCCGCGAAGTGCTCGCGGTACGACCGGGAGATGCCGGCCGCATCCATGGCCTCGCCGACCTGCGCGGGCGGCGCGTCGCGACGCTCGGCGCCACAATCGCGTACGACTTACTCCTCGCTGCGCGCGATTCCACAGGTGTGCTCCCCCTGTCCTACGACGACGACGTCCATCCGTACGCGGATCTGGTCGCGGGCCGAGTGGATGCGGTATTACTGGACCACATCATCGCACAGCGCGCGCTGCGCCGAGCCGGTGGATCGGCGTTTGTGATCCAGGCACAACCGGTTGCGCTGGGCCACTACGTTGGCGTCCTCGCACGCGGGGACTCCGTGCTGCGTGATTCCATGGACGCAGTACTGCGCGCCGCGATGCACGACGGCTCGCTGGAACAGATCTACCGCCGCTGGGACGTCTGGGACCCGAGCCAGGGGGCGTTGTTCGTGCGCGTGGCGCGCAGCAACACGGCGGCAAAGGCGGCAGGGGCGGCAGCGGTCAACTCGGCTCTCGCCTATCTCCCGTCACTCGCCCGGGCCGCCGTCGTGACCCTGTTGGTGTCCTTCCTGTCGATGGCGCTGGCGGTCATCATCGGGCTCGGGCTTGCGTCGGCCCGCGTGTACGGACCGGGTTGGCTCCGCGCCGCGACGACCGTGTACGTCGAAGTTATTCGCGGCACGCCGCTGCTCCTGCAGCTGTTCGTCATTTACTACGGCCTCGCCGGCGTGGTGCGGCTGCCGGCGTTCCTGGCCGCGGTGCTGGCGCTCGGCCTGAACTACGCCGCCTATGAGGCGGAGATCTATCGCGGCGCGCTCGAGGCTGTGCCGCGGTCCCAGCTCGAGGCCGCGCGGACGCTCGGCCTGTCCGAGCTCCAGATCCTGCGCCTCGTGCGCGGACCGCAGGCGCTGCGCTTCGCGCTCGCGCCGATGACCAACGACTTCGTCGCGCTGCTCAAGGATTCCTCGCTCGTCTCCGTCATCACGGTCGTCGAGCTGACCAAAGAGACGGCGATCTACGCGACCAACGTGGGGAGCTGGGTCGTCCCCGGCGCGCTTTGCGCCGCGGTGTACCTGGCGATGTCGCTGCCGCTGGCGCGTTTAGCACGCCGGCTCGAGCGGCGCTGGAGCCCGGCAGCATGAGCGCGCTGCTCGTGATCGACCAGCTGTCGGTCCGCTATGGCTCGCGGGACGTGCTCCGCGCGCTGTCGCTCGATGTCGCACGCGGCGAGATCGTCGCGCTGATGGGGCCGTCGGGCGTGGGGAAATCGACGGCGCTGCGCGTCGTGGCCGCACTGCAGCCGTTCGACGGCGGGCGCATCGTCGTGGACGGATTCGCGCTCGCGCCTGGACCGGTCCCGCCGGAGTCGCGGCTCGTCCCACTGCGGCGCCGGGTGGGGCTCGTCTTCCAGGCGCACGCGCTGTTTTCGCACCTCAGCGCGCTCGCCAACGTGACGCTCGCGCTGCGACACGTCCTGGGCCAGAGCCCCACCGAGGCGGACGCGGTCGCGGAGCAGCTCCTTGCGTCGCTCGACGTCGGCACGCGGGCCGGCGCGTGGCCGAGTCAGCTGTCGGGTGGTGAGGCGCAGCGGGTCGCGATCGCGCGGGCGCTCGCGCCAAACCCGCCGCTGCTGCTCATGGACGAACCGACGGCGGCGCTCGATCCGGCGCGCCGGACCGCGTTAGGGACGACGCTGCGTCAGCTGAGTAAACAGGGGCGAGGACTGCTGATCGCGACGCACGACACGGAGTTCGCGCGGGAGAATGCTGACCGAGTCCTCAGTCTAACGGTGTGACGTCCGGCCGCGGGCGACCCTCATACTCTCGAGAGCGGCGCGTCGGCCAGTATGAGCGGATATACGAGAGCTGCTAACACCGTATGCGAGCCTGCTAGAAGCCAGAGATTCGGCCAACGACGATACAAGACTGACCACGCAATCCCGCCTAGGAACGTCAGCCCCATCAGAACACGGTTCCCGAAATGCACGCTGGCGAACGCCGCCGCCGTAATCAGTACCTGAAGAAGGGGCGCGCGAACCAGCATCGTCAGCCGCTGATGCAGCAAGCCCTGAAACGCCAGCTGCTGGACGAGTGCCCACACTGGATACAGGGCCAGGAGAAGCAAGATGTCTGACAGCCGAACTTCTGCGCCACGTAGCGTTGCAACGCCGATCAATCCGGCAGCCGCGACGACGGTAACAATTCCAACGGGAAGAAGGCCTTCGCGGAGGTTGTCCGTACGAAACCCCAGTGCCCGCCATGATTCAGTGCGTCGGCGTATGAGGTAAATCGCGTACACTGTGAGGACCACACCGATGGCCACGAACGACCAGCGCTTCGGAACCTGAAAGGCCTCGAGGATGACGTAGCCCACAGACGCGCCAACCACGGCGAGGACATCGATCATCGCGTTCTGCCGAGAAGTGTTAAACGACTCCTTACGCCGCGGCTCGTTCATACACTCCAAACGTCCAGTGTTGTGGCGACGGAAAGCGTGGACCGCGCCACCCCGACGCACGCAGTCGCCGCGCGATCAAGATGTTCATGAGCCCGTGGCCGACCAGCACGACCGCGCCGCCAGCTGCGGCGTGCCTGGTGAGGAGTGCTGCGGCGCTGGCCGCGCGCGCACGAGCTGCACTGAAGCTCTCGACACCCGCCGACCAGCCGCAAAACCACGCCGACCGCGCGAGCCAGCTCCACATTTCGGGGCGGAGGCGCAGGCTCGACCGAAACGCGCTCGGCAGCTCGGCCTCGCGAAAACAGGGATCGACGAGCGGCACCGCCGCCGGCGCGAGCAATTGCGCCGAGTCGCGCGACCGGCGCAGCGGACTCGCGACCAGACATTGCGCCGTTCGGCTGAGCCGCTCGAGCTCGGCGCTGGGACGCGGAGACCCCGCGAGCGGTGCCTCCGCCTCGCCCCGCAGCCACTCGGCCAATGCGTGGCCCGCAATCGGGGTCCGAAAGTCCCACGCCGGTCTCCCGTGGCGCGCCAGCACGATCCTGATCACGCCGATCGAGCCGGAGCCCTGAACGCCAACCAGGCGAGCAGGACCGCGGGGAGGAACACCACGAGCGCTTCCTGCACCAGTTGGCCGGCCAGACTGCCCATGGGATTTCCCAGCGGCGTCCACGGAAAGCGGTACCGCTGCTGGGAAAACGGCACGAAAAACCCCACCCCGTACGAATACGTCGAGAGCGCGTCGAGGAAACCATGCGACAGCGCCGCGACGCCGAAGGCGACGGCGACTCGAGCCCGCTGCCGGCTCCATTGCGGGCCGCGGAAAAAGATGAACGTCGCCGCAGCGGCCGCGGCGATCGCGAACGCGAGCGAATGCGTCAGCCCGCGATGCGCGACGGGCCATCCGAAGAAATCGATGTCGGGGAGGACGGCGCACCCCGCGGCGACGAGACACACGCGCCGAGTGGGCGGGCGCTGCTGCGTCCACGCAGCGATCGCGAATCCGACGGCGGCATGCGAGACCGGTGTGGGCACCAGTCCTAATCTACGCTAGTGAAAGGTGATCCCCAGGTAGAACACATGCGCGTTGAACCCGGGGTTCTCCGCGGCGGTGTTCGCGTTGGATAAATGGGTGAATCGATAGCCGATGATGAAGGACCGACGGTCGCCGCTGCCAAAACGTAGCCCTGCGCCAGCGCTCCCGAGGAAGTTCAGCGACCGCGCCGCCGGCTCGGGCATCGCACGAGCGAACGCCAGGCCGCCACCGTTGCCCTCCGCAAAGACGGAGAGTCGAGGACTGAGCTGCAACCCAAGGCGCAGTCCCACCGGGGCAATGCCCGCGCCAAGATCGGGGCCGTCGCCGAACGGAAAAGCGTAGAATGTCGAATCGGTGTGTGTCCGGTTGTAGAACCAGCTTCCCACGAGCTTGGGGACCTTCGTCGCGACTACGACAGGCATCACTTCGCCGAAGTAGCTCGCGCTCAGACGCCCCCACCGCAGGAACGGACGGCTAACGAAGACACTGGTGACAAGTAGCTGACGATCCGAAACGCCACCGAGCGAAGCCGTGACAATGGAAGGTCCACCACCCGCTGCCACACCGATTTCCCACGTTCTCGACTGCGCCGCTGCGGCGCTCGAGACAACGACAGCGAGGATCCCGGCGTACCCGATCGACATGATGGCGATTCGATTGGTTTGCTCTAGGTACCCCTGGCCTGACCGGACAGTTCGGCGATCAACGATCGGGCAGGAAACCGGCGATCGGCCCGATCATGCGCGCCAGCCGACGCGCGCCCCGTCTCAGGTCGTCCTGGAGCTCAAGGACGATGGCCCTTACGCCATCAATGGCGCAATCGGAAGTTAATCTTCGTTCGTGCAGCGCCAAAGCGACCGTATCGCGAGGTCGTCCGAGCCGTGGACATCGCGAAAGGCGCGCGCTGGGAGATCATCGGCTACATGCCGTGACTCGGGTCTCAGCCGCGGCGACGTACGAAGCGGTCGAAGAGTCCGTACAGCACCGACGCCGTTCCAGCAGACAACACGGCGCTCAAGAGAAAGATCCGTGGTTGCAGACTGAACTCGAGAAACGAGGGAAAGTCCCCGGGACCGCCGGTACAGTTGAGCCGGATGGGTGCGTAGGCTCCGCCCAGGTGCTCATGCGGGCGTCGCCTTCCCCAGAACCTGGCGCGCCTGCTCCAGCTGCTCGCGCGGGACGCAAATCGCCCAGTAGATGGCTCCCCTGGCGCCGCCGTAGGTGCGCGTCAGAGATACGATGTGATTGGCGCGTAACAGCATGTCGTCAACCGTGTACGAGTCGTGGCCGGCCGGGTAGGTCTTGAGCTGCACGAACTCGTGCTCGACGTTCTCCATGATCGACACTTCGGTTTTCACGATGCGCCAGACGAGCAAGCCGATTCCGGCCGCGAAGCCAAGTGCGACCAAGACGCCCCGGAGTATCATGGCGACCCCAACTCCGGGTAGACCTTGATCCAGTGGCTACGCACTTGCGGCCGCAACTGATGGCCGAGCGAGTTGGAGACCAGGATTTGCGACGGCTGCAGCGGCATGTGACAATCCATGCAGCGTCCCATAACACGGTCGCCGTGGCGCGCGGGGAATCCACTGCTTTGGGGATTGTGACACGTCAGACAGCGGACAGAGAGCGCGACGACGTCCCGCTGCTCGCGATGCACGTCGTGGCAGGTGGCGCACGTCATCTGCGACGAACGGAAGCACGCGCTGCGCTCGAGCAGCGCGCAGGCGTCCAACTGACGCGCGCGCGGCAGGCGTGCCGGGTTCACGATCGCACGGCCCCGCAGACGGGACAGCAGCGAACGTTCGCGCGCCACGTGGTCTCGCCCCGAGCCGTGACACACCTCGCAGGTTATCCCGAGGAGTGCGGCACCGGGCTGATACCGATTGAGGACGTTGGAGTCGGCCACCGACTGGAACCCGGATGAGTGACACTCCAGACACCGGGGATAAATGGGACGATCGAAGTTGAGTACGCCGTCCCGGTATCCCGGGCTGTTGATCCATCCGAACCCCGCCCAATGAGATACTGGGTGCTGGTACAGCCGGTCGCCACGCCAATAGAGATAGGACTGACCCTTCCGCACGCCGGTGACCACGTCTATGCGCTCGCGTCGAGTTGACGTATCGGGCGCGCGTCCCTGGACCGCAGTCTCATAGAAGCCCGTCGCCGTGGAGTCCATGCGGAAGTACAGATGCGGATTCGCGGTGCGCAGCACATTCTCGCCGGGGTCGAAGCGGCCCTGAATGCTCGCGCGCGTCGGCAGGGTCGAGGTCACCGATGAGCCGTCTGCTCGAAGGTCGCCATCTGGGTGTGACACCCAAGACAGGCCGAGTCTCCAACGGCGTTATCCGGGCGCACCGGCTCGATGGGACTCCTCGCCAGGGCGAGTCCGATAGTGACCCCTGCCACACCCAGCAGCATGAGCCCGGCGATCGTCTGCCAGCGAAGCTTCACGCGGCTGCCTTGCGCCGCAGATCCCACCACATCGCCACCGGCCCCACCAGCGCCAGCGCCAGAATCGGCGGCGACACGTAGAAGGGCCGCAGCAGCTCGAGCTGATAATCACCCCCAAGGCGGATCAGAGTCTCGACCAGCGCGACGATCGCCACGACGATCATGCGGCCGCGCCGCGTACTCACCGTCGTCCGCGGATCGGTGACCATGAAGAACACGAACAGCTGATACATCGGCCCGGTGATCGGCGCGAGCTCGGCAAAGAGCGGGCCGCCCACGATGAAGTGCCGCAGGACGGCAAAGAGAATGAAGCAGGCGACATACGTCAGCGTGACGTGCAGGACTCGCGCGCGCCACGCGATCACGAGGCCGAACGCCCAGATCACCAGGTTCGTGCCGAGATCGTTGCCCCACTGGTGGCTGAGGATCGCCACGGAATCGGCCGCGATCAGCACGAGCAGCGCGATCGCGAAGTTGCTGGGATTCCACAGGTGGCGGCCGCGATAAGTGAGGACGTACTTCGATGCGATGGCGATGAACGCACCGAGTGCAAACGGCCAGAGGATGTTCGCCTGCGGCTTGATCAGCAGCGCCAGACTGATCCCCGTGATGTAGGCGCTCGCGAGATTGGCGACTCGGCCCCGGAGCCACCACGACAACAGCGCTTCCGTCGCCAGACAGATACCCAGCGTCGTCGCCAGTCGCTGATAACCGCCCAGAATGTGGTAGCGGGCTTCCCCAACGACCAAGACGAGCGTGATGAGAAATACGATGAGGTACTTCGGATCGAGCGCCGCGGCCGTCTTCATCGCGGCTCCGTGACCACGTGCAGCTGATCGATCGCCAGACCGTTCAACACCTGCGTCCGCCCCGACGGCCACTGAATCGTCACGCTGCCCAATCGCTGATCCCCGAGTCCAAAGTGCAGTCGCCGGTCATTCTGACTGCAGAATCCCGAGCCGCCGTCCACCACCTGGCGCTGCCGGCCGGGCCCGATCTCCACGGTCACTTCGGCGCCGATCGCGCTGCGATTGCTGCGGGTGCCCACCAGCTTGAGCTCGACCCAGTGCGCGGGGTTGGCGCTATTGCGGTACACGAGCGCCCTGGCCTTCTCATTCGCAATCACGACGTCGAGGAGCCCCCGGTTGAACAGATCGGCCATCGCGACCGCGCGCCCGTCGAGCAGATCCGTGGCTCCCGCCTCCTGCGCGACATCGTCGAATCCTGCCTGACCGCGATTCAGCAACACGCGCGAGCGCTCGTAGCCTGACAGGCTGGCGCTGCCGATCGGCGGCCAGTTCTTCGCGTCCTCGAAGATGTTGCCCTGCGCGCCCGCGATTTTGGACATCGCATACCAGTAGTCACGCCCTGAGTCGGCGGAGATGAAGCCGTTCGCCACCACGAGATCGAGCAACCCGTCGTTGTTCAGGTCCCCGAATTGCGCGCCCCACGCCCACCCCGCGTCGGCGACGACGCCGCTCGCGACTTCGTCAAACCGCCCCAGCTGCTTCAGGAAATTGAGCCGCAGGTTGTTGCCCTGAAACAGAAACCCCTTCTCGGAAATGTTCGTGACGAAGACGTCGTGCTCGCCGCGATTGTACACGTCGCCCAGCGCGACCGCCATGCCGCTTTTGGAATCGTCCTCGAGACCGGCACGCGCGAGCACGAAGCGCTTGCCCTCGTGGTTCAGGTACAGCACTTCGGGTCCGTAGTCGTTGGCGAGATAGAGATCGGGCCAGCCGTCGTCGTTGAAGTCGGCGGACGCGGCGGCGAGCGTCCACCGCGTGCTGCCAACGCCCAACGAGTCGGTCACATCCTTGAAGTGCCCTTTGCCCATGTTCTTGAACAGCAGATTCTTGCCGCCATTGGACGCGAAGTCCCAGCTAGACTGCATGATGCGCGTGGTCTTGAGGTGCCAGAAGTCGATGTCGGAGCGGAAGTAGCCGGTGATGTAGAGGTCGAGCAAGCCGTCGCGATCGAAATCGAGCCAGACGGCGCCGTTGGAATTCATCCAGGTCCGCAGGCCCGACTGCGCCGTGACGTCCTCGAAGTGCCCGTTGCCCAGATTATGGAAGAGCTGCGGGTAGCCCCACTTGTACACGAGCAGGTCTTCGAAGCCGTCGTTGTCGTAGTCGCCCCATACCGCGCCCATCGACACGCCCTCGCCCGGCCGATTCACTGCCGCGACGCCTGCCTCGGCGGCCACGTCGCGGAACGTGCCGTCTTTCTGATTCAGGTACAGCGCGTTGGCCGCGCCGAACCGCGAGGTCGTGAAATAGAGGTCGGGCCAGCCGTCGTTGTTCACGTCCGCCACCGATACACAGGCGCCGAGCGCCCCGATGTGGGCGGCGATGTGATTCACTTTCGGGTCGAGCGTGGGCGATTGGTGGACGAAGTCGATGCCGCTCGCGTGCGCGACTTCCGTCAGATGAATGGATTCACTCGCGCTGCCGCCACTCGTCAGGGCGCCGGCATTCAAAAAGACGACCGCACCGATAGCGGCGACGAATGCCGCGATCACAATGAAACGACGCCGTGAAAGCATGGCCTAAACGATATCCGGCCCGGCAAGGGTGCGTTAGCTTCCGGGTCCGTGTTTCGCGCATCCACCTCTTCCATCGGTATGCTGCTGCTGCTCGCTGTGGCGAGCTGCGGCGGCGAAGCGGCCGCGCCCGTCTTCACGCTGCTCTCCCCGGGGCGGACGGGCGTCACGTTCGCCAACACGATCACCACCAACGATTCCTTCAACATCCAAAGCAACGTGTACATCTACAACGGCGCCGGCGTGGCCGTCGGCGACATCGACAACGACGGCCTCCCCGACCTGTTCTTCAGCGGCAACATGGTGTCGAGCCGGCTATACCTGAACAAGGGCAACATGCAGTTCGAAGACATCACGGAGCGCGCCGGGGTCAAGACGAACCGGTGGTGTACCGGCGCAACGATGGTGGACATCAATAACGATGGGCTGCTGGATATCTACGTTTCCGTCTCCGGTCCCGGGGCCGGATCCAAAGGCGCCGACCGCGCCAACCTCCTGTTCATCAACAACGGCGATCACACGTTCACAGAAGCGGCTCGAGCGTACGGCATCGCCGACACCGGCTTCACCACCCACGCCGTCTTCCTCGATTACAACGGGGACGGCTACCTCGACCTGTTCCTGCTGAACAACTCCCCCAAGGACTTTGCGCGCGGCGAAGCGGACACCCACCCCCTCGGCCTGCGCAGCGACAGTCCGGAAGGCTGGAACACGGTGTACAGGAACAACGGCGACGGGACGTTCACCGATGTGTCGCGGGAAGCGGGGATCCTGCGCCAGATCGGCTACGGACTGGGCGTGGTCGTCGCCGATGTCAATCGCGACGGTCGGCCCGACATCTACGTCTCCAACGATGTGACACCCAACGACGCGCTCTACATCAACAACGGCAACGGCACGTTTACGGACAAAGCGGCGGTCTCGCTGAAGCACACCAGCATCGCCGGCATGGGCGTCGATATCGCCGATTTCAACAACGACGGCTGGCCCGACATCGTGCAGATGGACATGCTTCCCGCCGAGCCAGAGCAGCGCAAGCGGATGAGCGGGTATCTCACCTACGCTCGCCGCAACGAGCAGCGGCGCCGCGGCTTTCGCGCCGACTACGATGCCAACGCGCTGCAGCTCAGCAACGGCGTCACGCCCGCCGGCGACGTGGTCTTCAGCGAAATCGCGAATCTGGCGGGCGTGGCGACGACGGATTGGAGCTGGAGCGCCTTGTTCGCCGATTTCGATAATGACGGACTGAAGGACATTTTCATCACGAACGGCTATCCCAAAGCGCCCAACGATCTCGATTACCAGGCGGCGGTATTCGCGGCGCACCGGGCGAACAATCAGGCGGCGGCGCGGGCGCAGCTGCGCGAGCTACGCAGCTACCGGTTGCCGAACTATCTATTTCGTAACAACGGTGACCTGACGTTCAGCGACGTCAGCAAGGCGTGGGGCATGGTCCAGCCCGGCTTCTCGTACGGCGCCGCGTATGTCGATCTCAACAACGACGGCAAGCTCGATCTGGTCGTGAACAATATCGATGCGCCTGCGTCGATCTACGAAAACATCCAGCAGGATACCGCCGCACATTTCCTGACGGTCGTGCTCGAGGGCGAACCGCCAAACCGCCGTGGTCTCGGCGCGACGCTCATGCTGACGGCCGACGGCCGACGGCAATACCTCTATCACTCGCCGTACCGTGGCTTCATGTCCACGATGGACGATCGCGAGCACTTCGGCCTGGGGCGCGCGACGCGCGTGGACAGTCTGGTCGTCACGTGGCCTGATGGCCAGAGTCAGGTGCTGACGAATCTCAACGCGGACAGACTGCTCACGATCCGTAAGTCCGACGCCTCTGCCGACCCTCGCCGCCCTGCGCCGCCCTCCGCCGCCCTTTTCTTCCAGCGCTCCGCCGCTCCAGCATACACGCCAACTCTTCCAGCCTCACCGGACTACGAAGTCCAACCGCTGCTTCCGTATGAGCCGTCCCGGCAAGGGCCTCCCGTCGCAGTCGCCGACGTCAACGGCGACGGTTTGGACGATGTGTTCGTAGGCGGCACGCCAGGAAATCCGGGCAAGCTCTTTCTTCAAAAGAAGGACGGGAGCTTTGTCGAATCGGCGCAGGGCCAGCCCTGGGCGGGTGACAAGGCGTACGAAGATTGGGGGGCCGTGTTCTTCGACGCCAACGGCGACGGCCGGCCCGATCTCTACGTGGCGAGCTGCGGCTACCAGCACGCGCCGGTGTCGCGGCTGCTGCAAGACCGCCTCTATATCAACCGGGGCGGCGGGAAATTCGTCCGCGATCTCCAGGCACTCCCGGAGATGCTCACCTGCACCGCGGCCGTGGCGGCGGGCGATTTCAACGGCGACGGCAAGCTGGATCTGTTCGTCGGCGGCCGGCTCACGCCGCGGAATTATCCCTATCCGGCCCGCAGCTACATCCTCCGCAATGACGGTGGCCACTTCACTGATGTCACGAACGAGGTGGCGCCGGAGCTGGCAAAGCCCGTCGGCATGATCACCGCCGCGGTCTGGGTGGATTTCGACGGCGATGGCCGCCTCGACCTCGTGACGGCGGGCGAATGGATGCCGCTCGAGTTTTGGCACAATGACGGCAAGAAGCTCGTGCGTGTCTCAGTGGGCCTGCCGCCGACCCGAGGCTGGTGGTGGAGTCTCACCGCAGCCGACTTCAATCACGACGGCCGGCCCGATCTCGTGGCGGGTAACGTCGGGCTGAACTTCATGTATCAGACGTCGTCTCGGAACCCGTTCGGCGTCTATGCCGCCGACTTCGCCGGTAACCAGGCGACCGACATCGTCTTGACGCAGACGATCGACGGGAAGGAGTTTCCGTTCTTCGGACGGGCGAAACTCGGCCCGGTGATCTATCCTCTCGCCCTGCGCGTGCCGCGCTACTCGATTTTTGCGGCAGCCACGGTCGAGCAATTGTTCGGCGCCGACGCGCTCAAGCGCGCCCTGCACTATCAGGCGGACACGTTCGCGAGCCTGTATCTCCAGAACACCGGCAGCGGCACGTTCACCGCGACGCGGTTGCCGAACCTCGCGCAGCTCTCTCCGATCCGGGGGATCGTGGCGCGCGATGGGAATCTGGACCTGATCATCGCCGGCAATCTCGCCGAGATGGAGCCGAACACGACGCCGCCGGATGCGGGCAACGGGCTCTGGCTCAGGGGGGATGGCCGAGGGCACTTCACCCCGGTCTCGCCGCTCGAGAGCGGCTTCCTCGCGCCACGGGGCGTGTCGGGATTGACGCTCATGAAAACGCCTGCAGGGAGTGCCGTGCTCGTAGCGAACACGGGCGACTCCCTGCAGGCGTTTACGCTGTTGCGCCGGCGCTAGGTCGCGCTGCCTACTGGCAGGCTCCCCAACCGGGATTCTGCTGCAGCTGGCATTGCCCGCCCACCCTGCTCAACTCGACTTGCACCGACGGGATCGGATAGAAATCATACTTCGGCACTGTGAACTGACCCGCCGCACCGGCAAGATATCCGATTCGGGCGCCCTCACTCGAGACGTAGTTGTTGACCGCGGTATCGGCAATGCCCCAACGCCGCAGGTCGAAGAATCGCTGACCTTCCATCGCTAGCTCGAGCCGCCGCTCCGCGCGCACCGCGTTCCGCGCGTACGCTGCTCCCAGACCGGTCCAGGGCGTGTTGTAGAGCCCGATCTTGTAAAACGCCCACGCCGTCTGCAGGGAATCCACCCCGGTCGCCACATTCGCCTGCATCGAGTCCGCCATGGCCTGGTTGCCGGTGCAGTACGCCGTATAGGCGGCCAACACCGTGGCGTCCGCGCCGCACCCCTGCGCCGCGACGCCCGCGCGCGCCCGAATCTGATTCACGATCGTCCGGGCGGCTTCGAGATTGCCGAGCTCGACCTCCGCTTCGGCGTCCATCAGCAGCATGTCGGCATACCGGAAGATGTGGATCGGCACGTTATTGGTCTGTGTCGCCACCCAACCGACGTTGTCCTCGGCGTCCGGGAAAGCCTGCTCATGGATGTTCTTCTTGGGGCTGTAGGGCCCGCTGTACGAGGCGTCCCGGATCCAGGAACGCGCGTGCAGATTCCAGTCCTTGTAGGGTACGCCGTCGCGGCCCACGGTCCAATCGAGCCGCGGATCGACCGGCCTCATGATACCGGCGTGGAAGTTCTGACCTTTCCACACCTGACTCGTGTCGGAAAGCGGGATCTGCGCGGGGGGCTCGAGCGGCGGGCTATTCCAGGTGGCGCTGTCCATCGCCAGCGGCAACCCTGCTGCGTCGACCCGGTAGAAATTGACCAGATTGAACGTCGGTTGATAGAAGCCGCAGCAGGTGAAGTGATTGGCTTCGCTGTAGGGGAAATTCAACCGCTCGCCGAAGTTCGCGTTCTGGCCGTTCGGCTCGCCGTCCCGCACCGAGGCCTGGTAGGCGAAGATCGTCTCCTTCCCATTCCGGTACGCCGGATCGGCGGTCCAGACGCGATTGAACCCGGCTTCCAATCCGTATACCCCTTTCGCCTTCACCGAGTCGAACGAGACCTTGGCCTTCGCCCAATAAGTCGGATCCAGCGCCGCCGCGTAGACCTGAACGCGTCCCCTGTACGCCACTGCTGTCCACTTGGTGACGCGTCCCTTCTCACCGTTGCGAGGCGTCTCGGGGAGCAGGGAGTCTGCTACCGTGAGATCCCGAATGATCAGCTTGACGATTGAGTCGAGCGCCAGATTGTTGGCCTTCCGGTAACCGCCCAGGGCGACCGGGGTTGAATCCTCTGGGAAGTAGTAGGGAATATGCCCCCACATGCGATACGCTTCGAAGTGATAGTGCGCCCGCAGGAACAAGGCTTCACCGCGAATGCTGCGCTGATCCGACAGGGGGATCTCATTGGGCTTCGCCGCCACCACCCCAGCCAGGAGGCGCAGCGTCGCATTGGCGCGGAAGACGCCATCGTAGACCTGGGACCACTTCTGGTTCAAATAGCTATCGGCGTCACCCAGGTTCCACTGCATGATCTCAATACTGTGGATGGGATTCTGGTCCCCGAGGTCGGATCCCTTGTACGCGTCGTTGCTGGTGACGCCGCCCCATACCCAATTGCTGACGGCGCAACCCCATGCCCCGGAGCTGGATTGGCAGTCCAGTGCCCGGTACGCGGCAATGAGCGAGCCTTCCACGCCGACCTTGTTCAGCAGGGTCGCTTGATCGACCGTGCCCTGGGCGGGTTGGTCGAGGAAGTCTTTGCAGGCGTACGTGACGCCGGCGACGACCACCACTCCCGCCACGCTGTACAACAGTCGCTGCCACTTGTGTCTGTTCATCGTCTTCGTCCCTCTCAGTAAAGACGCTAGGCGTTAGAAGGTGGTCGAAATCCCGATCGTAATGATCCTGTTGCTAGGATACACGCCCTGGTCGATGCCACGGGATTCATCCCGAATATCGCGTCCGTCGTTCGTGCCAGCGGCGGGGACGGGCAGCGACGGATCGAGCCCGGAGTATCCGCTGATGGTGAACAGGTTCTCCGCCTGCAGGTAGACCCGGGCGGCCGGGATCCAGCGCACGATGGCGGGCGGCAGGTTGTACGCGAGCTGCAGGGTGCGCAGCCGCACGTACGAGCCGTCTTCCACCCAATAGCTGCTGAACTGCCGGCTGAAGTCGTCGCTGTTGTCGAGTCTGGGATACTTGGCGTCCGGATTCGTCAGCTTCCCTGGGCAGATATATCCCTTCGCCGGCGCCGGGGCCGGCGCGCAGGGGCCGTCGAGCTGCGCCGAATTGGTCAGCATGTCCTTGGCCACGTTCGTCTGGAAGTACCGGAACGCATACCAGTACCTCTGCGTGTTGAAGATCTTGCCGCCGAACGTGCCGAACACCGTGCCGCTCAGCTCCCAGTTGCCGTGCCGCACCGCGAGATCGAGCCCACCGGTGAACTTGGGATGCGGGCTCCCGATGTAGGTGCGATCGGCCGCGGTGATCTGGCCGTCGCCGTCCAGATCGCGGAACTTGATTCGACCCGGACGGGCGCCTTGTGCCCAGTACGGCGCCGCATCCAGCGAATCGACGTAATACCCCTCGGCGATCAAGCCATAGAAGGACCCGAGCGGGTGCCCGATGTCGTTGCGCACGGCGTTCTGCTCGCGGACCACCGAGGAGCCGCGACCGAAGAAGAAGGTCTGCACGCCGTCGATCTTGGTGATTTCGTTGTTGTAGTGGCTGCCGTTGAACGCCACGCTCCACACCGTGCTCCCGATCGTGCTGCGATAGCCGACCGAGAAGTCGATCCCGGTGTTCCGCATGCTGCCGATGTTGAGGATCGGCGACGCCGCGGAGCCGCCTGCCGCCGGCTGCGGCGCATCGAACATCAGATTGTTCGTGTTGCGGCGATAGACGTCCATGCTGAAGTTGCCGCGGCTGTTCAGGAACTCGAAGTCGAGCCCGACGTTGGTGGAGTGATTCTCTTCCCACTTGAGCGTCGTGTTGCCGAGCGCGGTGGTCTTGAACCCCGGCACAATCGTGGAGCCGGTGCCGCCGATGTCGTAGAACGTCTCGCCGCGGCCGCCGCCGTACGTATCGTAGATCCGGAACGGCACGTTCTGGTTGCCCGTGACGCCCCACCCGAATCGCAGCATGATGTTCTGCAGCGGCAGATTCTGGAAGAACGATTCCCGCGAGAGCCGCCAGCCGGCGCCGACGGCGGGGAACGTCCCCCAGCGGTTCGCCGGTCCGAACGTGGACGAGCCGTCGCGCCGCATCGTCAGACTGAGGTAATAGCGCTCACCGTAGTTGTAGTCCGCCTTGCCGAAGAACGACAGCAAAGCCCGCTTGCTGCCCGAGCTACTGACGTTCTTGGAGTTCGGATCGCACAGGGCGTCGTCGATGTAGCGCGAGTTGACGTCGTTCTTGCGCAGGCTGGCGCAGTTGCCCGACTCAAAGCGGAAATTGGCCTTGATGGCTTCCTGGCCCAGCAGCACCGTGAGGTTGTGCTGGTTCATCGTCCGCGAATAGTTGAGCGTATTCGTGATCGTCAGCTCCGAGAACCCGCTGTAGTTCTCGTTGATGCCGTCGATGTTCGTCGGCTCATGGTCTTCCGGTGTCGCGGGCACGTACCCGTGATACGAGCCCTGGAGGAGATTGAAGCCGAACTTGGTCTTCAGCGACAGGGCGTGGCTGGCGTCGATGCTGCCGAAGACGTTGCCGAACATACGGTCGTTCGTCGCGATGTTGTTCTGCGCAAAGTAGTTGACCTTGGCCGGGTTCGACTGGTTGCCGAGCGTATTCGCCTTCCCGGAGGCGAAGTTACCGGCGATGTCATGGACCGGGATCACGGGCTGCATGAAGATGTTCTTGCCGACGATCCCGCCCTCGCCGACGTTGTCATCGGTCAGTCCCTCGGCGCCATGGTGTTGTTCGCGCGAGAGGGAGATGTTCTCCCCGATGCTGGCGCGGCCCATGTTGAACGTCGTATTGATCCGCGCCCCGCCCCGCTGGAACCGCGTGTACTTCGCCGTGCCGTCCTGATCGAGATAATTCAGCGATACATGGTACGCGTTGTTATCCCCGCCGCCTGAGACCGCCAGGTTCGCGTCGCGATATTGCGCCGCGCCGAAGACCGCTTTCCACCAGTTGGTCCCGGGACTGCCGGGCATGATCAGGTTGTTCGGGTAGGAGTACTTGGACGTATCCACGGCCAACGTACAGGACCCCGTCCCGGCGACAGCGCAGCTCTGGCCCACGCCGTCGTTTGGCCAGATGTAGGCGGGCACGCTGGGATTATTGGGATCGCCGTAGATGTTCCTGGGGACCCCCGTCCCGGCGTTGACGTACGACGTCTTCACGACCTGAAAGTACTCGAGCGAATTCTGCATCAGGATGTCGTCATAGCCGTGGGTCGGCGTGGCGACACCGGTCCGGACGTCCAGCGTCACCTGCTGCAGCCCCGGCCGACCCTTCTTCGTCTCGATGATGACGACGCCGTTGCTCGCGCGCGACCCGTAGATCGACGTCGCCGACCCGTCCTTCAAGACCTGCATCGAGGCGATGTCGTCCGGGTTCAGGAAATTCATGTACGATTCCGACACGGGCGTCCCGTCGATGACGTAGAGCGGGTCGTTGTTCTGGAACCCCGTGACGCCGCGGATGCGCACGGTGCTGCGGGAGCCCGGCGCGCCGCCGGCCTCGACCGTGACCCCGGGCACGCGCCCGTCGAGGCGCTGCAGCACGCTGGTCGAGGTCTGCTGTTGCGCGCTCTCGACGTTGACGCTGCTCACGGAGCCCGTGATGTCAGCGCGACGCTGCGCGGTGTATCCGGTCACGATCACCGGCTCGAGCACGGCGACGGCCGATTCCAGGACGACGTCAATTTGCGGACGGCTCGCGATGGTTCGCGCGCCTCCCTTGTACCCGATCAGCGCGAACAGGAGCACGCCGTCGGACGGTGCCGTGATGGTGTACTTGCCGTTCGCGTCGGTCGTGGTGGTGGTCGTCGTCCCACGCACCTGGACCGTGACGCCTGGCAACCGCTCCCCGGTGATCGAGGAGACGGTGCCGGAGACTTGCGTCTCCTGCGCCAGGGCCGCGCCGCTCACCGTGAGCGTGAGCAACAGGCCCATGCCGAGTGCAACGATAGCACGAATGATTTTCTTTTCCATGAACTCCTCCGCCTCCCTCATTCGACTGGTCTCCGCATGGACTGCAGGCCTTCCTTGGCGATCACGTCTCGATACGTCAGCAACACTACGTTGCGCGCCTTCAGAGCCGCGCTGAACCGGGGCGACGTCAGGGCCGTCAGCTCGCCCTGGCGATTTTTGCTCATGTCGGGTAGGGGCTGGTCGGTGTTCATGTCGAGCAGCGCGCCCAACTCGGCGTCATCGATGCCGACGTGCGTCACGACGGCGTTCAAGCCCGGCTGCAACCGATTGATGAAAGCGACCAGACTGTCGGCCTTCCGCGCCGGCGCCGCGGCATACTGCGGCGAATCCATCGCCTCCCCGAAGTAGCCCGACATTCCCAGGCCATACTCGCGCGCCAGCCGTTCCGTGACTTCGCGGAACTCCGGATAGCGCGTCGCCGTGCCCATGTGCTCATCGACGTAGTCGATCTTCACGCCGGAGCGCAACGCGCGGTCGATCTGAGCGCGGAGCTCCTTCTCGACTTCGGCGACTTGTGGGTTATGCTGGTGCAACGCCTCGGAGGAGGAAAAGAAAAAGCCGTTCTCATCGACCAGCGACGGAACGGCGGTACTGCCTGTGACGGGACCCCAGCGATAATTCTTCCATTCGGAATTCAACGCCAGATGGATCCCGACCGAGACATTCGGATGCTGCTTGAGAATCTCGACCGCTTCCTGATACCACGGGCACACGAACAGCACCGACACGGATACCGGCATTCCGGTGGAGACGAGCTTCTGCATGGCCATGTTCACGCTGTGGCTCATGCCGATGTCGTCGGCGCGGATGATCAGGGAAACGGGGGATGCGGTGCGGGGCTTGTCAGTCTGCGCCGACACGACCGTCACCAGGCTGGCCGATAGCAACCAGCTGACACAGGTGACAGTCCGGATCAGGCGCATGGACGGCGCTCCGTTGGTGAACGGCATCGAACGCGTTACAATGGCGTAACATGCCCCTGCAGGATGGAACGACAAGACCCCTACACCGGGTCACCTGATCAGCCTACAACGCGCGGTGTCTGGTCTCCGGGCGCTTGCGCCCGTTGCTGCCACGTTTGGGAAGGGAACGGAATTCGGCGAAGACGCGCACGAGCAGCTCCTCGCGGCTCTGCACATTCAGCTTGCGATAGATGCGCCAGAGATAGGTATGGACGGTGTGCGGCGACAGCCCGAGCCGCGCCGCGGTGTCCTTCTCCGAGTTGCCGTCGAAGACGGCGCGCACGATGCCGCATTCGCGCGGCGAGAGGCCGAGACAGCTGGCGAGCGAGCGCCACTCGCCCGGAACGAACACTGCTTGGCCGGTTGCCGTCACAACGGTCTCTCTCATGGCGTTCCAATATGCTGTGCGTTTCGTTCCCACCGCCAGACCGGACCGTCCTCGGGATCGACGACCGGACCGATGAGCACGAAGCCGCATTTCGCGAGCACGCGCGTGGACGCATTCGCCTCGGGGCGCGTATGCGCCCGGATGCACTTCACGCGCGCATCCCCCGTGGCGAAGTGGATCAGCGCGCGCGCGGCCTCCGTCGCGTATCCGCGCCCTTCGCGCGACGGCACTACACCATAGGCGATCTCGACCATGCCGTCCTCATCGGGCGCCCCCTTGAACCCGGCGCCCCCGATGATCTCCCCACTCTCTTTCTCGATGATCCAGAAGCCATGACGCCAGGGGTTGGGACCCTGCCCGACGCAATTGCGCAGCGCCTCGAGCCACTGCGGCGATACCTCGCCGGAAACGTAGAACCCCCGCAATCCATCCGCGGGGGTGAGGGCGAACTGTTCCTCGAAGCGCTCCGGATCCTCGATCAGCCCGAGTATGTGCTCGGGCGGGTACGCGAGCAGGGTCAGGCGCGGGGTGTCGAGCTCGGTGCGATCACGTGGCATCGTAGCCGGCGTATTCTCCCGGTTGAATCACGTTGCCCTTGTACTGCTGATCGTCGTGAATCCCGATCTTCGAGGTGTAGTACGCGCGAACCGTCCCGCTCTTGATCTCCCGGAAGAACTTTTCGGCGTCGCTCTTCGGATCGGATTCGGCGGCGGCGATGCGCGTTAGGAGCGCGAGCCGCTGCTCCGGCGTGGCCGCCATGAACGCCTTGCCGTGCATCTCGGTCGACAGCGCCTCCACCGCCTTGATCCCCGCGCGCCACCGCTCCGGCTGGTCCTTCTCGAACGCCTCGGCGAGACGGCCGTCGATGTAAAGCGCCACCCCGGCCGCGCGCGCTCCTGCCGACTGCTGGTCCGTCGGGATGATCATGTCGCTCATCTCGTCCACCAGCGCGAACTCCGCCGGCGTGAAGAACAGAGGCTTGGGGCTGGGGCGTGGGGCCTTGGCGAGTGCCGGCAGCGCCATGGCCGCGGCGGTTGCCTGAATCATGTCGCGACGCGAGATCGTCATAGGTTCCCCCGCTTGAATTCGTCGGCCAGATGCTCGCAGGAGCGCCACGCCAGCGCCATGATCGTCCACGTCGGGTTCTGGCACGACGCGCTCACGTGACTCGAGCCGTCCACCACGAAGAGATTCTTCACGTCGTGCGATTGCTGGAACTGATTCAAGACCGACGTCTTGGGATCGGTGCCCATGCGTGCCGTGCCGAGCTCGTGAATCGACCAGCCTTCGGTGAGGATGTTCTTGTCCACGCCGACGACCTCGATGCCCGCCGCTTCGAACATTTCCTTGCCGGCGTTGGCCATGTCCTCGCACATCTTTTTCTCGTTGTCGCTGAACTCGTAGTGGAAGCGCAGCGACGGAATCCCCCACGCGTCCTTCACCTCGGGGTCGAGATCGACGTAGTTCTCGTAGCGGGCCAGCACTTCGCCAAAGCCGCCCATACTAATGAAGGCCCCGGCGTGCTCACGCACCGATTTCTTGAACTGCCCGCCGAATCCCGGCGTGCTCCACGCGCTGTCGGGGAAAATCGAGAAGCCGGAGCCACCCTCGAAGCCGTAGCCGCGGACAAAGCCCGGCTGCTTGTCCTGCAGGTTCCGGAATCGCGGCACGTAGAACCCGCCCGGCTTGCCGTCGTCCAGTGTGGGCGGCGCTCCTACCATCTCTTTGACGAGCCCGGTGACGCCCGGTCCCATCACGTGTTCGCAGAAGTTGTGGCCGACATGGCCGCTCGAATTGCCGATGCCGTTGGGATGTTGCCGCGACTTCGATAGCAACAAGAGTCTGGCACTCTCCAACGTCGACGCCGCCACGATGACGACCTTAGCCTTTGCTTCGTACGTCTTGTGATTCACCGAATCGACGAATGAGACCCCGCGGGCTTTGCCGGTGTTCGGGTCGACGAGCACCTCATGCGCGGTGGAATTCGTGCGCAGCGTGAGGTTCCCCGTGTCCATCGCAGGATAAATCAGCCCGGTGGGAGAATCGAACGCGGCATGGATATCGCAGCCACCCGGCCGCCGGCCGCACGCGCCGCGACCGAAACATTTGCTGCGATACTTGTTCTTCACGCCGTCCGTCGTCACGCCGGCGCGATACGGCGTCAGCGTGCGGCCCATCGTCGCGAGACTCTTGCGGAGCGTCACTTCGGAAGCCGTCAGCTTGTTGGGCCGCTGGAACAGACTGTCCGGCAGATGCGGCAGATTCTCTTTATGACCGCTGATGCCGAGGTAGAGATCGACCTTGTCGTAGTAGGGCTCGATATCAGCGTAGGAGATCGGCCAATCTTCGCCGTAGCCGTCGTGCGTTTTGCCTTTGAAGTCGTAGTCGGAGAGTCGCAGCGCGAGGCGGCCCCAGATGTTCGTCTTGCCGCCCAGGAGCCGCGCGCGCACCCAGGCGTACTTGGTGCCCGTGTAGGGATGGTCCTTCTCATCGACCAGGATGTTCTTGACGTAGTCCGATCCGCCCCAGCCGCCGACGTACGAGAACACGTGCTTGAAGGCGGAGCCCTTCGCGTACGGCGGTTTCCGGATGTTGTACTCGTTGAAGCGGATCGCATGGTATCCGGGCGGGGCCTCGCCGCGACGGGGATGATCGTACGGCCATTCCATCGACCGCAGCTCCTGCTCGATGGGGATTTTCTTGCCTGCCTCGAGCAGCAGCACTTTCATCCCCTGCGACGTGAGGACGTGAGCGGCCATGCCGCCCGCCGCGCCAGAGCCGACCACGATGGCGTCATAAGTGCGGGAGAGGTCGACGTCCTGCTCCTGCGAGGCTTTGAAGCGAATGAGAGTCATGAGGGCGCTTTCCTTAATAGGCGGCGGGCAATGGGTAGGGCGCAGCATGCTGCGCCCCTACCAACAACCGGCTTTTATCGCGCTCTAACATGCTGCTCGTATGTCACGAACGCTACGCGGCGGCTGTCGGGTGACCAACTTGGAACGTTGATCGTTCCCTGCCCGCCGAAGAATTCCGGCGTGAGATCGCGCACCGACCGGTCGCGCAGATCCATGAGCCGGAGCTTCACCAGCCTGCCGAACGGATGATCCTGACCCTGATCCTGAATGAACGACAGGTAGGCGATCCACCGCCCGTCGGGCGAGGGATGCGGGAACCAGTTCGAGTAGGCGTCGTGCGTCAGCTGCTCGGCCCCCGTCCCATCAGGCCGCATGCGCCAGATTTCCATCTTGCCGCTGCAGAACGAGTTGTAATAAATGAAAGCCCCGTCGGGCGAGTAGTCGGGACCATCGTCGAGCCCCTTGCACGTGGTGATGCGGCGCTCCTCGCCACCACTCACCGGAATCGTGTAGATGTCGAACTCGCCATCGCGGCGGCCCACGAACGCCAGCGTCTTTCCATCGGGCGACCAGCCGTGCCAGAAGCTCGGCGCCTTCGTCGTGATCTGCCTGGGTGTACCGCCGCCGATCGGCAGCACGTAGACGCTCGAGGTCAACCAGTCGTCCGTGGGCTCGTGACTGATGACGAGGGATTTGCCGTCGGGAGAGATGCCGTGATCGTTGTTGATCCGCGGCGTGGCCAGTTCGACAGGAAGTTCGGCGAGCTGACTCCCGCCCACGCTGAGGCGATACAGCCGTCCCTCATGGTTGATCAGAAAGTAGCGGCCGTCGCGAGACCAGTTGGGGGCTTCGAAGCGACGGTCGGCGCTGTAGACGGTTTGAATTTGTCCGGTGGCGATATCGACGGTCTTCAAGAAGCTGCGGGTCGTGGTGTCCTGCATCAGCGTCGCAAGGAAGAGCACCGGAATCATCATGGGCTTACGGCACCTTCTCCAATAAGGTCACCAACTCAGACCGATGGGTCCGCTCCGGCAGATGATCGGATACCATCTTGTAAACAGGCCAGCCGCGCGCGGCGGCGCGATCGGCGAACATCTGGAACGGATCGGGCGTGATCTGCGGCTCATAGGTCAGGATGTACGCCGCGGGAACCCTGAGCCGAGCGGGATTCACGAGCCGCAGGGTATCGGTGAACGTGCGCAGCGATTGCGGCACGTCGCGCGGAATCACCGTCGTGTCCTGCACCCAGACCGGCACGAGGTAGCCGTCGCGCGTCACGCTCTGGACGAACTTCGCGCGCGCGGTGTCCGGGATCGACATCAGCGATTCGCCCGAATCGGGCAACAGCGCGTCGAGATACACCACGCGCTTGATCCGGTCGGGGATCCGGTCCACAACCCCCGTGATCACCATCCCGCCGTAGCTGTGCCCCACGAGCACGACGTCGTGCAGGTTGTCCCAGAGGATCTTGTTGACGACGTCGTCGATATGGGTGTCGAGCCCGATGTTGGGCGAGGCGAGATGGTGGCGCTCGCCCAGGCCAGTCAACGTGACACGGACGACCTTATGGCCGCGTCGCGTGAGCATGGAATCGATCGCCAGCCAATCCCATCCCCCGCCCCACGCGCCGTGCACGATCACGTACGTGTAATGCGTGCTACGTGAGGAAGTAGTTGGATTCTGTGCAACGAGAGAAATGACGATGAGCAGGGAAATCATGTCAAATAACATGCACTACGAAAACAGAAGGCGCTAAGACGCTAAGACGCCGGAGTGGTGAACAGCTAGTAGCTGTCCGCTATACACCACTCCGGCGTCTTGGCGCCTTAGCGTCTTCTAGAAACGGGGTGCTGTCCGGATTAGAACTCCAGTCCGTGCAGGTATTCGAAATTGCTGCGCGCGTCCGCGAGGTCCCCGGCCGGGTCAGTCGCGGTTTCCTGCTCGACGTGGGCCGGCTTCTGCTCCAGCATCGACACGGCGGCGAGGAAGCGCTTGAAATCGAAAATGCCCTTGCCCAATCCGGTGTCGCGCGAGCGGTCGGCGACCGCGTCTTTCAGATGGAAGCTCCAGAAGCGATCGGGATATTTCTGGAGATACTGCATCGGATCGCCGCCACCGATCAGCATGTTGCCGACGTCGAGCTGGAGCCGAGTGACGGAGGGATCGAGGCGGCTGATAAAGACATCGAAGGGAATTTGGCCGTCGATCGGCTTCTGGTGATACGCCTCGTTGTGGAATCCCAGCCAGATCCCTGCCTTCCGCGCGACCGCGCCGGCCGTGTTGAAGCGATCGGCCCATTCCCGCCAGTCGTCGAGCGTCTGTTTGGTCCAGTCCTCGAAATCGGGCACGAACAAGTACTGATGTCCGAGGATCTTCGCCTTTTCGAGGCTGCGCTCCCAGCCCACGAAGATCGTGTCGGCGGACATGTGGGCCGACGGCGCGCGCAATCCCTCGTTCTTGAGCGTCGCCGCGACCTGCTGTGGCGTACGCCCAAAGAGATTGAAGGACCAGAGCAGCTCGACGTCGGTGTAGCCGATCGCGCGGATCGCGGCGAGCGTGCGCTCCGGATCCTGCGCCATCGCGTGACGGACCGCGTACGTCTCGAGGCCAATACGGTCCAGTCGTCTGGCTGAACCCAGGGGAACTCGCGCGAGCATCCCGCTCGCGGCAGCCGCTCCCATGGTGTGGAGAAAGTCGCGCCGTTTCACAGTGCCCTCATTGGCAAGGTTGCGGAAAGTAGGGGCGCAGCATGCTGCGCCCCTACACCACACATCCACAGAATTCTACCGTTCGCCGAACGTCTCAGCGAGCGATATCCTATCCGCATGATCAACCTCCTCGCGCTGCTCGTCCTCGCCGCCGGTGTCCAGGACACCACGCTTGCCGTCATTCCCCGGCCCGCGCAGCTGACCCGCGGCACCGGGACATTCCTGCTCACGCCGGCAACCGTTGTCGTCACCGACCGCGCCACGCGTCAAATCGGCTACCAGCTCAGCGATTGGTTGCAACCTGCGACTGGGTACCGCCTCGCGGTGAGCGGCGCAGCCGGAACGGCCGCGCGGACCATATCGCTCCGCGTCGATCCGGCCTTGTCGCGGCTGGGCGAGGAGGGATATCGCCTTACCGTCGCGGGCACGCGCATCACGATTCGCGCGTTTCGTCCCGCGGGTGTGTTCTACGGTGTCGAGACGCTGCGGCAGCTGCTGCCGCCTGACGTCTTTCGCGCGGCCCCGGTCGCCGGGGTTGTCTGGACCGTGCCGGCGGTCGAGATCGAGGACATGCCGCGCTTCCCATGGCGCGGCGCGCATCTCGACGTGTCGCGCTCGTTCATGCCGAAGGAATTCGTCAAGAAATACATCGACCTGCTCGCGCTCCATAAGCTGAACCGCTTCCACTGGCATCTCACCGACGATCAGGGCTGGCGGATCGAAATCAAGAAGTATCCCCTGCTCACATCGATCGGCGCCTGGCGCCGCAACTCGCTCGTCGGCGTGCAACGCAGCTACGCCGATACGACGCAGTGGGTCTACGACAACGTGCCGCATGGCGGCTTCTACACCCAGGATGACATCCGGGAAGTCGTCGCATACGCGACCGCGCGCTTCATCACCGTCGTGCCCGAAATCGAGATGCCGGGTCACGCGCAGGCCGCCATCGCCGCCTATCCCTGGCTCGGCAACACCGGCCAGCAGCTCGAGGTCCTCGGCCATTGGGGCGTGGATGAAAACATCCTGAACCCGTCCGACTCGGCGATTCACTTCATGCAGGATGTGCTGACCGAAGTGTTGGCGCTGTTCCCGAGTCACTGGATCCATACCGGCGGGGATGAGGCGCCGAAGCGGCAGTGGCAGTCGAGCCCCCTCGCGCAGGAGCGCATCCGGCAACTCGGCCTGCATAGCGAAAACGAGCTGCAGAGTTGGCTGACCGCGCAGATGAGCCAATGGCTCGCCGGGCGTGGTCGATCGCTGATCGGCTGGGACGAGATCCTGGAAGGCGGGATGGAGGGACTCGCGCCGAACGCGGTCGTCATGTCGTGGCGCGGCATCGACGGCGGCATCGCGGCCGCGCAGGCAGGACACGACGTCGTCATGACGCCCACGTCGAACACGTACTTCGACTACTACCAGTCGCAGGACCTGGCGAAGGAGCCGCTCGCCATCGGTGGCTTTCTGCCGCTGGAGACGGTGTACGCCTACGAGCCCGTACCACCCGCGCTCGACTCCGTACAAGCGAAGCGCGTGCTCGGTACCCAGGGCCAGATCTGGACCGAGTACCAGCGCACCCCCAAAAACGTCGAGTTCATGGTGTTTCCGCGTTTGGTCGCGCTCGCCGAGGTGGCGTGGACCCCGCGCGAGCTCAGGAATTTCAGCGATTTTACCGCTCGGCTCGCGAAGCACTTCACGCGCCTCAGCGTGTTGGATGTGAACTATCGACCGCTGCGCTGAGCGCTATTGCTTGGTGTAGACTCGAACCCAGTCCACCAGCATGGTGGCGGGGAAGATTGCGTCAGACTGCGGATCATGATCGAAGTTGCCGCCGACCGCGAGGTTGAGAATCACGAAGAACGGCTGGTCGAAAACCCAGCTGCCGCGCTGGCTCACGTCTGCCCGCGTCACGATGTAATGCTGAGTGCTGTCGACAAAATAGCGGATTGACTGACCGTCCCATTCGACGGAGTAGATATGGTAGTCCGTCGTCGTCACGGGTGAGTACGCGTGAGCGAACGGGGTATTGCCAGAATACCCGGGGCCGTGAACCGCTGAGCTAGTCGTGGTGTTCTGGCTGCCCTTATTCTCCATGATGTCCAACTCGCCGCAGGTGGGCCATCCGACGGTCCCGATGTTGTTGCCGAGCATCCAGAACGCGGGCCACAGCCCCTGCCCAGCCGCCAGCTTGATGCGCGCTTCTACTCGTCCCCAGAATTCCGTCATCTTCCCGCGCGTTAAAATCCTGGCCGACGTGTAGCGGCACGGTCCGTACCAACAGGTGAGTCCGGCGGGCGCGACGCGGGCCACGATCTCCAACTCGCCGTGACCGTTCAAGCGCACGTTGGCGGTGTCCGAGGTGTAGTACTCCCTCTCATTGTTCCCCCAGCCGCCTCCACCCAGGTCGAATCCCCACTTCGTGGTGTCAATGCTGCTGCCGGCCGACCCCTCGAATTCATCACTCCACACCTGCACCCACACGGGTGGAGGTGGTGGAGGGCCCGGCGGCGGAGGAGGTGGCGGCGGGGAAACGGCGCCTGACGCGCACGCAATCGCCGCGCACAGCGCGACCGCGGTTACCGGGCGATGTCTAGCGGCTTGCACCGAGCTACAGACGCGCCACACGACGCCAGTGCTCCGCGATGACCGCATGTCCCGCCGGCGTGGGATGGACGCCGTCAGCGGCCCAGTATGCAGGCGGCGCCGTGCGGGCCCGCTGATTGAAGATTGACTGCAGCGGCACGAACGTCGCGCGCGCGTGCGCCGCCACGCGCGCCGCAGCCGCACGGCGCTGGTCGAATTCGGGGAACCAGCGTGCATCCACCGCCCCGGTTCGGAGCACAAACGGCTCCAGTACGATCAGGTGCACCCGCGGCAGGGCTTTGCGCGTCTCGTCGAGTAGGGCCGTGTATTGCTGCTCGTAGTCCTGCACCGTGCCGTTGTAGCCGTGATCCAGCTTGTGCCAGAAGTCGTTGACGCCGATCAGAATACTCAGCACGTCCGGGTGCAGATCGACGGTGTCGGTCGTCCAGCGTTGCTGGAGATCGGGCACTTTGTTGCCGCTGATGCCGCGATTGTAGAACTGGAACCCGCTCGCCGGCCGCGCGGCCAGCACGGCGGACGCCACGAGCAGCGGGTAACCGTTGCCGAGCGCCCCCGCGGCGTTCGGATCCGCGGAATCGCGGTTGCGGCCGGCGTCGGTGATCGAGTCTCCTTGGAATAGGACGACGGTCGCCTTGGCCGCAGCCGCTGGCGGCGGCTCGGCGGCTCCCGCCGGCGATATCGCGGCTCCGGCCAGTATGGTCGTTGCGGCGATGAATTCTCGCCGATTGATCTCGTTCGACACGATCTCCTCCGATCTCCGCCTACAGCCTCACATTCGCCGCTTCGACGATTGGGGAAGGCTCTGCGCGAATGCATCGAATATGGGACGCAGGACTCTGTCCTCCGCCGGGGGAGCCGGGTACTCGTGTGGGTCTAGGACGGCGCTGACCACCGCCGCGAGAAGGGTACGAGGTTCGTCATAGTTATGGGAGGAGCCCTTCCTCTGGGTAAACTGGCCGCTCCAGACCGAGCGTCTGAGGGACATGTCGTAGACGTTGAAGCCCACGGTCATGGTGCGCGACCTCGACAGCTCGGTGTGCTCCTTATTGGTTGAATCCAGAGTCACCGTTTCGGTGCTGTCGATGACATTGGCGTCGATCCGCGCGAACACCACATACCGCAGTTTCGGAAGCCGAGCGCTCATCTCGTGGAGCGACGCAGAGTCGAGCTCTCCGACACGCCCATAGCGGTCGAGCAGGTCGCCGTGCGCTTTATCCCCGAATTCCGCGGCCACCGCGCCGGCCGGCGCCACCTGGAGGAGAGGATGCGCCTCTCGGAGTGAATTGATCAGCAGGCTCTCGGACCCGGCTCGCGTGCGCGGGGAGTGTGCTGGGTCGTCGAAGATGGACGTGACTCCACCGACCGCGATCCTCCCGCTATCCAAGCTCTCGTAGGTGAAGGTGGGGTCGTGGCGCAGTCCAAAGACCTTCGGCGGATGAACGCAGCCAGCGAGGGCGCTGAGTGCGAGGGCTCCGCCCGCGAGCGTTGCTACTACCGTAGCTCTCATTGCTGCTCCTTGTGCTGTCTATCCCAGGGACTCCGCGAACGGCCACGTCCGAGCCTTCCACGACCATACTCCAAAGCACAGCACGCCCAACAGGAGCGCGCCGAGCCCGAACGCGATTACCAGCTTGGGCGTGGTCGCAAAGATGAAGATCCATCCGAGGAGCGCAACCAGGCTGGGGAGCGGATAGAGCCACATCCGATAGGGCCGCGGCATATCGGGCGCCCGCCGCCGCAGCAGCGTGACCGCGCCGATCTGCCCGATGAACTGTACGAGAATCCGCGTCGTGAGCAGCGCGTCGATCACCATTCCCAGCGATACGAACCCCGCGACGATCGACAGCACGCCGAGCACCACCAGCGACACGTACGGGAAGCCCTGGGACGGATGCAGCCGCGCAAACACCTTGAAGAAGTAGCCGTCGCGCGCCGCCGCGTAGGGCACGCGTGAGTAGCCGAGGAGCAGCGCGAAGACCGATCCGAACGCCGTCCACAGAATCATCGCCGTGACGATCGTGGCGACGCCGGAGCCGTAGATCCGCTCCATGAAAATCGAGACCACGAAGTCCGCCTGCGGGTGCGACTCGACGGGGACGAACTCGCGCCACGGCACGACGCCGATGATCGAGAAGTTGATCGCGATGTAGATGAACGCCACCGCGATCGCGCTGATGAGAATCGACCGCGGGATCACTCGGCCCGGATTCTCTACTTCGTCGCCGATGTAGCAGACGTCGTAGTAGCCGAGGTAATCGTACGCGCCCACGCGGGACGCAGTGCCGAGGCCGAGTAGGAAGCCCAGCGAGAAGTTGAAGGCGCCGGGCGGGAAGTCGAAGGCGACCTTGGCGTCGAAGTGCATCGCCCCTGTCGCGATCACGGCGACGACGGTCACGATCGTGCCGATCCAGAGCGCGACGGTGATTGCCGCGATCGATTTGATGCGGCGGTAGAGCAGCGCGAGGTTGACGAGGCCGACGATCGTGATCACGAGCATCGTCTGGCCCGGCGTGATACCCTTCCAGATGTAGCCTAGGTAGTGCGAGAACCCGATGTACCCGGACGCAATCTCGAGTGGACCGCTCAGCACGAACTGCCATACAAAGAGAAAGCCCATCAGGCGGCCGACCGTCTCCGCCCCGTAGCCCTGGCGCAGATAGCCGAACGAGCCGCCCGAGCCCGGCATCGCGGCGCCGAGCTCGCTCCAGACGGTGCTATCGCATAAGACGGTGATCAACGCGACGAGCCAGCCGAGCATCGCCTGCGGACCGCCCATCGCTGACATGAGCAGCGGGATCGTGATGAACGGCCCGATCCCAATCATGTTCGTCATGTTGAGCGCCGTGGCGTGCAGCAGGCCGAAGCGGCGCACCATCGACGGTGGGAGGGGCTCGGTCACTTGTGCCGCGTCAGTCGCAGCTCGAGATGGCGCCGCACGTCCGGCCATTCCGCAGCCAGGATGCTGTACATCACGACGTCGCGCGCGCTGCCGTCGCGCCGGATGCCGAAATGCCGAATCACGCCGTCCTTCTTGGCGCCGAGCGCCTCGATCGCGCGCTGCGAGCGGAAATTGAAGTTGTCGGTCCTGAGGCCGACGACTTTGCAGCCGAGCGTATCAAACGCGTGGCCGAGTAACAGCAGCTTGCAGGTCGTGTTCACGTGCGTGCGCTGGCGGCTCTTGCCGTACCACGTGTGCCCGATTTCCACGCGATCGATCGCCGGGGCAATGTCGTGATAGCGCGTCGACCCGATGATCGCCCCGCTCGGCACGTCACGCACGACCCAGGGCAGCATGTGCCCGTCGCGCTGGCCCTTCAGCGCGTCGGCGACGTACGCCTTCATCCCCTCGGGTGGCGGGACCGCGATGTACCAGTACTCCCACAGGCGGCCGTCACCTGCCGCCGCGGCCAGCGCGTCACTGTGCTCTTCGGTCAGCGGCTCGAGCCGAATGCCATGACCTTCGAGCACTAGCGGTTTGGGCGTGATCACGCCGGGGGAAGGTACTACGGAGTCGCGCTCTCGACGAGTTTCTTCAAACCCTTCAACATCATGGTCCAGTTCTTTTCGGACTCCGATTGGATCGCTTCGGTCGGGTTGTTGTCCTGCGTCAGCATCACCCGCGTCTTTGCGCCCGCGTCGGAAAGCTCGACCGTCACCGTGTGATAATTCTCGGGCGTATCCGGCCGACCCGAGAGTGGACTGAAATGGCTGTATTGGAGCGCATAATCGCGTTCGATTTTGAGGATGACGCCCTTATCCTGAAACTTCTTGCCCTGCCATTCTCCCGACCACGTAATCGGACTGCCTTCCTCCCAGTCCGACTGCACGTCGGCGCCGAACATGTACTGCTTGATCGCCGCCGGAGTGACCAGGGCCTTCCATACCTTGTCCCGGGGCGCATCGATGATGATCGACGTTCTCGCGATGAAGTCTTTCATGGCGCGACGTAGTCCTGCGCGGCGACGATCTGCCATCTCCCCCCGCGCTTGACCCACGTATCGGTGAACCGATACCGGCGATTGAATTCGCCGGTAGCGCCACGACCTCCCACGACGAGCCACCCCGTCACAACGGCCGTCACAGCGCCGTAGCGATGCACGGTCATCGACTCGTTGTGCGCTGCCACGACGGTGTCCGATCCCGCGACCACCGAGTTCAGCACCGTAGCCCGGTCCATCATCTTGTCGTTTTCTGTGTAGACAAACCCATCAGCCAAGAGACGATCAAAGACGACCCGGTCGCGCTTCACCAACGCGCTCGCCCAGGCGTCCTCTGATTGCAGCAAGGTGCGCGCATCTGCATCCTGCACGTTGACGGCGAGGAACGCGGCAAGCAGCAGTCCGATCATAGTGCGCTCACTCTCCCAGAACTTTGATGATGACCCGCTTCTTCCGTTGTCCGTCCCACTCGCCATAAAACACGCGCTGCCACGGGCCAAAATCCAGCTTGCCCGCGGTGATCGGCACGATCACCTCGTGACCGATCGTCAGGCTGCGCAGATGTGCGGCCGCGTTGTCCTCCCCGGTTTCGTTGTGGTGATAACGCGGCGGATCCCAGGGCGCGATCGTCTCCTCGAGCCATTTCAGAATGTCCTCCCACAATCCCGACTCGTGATCGTTCACGAACACAGATGCAGAGATATGCATGGCACTCACCAGGACAAAACCTTCACGCACCGTGCTCGCCTCGACTTGCTTCACGACTTCGTCAGTGATGTCGATGATCTCCTGACGCCGTTTCGTGTTGAACCAGAGATACTGCGTGTGGGATTTCACTCGTTGCCTCGCTGTCTGGGCGTGTGTCGATTTGTCACGGCCGAGCCGATTCCCTAGATTCGGCCGAATATGGCGTTTCCCTTCAGACGGCGAATTTTCGTCGTCCTGGTCGTGATGACCGTGGTACCGACGGTGTTGGCGGTCGCCGGGTGGGTGGTGTCGATCCGGCGTCTGTTGCCCGCCGCCGGCGCCCGTGCCTCTACCGAGCGCGTTGCGGCAACCGCGCGGTCGCTGCTCGAGGGCGTGGACACGCTGCACCTCACGGTGCGCGAGCGCGCGCTGTTGCGCCAGCATCTCGACGAAGTTTCGGCCTCCGTCAGCCTCGCGCGGCGCGCCGAAACGTTCCTGCGCTACTACACGGCCGGTTTCGCCGTGGTCATCCTGCTGCTCGGCGCCGCCGTCTTGTACGCCGCGGTCAACCTCGCGGGCCACCTCTCGCGCCAGCTCTCACGCCCGATCGACGAGCTGGTCGGCTGGACGCAGCTGATCCGGCGACACGAGCCGCTGCCGATCGGCGCGCTGACCCGCGGCGCGCCGGAGTTCGAGGCACTGCGGCAAGCGCTGCGCGAGCTGGCCGCCGCGCTCACCGCGGCGCGGGAGCGGGAGCTGGAGGCCGAGCGGCTGCGCGCGTTCCGGGAAGTCGCGCGCCGCGTGGCCCACGAGATCAAGAATCCGTTGACATCGATGCGGATTGCCGTGGACCAGCTGGAGCGGGCGGACGGTCGGTCGGACGGCCGGACGGCCACTGCCGTGCAAGTCTTGGCAGCCGAAACGGATCGCCTGGAGCGGCTCGCCAAGGAGTTCTCGGAGTTCGGCAGACTCCCCGAGGGTCCGCAGAGCGAGGTGGACGTCGTCGAGCTCCTCGAGGAATTGGGGCGGACCGGAGTTCCCGACCGAGTTGCAGTCCGGCTCACGGCGCACGGCGCACACCGCACGCTGTTAGGCCACTACGAACCGCTGCGTCGCGCCTTCGCGAACCTCTATCGCAACGCCGCCGAGGCCATGAAGGGAAGCGGCGCGATCGACGTGACGGTCACCGGCGACGGATCAGGTCTCGCAGTCACGATCGCAGACCACGGTCCCGGCATCCCCGCAGACCTCCAGCAGCGGGTGTTCGAGCCGTACTTCACGACGAAGGATGACGGCACGGGTCTCGGCCTCGCGCTGGTACGTGTGACGCTCGAAGCACACCGCGGCACGATCACCGTCGGTGATACGCCCGGCGGCGGCGCCACTTTCGCAATCGTCTTTCCGCCGGCCAGATCATGAGCCCCAGGGTTCTCCTCGTCGACGACGAGTCCAACATCCGGCGCATGGTCGGCGCGCTGCTGCAGTCTGACGGTTTCGACACGGTCGAAGCGCCCGACGGCAACGCGGCGCTGGTACGGCTCGTCGAGGACGCGCCGGATGTGGTGCTGCTCGATCTCATGATGCCGCCTGGCCCGGACGGCCTGGCCACGCTCGAACAGATCCGCAGGCGCGCGCCGCACATACCCGTCGTCATGATGAGCGGCAAGGCCAATCTCGCCGACGCCGTCCGCGCGACGAAACTCGGCGCCTTCCAATTCCTCGAGAAGCCGCTGACACCCGAGGGGGTCCTGGTCGCGCTGCGCAGCGCGCTCGAGCTCGGCCGCACCATGGCAGAGAACAAGCGGCTGCACGAGCAGCTGGGCCACGCCGATCCGCTGGTAGGCACGAGCGCCGCGATGGAAGCGCTCCGCGGGCTGATCGCGCGCGTTGCGCCGACGGAGTCGCGCGTCTTGATCACCGGCGAGTCGGGCACCGGCAAGGAGCTCGTCGCGTCGGCGATTCACCGGCAGAGCGCGCGCGGCAACAAGCCATTCGTCACCGTCAACAGCGCCGCGCTGCCGCGCGATCTGGTCGAATCGGAGATGTTCGGCCACGAGCGCGGTGCGTTCACCGGCGCGACGGAGCGCCGCCAGGGCCGTTTCGAGCTGGCCGACGGCGGGACCCTCTTCCTCGACGAAGTCGGCGATCTGGGCCCGGAGGCGCAGGCAAAACTGCTGCGCGTCCTGGAGGGTGGCGTTGTCGAACGGGTCGGCGGCGAGCGGCCGTTCGCGGTGAACGTCCGCGTCATCGCCGCCACCAACAAGGATCTCCCGCAGGCGGTGCGGCAGGCGCAATTCCGCGAGGACCTCTGGTTCCGGCTGAACGTGTTGCCGATCCACATCCCGCCGTTGCGCGAGCGCGCGGAAGACATTGCGCCCCTGGTGCGGCATTTCGCGGAGCGCTGCGCCGCCCGCCTGGGCCGTCCGGTCAAGTTCGACGCGGGTGCGGTGCCGCTGCTGGCTGCCTACTCCTGGCCGGGGAACGTGCGCGAGCTCGCCAACATCGTCGAGCGTATGGCGATCCTGGCGACGGCGGAACTCATCACCGCGGCAGACGTCGCCCGGGTGCTGCCGTCCGACGGCACGGCGCCACGCCCCGCCGCAGACAATGGCGCTGACGCTCCCTGGCGCGACATCGCCCTGACGGAAACGCTCGACCAGTACGAGCGCGAGCTGATTGCGAAGGCGCTGTCCGCATCCCGCGGCAACGTCGCCGAAGCCGCCCGCCGGCTGCAAACCGACCGGGCGAATCTGTACCGCCGTATGCGCCGTCTCGGGATCGAGCCTCCACTGAAAGCCGACCTATGATCTCTCTCCTGTTAGCACTGGTGACCGTTCAGGACACGACGATCGTGATCCACGCCGACAGCTCGAGCGCGACGCTCGAAGCGCGCGCGCTGCCGCGGGTGGTGTCCGACGAAGTCATCCGCTTTTACAACGACCCGGCAACCACGCGGCTCGTCGGCCGCACGCGGCTGCCGCGCGGCAACGAGTGGCGGGGCAACGTGGCCGTCCGCAGCGGTCCGGTGCTCGTCGCGGGCCGCGTGCAGGGCTCGCTCGTCGTGATCAACGGCGACCTGCTGTTCGAGACGGGCGCGGAAGTGACCGGCAATGTGATCGTCGTGGGCGGGATCGTGGACGACACCGCGAAGGCGCGCATCGGCGGGGAAGTGCGCCAGTACCGTGAGCCCCTGCTCTATCGCCTGCGCCGCGAGGGGGACGAGCTGGTGTACGCGCCGAACCTGCGGCCCCGGCTGTTCAACCCGGGGGCGCACGTGTCGTGGGGCGACGCGGACTCGCGCTCCTCCCTGACGATCGCCACCGGCGGGACGTTCAACCGCATCGAAGGGCTACCGATCGTGTTCGGACCGCTGTTCGATTGGAAGCTGCAGCAGAACTTCCGCATGCGCATGGACGCGCTCGGCGTGTTTCGGTCGGCCGGCGATCTCTCGGACAAACGCAGCGATCTCGGCTACATGTTCCGCGGCGAGCTGCGGTCGGGTGACATCCGGCCCGTCGGCTTCGGTGTCCGCGCATTCGACGTGGTGTCGCCGGTCGAGGATTGGGGCCTGCACAACGCCGAGATCGGGTGGGGCGCGTTCTTGTTTGGCCGCGACTATCGCGACTACTTCCTCAATAAGGGATGGGCGGCGCGCGCGTTCGTGCAACCGGAGAAGCAGATCGCGCTGTCGCTCGAGCTGCGGCACGAATGGCAGACGAGCGTCGCCAATCAGGATCCGTGGACCGTGTTCCGCAACTCCGAGATCTGGCGACCCAACCCCCCGATCGACGAAGGGCACTTCACCACGATCGGCCTCGGTGCGGCGCTGGACACGCGCAACGACCCCGAAGAACCCACGTCGGGGTGGCTGGTACGGGCGACACTCGAGGATTCCCGCAGCAGCGACGTCGTGCCGCATACGGGCGTCCCCGCGTCGGTCCGTGATTCCATCCCCAACCCGGCGTCGTACCGCTTCGACCGGATGTTCTTCGACATCCGGCACTACACCCGCATCAGTCCATCCGGTCGCGTGAACGTCCGGCTGGTCGGCGGCGGATGGGTCGGCGGCGACCCGCTGCCGCTGCAGCGGCGCCTTTCACTCGGTGGCCCCGACCCGATGCCGGGCCATCCGTTCCGCTCCAGCTCGTGCAACAACGCGTTCACGGACCCGGCGTTCATGCAGGCGCGCGTGGCGGCCTGCGATCGCGTGATTGCCTTCCAGACCGAGTACCGCGGCCACGTGAAGCTCAATTGGAGTTACAACCCGTCCAAGGACGACCGGCCCGACCGCGAGGAAGGGAGTAGCGGGCCGCGGTTCTTCTGGCTGGAAGGGCTCGACGTCGTGGTCTTCGCGGACGCGGGCCAGGCGTGGCTCGTCGGCAACGGTCCCAGCCGGCTGCCGGCGGGGCGGATCCCACGCTTCGATGACTGGCTCGTCGATGTCGGTCTCGGCGTCGATTGGGGTGGATTCGGGGTGTACGTAGCCAAGGCGGTCACGACAGGCGAACGACTGCGTCTCACGGTCCGGCTCGATCACCGGTTCTAGCGTGCGCCTGCTTTGGTGGGCGGCCATCGCTGTGGCCCTCCTCCTCACGCCGGAGGTGGGCGCCGCGCAGTCGCCCACGCTCACCGTGACGCTGCAAAACACCATCCCGCGCGTGCGCAGCACGGGCCTGCTCGCCGACGGCAAGTTCGTCGGACTGATGCGGTCCGGTTTTCCGCTGCGGTTGCACTACCGGCTGGAGTTGTGGCGCGTGCGCTCCGGCTGGTTCGATCAGTTCGTGCGCGAAGTGAGTTGGGATGCGGTGGCGCGCAACGACCCGCTGGCCGACGACTTCGTGCTCATTCGTCAGGGCGGCGCGGTGAGCCGCTACGCCACGCCGGAAGAGCTCGCGGCCGCGCTCGACATCCCTTACACGGTGACGCTGCAGCCAAGCAACTCGTCGAGCGCGCGCTATTACTTCGTCGCGCGGCTCGAGGTCACGACGCTCAACGACACCGATCTCCAGGAATTGTCACGCTGGTTGTCGGGGGACGTCGGTCCGGCGGTGTCAGGCGAAGGCAGCGTTGGGGAGGCGCTGGCGCGGGGGGCGCAGCGCGTGTTGGTGCGGCTCGCGGGGTTGCCGCGGCAGCGATTGGAGGCGCGGAGTCCTACGTTCCGAACTGGCGGTCAATAGCCGCCCGGATGTCCGTGAGCGACTGACCGCGCGCCGCCATGCCACTCGCCAGCATCGCCTCACCCATGCAGATGTCGCAGTACGCGCCGTGATTGGACTCGAAACAGGTAAGCAGCGAGCGGTGCCCCGCATGTTTCGAGCAGTCGCAATGGCAATACACCCCGTCGAGCGTCGGGGCGGCGCGCCGTGCCGCCGCATACGCCTCGAGCGCACCGCGATTTCGCGGAATCGCAAAGTCGGGAAGGATCTTCTCAGCGGTGATGCCGGGCCGCGGGGTCGGATGAATCGACCCCGTGGCCGGTCTTGTCAGGAAGACGACGCCGATGAGCGCAGCGATACCTGCACCTGCCACCACCCAGGGCGTTTTTCCCACTAGAGAGCCTCGAGCGTCGCCAGCACGTCGGCCCCGTAGAAGAGCCGGATGTACTTGGCCTGCGTCCGCGTCAGACGGCGCACGGCCCACGACAGGTGCACGAAGTGCGGCTCGTGGGGCGCGCGGAGGGGATGCATGCCCACTTCCTCGGGCAGCAGGTTGCCCTTGCGCGTGTTGCAGCTCGAGCAGGCGGTCAGGACGTTCGTCCAGGCATTCGTGCCGCCCCGCGAGAGGGGCACGAGATGGTCACGCGTCAGACACTCGCGCTGCCGCAGCTCCTGCTGCGAGCGGCCGCAGAACTGGCAGCGGTAGTTATCGCGAGCGAACAGGAACGTGTTGGTGACTTGGCGGCGGAAGCGGCGAGGGACGTGGACGAAGCGGACCAGTCGGATGACCGCAGGACGTGGGACCGCGAGTCGTTCGCTATGGACTGGCGTGCCCTCAGCCTCGACGACTTCAGCCTTGCCATCGATGACGAGCCGCAGCGCCCGGCGCACGGGCACCATGGTGAGAGGCTCAAACGAGGCATTCAGGGCTAGGCAACGCATGCGATATGCTAATACCGGACAGCAAGTTGCAGCAAGGGACGCGTTTACACGCTTGCTGCGCCCTGAAACGAGCGGCTTAACTCCTCGATTTGTAACTCGACAGAGGCCCGCGACGCACCTCCAGGCGTGGCACGGCTTTCGACACTTTGCTCCCAGCTCCCGAGCTGGGCCAGCGCCGGTCCAAGAGCCGGATGAATCTCTGCGGCAATCTGCGTGGAGACCTTATCGAGCGTCACACCGGACTGCTCCGCCGCCCGAACCAGTCGTCCGACCAGACCGTGGCTCTCGCGGAACGGCACGCCGGCTTCCACGAGCAGATCAGCGAGATCTGTGGCCCGCATCGCCGGATCGAGCGCCGCCGCCATGCGCTCGGCGTTCACGGTGAGCGTGTCGATGGCCCCGGTGACCGCGGGGAGCACCGTCCCCAACGTGTCGCAGGCGTCGAACAACAGCGCCTTGTCTTCCTGCAAGTCCTTCTGATAGCCGGCGGGAATGCCTTTGAGCGTCGTGAGCAACGCGACGAGATCGCCCAGCATCCGTCCTGACTTGCCACGCGCCAGCTCGAACACGTCGGGATTGCGTTTCTGCGGCATCAGACTCGAGCCGGTGCTGAAGCTGTCCGCCAGTGTGACGAATCCGAACTCGCCACTCGCGTAGGTGATGAACTCCGAGCCCAGCCGGGACAGGTGCGTGCCGACGAGCGCGATCGCGAACAGCACGTCCGCGACGAAGTCACGGTCGCCGGTCGCGTCGAGCGCGTTGGCGGAAATCGCGCGGAAGCCGAGCGCTTCCTTGAGGAGGAGGCGATCAACCGGGAATCCGGATCCCGCGAGCGCGCCCGAGCCCAGCGGCATCTCGGCCGTACGCCGGCGTGCGTCCGCGAGCCGCTGGCGGTCGCGCACCAGGGGCCAGGCGTGCGCGAGCAGCACGTAGGCCCAGCGCACCGGCTGCGCGCGCTGGCCGTGCGTATAGCCGGGCAGAATTGCGTCGAGGCCATCCTTCGCCTTGGCGACGAGCGTTCTGCCGAGCTCCGCGACGGCCGCGTCGAGTTCGTCGATGGCGCCCAGCGTCCAGAGCCGCAGGTCGGTCGCGACTTGGTCGTTGCGCGAGCGCCCGGTATGGAGCTTGCCGGCCACCGCGCCGACTTCGGCGTAGAGCAGCCGCTCGACGAGGGTGTGAACGTCCTCGTCGGGCGCACCGACCGCGGCGCCGTCGGCGAGTTTGTCCGCCACACGATCGAGACCCTCAAGCAGCTGAGATTCTTCGCTGGCGCTCAGAACCCGCGCCCGGCCGAGGGCGTGCACCCACGCCTTGCTCGCGAAGACGTCCTGCGGCCAGAGCCGGTGATCGACGGGGAGACTGCGGTTTAAAGCATCGAGCGCTTCGCTCGGACCGAGAGCGAAGCGCCCGCCCCACATGTGATGCGTGTCAGCTTGCTGGGACATCCGTCCGCTCGGCGGCCAGGCCGGCGGCAATTCTGCTCGCGAGGCCGTACAGCCGGATGAAGCCCTCGGCGTCCTTCTGATTGTAGACGTTGTCCTTGCCGAATGTCGCGTACGACGGCTGGTACAGCGCGTACGGGCTCTCGCGGCCGGCGACGATGACGTTGCCCTTGAACAGCTTCAACCGGACGGTGCCCGTGACGTGCTGCTGCGTCGCGGTGATGAGGGCGTCGAGCGCTTCGCGCTCCGGCGTCCACCAGCGGCCGTCGTACACGAGGTCCGCGTAGCGGAGCGCCAGCTCGTCCTTCATGCGGAGTGTGCGGCGGTCGAGCACCATTTGCTCCAGCTCGCGATGCGCGGCGTAGAGCACGGTGCCGCCCGGCGTCTCGTACACGCCGCGCGACTTCATCCCGACGAGACGATCTTCGACGATGTCGGCGCGGCCCACGCCGTGCTCGCCCGCGACTTCGTTCAGTTGTTCCAGGAGCTCGACAGGACCCAGGGGGACGGCATCGACACTGACGGGATTGCCTTCCTCGAAGCCGATCGTCACGACGACCGGCTCATCGGGCGCGTCGAGCGGATTCTTCGTCATGACGAAGATGTGCTCGGGCGCTTCCTGGGACGGATCCTCCAGGATCCCGCCCTCGTGCGAGCAGTGCCATAGGTTGCGATCGGTCGAATACGGCTTCTCGGCCGTCGCCTGCACCGGCACGCCCTTCGCGTGCACGTAGGTGATGAGATCTTCGCGGCTCTGGAACTTCCATTCACGCCACGGCGCGATGATCTGCAGCTCCGGCGCGAGCGCCGCGTACGTCAGCTCGAAGCGGACCTGATCGTTGCCCTTGCCGGTACAGCCGTGCGCGACCGCATCGGCGCCGAGGCGCTGGGCGACCGCGACCTGATGCGCTGCGGTGATCGGCCGCGCCATCGACGTGCCGAGCAGATAGGTGCGGGCGTACACGGCGCCGGCGCGTAGCGTCGGGAACACGAAGTCGCGCACGAATTCTTCACGGAGGTCTTCGATGATGCAGTCTTCGGCGCCCGAGCGTTTTGCTTTCGCGATCAGGCCGTCGAGCTCGCCCAGCCCCTGCCCCACGTCGGCGGCGAAGCAGACGACGCGCGCGCCGTATTGCTCGCGCAGCCAGGGGACGATAGCGGACGTATCGAGCCCGCCCGAATAGGCGAGCACGACGAGCGGCCCGGATTTGCCGTTGTGTGGTTTATGCATATTGGTGAATAAAAATACATGCGAGGGGGGATGGGACGCAAGATGGGCATTGGGTAGGGGCGCAGCATGCTGCGCCCCTACCTATCACGAACGCGCCACCCTGCCAATCACCATCCCCATCCCTGCCTGTACCTGGGTTTGATGTACTCCTCCGGGATCCCCGTGGTGAGCACGGCACCTGTCTGCGGATTCACGTCGATCGGCTGCGCCGTCCGTACGGCGAGATTGCCGAGCAGCACCATCTCCGTGAGCGGCCCCGAGTGCTCGGGGATATTCGAACCCGCCGGCTTCCCGCCTTTGCAGGCGCCGATCCACTCGGCATAGACGCCCTCGGTCCGGGGATACTTCTGCGGCACCGGATGCGCCGTGACCTCGGCCTGCTTGGCATCATCCAGGAGCCGCGGGTTCTCGCCGTAAATTCCCGCGATCAGCTTGCCCGAATCTCCGATCCACAATTGCCCGCTCGTGTCGAACGGCCAGGCGGCCGGATCGGCGATTTCTTTCGGCCGGGGCGGGTAGAGGCTGCCGTCGCGCCACACGACCGTGACCGGTGGCCGATTGCCCTTCGCCGCGAACGAGTACGTGATGCGCGAGCACGCGGGTGCGGTCTCCGCGAACAGCTTGGTGGACTCCGCCTCGATGCGCGTGGGATACCCGAGCTCCAGCGCCCAGAACGACGCGTCCATCGAGTGACACGCGATATCGCCGAGGGCGCCGGTGCCGAAGTCCCACCACCCGCGCCATTTGAACGGTGCGTACGCCGGATTGTACGGCCGCTCCGGCGCGGGACCGAGCCAGAGATCCCAGTCGAGCGTCGTGGGCGTGTCGTACTTCTCGAGCGGCCGGTCGATCGCCTGCGGCCAGATGGGCCGGTTGGTCCAGAGCTGAACCTCGCGCACCGTCCCGATCAGGCCGGCTTCGACCCATTCACGAATCAGGCGCGTGCCTTCCTCGGCGTGGCCCTGATTCCCCATTTGCGTCTGCACCTTGTATTTCCGGGCCGCGTCCTCGAGCTGCTTTACTTCCCACAGCGTCCGCGCCAACGGCTTCTGAATGCGCGTGTGCTTGCCCAGCTTCATCGCCATCATCCCGGCGACCGTGTGCGTGTGATCGGGCGTCGAGACCGTGACCGCGTCGATGTTCTTTCCTTCTTTGTCGAGCATCACGCGAAAATCCTTGAACCGCTTCGCCAGGGGAAAGGCCGAGAACGACCCCGCCGCCTGCCGCTCGTCCACGTCGCACAACGCGTAGATGTTCTCGGTCTTCCCCACCCCGCGCACGTCGTTCCCGCCCATCCCGCCGGCGCCGATGCACGCGATGTTGAGCTTGTCACTCGGCGCCAAGCGATTGCGCCCTCGTGCGCCCAACACATGCGGCGACACGATCGTGAACGACAGGCCGGCTGCGGCGACCTCGTCCACAAAGTCCCGGCGCGAAATGGGGTGGGAGTGTAGGGGCGCAGCATGCTGCGCCCTTACCTTTGGGCCTCTGCGGGACTGTTTGCTCATGGCAACACTCGAATTTTGATGTTGCGGAAGGCGACCACGTTGCCGTGATCCTGTAGTCCGATGTGCCCCTGCGTGTTTTTCCCGAAGCGCGGATGCGGTTTGAACTTGCTCGCCGCCACTTTCGAGTCCCAATCGCGGCTGCCCAGTTCGAACTCGACCATCTTGAAGCCGTTCAGCCACTGCTCGACGTGATTCCCGTTCACGATGAGCCGCGCGGAATTCCATTCCCCGCCGGGACGCACGTGGCCCGGGGGCGCCGGATAGAGATCGTAGGCCGCCCCCGCCGATGTCAGCGGCGACTGGCCGTCGGGGTGTTTCGCGTCATCCAGGACCTGCATTTCCGGCGCGTTCCAGTAGATCGCATCGCTGTCTTCGCTCGCGCGCCAGAAGATCCCGCTGTTGCCGCCGATCTCGATCTTCCAGTCGATGGTCAGCTCGAAATTCTTGAATTCGTCATTGGTGATGATGTCGCCCCCGGCGCCAACGCGCGTGAGTGCCCCGTCCCGCACGCTCCAGCCGTCGGAGATCGTCGGCTTCCGGTAGTTGCGCCACCCCGTGGTCGTCTGCCCGTCGAAGAGCAGCTTCCAACCAGCCGCCTTCTCGGCGTCGCTGAGGGAATTCTGGACTGTGGAGGATGGTGGAGGGGCTGGAGGTTGTGATTGAGCTTTGCAGGAACTTGTAGCGACCAGAAGAGCAATGACGGGCAAACACGTTTTCACGCGGGAAGTCCTGCGAGCTCCCTCAGCCGCACCTGCACGGCGCGGCGGCCTCGCTCGCTGCGAGTGATGACCAGAATGGCATCGTCACCGGCGATGGTGCCGATGATCTCACTCCAGCCGGCGCCGTCGAGCGCCAGGCCCAGCGCCTGCGCGCCGCCGGTCGTCGTTTTCAGGACGAGCAGCGGGCCAACGCCTTCGGCCGAAACGAGCATGGTGGGAAGCAGCTGCTCCAGGTGCGGCCGGACGCCGGGCGCGCCTTCCGGCGCCGCGGCGTAATGCGAACCGCCATCGGGGGCCGCGACCTTGGCGAGTCCGAGCTCGCGAATGTCGCGCGACAGCGTCGCCTGCGTCACGTTGTACCCCTCGCCCTTGAGACGCTCGCGCAGCTGCTCCTGGCTCCCTACCGTCTCGCCGCGGACGATCCGCAGGATGGCCGCGTGACGCTGCGTTTTCATGGGGCGGAAATCTGATGCACGATCTGTCCCCTGACTACTGTTAACTGGGCGGCGAAGGGCGGCGAGGGGCGGCGAAGGGCGGCGAAGGGAAACACCGCTAGGTCCGCAGCCTTTCCAACATCCAACGACCCAATCTCCGTTTCCCACCCCAGCGCACGCGCCCCTTCTATTGTAAGCGCGCGCAGCGCGTCGTTCCCGCTAAGACCCGCGGCCCCGGCTTCGGCCCAGAGATCGAGATCTCCCACACTGACGACCGAGTCCGTGCCGAGTCCGACCGGGATCCCCGCCGTGCGAAACTCAGCCAGAGGCGCGCGGCCGTGGCGGTGCCCTGCGTTGGAGCGCGGGCAATGGGCGACTGAGGCCCCGACCTTCCGTAGCAGTGCGACATCGCTGTCGTCCACTTGGACGCTGTGAATGCACACCGTCCCACGTTGCACGACGCCACGTTGCACGAGGTAGGCGACGGGCGAGCAGTGTTGAGGCTGCACCATGATGCCGCGCGCCCGCAGCGCGGTGGCGAAGGGCCCGTCACCGTCGCGTACGAAGGTGGTCTCTTCCTTCGACTCGGCGACGTGCACGGCGATCGGGAGATGCTCGAGCCGCGCGAACTCCGCGACGGCTTCATACAGAGGCGCTGAAACTGTGTAGGGGGCGTGCGGCGATACTCCCAAGCGCAGTTGCGGAGCCTCAAGACGGCGAAGTGGGCGAACAGTCGCCTCCAACTCTGCCATGCTTGCGGAACACTGTGCGGGGTCGGGGCCAAACACCTCGTGGTACACGATGCCCCGCCCGCGAAGGTCGTGGAGCGCGCGCATGACCGCGCCTGTGCTGCCGGTCTCCGCGACGCATGTGACACCGCGCGCCCAGCAATCGCGGATGCCGGCCACGGCAGCCGCGTAGAACGCCTCCGCGCTGGTCGCGTCTTTCAGCTCGCGAATGCGGCGGATCCATGTGAGAAACTCGGGCTCGTCGTGCTTCGCCCCGCCGCCCAGATGCGTGAGCTCGAGATGCGTGTGGCAATTGACGAGGCCAGGCATGAGCTCCGCGTCGGGAAACTGCCGCGCCTGGATGCCCGCAGGTGCCGGCACGCGGTTGTTCGGACCGACCGCCGCGATCCGGCCGTTCGCGTCAACAAGAACGGCGCCGTCCTCGAAGGACGGCGCCGTGACGGGATGGACCCGGCCCGCTCGAATGCGTAGCAAGAGCTAGGGTGTGACTCCCACCCCGAACGGCGAATGCACCTGACACACTTGGGACGGCTCGGTGCCCGGATAGAACCACTCCCAGCGCCGTACTTCCAGCGGGCAGAACGGCGTCGCGAGGAAACCGTTCGACCAGTCAACCTCGCGCGTGACGAGATCGTCGGGACGCGCCCAATCGCCGGGCGACGGACGCCGCTCGTACACGTCGCGCATGAACTTCGTCCAGGCGGGTGCCACGATGCGGCCACCGCCGGCGTTGTTCATGATCCGCCGCTGCAGGTCGTAGCCGATCCAGATCCCGGTGACGATTTCGGGGGTGAAGCCCACGAACCAGGCGTCGGTGTAGTCGTCCGTGGTCCCGGTCTTCCCGGCCATCGGGACGCGCAGCCCGCCGACGGCGCTCGCCGCGGTGCCGCAGCGATGCAGCCCCGAGCCCGGCTGGCAGCGCATCACGTCGCGCAGCATGTCGAGCATCAGCCAGTTGTGCTCGGGGTCCATCACCTGCTCGCGCTTGATCGTGGACTGATAGAGGATGTTGCCCTGGCGGTCCTCGATGCGCTGGATGCCGATCGGCTCGACGCGCGTGCCGTTATTCGCGAACGCCGTGTAGGCCGCGATCAGCTCGATCGGTTTGGCCTCGCGCGCGCCGATGTGAATCGATGGGTATGGCGGCAGCGGCGTGGTGATGCCGTAGCGCCGCGCTTCGCCGATCACGGTCTGTTCGCCCAGCGACATGCCGAGCTTGATCGTGGACAGGTTGCGGGACAGGTACAGCGACTGGCGCATCGGAATCAGACCCAGCGTCGTGTCGTCGTAGTCCTTCGGCTGCCACAGCGAGCTGTCGAGCTGGATGACCGGCGGATTGAGCGGCGAGTCGTCGAGCATCTCGGTGACCGGATGCCCGGCGCGGATCGCCGCGGAGTACACGAACGGCTTGAACGTCGAGCCCGGTGGCCGCGCCGACTGCGTCACGTGATTCCACTTTGAGTCGCTGAAGTCGCGGCCGCCCACCATGGCGAGGATGTTGCCGGTCTTGGCATCGAGGGCGAGCAGCGCGCCCTGGAGATACTGCGCGTACGGGGTCTGCTCGTCGGGCGTGGCGCGGCCCTGTTCGATGTACTGGCGATACGAGGTACCCTCGAACTTCCCGTTCGAGTAGATGCCCGATTCGATCTCGTCGAGCTGCGACTCGAGCGACTGCTCCGCCGCCTCCTGCATGTCGAGGTCGAGCGTCGTGTAGATCCGCAGGCCCTTTTCGTACAAGTCGCGCCCGAAGCGCGGCTCGAGGAACGACGACCGGAGCCACTCGACAAAGTAGGGCGCGACGTCGCCGTAGTTGGTGCGGCGCGTGGTCAAGACCAGCGGGTATGCCTTCCAGAACTCCGCGTCCTCAGGCGCCAGGTATCCCTGATCGCGCATCAGATTGAGCACGGCATTGCGGCGCAGCACCGCACGATCGGGATGCGTGCGCGGATTGTAGTTGCCCGGCGCCTTGGGCAGCGCCGCCAACGTCGCGGCCTCGGCGACGTTCAGATCGCGCGCTGATTTGCCGAAGAACACCTGCGACGCCGCTTCCACCCCGAAGACGTTCGGCCCGAGGCTGATCTGGTTGAGATACAGCTCGAGGATCGTGTCCTTGCTGAAGTTGCGTTCCAGCTCCACCGCCACGCGCGCCTCGCGCAGCTTACGGGCCAGCTTCTTCTCGCGGCCGAGGCGCTCGGGGAAGACGTTCCGCGCGAGCTGCATCGTGATGGTCGAGAAACCCTGGGTGTAGTGCAGCGTGAGGATGTTGGCCTTCAGCGCGCCGAGGATGCGCCAATAGTCGATGCCGTTGTGCTTGTAGAAGCGCTTGTCCTCGACCGCGATGAACGCCTGGCGCACGTGGACGGGAATCTGCTCGAGCGGCAGCACCGTCCGCAGCTCGATGCCGAGCTCGCTGATGAGCCGGCCGTCGGCGGCGTAGACCTTGGACGTCTGCAGCTGGGCATGACGTTCCGGCTGGAGACGCATGATGCTGGGGCAGCGGTCGCCGGAGCAAACGCGCGTCCACGAGCCGTAGACGAGGCCGCTGCCGTAGAGCAGGGCCAGCACGGTCGTGATGATCGCCCGCCGGCGCTGGACCGGATCGTACCACCAGCGGATGTAAAACGGGCGGCGTGATCCTGCGGCGGCGTGGGGGGGCGAAGGAGGTGTCGAAAAAGCCATCTGTAATACAACCTAATGACACGGTAAATTCGCCGCCATGACACAGGCTAACGTGTTGCAAGAATTAGAGTGGCGCGGGTTCGTCCAGCAGGCGACGCCCGGCCTCGCGGCGCACTTTGCCAAGGGGCCCGTCACGACCTACTGCGGCTTCGACCCAACCGTCCGCAGTCTCCAGGTCGGGAACCTGATGCCGCTGATGTTGCTCGCGAATCTGCAACGTCACGGTCATCGGCCGATTGTCCTGATGGGGGGCGGGACCGGCCTTATTGGTGATCCATCCGGAAAATCCGCGGAACGACCCTTGCTTTCCAGAGAAGAGATTCGCGAGAACGTGCGACGGATGCGAGATCAATCGGCGCGCTTCCTCGAGTTTGGTACCGGGCCTACGGCGGCATTCCTGCTCGACAACGCGAAGTGGTTGGTGGAGCAACACCTCATCGACTTCCTGCGCGACGTCGGGAAACACTTCACGGTCAACGTGATGATGCAGAAGGAATCGGTGAAGGCGCGGATGGAGAGCGGGCTCTCCTTCACGGAATTCAGCTACATGCTGCTCCAGGCGTACGATTTCCTCCATCTCTACCGCGAGCGACAGTGCACGCTGCAAGTCGCGGGCAGCGATCAATGGGGGAATATCACCGCCGGGATCGAGTTGATTCGTCGGGTCGAGAATGCGGAGGTCCACGGGCTGGTTGCGCCGTTGGTGACACGCGCCTCGGGCCAGAAATTCGGCAAGACCGAATCGGGTGCCGTGTATCTCGATCCGGAGATGACCTCGCCCTACAAGTTCTACCAGTTCTGGATCAACGTAGATGATCGGGACGTCGTGAACTATCTCAAGCTGTTCACGCTCAAGACGCGCGGGGAAATTGACGATCTTGCGGCGCAACAGAAACGGGATCCGGCGACCAGGCCCGCGCAGCGCGCGCTCGCCACCGATGTGACGACACGCGTGCACGGCGCCGACGTCCTGCAGAGCGTCCAGGCGGCTTCCGCGATCCTGTTTGGCGATGAACAGGCCGAGGTCCATCCGCAGGTGTTCGACATCCTCGCAAGTGAGATTCCGACGGTCGTGGTCGAGGGCGACTCGGACGGCCTCACGCTCGTCGATCTCGTCGCCCGAGCGGGTCTCGCCAAGTCCAAGAGCGAGGCGCGCCGCAGCATCGAGCAGGGTGGGATCTACGTGAACCAGCAGCGCATCGATGACGTCGCGCGCACGATTGGATCGGGGGACTGGATCGGCGGCCGAAACCTCCTGTTGCGGAAGGGCCGGAAGGACTACGCGCTCTTGAGACGCGAGCGGTAGTCGTGGACGGGCGCGTGCGGCTGCTGCTCGAAGTCTTCGATCAGGCCTACACCGCCCCGGCATGGCACGGCACGCCGCTCAAGGGGACGATCCGCGGTGTGACCGCGCGCCAGGCGCTGTGGCGTCCTGGCGCCAAGCGGCACTGCATCTGGGATCTGGTGCTCCACACCGCCTATTGGAAATGCATCGTCCGCCGCCGGCTCCTGCGGGACCCCGACATCGCATTCCCGCGCGACGGCTCCAACTGGCTCGCGCTTCCCGACCGTCCCAATGACGCGGCGTGGAAACGGGATCGCGAGCTGCTCGATGAACAGCACCGCCTCCTGCACACGGCGATCGCCGGACTCAAACCCGCCGACCTGGGCCGCCGCGGCTGGCACTCGCGCTGGCGGGTACAGCAGGAGATTTACGGGATCGCGTCGCACGATCTCTATCATGCGGGGCAGATTCAGATGCTCAAACGACTGATGCAGCGACGCTAGGCTACATCAAATCATCCAACACTTCGATCACCTTTTCCATTTCCTCGACCGTGTTGTAGCAGTGCGGCGATAGCCGAATCGAGCCTTCGCGCAGGCTGCACACCACGCGCGCCCGTTTCATCCCGTGATACGCCTCGGCCGGTTTCGCTGGGGCGATGCAGAGAATCGCCGAGCGGTGCCCGTTCTCAGTCGGCGACGTGATCCGCACACCGTTCTCCTGCGCCCATTTCACGATCGGCGCGTGCGTCGCCCGCGTGACCTCGGCGATGTCGCGCACGCCGATCTCCAGCAATAATCCGAGCGACGCGGTCATTCCAACGAAATCCTGATACGGCAGCGTGATCATCTCGAACCGGCGGGCGTCGGCGCGGAAGGTCGGATTGTATTCGGTGAGTCGGGAGAAGTCGTCCGTCCCTTCGAACGCCATCCAGCTCGTGATGGCAGGCTCGAGCGTCGGGACCAGCTCTTTGCGCACGTAGACGAATCCCGAGCCCCACGGCGACAGCAACCACTTCTGACCGCCGCACGCGAGGATGTCGATTGGCGTCTCGGTCACGTCGAGGACCGAATTGCCGATGCCCTGAATCCCGTCCACGACGAGATAGGTGCCGTTGGCGCGGCAGGCGGCGCTGAGCTTCTGCAGATCGGCGCGGTAACCGTTCGAGAACTGAACGAACGACACCGCGAGCACACGGACTTTGGGATCGCGCAGCCGCTCGAGCAGATGCTGCTCGTCGGGCCACCCTTCGGGACGACAGCGCGCCATCTCGACCGTGATCCCCTGATCTCGCAGCATCAGCCACGGATACACGTTCGCCGGAAATTCCTTGTCGGAGAGCAACACCACATCACCGCGTTTCAGCGGGAGTGCACGTGCGGCGAGATTCAAACCGAAACCGGTGTTCGTGGCGAGCGCGATCTCCGACGGGTCGGCGTTGATCAGCTGCGCGATCCCGAGCCGTGCGGCGGTGAGACCGGCGAACAACTCCCGATCGGGCAGGAGGTGCGGCGCGGTCCGTTTCGCGGTGAATTCGTCGAGCGCGCGGCGGGTGCGTTCGGGGATCGGTCCGATCGAGGCGTTGTTTAGATAGATCGTGTCGGCGGTCCACGGGAACTCGGCCGTGCGCAGTGCCTTGAACGTCTCGCGCAACGCGCGCACGTGCGTCGGGTGATAGGCTATTTCTGTCATGCGACGCGTCCCCCCCCCAGGGCTCGCACATCGAGCGCGTCGCGCAGACCGTCCCCCAGCAAATTGAGGCCGAGTACGGCGATGCCGATCGCCACGCCGGGCGCGAGCGACACCCACGGCGCCACGCGCAATAGGTCGCGTCCCTCGGCGACCATCGCGCCCCACGACGGCGTGGGCGGTTGCGCCCCCAGACCGATGAACGACAGTGCCGCCTCGGCCATGATCGCCCCGCCGATGCCGAGCGTCGCCGCAACAATCACGGGGGCGATCACGTTGGGCAGGAGATGCCGCGAGATGATGCGCGCATCCGATGCGCCGAGCGCGCGCGCCGCTTGCACGTACTCGAGCCCGCGGGCGAGCAACACCTGGCCACGCACGATGCGCGCCATCCCCGCCCAGCCGACGATGCCGATGACGATGAACACGACCGGCAGCGACGGTTTCACGGCGGCGGCGATCGCGATGAGCAGCAGCAGCGACGGGAACGCGAGCGTCACGTCGGCAACGCGCATGATCACGCCGTCCATCCAGCGGCCGTAGTAACCCGACACGAGTCCTAACGTCACGCCGAGCAGCAGCGCGACGCTCTGACTGATCAGGCCGACGGCGAGTGAGAGGCGGGCGCCGTAGAGGACCCGCGACAGTACGTCCCGGCCCTGGGCGTCGCTCCCCAGCAAAAAGGCGCCAGAAGGTGGATGCAAACTTGCAGAGAGATCACCGCGGAACGGATCGCCGGGGGCAAGCCATGGGGCGAGCAACGCCAGGAGCGCGAGTGCGGCAACGAGTCCTAAGCCGAAGCGGGCCCAGGGATCACGCGCGAGTCGAGACCAAAAGAGTGGCGCCGCCATGGGGGTCTCGACTACGTTACTCGGGACTCAACCCCCCGGGCAAGCGGACAGGGCTGTGAAACGCGATACACCGTTCACCCTCGTGCTGGGCGGCGGCGGGATGAAGGGGCTCGCCCATGTCGGCGTGCTCCAGGCGCTGCTGGAGCGCGGCCACCGGCCGACCCGGATCATCGGGTCGAGCGTGGGCGCGCTCGTGGGCGCCGCGTGGGCCGGGGGAATGGGCATCGCCAAGCTGCGCGAAATCGCGCTCGAGCTGAAGCGCAAGGACGTCTTCGCGGTCGCGCATGCCGATATGGCGTTCAAGCGGATGCGGTCGCCGGCGCTGTTCAAGCGCGAGCCCCTCGAGCATCTGATCGCCCGCACCGTCGGCGACCTCACTTTTCCGCAGCTCGATCCGCCCGTCGTCGTCAACACGGTCGATCTCAACTCCGGGATGCAGGTGTTCTGGGGTCTGCCCGGGCTCGACGACATTCGCGTCGCCGACGCGGTCTTCGCGTCCTGTGCCCTGCCGGGATACTTCCCGCCGCACGAAATCGGCGGCCGCTTCTACGTGGACGGCGCCGTCGTCTCCAACGTCCCGTTCGACGCGGCGCGGGCCATGGGGCCCGAGCTGATCGTGGCGGTGGATGTGTCGGCCTCGAGCGTGCTCACCGCCGACGCGCAGGATGAGGGCTTCGCGGGCGTCTTCGCCCGCGCGACCGAGATCCTGATGACGACGCTCCTCGAGCAGCGCGTCCGCACCTGGACGACGCCGCCGGTCTACTATATCCAGCCCCGCGTCGAGCACGTCACCATGTTTTCGTTCGATCACCTGCGCGAAGAAGTCGAGGAAGGCTATCGCGCCACGAGCGCGGCGCTCGACCGCGCCGACGAATGGCCGGAGGCGGGAGATGTCGGCATCTACCCGAAGCGGCGCGTGCTGGTGCGCGTGGAGCGCGAGCGCTGCATCGGCTGCGGCACCTGTCTCGTCCACGGGCCGCAGGGGATGTTCGTGCTCGACTCGGAGCGGAAGGCCGTCGTGACGCAGCCCGATCAGGAATGGTCGCCGATGGACGGCGGCTACATCCGGCACTGCCCGACCTACGCCATCATCGCGCGGCCGGCAGATCAGGCGAAAGAGATCAGGAAATCAGGCTAATGAGGGTGTAGGGGCCCAGCATGCTGCGCCCCTACCTCGATCTGTATCGCCGATCAATTTCCATCAATTGATTCGCCACCCGATCCCAATTGTAGTACGTCTCCACCGCTTTTCGTCCCGCGGCACCCAATTGTTTGCGCCGTTCCGGATTCGCTAACAGCTCGTTGACCCCGGCCGCCACCGCGGCGGGATCGTCGGAATCCACGAGAATCCCCGTCTCTCCCTCGCGCACGGCGTCGGGCACGCCGCCGGACCGGCCGCCGACCACCGCGAGGCCGCACGCCGACGCCTCGACCAGCGAGATCCCAAATCCTTCCGCCAGCAGCTCCACGCGCCGCGACGCCCCGACATATAGATCCGCCGCGTTGTAGAGCGCGGGCAGCTCGGTGTCCGGGACCGCACCGAGCAACCGCACGGTCTCGCCCAGTCCCAGCCCATCGCGCAGCTGCTCGAACTGCGGCAACAGCTCGCCGGTTCCGGCGACGGCGTAGCGCGCGGTGGGATGGCGGGCGCGAATCGCGGGCAGGGCCTTCATCACCGCGTCGATGCCCTTGTGCCATTGGAGGCGCGCAACGGTGAGCAGCCAGGGACCGCCGTCCAACCCGTATTTTGCGCGCACGGCACTCGCATCGACGCCGGGACGGAACTGCGAGGGTGTCGTGCCGAGTGGAACTGTCTCGACCGGCACATCGAGATCGAGCATGCCGAGCACTCCACGCGCCAAGTCTGCCGTCCAGCGACTGATCGCGACCAACACTCGGGCCTTGCCGAGCATGCTGCCCGCCGTACCACGCTTGAAGCGGCTGCGCCGGATCTTGTCCTGAATCAGCAGCAGCTCGGTGCCGTACACGATCACGCCGTACGGCACGCCGTGGCGCGCGGCGACCCACCGTGCCGGGTATCCGGCCGGCTTCAGCTCGCCGCACCAGGTGAACCCCGGACGCCATTGTTTGGCAAGCGCGCCGGCGCGCCACGTCCACAGCGCGAGTCCCTGCACCGTGCGCAAGCGAGTCGCACGAATCCGGATCCGATCGATCGGCTGGGGAAAGCGCGCGTCACTCGCGGCGCTGCCGTCGTAGGCGCCGGTCGAAACGACGAGGGTGTTGCGGGGATATCGGAGCGCCAGCTCGCCCATCATGCGGGCGATCCCGCCGCCGTGCGGCGGAAAATTGAACGCTAGGAGGAGACTTGTGATTCGATGTCCCGCAAGTCGCGGATGACACGGTCCCAGTTGTAGTAGGTCTCGATCGCCTTACGGCCTGCCTGGCCGAGCCGGCGTGCCAGCAGCTGATCGCCGAGCAGGCGCTTGAGCGCGGCGGCGACCGGTTCGGGTTCGTCGGGATTCACCACCAGTCCCGTCTCCCCGTCATGCACTGCCTCAGCCAGCCCACCCGATTGTCCCGCAATCACCGGCAGCCCGCACGAGCTCGCTTCAGCGAGCGCGACCCCGAATCCCTCGACTCGCGAGCCGTCGGCGCGGCGGGACACGCCCACGTAGGCGTTGGCGACGTTGAACATCGCGGGCAGCTCCGCTTCCGGCACGTTCCCGACGAACCGCACGTGATCGGCGATCTTCAGCTCCTCGGCGAGGCGCTGGTAATCCTTGCGCCTCTTACCACTCCCGACGATCAGGTAGTTCACCTCGACGCCGTCGTGGCGGCATTGCGCCACGGCCCGGAGCGCCATATCCACGCCCTTGTACGGCTCGAGCCGCGCGACGGTGAGCACCCACGGTGCGTTGCCGTTCAGGTGATAGCGCGAGCGGACGGCCTGCGTATCGATCCCCGGCCGGAACTGCTCGGGATCGGTGCCCAGCGGAACCAGGCGCACGGTCTCGGCGAGCGGATCGAGTCCCAGCTCGCGCAGCACCTTTTGCGCCTGCTCACGCGTCCATTGGCTGTTGGCGACGACGGCGACCGCCGAGCCGAGCAGCGCTTTCGCGGTTTTGCGCGCGAAGCGCGAGTGATGGATCGCGTGCAGCTCTTTCAGAAGATCGCCGCCGTGGACGAACACGCCGTACTTGGTCCCGACGCGCTCGTGCATCCATTTCGCGGGATACGTGCAGGGCCGGATCGAATCGCACCAGGCGAAGCGCGGCTTGTGCTGGCGGGCGAGGCTGGCGACACGCCGCGACCAGAACAACAGACCGGCGAGATTGCGCAGCGCCTTGCTCGGCACCGGCATCCGATCGACCACGGCCCCGGCGAAGCGCACGTCCGAATCCTGCGAGTCGCGATGCTGGCCGGTCGAGACGAGCAGCTCGCCGCGCGGATAGCGGCGCGTGACCTCGCCCATCATGCGGGCGATGCCGGTCTGCATCGGCGGAAATTCGCCGGTCAGGAGAAAAGTCTTAGCTACGGCGCCCCCCCTGTCGTTCCCATAAGAAAGCATACTTAAAGAACACTGCCGCCGCACTCATTCCGGCGTGAATCACACCCAGCCGGCCGTCGAAGATGCTGCCGTGGAGCACGTAATCCCGCCAGAACCGAAAGGCAGGCCGGAGCGCGACGTCGCTGAAGGAGGCGCGGCGCCCCCTCGCGTCGAGATCGGCCGCGCTCATCCGACTGTAGGCGATGAGCTTGTCCAGGTGATGTCCCAGGTCCTTGTAGGGCGTGTGGTCCAGCTCGTGGGTGAGCTCACCCTGCTCGCGTTCGGGGATTTCGAGGCCGGGATGTGCGGCCTTGCCGCCGAAGCGCCGGCCGCGGCGAAACAAGCGCACGACCCAGTCGCGGCCCCAGTGCCCCCGCCGCATCACGTGGCCGTGAAAAAAATTGCGCCGCTTCACACGATACGCCTCGTGCCGCGGCGCCTGAACCACCTGCGCCAACTCCGCCGCGAGCTCCGGGCCTATCCGCTCGTCGGCATCGAGTGCAAAGACCCATTCGTGCTGCGCGGCGGCTATTCCCGCATTCCGCTGCGCCGCGATCCCCGCGACGCCGTCCAGGACGCGCGCCCCGGCCGCTGTCGCGGCCGCCGCGGTGCCGTCGCTCGAGCCCGCATCCACGACGATCACCTCGCCGGCCCACGACAATCCACGGACGCAATCGCCAATCTGACTCGCTTCGTTGAGCGTGGGGATGACCACCGTGAGCGGTGTTCGTGACGACATGTTCCCAATGTTAACGAGAGGCGATGGCTTCGCGGTAGACGACCTCGGTCCGGTCGGCGGTGCGCGACATGGTGAACTCGCTCCGCGCCAGTGTTTGGCCCGCGCGCGCGACGCGGGCCCGAAACGCGTCGTCGCCGAGCATCCGGTCGAGCGCGCGGGTCCAGGCGGCGGGATCGAGCGGCGGGACGAGCAGTCCCGTTTCGCCGGGGTACACGAGCTCCGCGTTGCCGCCTGCGGCCGACGCGATC
>Ga0209056_10000121_pt1 | contig 81779 bp, 90 predicted proteins | sample GraSoiAngelo_114_FD_185876 | JGI IMG/M metagenome (GOLD analysis project Ga0209056, IMG submission 185876) | Grasslands soil microbial communities from the Angelo Coastal Reserve, California, USA - 14_0903_13_40cm (SPAdes) (version 2) | ecosystem: Environmental > Terrestrial > Soil > Grasslands... | reverse complement strand
GGACCTCCGTCGTCCCCCGGTGGTCGGCGAGTATCTTCTCGGTGATGGTCATGCCCATTATGGTCCGATCTCCTTTACCCGCTGGGCGGTGGGGTGGACGAGCCGGTTGAGCGCGTTGAGGTACGCACGGGCGCTGGCCTCGATGACGTCGGTGGACGAGCCCTTGCCCGACACGACCGTCCCGTCGAACTCCACCTTCACGGAGACCTCGCCGATCGCGTCCTTGCCCCCCGTCGCGGCGCGCAGCGCGTAGTCCAGGAGCCGGCCCTTCAGACCGGTGATCGCGTCGATCGCCGCGAGGGCCGCGTCGACCGGGCCGTCGCCCACGCCCGAGTCCTGGAAGGTCTGCCCGTCCTTCACGAGCCGCACCGTCGCCGACGGGATCAGGCCCGTGCCGGAGATCGAGTGCAGGTAGTCGAGCGTGTACGTCTCCGGGACCTGCGTCGCCTCGTCGGCGACCATCGCCATGAGGTCCTCGTCGTAGACCTCCTTCTTCCGGTCCGCCAGCTCCTTGAACTTCTTGAAGGCCCGGTCCAGCTCGGCGCCGGCGAGGTCCAAGCCCAGATCCTTGAGGCGCGCGGCGAGCGCGTGCCGTCCGGAATGCTTGCCGAGCACGAGCTTGTTCGACGGCCGGCCGATGTCCTCGGGCCGCATGATCTCGTAGGTCAGCTTCTCCTTCAGCACGCCGTCCTGGTGAATCCCGGCCTCGTGGGCAAAGGCGTTCTCCCCCACCACCGCCTTGTTGGGCTGGACGTGCACGCCGGTGATGTGCGAGAGGAGCCGCGACGCCCGGAAGATCTCCTCCGTGCGCACGCCGGTCTCGAGGCCGAAGAAGTCCCGGCGCGTCCGCAGCGCCATCACGATCTCTTCCAGCGAGGCGTTGCCGGCGCGTTCGCCGATCCCGTTGATCGTGCACTCGATCTGGCGGGCGCCGTGCAGGAGCGCGGTCAGCGAGTTGGCCACGGCCTGCCCGAGGTCGTTGTGGCAGTGGACCGACAGGACCACGCGGTCGATGCCCGGGACCCGCTCCCGGATCCGGGCGATCCGCTCGCCCCACTCCTGGGGCACGGCGTAGCCCACGGTGTCAGGGATGTTAACCGTCTGGGCGCCCGCGTCGATCACCGCGGACAGCACGTCGCACATGTAGTCGAAGTCCGACCGTGACGCGTCCTCCGGCGAGAACTCGACGTCCGCGCAGTACCCGCGCGCGTGGCGCACGGCCTGCACGGCCGCCGTCAGCACCTCGGCGCGCGACTTGCGCAGCTTGTACTTGAGGTGGAGGTCGGAGGTCGCCACGAAGGTGTGGATCCGGGGCCGCCGCGCGTAGCGGACAGCCTCCCAGCAGCGGTCGATGTCGGCGAGCCCGACCCGGGAGAGGCCGCAGATCGCGGGCGCCCCCTCGAGCGTCCCCACCTGCCTGGCCACCTCGCGGGTGGCCTCGAAGTCCTCGTCCGACGAGATCGGGAAGCCGGCCTCGATCACGTCCACCTGCAGGCGCGCGAGTTGCCGCGCCATCTCCAGCTTCTCCACCGTGTTCATCGAGAACCCGGGTGCCTGCTCGCCGTCTCGCAGCGTCGTATCGAAGATGATGACCCGGCCGTCACTCATTGTGGCTTACCCCCTTGGCTTCCTTCCGCTCGGGCTCCGCGGGCGTCGACTCTGTCCGGCCCACCATGAGCCGGCGCACCGGGCCCGACAGCACGTAGAACGAGAACAGCGCGAAGGAGAAGATCTCGAGGTGCGTGGCGATGATCATCACCGCGAGCACGATGATCAGGAGCGTCTGCAGCGGACGCCGCTGCGCGAAGTCGATCTCCTTGAAGCTCCAGTAGCGGACCGTGGACACCATGAGGAGGGCCACCAGGTATGTCGCGGCGGCGATGCCCACCAGCGCCCAGCGCGGCGGCTCGCCGCCCACGAGCAGTACCGTGGCCGCCACCAGACCCGCCGCCGCCGGCGTCGGCAGGCCCACGAAGAAGCGGCGGTCACCGGTGCCGGTGTGCACGTTGAACCGCGCGAGCCGCAGCGCCCCGCAGATCACGAACAGGAAGGCGCCGAGCCACGCGGGACGACCCAGCGAGGAGAGCGCCGACGTGTAGAGGAGGAAGGCCGGCGCCACGCAGAAGGAGACGACGTCGGCCAGGGAGTCGAACTCGACGCCGAACTGGCTCGTGGCCCCCATCAGGCGCGCGATCCGCCCGTCGAGCATGTCCATGACGATCGCGACGAAGATCGCGAGCGCCGCCTGGTCGTACCGGAGCTGCACGCTCAGGATCAGGGCGAGGAAGCCGCAGATCAGGTTGCCGGTCGTGAGCAGGCTCGGCAGCAGGAAGACCCCGCGGCGGCGCTGGGTACGTAGCTCTTGCCACCGCCGGCGGCGGGGGCCGAGACCGCGGCGGCGCATCAGCGCAGCACTCCGATCACGCTCTCGCCACCCCTGACCCGCTCGCCGACGTGCGCCTGGATCCGCGTGTCGCGGGGGACGGTGAGATCGGTGCGGGAACCGAAACGGATGAGCCCGAAGCGCTCGCCCGCCTCGAGCTTGTCGCCCGGCCCGACCCGGCAGACGATCCGGCGGGCGAGCACGCCCGCGACCTGGGTCACCGCCACCCGCACCTTCTCCCCCTGCAGGTGGAGGACGCACCGTTCGTTGCGCTCGGACGCGTCCGACCGGTAGGCGGCGAGGAAGCGGCCGGGCTCGTACCGTCGCGTCACCACGAGGCCCGCGATCGGCGCCCGGTTGACGTGGACGTCGAGCGGGGACAGGAAGATCGAGACGCGGAACGCGTCGCCCACGAACGGATCCTGGACGCGGACGACGTCCACCACGCGCCCGTCGGCGGGCGAGAGCACGGCGTCGGCCACGGCGGGCGGCGTCCGGTCGGGATCGCGGAAGAACCCGAGCGAGGCGAGCGACGCGGCGGCGAAGGGCGTGGCCAGGCGGCGGCGGCCGAGTACGAGCAGCCCGACGGCGATGACCCCCGGCACCGCCACAAACGGCCATCCCTCCCGCGCGACCTTCATGCTCGCTCCCGCATGCCCCTCGCCCGCGTCAACCCATCCGGGGCGGTTTGATCCAGCTCATCATCGCGCGCAGGCGCTTCCCGACCTCCTCGATGGGATGGTCGGCCTCGCGCTTGCGCATCGCGAGGAAGCCGGCACGGTTGGCCTGGTTCTCCAGGACCCACTCGCGCGCGAAGGCGCCCGTCTGGATCTCGCCGAGGATCTTCTTCATCTCGGCCTTGGTCGCCTCGCTGATCACGCGTGGCCCGCGTGAGTAGTCGCCGTACTCGGCCGTGTCGGAGACCGAGTAGCGCATGTAGGCGAGCCCGCCCTGGTAGAAGAGGTCGACGATCAGCTTCATCTCGTGCATGCACTCGAAGTAGGCGATCTCGGGCTGGTAGCCCGCCTCGACGAGCGTCTCGAAGGCCGCCTTGATCAGGTGCGAGACCCCGCCGCAGAGCGTCGTCTGCTCGCCGAAGAGGTCGGTCTCGGTCTCCTCCTTGAAGGTCGTCTCGATCACGCCGGCACGGGTGCACCCCACGCCCTTGCCGTAGGCGAGGGCCAGGTCGCGGGCCCGGCCCGTCACGTCCTGGAACACGGCGACGAGCGCCGGCACGCCGGGCCCCTGCGTGAACAGGTCGCGCATGATATGGCCGGGCGCCTTCGGCGCGATCATCGTCACGTCGACGTCGGCCGGCGGCACCACCTGGTTGAAGTGGATGTTGAACCCGTGCGCAAACATCAGCATCTTGCCCTTCGAGAGGCCGCCCTTGATCTGCTCCTCGTACACGTGCCGCTGGCTCTGGTCGGGGAGGAGGATCATGATGATGTCGGCCCCCGCCGCCGCCTCCGGCACGGTGGCCACGCGGAGCCCGTCCCGTTCGGCCTTCGCCCAGCTCCGGGAGCCCTTGTAGAGGCCGACCACCACGTCCTGGCCGGAATCCTTCAGGTTGAGCGCGTGCGCGTGGCCCTGGCTCCCGTAGCCGATGACGGCGATCTTCTTGCCCTTGATTAGTCCGAGGTCCGCGTCCTGGTCGTAGTAGATCCGTGCCGGCATTCTTCCCTCGTCATTTCGCCCGTGTGGACACGGGCCGCTGCACTGTCACCACGGCGCGGCCCCGGCGAACGCACCCGGGCCGGTCCCCTTGTGTGATCTCAGTCGGCGAAGCCGACGACCCGCGGGTCCTGCGACTGCGGCGCCCGCCGCCGCTCCTCCGTCAGCTTCTTCACCCGTCCCTTGGGCGCCCGCGAGATCGCCACCTTCCCGGTGCGCACGAGCTCCTGGATGCCGATCGGCCGCAGCAGCTCGATCATCGCCTCGATCTTCTCCGCGTCGCCCGTCACCTCCAGCGTGAAGCTCATCGGCGTCACGTCGACGACCCGAGCGCGGAAGATGTCGGCCGTGCGCAGCACCTCGGCCCGATGCTGGGGCTCGGCGTTCACCCGCATCAGCACGAGCTCGCGCTCCACGTGGCTCTCGTCCGTCAGGTCGTTGACCTTGATCACGTCGATCAGCTTGTGGAGCTGCTTCATCACCTGCTCGATGACAAACTCGTCGCCGCGCACCACGAGCGTCATCCGGGCCACGGAGGGGTCGAGCGTCTCGCCCACCGACAGGCTCTCGATGTTGTAGCCGCGCGCCGAGAAGAGCCCGGCGACCCGCGAGAGCACGCCGAACCTGTTCTCGACGAGGACCGAGATCGTGTGCTTCCGCGGGTCGCCGTCGTTCACGGTCATCGCTTCAGAAGCCGGTCTGGGCCTTGGCCGCCCGGTCCTTGGCGGCGCGACTCGGGCGCTCCAGGATCATGTCCTTGTTGGCCCCGCCCGCCGGCACCATGGGGAAGACCCACTCGTCCTTCTCCACCGCGACGTCGACCACCACCGGCCCCGGCGTGGAGAACGCCTTCTCCAGCGCCGGCACGACCTCGGACGGCTTGGTCGCGCGGATGCCGACGCACCCGTAGGCATCGGCGAGCTTCACGAAGTCGGGGCTCGCCGAAAGGTCGATCGCGCAGAAGCGGCCGCCGTAGATGATCTCCTGCCATTGCCGGACCATCCCGTGGCCGCCGTTGTTCAGGATGACCGTCTTGACGGCCAGCCGGGACTCGTAGCACGTCGCCAGCTCCTGGCTGTTCATCACAAACGAACCGTCGCCGTCGATGTTCACCACGAGCTTGCCCGGGTTCCCCGCCGCCACGCCCATCGCGGTCGGCAGACCGTAGCCCATCGTGCCGAGGCCGCCCGAGGTGCACCACGCCCGCGGGTGCTTGAACTTGTAGTATTGCGCGGCCCACATCTGGTGCTGGCCGACGCCGGTCACGACGAGCGCATCGCCGTGCGTCAGGTTCGAGATCTCCTGGATCACGTACTGGGGCTTGATGACGTCGTCGTCCCACTCGTAGCGGAGCGGGAACTTCGCCTGCCACTCGGCGATCTGGGCGCGCCATTGCTTGCGCGCCTCCCGGACGAGGGAGGGGACGCTCGCGCGAGCGTCGTCGTCGATCGCCTCAATCAGCTTCGTCAGGACCTGGCGGCAGTCGCCGACGATGGGGACGTCCACCTTGATGTTCTTGGAGATCGAGGACGGATCGATGTCGATGTGGATGATCTCCGCGCTCGGCGCGAACAGCTCCACCTTGCCCGTCACCCGGTCGTCGAACCGCGCCCCCACCGCGATCAGACAGTCCGAGTCGTGGACCGCCATGTTGGCGGAGTAGGTCCCGTGCATGCCGAGCATTCCGAGCGAGAGCGGATGCTCCGAGGGGAAGGCGCCCAGGCCCATGAGCGTGGTCGTCACCGGGATCTCCGTCAGCTCGGCCAGCCGGCGGAGCTCACCGTGGGCGTCCGACGAGATCGCGCCGCCCCCGACGTAGAGCACGGGCCGACGCGCGCGCAGCAGCGCGCTCGCGGCGCGCTTGATCTGGCCCGGGTGCCCCTCGTACGTGGGGTTGTAGGAGCGCAGGGACACCTTGTCCGGCCAGACGAACTCCGCCTCCTTGACCAAGACGTCCTTGGGGAGGTCGACGTGGACCGGCCCCGGCCGCCCGGTCGCCGCGATGTGGAAGGCCTCGCGGACGATCATCGGCAGGTCCTTGCCGTCCTTGACCAGGAAGTTGTGCTTCGTGCAGGGGCGCGTGATCCCGACGTTGTCGGCCTCCTGGAAGGCGTCGTTGCCGATCAGGTGTGTCGGCACCTGCCCCGTGAAGGCGACGATCGGGATCGAGTCCATCGTGGCGTCCTGCAGCGCGGTGACCAGGTTGGTCGCGGCCGGGCCCGAGGTGACCAGGCAGACCCCGACCCGACCCGTCGTGCGGGCGTAGCCCTCGGCGGCGTGACCGGCGGCCGCCTCCTGGCGCACGAGGATGTGCCGGAGCCCCTCGAAGTCGTAGAGCGCGTCGTAGATGGGGAGGACGGCGCCGCCGGGCAAGCCGAAGATCAGGTCGACGCCCTCGCGCTTCAAGCACTCGAGGAAGATGCGCGCGCCCGACAGTTTCACAGCAGTCCTCCCGTCGCGAGCACTTCCTTGATGTCCTCGATTGCGTCGGCGTCGGGCGTGCCGAGCGGCGGCCGGCAGGGACCGCCGAAGAACCCCTGCAGGTCGAGCGCGGCCTTGAGGCCGCCGATGCCGTACCGGCCCGGAACCTCCCGGTCGACGGGCATCATCCGGCCCGCGAGCTCTCGCGCCTCCTCCCACCGCCCCGCCTTCGCCAGCGCGTACACCTCGCACCACTCCCGCGCCGAGATGACGCCGAGGGCCAGGATGCCGCCCGCGGCGCCGATCGCGAGCGCCGGCAGCAGGGCCGACGCCGCTCCGACCAGGACGTGAAACGTCTTGGGCGTCTGGTCGATGACCTGGGCGAGCTGCGGGATCACGCCCGACGAGTCCTTGATCCCGCAGACGTTCGGATGCTGCGCGATCTTCGCGACGGTGCTCGCCTCCAGGTTGATCCCGGTGTTCAGGGGGAAGTTGTAGATCAGGATCGGGACCGGCGACGCGTCGGCGACGGCCAGGTAATGACGGATCTGAGCCGCCGGCTGCGAGAACCCCTTGGTGAAGTAGTGGGGGGTGATGACGATCGCCGCGTCGGCGCCGAGCTCGGCCGCCCGCCGCGTCTGGCGGATGGTATGGAGTGTGGAGTTGGTGCCGGTGCCGGCGATGAACGTCTTCTCGCGCGGGATCGCCGCGCGCGCCGCCGCCAGCACGCGCTCGCGCTCGGCCTCGGAGAGCATCGGGAACTCGCCGGTCGAGCCGAGCACCACATAGCCCGCGAGCCCAGTCTGGTTCCAGCGCTCGATGTTGGCGGCGAGCCCGTCGACCGCCACGTCGTCGCCGCGAAACGGCGTGGTGATCGGGATGAAGACGCCTTCCCAGCTACGCATTGGTCGTCCCTTCCGACGCGTGACGCGCCTTGATCCGCGCCTGCGCGGCGCTGAGCCGGGCGATCGGGATCATGAACGGCGAACAGGACACGTACGTCATGTTCACCCGGTGACAGAATTCGACCGACGAGGGCTCCCCGCCATGCTCGCCGCAGATCCCGACCTTGAGGTCGGGGCGCGTGCGCCGCCCCCGCTCGATCCCCATCCGGATCAGCTCGCCCACCCCCTCCTGGTCGAGCACGGAGAACGGGTCGTGCGGCAGAAGGCCCTTCTGCAGGTAGTCGGGCAGGAACTTCGCGACGTCGTCGCGGCTATAGCCGAAGGTCATCTGGGTGAGGTCGTTGGTGCCGAACGAGAAGAACTCCGCGTCCCGCGCGATCTGGTCGGCAATGACCGCCGCGCGGGGCACCTCGATCATCGTCCCGATCAGGTACTTGACCGGCACCCCCATCTCGGCGAGGACCCCGTCGGCGACCTTCTTCGTGTTCTCGTAGGTCAGCTTCATCTCGCCGACCGTCCCCGTGAGGGGGATCATGATCTCGGGCGCGACCTGTACGCCCTGCTCGCGCACGATGCAGGCCGCCTCCATGATCGCCCGCACCTGCATCCCGTAGATCTCGGGATAGGTGATGCCGAGCCGGCAGCCCCGGTGACCGAGCATCGGGTTGGCCTCGCGCAGGGACTCGATCTTCGCGATCTTCTCCTCGAGGGCGCGCTGCCGCTCGGGGTTGACGCCGAGCGCGTCGAGCCGCGCGCGCTCCTCGATCATCTCCCGGTACTCCTTGGCGGTGGTGAGGAACTCGTGGAGGGGCGGGTCGAGGAGCCGGATCGTGACGGGCAGGCCGTCCATGGCCTGGAAGATCCCGCTGAAGTCGTCACGCTGGAAGGGGAGGAGCTTGGCGACCGCGGCGCGGCGGGTCGCGGCGTCACCCGCCATGATCATGTCGCGGACGATCGGGATCCGGTCGGGCTTGAAGAACATGTGCTCGGTGCGACAGAGCCCGATCCCCTCCGCGCCGAACCGCCGCGCCCGACGCGCGTCGTCCGGCGTGTCGGCGTTGGCGCGGACGCCGAGCGACCGGTACTTGTCCGCCCACGACAGGAACTCGTCCACCTCGTCGCTCAGGTCCGGGAGGAGGAGCTTGACGGCGTCGATGATGACCTCGCCCGTATCCCCGTCGATCGAGATTTGGTCGCCCTCGCGGATGATGCGGCCGCCCGCCTCGAACACGCGGCGGTCCTCGTGCACCACGAGGTCGGTCGCACCCACGACGCACGACTTGCCCATGCCGACCGCGACCACCGCGGCGTGCGAGGTCCGGCCGCCGCGCGAGGTGACGATCCCTTCGGCGGCGTACATGCCCGCCACGTCTTCGGGAGAGGTCTCCGGTCGGACGAGGATGACCTGCTGGCCGTCGCGCGCGAGCTCGACCGCACGATCGGCGTCGAAGACCACGTGACCCACCGCCCCGCCGGGCGCGGCCGGCAGGCCGCGGGCGAGCAACCGCCCCTCCCCCAGGGCCCGCGCCTTGTCCGTCGGGTCGAGCCCCGGCCGAAACAGCTTGCCGATCTCCCGCGGCGGTACCCGGAGCAGCGCCGTGTGCTGATCGATCACGCTCTCGCGGACGAGATCGACCACCACCCGCACCGCGGCGCGGGCCGAGCGCTTGCCGGACCGGGTCTGCAAGAGGTAGAGCGTGCCCTCCTGGACCGTGAACTCGATGTCCTGCATGTCCTTGTAATGACGCTCGAGCCGCTCGGCGATGGCGAGGAGCTCGTCGTAGATCCGCGGCATCCGCTCGCGGAGCGCCTCGATGCGGTCTGGCGTCCGGATTCCGGCGACGACGTCCTCCCCCTGTGCGTTGGCGAGGAACTCCGCGTAGAAGTGGCGCTCGCCCGTGCGCGGATCGCGCGTGAAGCCGACCCCGGTGCCGGACGTCTCGCCGAGGTTGCCGAAGACCATGGCCATGACGGTGACGGCGGTGCCCCAGTCGGCGGGGATGTCGTTGATCCGCCGGTACTCGGTCGCCTTCTTCGCAAACCACGAGTCGAACACGGCCTTGATCGCGAGGCGGAGTTGCTCCTTCGGTTCCTGGGGGAAGGGCTTGCCCGTCCGCGCGCTCACCAGCTCCTTGTAGGTCTGCGTCAGCTGCCGCAGTTCGTCGGCCGGCACGTCGGGATCGGTCTTGACCCCGAGGCGTGTCTTGACCGCCTCCAGGTGCTCGTCGAACGCCTCGCGCCGGATGCCGAGCACGACGTCGCCGAACATCGCGATGAACCGTCGGTAACAGTCCCAGGCGAAGCGGTCGTTGCGCGAGCGGGCGGCGAGCCCCTCGACGGTCGCGTCGTTGAGCCCGAGGTTCAGGACGGTCTCCATCATGCCGGGCATCGACACCCGCGCGCCGGAGCGAACGGAGACGAGGAGCGGCCGCCGAGGATCGCCGAGCCCCAATCCGGCATCGTGCTCAAGCTTGTCGAGGCCCGCCTGGGTCTGCTCCCAGAGCCCCTCGGGGAGCCGGCGCCCGCCGCGCGTGTAGCGGGCCCAGGCCTGCGTCGTGATCGTGAACCCGGGCGGGACGGGAATGCCGAGGTTGGTCATCTCGGCGAGCTCACAACCCTTGCCGCCGAGGAGGTTGCGCATGAGGGACGACCCCTCCGCCCTGCCCGATCCGAAAGAGTAGACGTATTTCGTCATGGGCCCGCACCCCTGCCTCGGAGTATCAAAAAAGCCTTTTGACACTAGCAGATGGCCAGCAGTAGTGTCAACGCCCGTCACTCGCCCCCGCTCCACCCCGCGACCCCCTAACACTCACGCCCCTGCATCGGGGACGCCCCACCGCCGGCGGCCCCTCGCACAGCCTCGCGCCTGGGCCGCCCGAAAAACCGAAGGGCCACGGGGTACTCTCCCGTGGCCCTTGAGGTCTCGCGGAGCCACGGGCCTGAGCCTGCCCGCGGCATCCGCCCTCGTTACGAAAGCGCGGATGCTCCGGGCAGGCCCGGCAGCGCCAGGATCAGGATAATGATGGCCGGCAGACGCATCCGCCTAATCAGGTGACCCATACGTAGCCCGGACTATAGCGGATGAGCCCCGTGATTGCAAGGAGACAATGCGCCCCTAGCCTCTGTCCGTCCGCCGGGCGGCGCGGTCGAACCACCAGCCGAGCACCGTGAGGGCGACGCCGAGGACCAGGGGCACGGGGCGCTCGAGGGCGGCCGCGACGCGAGCCCCGAGCCAACCCTGGACGATCCGGTCTCGGAGCGCCATCTCGCCGGCCACGTAGCCCAGGACGCCGCCGCCGAGCCAGACGATCCACGGGGCACGCGTCATGAGGCGCGCCAGGATCCCGCTCCCCCACACGACGACCGGGATCGACAGCGAGATGCCGAAGGTCACGAGGAGCAGGTCTCCCCGGGCGGCCGCCGCGACCGCGACCACGTTGTCAAGGCTCATCGCCACGTCGGCGATAAGGATGATCCAGACCGCTTCGGCCAGCGAGGCACCGTGGCGGACGTGGGCCTCGTCCGTCGCATCCTGGCGGACGAGCTTGGCGGCGATCCACAGGAGCAAGAGCCCTCCCAGCAGGTGGAGCAGGGGGATCCAGAGGAGCAGGGTCGCGGCCGCGATGAAGAGGATGCGGAGGGCGACGGCGCCCCCTGTTCCCCAGAGGCGTCCGAGGAACTGCTGGCGGGGCGGGAGCGTGCGCACCGCGAGCGCGATAACGAGGGCGTTGTCGCCGGCCAGGGTCAGGTCGATGACGACGATGCCGAGCCAGCGCGCCCAGAACGCCGGGTCGAGGAGGAACGTCATGCGCCCGTGTCTCTGCCTGGGACCCTCGCGCGGGGACGGGTCTCAGGGGCTCTGGACGCAGAAGAGGAAGACGAGCGGGCGCGTGCCCGCGTCCGGCTCGCCCGGGTTTGGCTGGCCCAGGCACCGGACTCGGGGCGGCGTGGCCGAGCGCGCCGACGGCGGCACCAGCGCGCAGCCCGCGAGCGCGAGGAGCGCCATCCCGAGCGCCGGCCGGCTCCACCAGATCACGGCGCGAGTACATCGGCGGCCGCGCGCGCGGGGGCTCCGCTCATCGTCGGCAGGACTCAGAGCGCGATGAGCGCACGCGCCCGGCCGTGGTCCGGCTGGTCCGCGCGCATGGTGTCGGGGTTCACCCCCCGCTGCACCGCCAGATGGTACGTGAAGAGCTGCAGCGGCACGATCGCCAGGATCGGCGACAGCAGCTCGGGGACCGCGGGCACCACGATCGTTTCGGTCGCGAGCGACGCGATCTCGCGGTCGCCGTTCGCGACGATCGCGACGATCGCCGCGCCAATCTCGCGCGCCGCCCGCGCCGCCGTCAGGCAGCGCTCGTAGCCGCGCCCGGGGAGCGCGACCAGGAAGACCACGTCCGCCCGGTTCACGGCACTCCACGGGCCGTGGAGGAACTGCTCGCAGTTGAACCCGAGCGCGGTGGCGTGGTTCGCCTCGTTCATCTTGAGGGCGGCCTCGTACGCCGTCGCGGTGTTCGGGCCGCCTCCGATGAAGTAGTAGCGCTGGCGCTCCGCGAAGCGCGCCGCCAGCTCCGCCCACGACGTCTGTCCGAGCAGCCCGGCGAGGTGATCGGGGATCTGGTCGAGCGCCCGCCGGATCGCGTCGTCGCCGCCGAGATCGGCGGCGAGTGCCGCGAGGAGCGCCAGCGCGCACGTGTAGCTGATCGTGTGCGCGGCGGAGCTCTCCTGGTCCACCGTGCGGAGCGTATGGTCGGCGACGGCGAGCCCGTCCCCGCTGCCCTTTCCGGTGATCACGACCGCGACCCCCCCCTCCGCCTTGGCGCGGACGAGCGCTTCCAGCGAGTACCGCTTGGTCCCGCGATGACTCACCACGACGACGCCGGTCTTCGGGCCCAGCGCGGGCCAGTAGCCGACCAGCTCGAAGGAGTGGAAGGCGCGCACCCGGTGGCCGAGCCGCCCCACGTGCGCCAGGAGGAGCTCGCCGACCAGCGTGGCGTGCCACGAGGTCCCGATGCCCGAGAGGATCGTGCGGTCGGCCTGCCGGAGCCGCACCGCCGCGCGCGCCAGCGCCTCGGCGTTGTCGCGGACGACGAGGCGGAGCGCGCCCGGCTGCGCGTAGACCGCGTCGTGCATGTAGTAGGGGTGCCCGGCGCGGGGCGGAGGAGATGTCCATGCCATCAGGGTGTCCTCGCTCGAGCCGCCCGGACCAGGTCGCGGAAGTACCGGTGGACGGTCAGGTCGTCGGTGAGCTCGGGGTGAAAGGTGGCGACGAGCACCGTCCCCTGCCGCGCCATGACGGGGGCGCCGCCGTGCGTGGCGAGCGTCTCGACCTCGGGGCCAACCCGCCGGATCCGGGGCGCCCGGATGAACACCATGTCGACCGGGATCGCCCGCCCGGCGAGGGTGACGGAGCCCCTGGCCTCGAAGGACTCCCGCTGCCGGCCGTAGGCGTTGCGCTCGACCGCGACGTCGATCAGGCCGAGCGACGGCTGCACCGGGTGCAGGACCTCGCGGGCGAGGAGGATCAGCCCCGCGCAGGTGCCGAAGACGGGCTTGCCCGCGGCGTGGAACTTCTCGAGCGCGGGGACGAAGTTCCACTCGTCGATCAGCCGGAGCAACGTCGTGCTCTCCCCGCCCGGGAGGATGAGTCCGTCGAGGTCGGCGAGCGCCTCCGGCTTGCGCACCTCGACCGCGTCCACCTCGGAGCGCTCGAGCGCCTGCACGTGCAGGGCGAAGTCGCCCTGGAGCGCGAGCACGCCGACCCGGACGGGCGCCGGGCGCGCGGGCGCCGTCATCGACCCGGCCCGCCTCGGTCGACCCGGGCCCCCCGACCCTGCGGGCTCACGACGGCCGGACCCACTCGGGTCGGCTCGACCCGTGGGCCTTCACTCGCCCTACCATCCCCGCGTCTGCAGCAGCTCGCTCTGGGCGAGCTTCGAGGTCTCGATGCCCGGCATCGCCTCGCCCAGTTCCCCGCTGACCTTCGCGAGCACGTCGGGATCCTTGTAGTGCGTCGTCGCCTGGACGATCGCCCGCGCCCGCGCGGCCGGATCGGTCGACTTGAAGATGCCCGAGCCGACGAACACCGCTTCGGCCCCGAGCTGCATCATCAGGGCCGCGTCGGCCGGGGTCGCGATGCCGCCCGCGGAGAAGTTCGGCACCGGCAGCCGGCCGTTCGCCGCCACCCACCGCACGAGCTCGTACGGGGCGCCGAGCGTCTTGGCCTCCGTCATCAGCTCCTCGGCGCCCAGCGCCGCCAGCCGCTTGACGCCGGACACGACCGCGCGCATGTGGCGGACGGCCTCGACGATGTTGCCGGAGCCCGCCTCGCCCTTCGTGCGGATCATCGCCGCGCCCTCGCCGATGCGGCGCAGCGCCTCGCCGAGGTCGCGGGCGCCGCAGACGAAGGGGATTCGGAACGCGAACTTGTCGATGTGGAAGTGCTCGTCGGCGGGCGTCAGGACCTCGGACTCATCGATGAAGTCCGCGCCGAGCGCCTCGAGGATCTGGGCTTCGACGAAGTGGCCGATCCGCGCCTTGGCCATCACCGGGATCGTCACCGCCGCCTGGATCTCTTTGATCTTTTTCACCGAGGCCATGCGGGCGACGCCGCCGTCGCGCCGGATGTCGGCCGGGACGCGCTCGAGCGCCATCACCGCCGCCGCGCCCGCCGCCTCGGCGATCTTGGCCTGCTCGGCGTTCGTCACGTCCATGATCACGCCGCCCTTCAGCATCTCCGCGAGCCCGATGTGCTTGCGGTCGGCGATTCTGAGCCCATTGGTTCCGGTCATGCCTGCCTCCCTTTTAAGTAGTGTGGTCGGATCCCCGGGCGGCCGCGCGCCCTCACACGACCGGCACGGCCGCGCGCTCGCTCTCCACCCGGGCCGGCGGGCGGCGGCGGCTGTCGCGGATCGCGTCCGCCAGCCGCCGGACGCCTTCGTCGATCCGGGCCGCCGGCACCGCCGAAAACGCGAGCCTGAGCGCCCGTTCGCCCCCCTCCTCCACGAAGAACGCCGGCCCCGGCGTGAAGGCCACGCCCCGCGCCACCGCGCGCGGGAGCAGGGCGGTCGCGTCCAGCCCCTCGGGCAGCGTGAGCAGCAGCGAGAAGCCTCCCCGCGCTTCCGTCCAGCTGACGTCCCGCGGCATCCGGCGCGTGAGCGACTCGAGCAGGCGCCGCTGGCGGCGCCGGTACTCGTCGGCGATCCGGGCCAGATGCCGCTCGAGCAGCCGGCGCTGGCAGAAGTGATAGACCGCGGCCTGGATCAGGGCGCTCGTCTGCAGGTCCGCGAGCTGCTTGGCCGCCTCCAGCCGCTCGAGCAGCGGGCGCGGCGCCACGAGCCAGCCGAGCCGCAACCCGGGGAACAGGATCTTCGAGAACGTCCCGATGTAGATCACGAGTCCGCGCCGGTCCAGCGCCCGGAGCGGCGCCGGGGGACGGGCGTCGTAGTACAGGCTGCCGTCGAAACCGTCCTCGACGATCGCCACGCGCCGACGCGCGCAGACCTCCAGGAGCCGCCGCCGCCCGTCCCCGCTGATCGTCAGGCCGGTCGGGTTGTGGGCGCTCGGCTGGCAGTAGAAGAACTTCGGGGCGTGGCGCTCGATGGCGCGCTCGAGCGCGTCCGGGCGCGGGCCGTCCTCCCCGAGCGCGACCGGCGCGAGCCGGGCGCCGAACGCGCGAAACACCTGCATCGCCCTCGGGTAGGTCGGCTCCTCGATGGCGACCACGTCCCCAGGATCGAGCAGGGTGCGGGCGATCAGGTCGAAACCCTGCTGCGAGCCGTTGACGATCAGGATGTCGTCGGGCAGGGCTTCCACCCCGAAGCGGAGCAGGTAACCCGAGAGGAACCGGCGGAGCGGCGGGTAGCCCGCGGCGGGGTAGTACTGGAGCAGCTCCTCGCCCTCCTCGCGGATCACCGCGTTCAGCACCCGGCGGAACGCGTCCGTCGGGAACATCGCGCTGTCCGGCATGCCGCCGGCGAACGAGATCAGCCCCGGGGGCAGGCGCCCGGGGAGGGCTCCGAGCCGCCGCCGCTCCCGTTCGCCGAGGCTGACCCGCGCGCTCCGCGAGAGGAGCCCCGACCAGTCGATCGCCGCGGGCAGGGCGCCCGGGCCCGTGCCGTCGGCTAGCTCCACCCCGCCGGCGACGGGACCGGCGACGAACGTGCCCTGCCCGACGTGCGCCCGCGCCAGGCCGGAGGCGACCAGCTCCTCGTACGCGAAGGACACCGTCGAGCGGTTCACGCCCAGCTCGCGCGCGAGCTCCCGCGTGGCCGGCAACTTGACCCCGGGCGCCAGCAGACGCTCGTGGATCAGCCGCTCCAGGTGCGCCTGGATCTGGCGCGGGAGCGGGATCGGCTTCGACCGGTCGATCGGGATCTGCACCGCCATTTCTCCGTAGAGCCATTTTCGACGAATTTGAGGCGATGTAAAGTGCCAATTGGTACGGTCGCCGCCGGGCCAATCGCGGGGCCGGCCGCCGCGTGCTATCATCCGGCCATCGTGACCAACGGCCGCCGCCTCCTCATCCTCGAGTCGACCTGGGATGAAAAGGGTCAATACCTCCGTCCCGAGATCTCCGTCCACCCGTTCTTCCAGGGCATGACCGAGGCGATGGGGGTCTCGATGGTCTACCGGCAGTTCAACGCGAAGGAGGACCTGCGGCTGCTCCTCCAGGACTTCGTCCGCGACCGGCGATTCGGCTACTGTGCCGTCGCCGCCATGGGCGGCGACGGCAAGATCTACGGCGTGGGTCGGGAGGAGATCAAGCTGTCGAACATCATGACCGCGGCCGCCAACGCCGAGGGCAAGGGCTTCATCTTCGGCGCCTGTCGCTTCGTCACCCGCCAGATCGCTCGGCGCTTTCTCTGGGAGACGCGCGCCCAGTTCCTGGCCGGCTACTCGCACGACATCGATTGGATCCAGTCGATGCTGGTCGACATCTCCTTCTTCACCTTCCTGTTCCGTGGGTCGGGCCACGACGCCTTCCGGGCCGCCACCCGGCTGTACTCCGAGCACCGGCTCGCGCGCAAGATCGGCTTCACCGTCTACAAGCGCGAGCGGGCGGCGCCGCAGGTGCGGGCGAGCCTGCCCCGCAACGGTCACGTCCACGCCCACCGCTGACACGCTCCGCCGGCTCGCGGCCGGCCTCTCGCTGGCCCTGCTCGCGCCGGCGGGCGTCGGCGCGGCTGAGCTCCGCCTGGACTGGGCGGGCGGCGGCACCGACAAGGACCCGGGGGCGTGGACGATCCGACTGACGGGCGTCGGCCCGGACGCGGAGGGTACCTACGCGGTCGACGGCGGGTCGCCCTATCCCTACGGCGCCGGCGCGACCCGGGTCCCGGTGCCGGCCGCCCTCGGCGCCCATCACATCGTCCTGCGTGGTCCGGGCACGCTCGCCCTCGACGATACGCGCACGATCGTCGACGACGACCCGGAACCCCCGCAGCTCACGATCGAGTACGCGGGCCGAGGGACGCAACTCGCGCCGGGCGTGTGGATGATCACGATCCTCGATCCGAGGAGTCCGAACGCCAGCGGCACCTACCAGATCAACAGCGGACCGGCGCATCCGCTCACGACGGGAACGAACGTGGTCGCGGTCCCGTATGCGCCCGGGACCTACACGATCAGGGTCACCGCGACCAACAACGATCGGGATGGCCCCGGCGACGAGGACGTGGTGACGCGTACCGACACGCGCGAGGTGAAGTAAGCTCGACGCAAACCCTCACGTCGAACGGAGGTGCCACGATGGGTGCGATGAAGGAGTTCGCCGGCGTGTACTACCGGGAAGGCGCGCTCGACCCGAAGACCGTGCAGCTGGTGGCGCTGGCCGCGATGGCCGCCGCCGGCTGCACCTCCTGAGTGCCGGGACGCTTCGCGGCCGCGAAGCAAGCCGGCGCCACCGACGACGAGATCGCCGAGACCCTCTACTATGCGATGCGCGGCGCGGCGCGTGCCACCTGGAGCACGATCAAGTACATCCCCGGCATCGAAGAGCTGAACAAGGAGTGGAAGACGCAGTACGAGCGGGACACCGAGAAGTAGGCTTGGGAGCGCCCCTGCTCCGCCTGGAGCGGCTCTCCAAGCAGTTCCCCGCCCGGCTCGCCGTCGACGGGCTGTCGCTCGACGTCGAGCCGGGCGAGATCTACGGTCTGATCGGCCCCAACGGCTCCGGCAAAACAACGACCGTGAAGATGGCGACCGGCCTCTACCGCCCGACCGCGGGCTCCGTCCTGGTCGGCGGCATCGACCTCCACGCCGAGCCGGTGCGCGCCAAACGCCTGCTCGGCTACGTCCCCGACGAGCCGTTCGTGTACGAGCGCATGTCGGGCTGGGAATTCCTCCACCTGGTCGGTGAGCTGTGGGGGGTCCCCCTGGCCGCGCGCGCCGCCAGGATCGACGAGCTCTCGGCGCTCTTCGAGATCGGCGCCATCCTCGACGGTTACGTGGAGAGCTACTCGCGCGGGAGCCGCCAGAAGCTCGCGATCATCGCGGCCCTCCTCCACGCTCCCCGCGTGCTGGTCGTCGACGAGCCGATCGTCGGCCTCGACCCCGAGAGCGCGGTGCGGGCCCGTGACCTGCTCCGGGCCTTCGCGACGGGCGGGGGCGCGGTGCTCCTGTGCACGCACACCCTGACCTTCGCCGAGGCCGTCTGCGGGCGCGTCGGCCTGCTCCGCCAGGGGCGGCTCGCCGCCGAGGGCGATCTCGACGCGCTGCGCCGGCTCGCGGGCGCGCCGGACGGTTCGCTGGAGGAGCTCTATCTCCGCCTCGCGGCTCGTCCTTAGGCTGCTCCTGAGGCAGCTCGGCACCCTCCGCCGGTACCTCCGCGCGACCGAGCGCGCCCGCCTGGTCGTCGTCGTGGCTTTTGGGCTCCTCTTCGCGGCGGTGATGCGGGCAGAGTATACGGTCTTCCGGCGCGCCCTCGAGGCGCTCGCCGCGCTCCAGCACGCCGGCCCGCCCCTCACCCTCTACTTCCTCGAGAGCTTCCTCGTGCTCATCCTGATCATCCTCCTCGTGAGCTTCGTCGCCGCCGGCCTCTGGATCTTCTACCGCGCGAACGACACCCGCCTGCTGATGGCCGCACCCGTCCCCCTCGGCGGCCTCTACCTGCTGCGAAGCATCCAGACCTTCACCCAGACGGGGTGGGCGCTCGCGGTGCTGGGCGGGCCCGCCCTCGCGGCGCTCGGCGCGGCCTACGGAAAGGCCGCGGCCTTCTACGCGCGCGGCGCCGTGATCCTCGTCCTCTTCGGCGTGCTGGCCGGCGGCGCGGCCGCGGTGCTGACCACCGCCGCCGCCGCCGCCTTCCGCCACGCCCGCACGCGCGTCGGCATCGCGGCGGCGGTGTGCGTCCTGCTCGCCGCCTTCGCCATCGTCGTCGGCCGCAACGTCATTCCCTCGACGTCCGACTTCTACGCGATCTTCGAGCCGGGCATTCTCGACGGAAAGCCCTCGTCCATCAAATTCATCGAGGCCAAGTTCGGCCTCTGGCCGAGCCACCCGTTCGCGGCCGAGCTGTACGCGGTCGCGACCGGCGGGCGGGCCGGGTCGGCCGTGTCCCGGACCCTCCTCTGGCTGACGCCGTTCGCCAGCCTCGCGCTGGCGGCGACCCTCGGACGGCGCCTCTACGCGCGCACGCTCCCGGCGCTCGCCGAGGGCCCCGGCTTCGCGGCGGGTGCGCCGGTCGGGCCGGGCGGCCGCCGCCGCTTCCCGCGCCGGCTCCACGGGGCCGTCGGGGCGATCATCGAGCGCGACCTCCTCGGCATCGCGCGGAGCCCGAGCGAGCTCGGTCGCGCCGCCTTCCTCGGCTTCCTCCTCGTCCACTACACGGCCTTCATCGTGGTCGCGCCGCTCGGCGCGGCCGCGACCACGCCCGAGACGGTCGCCCGCCTCCTCCTCTTCGACGTGGTCGCCGCCGGCTACTTCCTGACCGCCTTCGGCCTGCGCTTCGTCTTCCCGGCGATGTCGCTCGAGGGCCGGGCCGCGTGGCTCTTCTTCTCGAGCCCGATGCCAATCTTCCGCGTCTTCCTGGCGAAGCTCCTCGTCTACGGGACGCTGCTCACGCTCGTGGTGGCGCCGATCGCGGCGCTCGGGGCGCTCCGCCTCGTGCGTGACCCCACGGTCGCGGCGGCGGCGGCCGCGCTCGTCGTGATGTTGGCCCTGACGACCACGACGCTCGCGCTCGGGCTCGGCGCCGCGTGGCCGAACTTCCGCGAGCCCAATCCCGAGTTCCTGACCACCAGCGGCGGCGGCCTCGCGCTCACGCTCGTCTGCCTCGCGTACGTCGCCCTCATGGGCTGGGTCGCGCGGCGCGCCGCCCTCGCCGCCGCCGCCGGCGGGAGCGCGCTCGGCTGGGCACTGGGCGCGGCGCCCCTCTCGGCGGGGCTCGGCGCCGCCGCGGTGGCGCTGGCGTACTGGCGGATTCGCGCCCTCGAGGCCGTGTGAGACGGCGGGGCGCGGCGCGATCCGGCGGCGCCCCGAGCCGATGAGTCGAGCTCGGCGCCCCCGCCGCGGGCGATGACGGCCGCCGCGGGGGCGCTCTGCGCGCTCGGCTCCGCCTTCACCTGGACGCTCCTCACCCTGATTGTCCGCGCCCTCTCCCCCTACTTCACAACCGTCACCATCAACGTGATCCGATCGGCCGCGGGCGGTCTGGTCCTCGCCGCGATCGTGCTCGCGTGGAGCGGGTCGGGTGGGCTGGGCGAGCTGACGGTCGAGGGCTGGGGCTACCTCACGGTCTCGACCGTGATCGCGGTCGGCCTCGGCGACACGGCCTTCTTCGAGAGCACGAAGGCGCTCGGGATGGGGCGCGCGACGACGATTGCGATGGCCTACCCCCTCATCGCGGGCGCGCTCGCTCTCGTCTTCCTCGGCGAACCGATCACGCCGAAGCACGCCGCCGGCGCCCTGGTGACGATCGCCGGGCTCGCGGTGATCGTGGCCGAGGGCGCGCCGGTCGCCGACGCGCGCCGGGGCCGGGCGCGAGGGCTCGCGCTCGCCGGCGCGGCGGCGGTGGCGTGGGCGGTGAACGCGCTCCTCATGAAGCCGCCGCTCCGCGAGGTGGATCCGGTCACCGCCCAGGCGGTGCGCTTTCCGGTGGCGGCGGCGGTCCTCTGGCTCACGCCGTGGGCGCGCGGCACCGGGGCGAGCGTCCGCGCCCACGCTCGCAAGACCGGGCTCTCCATGGTCATGCTGAGCGTGCTCACGGTGGCAAGCTCGGTGCTGTTCGCGGCCGGGCTCAAATACTCCGACGTTGGCGAGGCGACCGTGCTCTCGTCCACCTCGCCGCTCTTCGCGCTGCCGATCGGGCTCGTCTGGCGCGGTGAGCGGGTCACCTGGCGGGCGACGGTCGGCGCCGCGCTCGGCGTCACGGGCATCGCGCTCCTGACGCTCTGACGGCGCTCGGTCAGTCGGGCGCGAGCCAGTCGGCGAGCTCCGTGAGCGAATGGAGCTCGCGGGCGGGCCGCGCGGCGTTCGACGGCGCCTGGCGCGCGCGGTTGACCCAGGCGACGGGAATGCCACTGGCGCAGGCGGGCACCACGTCGTGGAAGTGGCTCTGGGCCGCGTGGAGCCAGCGGGCGCCGCCGATCCGCTGCCGCGCCAGGGTGAAGTGGGCGGGCGCCGGCTTGTAGGCGCCCGCCTGCTCCGCGGTCACGAGCAGGTCGAAGCCGACCGTGAAGTGGCGCCGCGTCGCCGCGAGCAGGTCGTCGTCGACGTTCGAGAGGATCCCGAGCCGATAGCCCGCGCGCGCGAGCCGCTCGAGCGCAGGGTTCGTATCCCCGAACGGAGGCCACGCGGGCAGGCTGAGCGCGAGAAAGCCCGCGCGGGCGTTCGCGAGCGGCCAGCCGAGCCGCGCCGCGACCCGGCGGGCCGTCTCCGCGAGCACGTCGCGATAGCGCCGGTAGGGCTCGGCCTCGACCTGCGGCTCGATCTCGGCGTAGGCGGCGAGGACCGCCGCCGGGTCGAGGCGCACACCGTCAGCGGCGGCGGCCGCGCGGCATGCCTCGCCGATGCCGCGCTCCCAGTCGACGAGCGTCCCGTAGCAGTCGAAGGTCACGACGTCGAAGAGTCGCGCCATGGCGTCGTGTCCGGTATTATCGCCGCGGAGGGACCATGGCTCAAGGCGAGGCCCCACTCGTGCAGGCCGTCCGGTGGATCGACGACCGGCTGCGCGACGATCCGCACGTCAACCGGCTGCAGCTCGTCGAGGAGGCCAGCCAGCAGTTCGACCTCACGCCGCTCGACGAGGAGTTCCTGATCCGTCACCTCGCCGCGAACCCCAAGCCCGAATGACCGAGCCCCAAGCGGCGAAGGTGCAGGCGCAGTTCGGCGCCGCCGCCGAGGCCTACGTCGCCTGCCCCGGCTTCGCCACGGGCGACGACCTCGCCCAGCTCGTCGCCTGGGGCCGCGCGGCGCGGCCCGGCCGCGTCCTCGACGTCGCCACCGGCGGCGGCCACACCGCGCTCGCCTTCGCGGGACTGGCGCGCCGGGTGACCGCGGTCGACCTCACGGAGCCGATGCTGCGGGCGGCGGCCCGCCACGTCCGTGGGGCGGGCGCCGCCAACGTGGACTTCCTCGCCGCGGAGGCGGAACGGCTGCCCTTCCGGGATGGCGCGTTCGACCTCGTCACCTGCCGCATCGCGCCCCATCACTTCACCGACGTGCCGGCCGCGGTCCGCCAGGTCGCCCGGGTCTTGCGGCCGGATGGACTCTTCCTCCTCGAGGACATCCTCGGTCACGATGATCCGGACGCCGCCGCCTTCATCACCGAGGTCGAGCGGCGGCGCGACCCCTCGCACGTCCGCGCCTACCGCGCCGGCGAGTGGGCCGCCTATCTCGCGGCGGCCGGGCTCACCGTGACGGACCAGACGAGTTTGCGCCGGGTGCGGGTCTGGGAGGAGTGGACGGGCATGTCGCGCATGGCAGCCGCCGCCAAGGCGGGGCTCGAGCGCTTCGTGCTCGGCGCGCCTTCGGCGGCCCGGGCGGCCTTCGAGTTCAAGATCTCGGCCGACCGCATCGAGTCCTTCAGCGACGGCCTGATCGTGCTCCGCGCCTGCAAGAGCTAGCCGCCGGCGGGGGCGAGCGTGACAACGGTGGCGCCCCACCCGCCCCGCTCGGGCGGGGCGTCGGCGAAGCCGGCGACGAGCGGGTGCCGGGCAAGCAGGGCGCGGACGGTCGCCCGCTGCGTTCCGGTGCCGCGCCCGTGGATCAGCCGCACCTCGCGAAAGCCCGCCCGCTGCGCCTCGCGGAGGTAGTCGTCGACGACCGAGGCGACGTCCTTGGGCGCGAAGGCGTGCAGGTCCAGCGCGTCCTCGATCGGGATGCGGACGGGCTCGGGCGACTCCACGACATGCCCGCGCGGCCTAGAAGGTCGGCCCTGCCAGGAGGTGCGTCTGCCAGTGTCGGAAGCTCGAGAGATCCTCCCCCGAGAGCTTGCACTGTCAGAAGGTCGCCGCGCGCTCGAAGAACGCGACGTCGACGACCGGTGCCCCCTCGGCTCGAGCCGCCTCCGCGACCTTCTGGGTCACCATCTGGCGCACGAACGGGATCGGGATCCGGCCGAGCCGGTGGATCACGTCCTCGGTGCACCGCACGGTGGTCCCGGGTAAGACCGGCCCCCCGACGACCCCGGGCGCCGGCGGGTGCTCGCACGTTTCGGGCACGAGTTGCTGGAGCCGCAGCGAGACGTACTCGGTCACCCACGTCCGGATGCTCTGCGTCGCGGCGGTCAGATCGGGCGCGGACCGCTCCAGTAGCGCCTCGATGCGGGCCAGGCGCCCTTCGAGCGCCTCGAGCCGCTCCTCCACCGACTGGTCCATCTCGATCCCTCCCAGGAGCCGCGGGAGCCCGCCGTCAGCCCGCGTTCGTCGGAGTCGCGGTTGCCGCCGGGGCCGGTGGGGCCGGTGCCGGCGCCGGCGGAGCGCCGACGGGCGGCCGACGCGTGTGCCAGTCGGTCGCACGCTGGTAGGCGTCGGCGACCCGCAGGACGGTAGCCTCGTCGAACGCCCGGCCGACGATCTGCATCCCGATCGGCAGCCCGGCCGTCGTGAAGCCGCACGGCACCGAGCACACGGGATGGCCGGACAGGTTGAAGTGCCGCGTGAAGCGGGTGAGCGCCGAGCGCACGTCGACGGTCTCGTGCTCGATCGTGACCTCGGCTTGACCGACCGAGGTCGCGACGATCGGCGTCGTGGGCGCGATGAGCACGTCAAACCTCTCGAGGGTACGGTCCACCTCGTCCCGGATCAGCCGCCGTGCGCGCTGGCCGCGCAGGTACTGCGCTCCGCTCACGAAGGCGCCGCCCTTGAGCCGCTCACGGACGTCGGCCTGGTAGTCGCCAGGCCGACGCTTCAGCCACACCTCGTGGTACGCGAGCGCCTCCGAGGCGATCACCGCGAACGACGCGGCGTGGGCGTGCTCGGCGTGGGTGAGGCTCGCCTCGTCGACCCGCGCGCCCAGTTTCACGAGCTCGCGGACGGCCTGCTCGATGGCTTGTCGCAGCACCAGGCCCGCGGCCTCGAGAAAGAACGGCCGCAGCAGGCCGACCCGCACCCCGCTGATCTCCCCCGAGAGCGCCGCCGCGTAGTCCGCGACGGGGAAGGTGGCCGTGGTCGGATCCTTCGCGTCGTGGCCCGCCATCGGCCCGAGGAGCAGCGCACAGTCCGCGGCCGAGCGCGCCATGGGCCCGACGTGGTCGAGGGACCAGGCGAGCGGGAGGACGCCGGCGCGGCTCACGCGGCCGTAGGTTGGCTTGAGGCCCGTGATGCCGCAGAGCGAGGCCGGGATGCGGATCGAGCCGCCCGTGTCCGAGCCGAGCGCGCCCGGGCAGAGACCGGCCGCGACCGCGACCCCCGATCCCGAGGACGACCCGCCGGCGATCCGGTGGGAGCGCGCGTCCCACGGGTTCCAGGCCGTGCCGTAGTGAGCGTTCAACCCCTCCGGGCCGTACGCAAATTCATGCATGTTGAGCTTGCCCAGGATGACCCCGCCGGCCGCGCGCAGACGGCTGACGACGGTCGCGTCCTCGGGGGGCCGGGAGGTCGCGAGGATCTTCGACCCCGCGGTCGTCGGGGCGTCCTTCGTGTTGTAGAGGTCCTTGAGGGCGATCGGCACGCCGTGCAGCGGCGGCAGCGGCTCCCCGGACAGGACCCGGGCCTCGGCCGCCCGGGCGGCCTCGAGGGCGCCGTCGCGCATCACGGTAATGAACGCGCGCAGCTTGGGGTCGAGGGCGTCGATCCGGTCGAGGTGGGCCGTGACCACTTCGACGGGGGAAACCTGCTTCGACGCCACCAGCCGCGCCAGCTCGGCGAACGACTTCCAGACGAGGTCGTCCATCGGCACGCGGCTCAGGCCACGGGAGAGGGGATGCCCGGCTCGACATCCCGGAGGGGCAGAGACTCGAGCCGCTCCAGGAGCGCGAGCGACCGCTCGACGACCGGGGCCAGCGCCCGTAGCTCCTCTTCGGTCCAGTCGTAGCCAGCGAGCGCGGCGATCCGGCGCATGAGCCCGGGGTTGAGCTCCGCCATGCCGGGGAGCATAGCACACGCTCCCGGATCTCGACGACCGCCGGGGCCCGGTCCAGGGATTCCGCATCCTCACCGAGAAGGTACGAAAATCGTCGACTTCGGGACGCCTGAGATTCGAGGGGACCATCACAGCGTATCGAGCCAGGGGGGGGAGGGCGGGGATTTCAGGCGGAACGGCGTGACAGCGAACACCTCGCCGACGGCGTCGCGGAGCGATCGCCGGTCAGCGCGCGTTAGGAGGCGCGCCCGGTCAGCCGGGCCCGGTACCTTCGGGCCACCCCCTCCCACCCGGCTGGGCGAAGTCCTCCCGCAATCGGTCAGCCAGGGCCAGGCGGGTGAGCGGGCGCCGCGCGGGGGGGTTGAGATTCCGCGTGTAGAAAAGGTAGGTCAGCACGAAGGCCAGGGCGAGCGTCAGCAAGAGCGCGTCCACGGCGACGACGTGATGCACGAAGCAATGGTCCATGTGCCACAGGCTCGCCAGCTCGTTGAAGCCGCGATTCTCCAGATCCCAGCGGGCGTGCCCCCAGCGTTGAATCTTCCCCGCCGGCACCGCCGCCGCCGGGAGATCCGTCACCCAGATCCAGCGGCTCTCCTCGATCCCCTCCTGGAGCTGCCCGCCTACGCGGCGGCGCCGGACCGTCGCCTCCTCGGCCCAGACGACGCGGACCGGCCGGCCCAGCGTCGGAAAGGCGTCGAGCTCCGGCAGATCCCAGAGCCGCGTCGTGCGAGCGCCCTCGGTGACGAGCGCGGGGGGCAGCACCGCCCGCAGCTCGTCGGCCGCCTCGTAGAGCGCGCGCGCCTCCTGCTTGAGCCCGATCACGACATGCGCGCCGGCCGCGAGCACCTGCCGGATGAACGGGGCTTCGAGGTAGAGGGCGTCGGCGGTGACGACGTCGATGAGCCGGCCGTAGGTCGTCATGATCCGCGCGAGCAGCCGGCGGGCCGCGACGACCTCGCCCTCCCCGGGCCGGATCCGCTCGACATCCAGAATCGCCGGCGGCGTCACCCCCACCCACTGCGCCACGACCACCCGGTGGTAATACTCGCGGACGACCTGCCCGCGGTGGCCGACCGTCACCTCCCGCGTCAGACACTCGGCACAGCAGCGCGCCCGGCTGGCCCACAGCTCATGGCCATCCACCGCCACGACCCGATAGCTCTCGCCGCCCGGGCCGTGGATCATTTTGGCCCGCCAGGCCCGCCGATTCACCGTCGCCACCAGCGCCCGCAGGGCCGGGAGGTCCAGCCTCGCCAGGACCCGCCCGAGGGTGTCGGCGCTCGGCCGCCGCCCCGACCCCAGCTAGGCCCGCCACCCCGGCCGCTGGCGCAGCGCCTGCTCGAGCGCGTGGAAGCTCCGCAGCCGGACCACGAACATGGCGAACACGCACAGCCACACCCGCGCCGCCGAGATCTGGGGCCGGCGCCGGCGGTCCCGGAGCGTCGGGAGCCGGGCGCGCAGGCCCCAGTGCCGCTCGACATACGTGGCGAACCGTCGAAGCAGCGCTACTCCTCGCGCCGCTCCAGCCGGCTCAGGGACGCCCGCGACAGCTGCTCCAGGACCTGGCGCAGGCGCGCGTAGCGCTGCGTCCACTGCCGCACCCGCCCCTCCCAGGGCGCCGGGATATAGATCATCCGCCGCCGGCCGTTGAGGCTCACCCCGAGATAGAGGGAGCGATGCCGCCGGGCCGGCTGCCGATGGCAGCCGCAGCTGGGCTTGCCGCACTGCCGCCGCATCTCGACCAGATTGCCCCGCAGCAGCCCGGGCTCCCGCAGGAGCTGGCGGAGCTGCGAATACAGGGCCCGGTCCCGGGCGGGCAGGGCGGTGCGGGGGCGCATGGCTCCTCCTCAGCCTCCATCATAAGCCTCAGAGTCTGATATACATAGAAGGTATCAGATTTGTCCAGAAAAAAGAGAGGCCGCGGAACGCGAAATTCCTTGGCCCCCGGCGCCTATGCAAGACGCGTGTCGAGAGGCGGGGTTACACCGGCGTTCTCACCTCAAATGCGGAACCCCTGGGCCCGGTCGAGGAGCTCACGCCGACACCGTGAACCGCAGCGGGCGAGCGGGCGCCCAAAAACAACGAAGCCGCCGGGCCCAATCGGGCCCGGCGGCTCAGGCGGGGGCCGGCGGTCAGCCGCGGGCGCCCGGCGCGCTCACACGGCGTGCGTCCATTGCGGGTCGGAGGCCGGCGCCGAAACCCCACGGCGCGCTGGTCGCACGACGAGTTCGTAGTCCGGCGGGACCCGCGCCACGACCGGCAGCCAGACCTGCTCCACCAGCCACTCCCAACCCGACGGCGTCGACAGCTCCACCCGACCCGGACGCCAGAGCGCCCCGGGCCGGACCCGCACCGACACCAGGGACTCACCCTGGAGGCGTCGGTTCACGGCGTCCCGCACGTCGGCCTGCAGCCTGAGCCCCCGCACCTCCCGCCGGTCTCGCCACTCCCGCCAAGCGAGCGGCGCCGCTACGAGGGCCCCCACGAACGCGAGCGCACTCAGTGTCTCAAGCATTGTCCCCATCTCCTCCCTATGTTGAGACGAGCACACTGCGTCATGAGATTCTGCGTGATAGAGTCGTGGTTTATGGCGATCGCGTTGCGGATCCTGCCGGGCGGCCGCACGCTCGAGGTCGTGTCCGGCACTACAATCCTCCGGGCCGCGCACGCGGCCGGCGTCGACATCACCGCGACCTGCGGCGGCCGAGGGCGGTGCACCTCCTGCCGGGTGAAGTTCATCGAGGGCGCGGTCCCACCGCCGACGATCATGGACGAGCTCCAGCTCGGCGACGACCTCGTGCGCGACGGCTACCGGCTCTCGTGCCAGTGCGGGGTGACGGAGCCGATCACCGTCGAACTCGCGCCCCCCCTCGACGAGCGCGCGTTCCAGATCCTGGGCGCGAGCGCCGGCGTCGCGGGCCGGATCCCGATCGAGTCGGGGGTCGTCAAGCACGTGGTCAAGGTCGCGCTGCCGCGGGAGGAGCACCACCAGACGTCCGACCTCGAGCAGCTCCTCGAGGCCATCGGACGAGCGCCGGCCGACGTACATCCCGACCTGCTCAGGCAGCTCCCGGCGGCGCTGCGCGAGGGTGAGGGCGAGGTCACGGTGAGCACGTTCGGCTCGACCGTGATCGGCGTCGAGCGGGGCGACACGGCGCTGATGAAGTTCGGGCTCGCCGTCGACATCGGGACCACGAGCGTCGTCACCTCCCTGATCGAGCTCGAGTCCGGCGAGCAGCTCGCCTCGGTCTCGAGCCTGAACCCGCAGGCGGTGTTCGGCGGCGACCTCATGTCGCGCATCGCCTTCGTCCAGTTCAACCCCGGTAACCTCCGGAAGCTCCACACGCGGATCATCGGCCTGCTCAACCGCCACATCGAGCAGCTCACGCGGGAGAGCGGCGTCCTCGCCAAGTGGATCTACAAGGTCGTCGTCGTCGGCAACACGTGCATGCACCACCTCCTGCTTGGGATCGACCCCTCCTGGGTGGGCCTGGCCCCGTACGCGCCCGTGTTGCGGCATCCGCTCGTCGTACCCGCGCGCGAGCTCCACCTGACGGTAGCGGCCGAGGCCCGCGTCTGTCTGCTCCCGATCGTCGCCGGCTTCGTCGGGGCCGACGCCGTCGCGGTGGCGCTGGCGACGCGCATCTACGAGAGCGCAGAAGTGCGCGCGGCCGTGGACATCGGCACCAACGGCGAGGTCCTCCTCGGCTCGCGGGAGCGCCTCTGGGCCTGCTCGGCGCCGGCCGGACCCGCCCTCGAGGGCGCGCAGATCCGCCACGGAATGCGGGGCGCGGCGGGGGCGATCGACCGCGTCCGGGTCGACGCGGACGGGATCCACGTCCATACGATCGCCGAGGCGGCGGCCCAGGGCATCTGCGGCTCCGGTCTGATCGACCTGATCGCGGGCCTGCTCGACGCCGGCGTGATCGACTGGACCGGTCTGATCGACCTCGATCGGCGCGCCGCGCTGCCGCCCGCGCTGCGCGACCGCGTCCGGCAGGTCGGCGACGCGCGCGAGGTCGTGCTGCTGCGCTCGGGAGAGGCCGGCGCGACGCGCGAGATCGTCCTCACCCAGGAGGACGTCCGCCAGGTCCAGCTCGCGAAGGGGGCGATCGCCTCCGGCATTGCGCTGCTCCAGCAGGTGGCGGGGGTCGGCGGCGAACGCGTGGCCGAGCTCATGCTGGCCGGCGGCTTCGGCAACTACGTGTCGATCCAGAGCGCGCTCCGGATCGGCCTGATTCCCCCCCTGCCCGTGGAGAAGATTCGCTACGTCGGCAACGCCGCCGCTCTCGGCGCCCAGCTCTGCCTCGTCTCCGAGCCCGAGCGCGCGCGCGCCGAGCGAATCGCGCGCTCGATCGAGCACGTGTCGCTCGCCGCCCACCCGCAGTTCCAGGACATCTTCGTCGACTGCATGAACTTCCCCCGTGGCTGAGGCCTGCGCACGCGCCGAGGCGAGCCTGTCGAGCGACACGGTCGGCCTTGAGGCCGGTCCGGTCGCCCACGCGATCGACGCGCGCTGGCTCATGGCGTACGCGGCCGCGCTCGGCGAGACCACCCCGCGCTTCCTCGACGCCCGCCAGGCGGGCGGCCCCGCCGCCCACCCGCTCTTCCCGGTCGCCTACGAGTGGCCGCTCGCGCTCGCGCTTCACGCGAGCCTGGCGCCCGCCGCCCTCCAGCGCCGGAGCGTGCACGCCGCCCACGACCTCACCATTCACCGCCCCCCTCGGGCCGGCGAGACGCTCCTGACGCGGGCGCGGGTGGTCGCGCTCGCGAGCCGGCGGCCGGGGGCGTTCCTGGTCGTGCGCTACGAGACCGTGGACGCCGCCGGGAGGCCGGTCACGACGACCCTCTACGGAAGCATCTACCGCGGGGTGACGCTGACGGGGCCGGACCGCGTCGAGGTCCCTTGGCCGGCTCAGGCCCTGCCCGCCGAGGAGCTGCCGCCTCTCGCGACGATAGCGGTGGCCGCGAACCTCGCGCACGTATACACGGAGTGCGCGCGCATCTGGAACCCGATCCACACCGACACCGCGGTGGCGGAGGCGGCGGGGCTCCCCGGCATCATCTTGCACGGAACGGCGACGCTCGCGCTCGCGGTCTCCCGCCTGCTCGCCGCCGGCAACGCCGACCCGGCGCGGGTCCGGCGGGTCACCTGCCGTTTCGCCGGGATGGTCCGCCTGCCGTCCACCTTCACGGTCCGCGCGCGGCCCGCCGCCGGCGCGCCGGTCACGCCCTTCGACGCCCTCGCCGAGGACGGCCGGCCCGTGCTCTCCCTGGGCGCCCTCCACCTGGACCCGTGACCAAGGCCGAGCGGGTTCAGGCCGCGATCGACCGCGCGCCGGTCGACCGGGTCCCATACGCGTTCTGGCGCCACTTCCCCGACGCCGATCGTTCCCCGCGGGCGCTCGCGGAGGCGACGCTCGCCTTCCACGCGCGCTGGGGGTGCGACTTCATCAAGCTCACGCCAGCGGGTGGCTACGCCGTGCGCGAATGGGGGTGCGTCGAGAGCGCGGAGGTCTGCCCCGACGGCCATCGGCCCTGCGCCACCTGCGCCGTCCAGTCGCCGGCCGACTGGGCGAAGATCCGACCCCTGGATCCCGCGGCCGCGCACGGATACGCCCAGCAGGTCGAGACGCTCATCCGCGCGGGCGGCGACGGACGCGTCGACTGCGCGATCCTGCCCACGCTCTTCAGTCCGCTATCGGTGGCGCGGAAGCTCTCGGGGGACCGGCTGGCGGCCGATCTGCGCGAGCATTCCCAGGCCGTCGAGGCCGCGCTCGAGGCGATCACCGAGACGCTGACCCGGTACGCGTCGCTCGTCCTCGACGAAGGCGCCGGTGGCATCTTCTACGCCGTCCAGGCCGCGAGCCTTTCCGTCTGCACGGAGGCGGAGTACGCCAGGTTCGGCGCGCCCTACGACCAGCGGGTCCTCGCGTCGCTCGAGGGGCGGTCTGGGCTGACGATCATCCACTGCCACGGCGATCGACTCATGTGGACGCAGCTGGCCCGGCTGCCCGGTCACGTGTGGAACTGGGACGACCGCGCGACCCCGCCCGCGCTCGGCGGCGGCAAGGCGTTCGTGGGGGGCGCCGTGCTGGGCGGTCTCGACCAGTGGAGGACGCTCGCCGACGGCGCGCCCGAGCAGGCGAGCGCGGAGACCCGCGACGCGATCGCCCAGACGGGCGGGATCGGTCTGATCGTGGGCCCCGGCTGCGTCGTCCCGCCCGCCGCGTCACCCGCCAACCTGGCCGCCGTCGTCGCGACGGTCGGCGGCCGCTGAGCCCCGGCCACGTCCTGACCTCGCTGAGGTCTCGCGTCGCGAAGGCCTCGTACCTCTTGCCACAGGCGCTCGATGACCCGGCAGACCGTCCGCCTGAGCACCATCTCGACGGCGAACTGAGGGCGCGGGTCGTCCCGAGCACCGTGTAGCCGCCCGCTGGAGGCGGCAGCGGATGCTGACCGACGGTCGCTCCGAGTTCACGGGGCCCTTCGAGGAAGCCTGTCGAGCCCTTGACGCTCGCCACACACACGCCAAGCCGCGGATGCCTGGACCAACGGCTTCGTCGAGCGTCGGCAAGGCCCGACTCTGCACGAGTGCGGGCGCATCGACTTCCGCCGCCGCTCCTTCACGGGTCGCGCGGCGGCCCGGGGAGCCTCGAAGCGATTCATGCAGGTCTATCGCGGGCACCACCCGCGTCACGGGTACCGGCTTCAGGGGCGCGACGCCCGCGGATCTCCTTCGGAGGTGCCACCGTCGCGAGGCGAAATCATGAGGCGCTTCTGGGATCCTGAAGGGTCACCAGATTTTCGGGGTCCCGCCAGGCTAGGGGTTGATCCACCACTCGCCCTCGAGCCGCGTCAGAAATGCGTCGCCGCGACAGAGCGCCTGCATGAGTTCGGGGTCGCGCGTGTTGACGACCAGGCGGGTCCCGCTATAACGAAACAGACAGTTCGTCGACGAAAGCTGACGAGTGAGCGGTGGATCGATTTGGCCGAATAGCGCGCTCACGCCCTGTCGCCACGCGTCGTAGAAGCAGTGGTCCAGGACTTCTCGGATCGACGCGGGCCGGGCCGCGATCTGCACCACCTCGCCTCGCCCGCCCGGCCGCGCATAGTAGAGGTACCAGCCGAGCGTGCTGCCGTCGCCGCCACGGACGGCTCGTTTGCGCAACACTCCGTGGTTCGTCTTCCGTTCCAGCAAGTCGAAGATCCAGCGCAGCGACGCTTGATCGTATTCCGGCCGAAGCGCACGACCATCGGCGACCTCGCCGAAGAACTGCAAAAAGGTTTCGGTCGTCAGCTCCTCGCTCGCTTCCGTCGGGACGCGCGGTCGCAACGGGCTCGACGGCATGCCCGCTGTCGCCACGTCGAGGATCCCGGCGCCGGCCCGGAGCCAGAACGGCTCGCGGCCGTCGCGCCGGCGACCGCCGATGACCGAGGCCAGATACCGGCCGGGTCGGAGGGGTCGGGTCCAGACCATTTCGTAGATCGGTGCCGTCGAGCCTCCGAGCCCTTCCCAGACCCGCCACGCGACGTCGTTGCTTTGGGCGATCGAGAGGTCCTGGCGGCCCGCGAAGAACTCGCGCATCAACTGGATGCCGGCCAGTGACGACCGGCTGTCAGGGGCCACCATAAAGTTGTGGGAGATCGCCACGCGAACCGGCCGTCCCTCGAATGACATGCGGCGAGGCATCACACCGAGGCAGCCGGCCACCCGCCCGTGGTCGTCCTCGTACACCAGCGAGGGGAGGTCGTCGGCGCGGCACGAGTTTCGAAACAGGATCTCGGCGAAGTACGCCTCAGAGATCACCGGCCCTCGCCCGCCCGCCGGCGTCCACACCCGCCGGTGGAGCTCGGCGATCTGCGGGACATCGCTCTCGATGCACGCCCTGATCCGTCCCATGGCGATTACTTGCGCGTCGCCACGAACCGCGCGATTTCCGACACGGAACGAAAGTTCTCGATCTCAAGCTCGTCCGGGCCCACCGTCACGCCGAACTCCTGCTCGATGTGGAACAGGAGCTGTACGAACGTGAGCGAGTCCAGCAGACCGGTCTCCAAGAGGTCGATCGCAGGTGACGCGACCTGGAGATTCAGCCTGTCCTGGAACAACCGAAGGAGGCGGTCCCGCAGGAGGCGCTCGCGCTCACCCACGTCCGTCATGACGTCCGTCGGGTCCCCACCGATGCATTCATCGGCCGTCCTCCAGTCGATTCCCCGTCCTGAGAATGGTCGCGGGGTGTAGGTAGCGTCCTGCCGTCACGATGCGGGACACGAGGATCCACTCATCCCCCGTGGCGACCCGCACGCCGGCGTCGCCGCCGGGGCCGATCGTCCCGGGGAGAGCACTCGTGGCCTCGCCGAGGCAGAGCGCCTTGACGAGGCCGATCGTCTGGTCGCCCAGGCGGGCCCGTGGATGCCCCCACGGCGACGGAAACGGCGTGAAATCGCACGCCCGCGCGAAGTTGACGACGTCCCGGCTCGGGCGCGACCAGACGAGACAGCCCCCCTGAGGGACTTCGGCGCCGAAGTACTCTCGCCGTGACACGTCCTGCGCGAGCCGTGGAATGGCGCCAGGATCGCTGGCGGCTGTCTCCACCAGCCGCCGCATGAGCTCGACTCCGGCCCGCACGCACTTGGCGGTGAGCGACAGACCCGTCTCGTTCTCGTCGAGCGCGAAGACCGCCTGATAGGCGATCGGGCCGGCATCGATCTCGGGCACCATCTCATGGAGAGTGACGCCGTGCGCGCGCTCGCCCCGATAGATCGCCCAGCACACGGAGTTCAACCCTGCGTAGCGAGGCAGCGGCCCTGGATGCATGTTGAAGCTTCCGACACGTGGCGCCGTCAAGACGTCCCGGCTGATGATGAACAGGGAGTGGACGTTGAGAAGAATATCAACCTCGGCGGTGGTGAGCCGCTCGGCCAGACTGGGATCCTTGACCAGCGGCGCCGGCCATGTCGCGTACCCGAGGTTCCTGGCCGCCTCCCAGAGCGTCATCGCGCCGGGTGCCCGTCTCGACGGCGAGGCCAGCACGGCCACGATCCGGTGGCCCGTTTGCGCCAGCGCGCGGAGGGCCTGGATACCGGCCGAATCTTCGCCGACGAGCGCGACATTCAGCCGTCGCATCGCTCGGCCTCCGCCCCCGGCGGGAGCGAGATCACGATCCGCGACTGGTATCGCGCTCAAAGTCTTCCTTCAATTGGCGTCGATCGATCTTGCCGTTCGCGTTCTTCGGCAGCTCGTCGAACGACCGCCACCGCGAAGGGAGCATGTACGGCGGCAGTGCCTTGGCGAGCTCCGCGCGAAGCGTCTGGGCGGTGATGTGAGCGCCGGCGACCGGGACATAGGCGCAACAGATCGCCGTGCCCTCGAACCCGTCGGTGGGGATCGCGACGACGGCACACTCCTTCAACGCGGGAATCGGGTGCAGCGCGGCCTCGATCTCCCCGAGCTCGATCCGATAGCCGCGGCTCTTGATCTGGGAATCCGCGCGGCCGAGGAAGTAGACAAGTTTGTCAGGGCCGAGCGCCGCCAGGTCACCGGTCCGGTAGATTCGGTCGGACGGATCGATCCCGCGCGGGTTCGGGATGAACACGCGCCCGGTCGTCTCGGGATCCCGCCAATACCCAGGGCTCAACCCCTTGCCACGAAGATAGAGATCGCCAATGACCTCCGGCGGCGTCGGCCGGAGCCCCTCGTCGAGCACCAGCAGCTCCTCCCCGTCGCAGGCGGTCCCGATGGGAATGCTGGCCTTGTCGTCGTCGGGACACCGGGGGACGGTGTAGTAGCTGCTCGCGATCGTCGCCTCCGTCGGCCCGTAGAGGTTCGTGAACTGCACCGCGGGCAGGCGCTTCATCCAGTAGATCAGGACGGGCGTCGGGAGGACCTCGCCGCACCAGAGCAGGCGTCGAAGGGATGGAAAGTCGTTGAACCGAACGACGTCAAACTTCGCGAGGTAGGTCAGCACCGACGGCACTGAGAACCACTGCGTCAGCTCTGCCGAGCGGATGAAGTCGGCGAGCTTGTTCGGGAGCAGGTCCAGCTTGGGCGGCACCGGATGAAGCTGGGCGCCGGCCGCGAACGTGCCGAAGATGTCGAACACCGACAGGTCAAAGTGGAGCGGCGGATGGCCGGAGAGTCGGTCGAGGGGACCGAGCCCAAAGTACTTCGTCGCCCAGTCCATAAAGCAGATCACGTTTGCGTGGGTGATCACGACGCCTTTCGGGAGACCCGTCGACCCGGACGTGAAGAGGATATAGGCGGCGTCGCCGCTCGTGTTCGCGCACGCCAACGGCTCCGGGGATTGGCGGTTGATATCGGCGGCCGAGAACCGTGGTGTGACATCGAGGTCTGCGGCCACCCGGTCGTCGAGCCACCCGATCCCGATCGGCGCCCGCACACGGTCGGTCCGGAGGAGGTCCTGCAGGAGAGGCACCGCGGCGCTGGTCGCCAGAATGCATCGCGGCTCGCTCAACGCGATCACTCGTCCCAGGCGTGGCGCCGGACTGGACGTGTCGACCGGGACGTAGATCCCATCCGCCTTTAGCACCCCGAGGATCGCGGCGATGGCGGCGATCGACTTGGGCATGAGCAGCACGACCCGATCGCCCCGTTGACATCCGGCGGCCCTGAGCGCTCTCGCGATCCGGTTTGTATATGCCTCGAGCTGGGCATAGGTCAGCTGCTCGCCGCTCATGACGAGGGCGGGCGCCTCCGGCCGCCGCTCCGCCTGCTCCGTCGCCGACTGCTGCAGCAACCGGCTCATTTCACCGAGTGCGCCGACGCCTGCGCGAAGGCGAGACCGACGTGACGCATTTCCTCCGCGTTCGGCGGGACGTCCAGGATGAACGTGTGGTAGCCGGCCGAGACGTATCGGGCGAGCTCCGCCCCGACGCGCGCGTAGCTCCCGACCAGATACGGACAGAAGGTCTTGTAGTTCTGGAACGGCACCAGCCAATACGGATTCTGCTCCGTCGTGTCCCGCCGGTCCGACAGCTGCTTGTGCCAGTGGGAGTCGGAGGTCTTCATCGCCAGCTGGTGGGCGAGCTGGCCCGCGCGGTCTTCAGGGAAACGCTGTCGGGCGGTCTGCCACGCTTCCTCCTCGTCACCTCGCGCGATGATGCCGACGCGGATCCCGGCATCGCCCTGGGCCCGGGCGGCGCCGGTCTCGTAGTCGGTCACGGGCCTGGGATACTCGACGGCGGTGGCCCCGAGGGCGCGCGCCGCTTCGAGTCCAGCCTCCGACGAACCCGAGACAAAGATGCCGGGTTGCAGTTCCGCCGCCAGCGGTGGTGTCATCTTGAGCCGTTCCACCCTGTAGAACTCACCCTCGTGGGTCACGACCTGACCCGCCAGGAGCCGCTGGATGATGCTCGTGTACTCCTTCAAGCGCTCATACCGCCTGTCGTGTGGCGTGCTGTCGTTGAGGGCACCGAGATCGTTCTTGAAGCCGCCGGCGACCATGTTGAGGTAGAGCCTCCGGTTGTAGAGATGCCCGAAGGAGGCGAGCATCTTGGCCACGGTGTACGGGTGCATGTAGACCGGCTGAACGGCGACGAGGGGGCACAAGGTCTTCGTGTGCTCGATGATGAGCTGCGAGACGAGCCAGGGGTCGACGAGCGAGTTGTCGGTGTACACGAGGATGCCCTTGCACCCGTGTTCTTCGCTCCACCGCGCGACGTCACTGACCGTCCGCATGTACGCCCGTCGCTCGACCAAGTTCGAGGCCGGGCAAGTCGCGAACACCTCGATCGCTTTGCACGACGTGTCACCCACGATGGTGCCCCTCCTCCTCCCCCAGGCGAGATACCGAGGAGTCTCCCCGGCTACCCGCGTTCCGCTGTCGCCTCCGCCGAACGGGTTACCACTCTCCCCGACCGTTGTGCGTGCCCGGCGCCCGTCCGGGGACGCTTGTCCAACCGTGAGTCCGAGCGGGCCGAGCGGACGTCCGAAGAGGAATGTCTCAACCGCCCACGGTCAGGTGAATCCGCGGGTGGCCCCCCGGGGATGCGGTCTCCCACGCGCCGGCCCCTGGCCGGCTAGCTCCAGCCGCCGCTTGACCTCCGCATACACGTCGGCCGGCAGGGGGCCGGTCTCGACCGCCCGCACGTTCTCGCGGAGATGCGCCGGATTGGTGGTTCCCACGATCGTGGTGTGGACCCCGGGGTGCGAGAGCGTGAAGCGGAGAAGGAACGCGGTGCGGCTCTCCCTCGGCCCCCGGAACTCGTCGAGGCCCGCCTTTGCCCACATCGCCCAGGGATCAGTGCTGTGCAGCCCGAGTCGCATGCGGAGCCGGCGCCGGAAGTTCGGCGCCCCGCGCGCCACGCCGCCGCGGATGATCGTGCCCCTGCCCGCGCGCGCCGCGCCCGTGATCACGTCTTCGTGCGCGCGCTCGAGCCCCGAATAGGGCAGCTGGAAGGTATCGAACGCTCCCCAGGTGATGAACTCGGTGATGTGAGGCAGCGTCGAGGACACGCCGATCCACCGTGCCTTACCGGCGGCGCGGACCTCCTCCATCGTCCGCACGAGATCGCCGGCCGTCGCCTGCTCGACCGACGGGTTGTGGAGCTGCCAGACGTCCACGTGATCGGTCTTCATTCGCCGCAAGCTGGTCTCGATGTTCCGAAGGAGGTTCTCTCGCGTCCACACGTGGCCGGGCGGAGCAGCCTGCCCGTCGCTGGCGACGGGGCACCCGCACTTGGTCGCCAGATAGAAGTCCTGGCGGCGATGGCCGGCGAACCGACCGATGAGTTCCTCGCTCGCGCCGTAGTCGTTGGCCGTGTCGAGGAGGTTGATGCCCGCGTCCAGCACGGCGTTGAGGATCTGCTCCGCCTGCCGGCCGGACAGCTGCCGGCCGCCCCCAGCGTGCTCGCCGCTGATGTCCATCGCGCCGTACCCCAGCGTAGTGACTTCCAGGCCTGTTCGCCCCAAGAGACGCCGGCGCAACATGACCGTCACGCGCGAGGCGGGTTATCGCCGCGGCGTCCAGGGCGGCGAGCCCCGGTCACCGGAAGCTTGGAATCCGTGGATCGCGAGCGGCCCGAGGCCGGCACGAACGCCAGAGTCGTCTGTCGGTGCGCCTCGTTCCGTCTCGACACGGCTCGTCTCGTCGACGTCTAGGACCGGATCAGTCCCCGGCTAACCGCATAGCGGGCGAGGCTGACGGTCTCGCGGCGACCTTGGTCGTCTTGCGTTCGGCCACGAACTGCGGCACCTCCCGCGCGCGCGGCGTGAGCAGGTCCGACGGCACCTCCGACTTGGTCAGGTAAGCCTGGACCACGATCTGCGAGATGCCCGGGCTCAGGGTAGACCATCCCCTTCCGCACCTCCTACCTGTTGACCGGTCGCCAGAGTCTTCGCTCACCCTTCCACGGGCATCGGGCGCGTAGTGCGCCGGACCCGTCTGTCACGACGTTCCCGGATGCCCGGAAAGCCGCCCGCGAGGCGCCCCCGGCAGAGGGCGACGGAACTCGCCGATCTATCGCGGAGGACGACGCCTGACCACACGGAGGGTACGTCGGGAGACGCCGGGCATCATATACAGTGATTCCCTGATTTCTGTGGGGGTAAATCCCCTGGCGTCACGACGGTAACAGCTTCATCTACTTGACAGTCAAGAGGTCGGGGCACATGCTCCGTTCGAGGGGGTAGGAATGCCCAGGTATCTCTTCGAGGAATCCCATACCGCTGAAGGTGCGAAAGGGCTCCTCAAGGACGGAGGATCTGGCAGGAGAGCGGCCGTCGAGCAACTGGTGAAGGGACTGGGCGACAAGGTCGAAGCTCTCTACCTCGCGCTCGGGGACGTCGACGCCGACGTTCCGGACGCGGTGAGCGCCGTCGCTGGCTCACTGGCGACCAACACAACCGGCCTCATTCACGTCAAGACGACCGCGCTAATTACGGCCGAAGAGATGGATCAGGCCGTAAAGAAGCCGGTCCAGTTCCGCCCGCCCGGTCGATAACCGCTGCGCTTCGTATCACCGGCGTCAGGCTCGGCGCTCGCCGCGACCTGGGCGGCAGGGCCGGCCCAAGATTCCGAAGGCGATGGCCGAGCGGGCGCGGATTGCCGCCGGATGGTTCAATTGAAAGGCCTCCTCGTCGTCGTCCTAGTCCTGATCGGGCTCTCCGGGTGTGTCTCCGGGAGCTATTGGACCAAGGCAGGCGTGTCGCGAATCGAACTGGCTCAGGACGACGAGACGTGCAAGCGCGAGGCGAGTGAAGCGACACCGCGGTCGGTTGGACGCGGCGGGGGACGAACCGGCAAGGTGTGGGTGAACCACGGGCGCTACACGGACTGCATGCGGGCCAAGGGCTACGGATGGGCGAACGGGTAGTCAGGGCGCGAGGGGCTCGGCGTTCGACGCGACACCCTGGCGGACCGGGTAGCAGGCGGCGTGGGGCGTGCTGGCGAAGGCGTGACCTGCGCGCCTACTGTAAGACCCGATGCGGCGAGCGAGCCCGGAGAGGTGGTAACGCGATGCCTGTCGATCGGAGTCATGTGGAACGGAACGCGAGGTCCCGGGCGCGGTTGCGCCATCTCGTCGAGCGCCTGACCGACGCCGACCTCCTGCGGCCAGTCGGGGACGAGTGGACCATCGGGGTAACCCTTGCCCACCTGGGCTTCTTCGATCGCTGGGTGGGGATTCGTTGGGATCAAAACGAGCGCGGAGGGACCATCGAAGGGCTACCTGACGTCGTTACCGAGCTGATCAATGCCAGCGCGCTGGCGGACTGGAAGGCGCTGCCCTCAAGGCGCGCGGCCGACCTCGCGCTGACAGCGGCCGAGCAGCTGGATCTCCGTTTGGAACGGCTCCCCGACGAGGCGGTCATCCTCGCGCTCGATAGTGGTCGACCATTCATGGTCGACCGGGCGAGCCATCGCGATTCCCACCTGGACGATGTCGAGCGGGCGTTGACCAGATGAACGGCAGTTCACGCGCTGTGGGGGAGCCGACGCCGTGGCCGGCTATGCAACGCGCGGCGTGGAGGACAGTGATGGAGACTCGGTGAGGCGCCTGACGACTCGGCACCGGGGTGCCGAAGGGGGGATTGGCGGGGCGAGTGTCGGCTCGTTGTCGTCGTCTCCGTGAAGTGTTGACTGGCGCGGACATGGGGCTCGCTCCACCGACGTCCGTATTGCCTCGTGCTGGCGCTGGAGCGCCTAGGATCTAGGTCCGCCGATGGCTACGGCGGTGGTTTCGGGCCTATGCTGACCCGGTGACCCCACGACGAGCCGATGGCGGTCGGCTTGGATCGGTTCGCTTTCCGCGCCCGCCATCCCCCTGTCCGGGTAGCGGAACCTCACGATTTTGCAACGTTGAAGCGGAAGTGGCAGATCTCGCCTTCCTGCACGACGTAGTCCTTGCCCTCGAGCCGCAGTTGCCCCTTCGCGCGGAGCTCAGCGAATGAGCCTCTCACCGCGACCAGGTCGGCGTAGCTCGCGACCTCGGCGCGGATGAACCCGCGCGCGATGTCCGAGTGGATCACGCCGGCCGCGTCCTGGGCGCGCGTTCCGCGCGGGATCGGCCATGCGCGCACCTCGTCGTCCCCCGTCGTGAAGAACGAGATCAGTCCGAGCAGCGCGAAGCAGTCCCGGAGGACGCGGTGGATGGCGGGCTCGCTGAGCCCGAGCTCGTGCAGGAAGGCCTGCTGCTCGGCCCCCGCGATCCGGGCCACCTCGCCCTCGATGACGGCCGACACCCACCCGAGCCCCGTGCGTGGGCGCTCCGCAACAGCCTGGAGGCCGAAGCTGGCGGCGAGCGTGACCCCCTTGCCGAGATCCTTCTCGTCCAGGTTCAGGCAGTGGAGGATCGGCTTCTGGGAGAGGAACGTGAAGCCGCGAATCGTTTTCGCGTCCTCGTCGGGTAGCGGGACGCCGCGGATCGGCGTCTCCGCCTCGAGACGCCGCCCGAGGTCCCGGAGGATCGCCTGCTCCCGCGCGTCGGCCTCGGTCCGGCGCTTCTTGATGTTCGCCTCGAGACGTTCGAGTCGTCGCTCGATCACCCCGAGGTCGGCCAGCAGCAGCTCCGTCTCCAGGTCCTCGATGTCGCCGCGCGGGTCGGCGGGAGCACCGGCGGCGTCGGGAAAGGCGCGCACGACGTGGAGGAGCGCGTCGGCGTCGCGGAACTCCTTCGTGTCGAGCCCGGCGCGTTCCCCGCGCGCGATGCCGGCGAGGTCCACGACCTCGAACGTCGCGTACGTAGTCCGCCGGGGCGTGAAGAGCTCGGCCAACCGGGTGACGCGGTTGTCGGGAACACGCGCGATGCCCGCGTGTAGCTCTGCCTTGCCCGCGTCGAACCGCGAGGTCGCCACGTGCGAGCCGGTCAGCAGGTTGAAGAGCGTCGTCTTGCCGCTCTTCGGGAGCCCGATCAGGCCGATCTTCATGCCCAACGAGTATACGCCCTGCCGCCGCTGAGGCCCTTCGACCTGCGGGCCGGGCTGCTCGCGCTCGGCCTCGCCGCTCTCTGGGGATCGAACCCGGTCGCCATCAAGGTCGGGCTCGTCGACGCGCCGCCGATCCGGCTCGCCTGCCTGCGCTTCGTCGTGGGCGGCATCGCCGTCCTCGTCTGGGCCGCGGTCTCGGGGCAGCTCGGGGCGCTGCGCGTCGCGCGGCACGAGTGGCGCCCGCTCCTCGTCCTCGGCGTCCTCTTCACGATCCAGGTCGGCCTGATCTACGTCGGCACCAACCTCACGACGGCGAGCCACGCGAGCATCCTGCTCAACTCGTACGCGGTCCACACGGTGGTGCTCGCGCACTTCCTCATCCCGGGCGACCGTCTGACCGGACGCAAGGCCGTCGGGATCCTCGTCGCCTACGCGGGCGCGGTGATCCTCTTCGTCCGGCAGTGGACGGCGGGAGCAGCCACGCTGGCGGGTGACCTCGTCGTGGCGCTGGCGGCCGTGCTCCTCGCGGAGCGGACGATCTACCTGGCGCGGGCGGTGCAGCGGCTCGACGCGGTGAAGCTGCTCCTGGCCCAGGCGGTCGTGGGGACGGCGGGGTTCGTCGCCCTCTCGTCGGCCTTCGAGCGCGGCGTCCCGACCCGCTGGACCCTGTCCCTCGGCCTCGCGGTCCTCTATCAGGGCGCCGTCATCGCGGGCTTCAACTACATCGCCAACCTCTGGCTGCTCAAGCGCTACCGGCCGAGCACGCTCGCGGCCTATCTGCTGACCACGCCGATCTTCGGCATCCTCTCGGCCGCCTGGTTCATGGGCGACCGGCTGACGCCCGACCTGCTCGTGTCCTGCCTCCTCGTCGCCACGGGCATCGGGCTCACGGCCCGCTGAGGGGACGTATAATAGGGCGCGCGATGCCGACGAAGCCGTCGAAGACCCTTGAGACCGTTCCCAACCCGCATCCGGACCGGGACTACGAGATCCAGCTGACGGCGCCGGAGTTCACCTGCCTGTGCCCGATCACGGGCCAGCCCGACTTCGCGACGATCCGGATCCGCTACGGGCCAGACCTCCGCCTGGTCGAGCTGAAGTCGCTCAAGCTCTACCTCTGGTCGTACCGGGACCAGGGGGGGTTTCACGAGGACGTGGCCAACCGAATCATGGACGACTTCGTCGCCGCCGCGCGGCCGCGCTGGGTCGAGGTGATCGGCGACTTCAACGTCCGCGGCGGCATCAAGAGCGAGATCCGCGCGACCTACGGCAAGCGCCCGACCGCTCCGTAGCCCCGCGGCGCGCTCCCGTCTCCCCGTGGGCCACCGAAGGAGCGCACGATGAGCCCCAAGGACGAGCTGCTGAACCGCGCGGCACAGGAGTACAAGGCCTTCTACCAGGCGCTCGACGGCCTCAACGAGGCGGACCTGACCGAGGTCTGGCTGGGCCCCTGGAGCATCAAGGAGATCGTCGCCCACATGGTGGGCTGGCATCGCGAGCTGACCCCCGCGCTCGAGCGGATCGCCCGCGGCGAGCGACCCTTCTCCGCCGAGGTGAGCTACGCCGACGTCGACGCGTGGAACGCGCGGTTCGCGGGCGCGCTGCGCGACCGCCAGATCGAGGATGTCCTCCTCGACTTCGACAAGTCGCACGAGGCGTTCCTGCGCGCGGCGGCCCGCGTTCCGGACGAGCGCTTCCAGCCCGGACGGACGGCGTACAAACTCGTCGACCTCAACAGCGCGCACCACTACCGGGAGCACGGGGAGCAGATCCGCGCGTGGCGTGCCTCGCGCGGACTCTGACGACGGGTCCGCTGGCGAACATCGGTCCCCGCGAGCGCCGCCGGCGGCTCAGCGCGGGCGTGGCGGTACTGGTCGCCGCCGGCGGCGCTCTGGCCGCGCTCATCGCCCTCGGCGTCCCCCGCGTCTGGCGGGTCGCGCTCGTCCTGCCGTTCTGGTTCGGCGCCCTCGGCCTCGCGCAGGCCCGCGGCCGCACATGAGTGGCCCTCGCCGCGCGCGGCGCGCGCAACATGGACGCCGGCGACGAGGCGGTCGGCGACGCGGCCGAGCGGGAGGCGCTCCGCCGCCAGGCCCGTCGGGTCCATCTCCAGGCGATCGCCGCCGCCGCCGCGCTGACGGCCCTCGCCGTGGCCGCTCCCGACTGAACCGGCGGCGTATCATACGCCCATGGCGATCCTCCGGACGCCGGACGAGCGGTTCCGCGACCTCCCCGGGTACTCCTTCCCGCCGCACTATCTGGCGATCGCCGGCGCCCGCATGCACTACCTGGACGAGGGACGCGGCGAGCCGATCCTCTGCCTCCACGGCGAGCCGAGCTGGTCATTCCTGTATCGGAAGATGATCCCGCCGCTCGCGCGCGGCCACCGCGTCCTCGCGCCCGACTTTTTCGGCTTCGGCAAGTCGGACAAGTTCACCGAGCGGGCGGAGTACTCGTTTCAGATGCACCGGGACAGCCTCGTGGCGTTTCTGGACCGTCTCGGGCTCGCGCGCATCACGCTCGTCTGCCAGGACTGGGGCGGGTTGATCGGCCTCCGAGTCGTCGGCGAGATGCCGGACCGGTTCGCGCGGCTCGTGCTCATGAACACCGCGCTGGGCACGGGCGAGCCGCCCGGGCCGGGCTTCATGGACTGGCGTGCGTACATGGCGAAGACGCCCGACCTTGACGTGGCGGCCCTGTTCAGGCGCGCCCTCGTAAGGGAGGCGAGCCGGACCCCGGAGGTCCTGGCCGCGTACGCCGCCCCCTTTCCCGACCGCTCGTATAAGGAAGGGGTGCACGCCTTCCCGGAGCTGGTGCCGATCGCGCCCGACGACCCGGGCGCGGCGGAGTCGCGGCAGGCCCGCGCCGTGCTCGCGCGCTGGACCAAGCCGTGCCTGCTGCTGTTCTCGGACAAGGATCCCGTGCTGGGACTCGCGGCCGGCCGCGCCTTCGAGCAGCTGATCCCGAGCGCCGGCCGGATGGTCGTGATCCGCGACGCGGGCCACTTCCTCCAAGAGGACGCGGGCGAGGAGTTGGCGCAGCACGTCCTGGACCTCCTGAACGCGCGCCCGCGGCCGTGATCGTCGGCGTCCCGCGCGAGATCAAACTCGGCGAGCAGCGGGTCGCGCTGACGCCGGCTGGGGCGTGGGCGCTCGCCGAGAGGGGTCACCAGGTGCTCGTCGAGCCCGGCGCGGGCGGAGGCAGCGGCATCCGCGACGAGGACTACATCCGGGCGGGCGCGCGGGTCGCCGACGTGGACACGCTCTGGGGCGACGCCGCGCTCGTGCTCAAGGTGAAGGAGCCTCAGCCCGAGGAGGTCGGGCGGCTCCGCGCCGGACAGACCCTCTTCACCTACCTCCACTTGGCGCCGGCGCCCGAGCTGACCCGCGCGCTCCAGCAGCGGGGCGGGATCGCGATCGGCTACGAGACCGTGCAGCGCGCGGACGGCAGCCTCCCGCTCCTCACCCCGATGAGCGAGGTGGCCGGGCGCCTCGCCGTGCAGGAGGGCGCGCACTACATCGGCCGGACCTTCGGGGGGCGCGGCATCCTGCTCTCGGGGGTCCCGGGGGTGCCCCACGGCAACGTCGTGATCCTCGGGGCTGGCACCGTCGGGATCAACGCGGCCAAGACCGCCGTGGGGCTCGGCGCCGACGTCTCCATCCTCGACATCAACCTGGAGCGGCTCCGCCACGTGGACGACCTCTTCTACGGACGGATCGTCACCCTCGCCTCCAACAGCTTCAACGTCGCCCACGCCGTGCAGCGCGCCGACCTCGTGATCGGCGCCGTGCTCGTGGCGGGCGCCAAGGCGCCCGTGATCGTGACCGAGTCGATGGTCAAGACGATGAAGGCCGGCGCGGTGATCGTGGACGTCGCCGTCGATCAGGGCGGCTGCGTGGAGACGACCCGGCCGACCAGCCTCCTCGAGCCTGTCTGGGAGCATCACGGCGTCGTACACTACGGCGTGACGAACATGCCGGCGCTCGTCTCTCGCACCTCGACCTTCGCGCTGGCCAACGCGACCCTCCCGTACGCCCTCGAGCTGGCGCGGGCGGGCGTCCGCGCCGCCGTCCGCGCAAACGCCGAGCTCGGGCGCGGCGTCAACGTTTGGGAGGGGCGCGTCGTCCATCCGGCCGTCGCCGCCGCCGTCGGCGTGACCCCGACACCCCTCGTCGAGCTCGCGGCGCCGTGAGCGCCAACGACTTCCGGCGCCACGGGGGCGGATCGGCGACCCGCCGGCACGGCCACCACGCTCACGTCCCGCCGCGCACGGTCCTCGCCGCCGTCGGCGTGACGCTGGTCGCGGCCGCGGCCGAGCTGTCGGGATCGTGGCGCGGCGGCAGCCGCTTTCTCGTGGCCGACGCCGTCCATCTCGTCGCCCACCTCGGCATCTTCGGGGTGCTGCTGATCCCGACCGACCGCTGGCACGACAAGGGCGAGGACGTGGCGACGATCACGATCCCCACCGTCGTCCTGCTGGTCGCGGCGGGCATCACGACGTCCTCCCTCCGCGCGCTGGCGACCGCCGGTGACGCGTTCCCCGAGCCGTCGTTCATGCTGCTCTCGGTCCTCGGACTCGGCGCCAACATGACGACGGCCTACCTCTTCAAGGACCCGTCAGAGACGCACTGGTCGTTCCGGGCGGCGCTGGCCCACGAGCTCTCCGACGGCGCGCTCACGGTCGCCGGCCTCCTCGGCGCCCTCGCCATCACGCTTTTCTCCTGGCCCTGGGTCGATCCGGGGCTCTCGCTCGCGATCGGTCTCTGGCTCTGCGTGTGGGCGACGCGCCTCCTGGCGCGCCGGATCCGCGTCGGCCGGACGGTGTGGACGCTCGAGGAGGAGCGCTAGCCGGGTGCCGCGGCTTCGCCCTCGTCTCGCAGCGGGCCCCGGCGCCACGCGGGTAATCAGGAAGGCCGGGACCACGTGCTGAAGGGTATCGACCCGCTGCTCAGCCCGGACCTCCTCCACGCCCTTGCCGCCATGGGCCACGGCGACGAGGTGGTCGTGGCCGACGCCAACTTCCCGGCCGCCAGCCTGGCGCGCCGGCTCCTCCGGCTCGACGGCGCCGACGCGCCGCGCGCGCTGCGCGCCATCCTCTCGGTGCTGCCGCTCGACACCTTCACGCCGACCCCCGCCGCCGTGATGGCGGTCGTCGGAGCCCCCGAGCGGGTCCCGGAGCCGGTGCGGGAGTTCCAGGCGCTCGTCGAGACGGCGGCGGGCCGCGCCGTGCAGTTCGAGGTGGTTGAGCGCTTCGCCTTCTACGAGCGGTCCCGCGCCGCGTTCGCGGTCGTGGCGACGAGCGAGCGGCGCGCCTACGGCAACATCATTCTCACCAAGGGTGTGATCCCACCGGCGTGACCCGGCCGCCGGGCGGGACGACGGGATGAGGTCGCTAGCCTCGCGTCGGCTCGGGCGCACCGGCCTTCTCCTCACCGAGCTTGGCTTCGGCGGCGCGCCCCTCGGCAACCTCTTCAGCCCCGTTCGCGAGGCCGCGGCGCGCCGGGCGGTGACGGCGGCCGTCGAGGCCGGTGTCGGGTACTTCGACACGGCGCCGCTCTACGGGCACGGGCTCAGCGAGTGTCGCCTCGGCGAGGCGCTCCGCGCCTCGCCGCGGGAGGCGTTCGTCCTCTCGACCAAGGTGGGCCGGCGGCTCGAGCCCTGCGACCCGCGCACGGTGGAAGGCGGGGCCTACGTCGACCTGCCTCCGTACCGCCCCGTCTTCGACTACAGCTACGACGGTGTTCTCCGTTCGGTGGGCACGAGTCTCGCGCGGCTCGGACTGGAGCGGATCGACATCCTGCTCATTCACGACATCGACGTCTTCACCCACGGGGCCCTCCAACCGGAGCGGTACCGGGAGGCCCTCGCAGGCGCCTACCCGGCCCTCGACCGGCTCCGGCGGGAGGGGACCGTGGGGGCGATCGGCGTCGGCGTCAACGAGTGGCAGGTCTGCCTGCGCTGCGTCGAGGACGCGGACTTCGACTGCTTCTTGCTGGCGGGCCGGTACTCCCTACTCGATCAGCGGGCCCTCGACACCTTCCTGCCCCTCTGCGCGAAGCGCGGGATCGGCGTCGTCATCGGCGGCCCGTTCAACTCGGGTATCCTGGCGACGGGAGCGGTCCCCGGTGCGACCTACGACTACCGCCCGGCCCCGACCGAGATCCAGGTCCGCACACGAGCCCTCGAGCGTGTCTGTCGGGCCCACGGGACACCCCTGGGCGCCGCCGCCCTCCAGTTCCCCCTCCTCCATCCCGCCGTCGCCGCCGTGATCGCGGGAATGCGCTCGGCCGACGAAGTCGAGCGCAACCTCGCGCTCCTGCACCACCCGATCCCCACGGGCTTGTGGCGGGACCTGAAGGCGGAAGGGCTCGTGCATCCCGGGGCCCCGACGCCGGCCGGCTAGACGCCAGGGTGGCCGGTGTGCGCCGGGTCGACGCGCACCAGCACTTCTGGCGGCTCGACCGCGGCGACTACGCGTGGCTGACTCCGGACCTGGCGCCGATCTACCGGGACTTCGGGCCAGGCGACCTCGCGCCCCTCCTCGCGCAGACCGGCGTCGGCGAGACGGTGCTCGTCCAGGCGGCGCCGACCGTGGCCGAGACCCGGTTTCTCCTCGAGGTCGCGTCGACGACTCCCTTCGTGTCGGGCGTCGTCGGCTGGGCCCCGCTCGACGCCCCCGACGCGGCCGACGTCGTCGCGACCCTCGCCGAACACCCCGCCCTCAAGGGGCTCCGCCCCATGCTTCAGGACATCGAGGACCCGGACTGGATGCTGCGCCCGCCCGTCGGCCAGGGCCTGCGGACGGTCGAGGCCTTCGGGTTGGCCTTCGATGCGCTCGTGCGGCCGGCCCATCTCCGGAATCTTCGACGACTGCTCGCGAGCCACCCCGGCCTCCGGGTCGTCGTCGACCACGGGGCGAAGCCGGAGATCGCCGCCGGCCGCTTCGGCCGGTGGGCGGCGGACATCCGGGGGCTCGCCGAGGAGACCCGGGCCTGGGTGAAGCTCTCGGGCCTGGTCACCGAGGCCGGGCCGGACTGGTCCGTGGAGCGGCTGCGCCCGTACGTCGAGCATCTCCTCGAGTACTTCGGCCCGCACCGCCTCATCTTCGGCAGCGACTGGCCGGTGGTGACGCTCCGCGCGGGCTACGCCGAGTGGCTGGCCGCCGCCGAGACGCTCCTCGCCGGACTCGAGGGGGAGGCGCGCGCCCGAATCATGGGCCTGAACGCGGTGGAGGTCTACCGTCTGTGACCGCGAGAACCGTCGACGCGGGCTCGTCCGGTCACCCCTTGAGCGCGCCCACGAGGAGCCCTCGAGCGATGAAACGCTCCAAGGCGATCGCCATCCCGATCACGGGGGCGATCATGATCAGAATCAAGACGGACATGTACCACCACTGCGGGCCGCGGGTGGCGTTCTGGGCGGCGATCGTCAACGGCAGCGTCTGCGCGTTGGCGCCGGTGAGAATGAGCGCGAGGAGGTACTCGTTCCACGAGAAGACCAGCACGAGAAGGAAGGTCGCGGCGAGGCCGGGGGCCGACAGGGGCAGGACGATCGACCAGAAAATGCGAAACGGCGACGCGCCGTCGATCGCGGCGCTCTCTTCCAGCTCGAGCGAAATGTTTCGGAAGTAGTCCCGCATCAGCCAGACGACGATCGGCAGATTCACCGCCGTGTAGGTGACGATGAGGGCGACCCAAGTATCGAGTAATCCGAGCCGCTGAAACAGGACGTAGATGGGGATGACCACCGCCACCGGGGGCAGGATCCGCTGCGAGATCATCCAGAGCGCGATGTCCTCGTTCGCCATCGATCGATGGAAGCGACGCCGGGTCGTGGACCACAACACCAGAAAGAGTCCGCCCCCCGCCGGCACCGCGATCTCCCACGGGACGTTCAGGCCGACGGCCACGCCCACGAGAAGGGCAGACCCGACGAACTGCAGGACGACGCCCAGGCGCGGCCGGTAGCGGAAGCGCAGCAGGCCGTAGCCGGCCGCGGTGCCGAGGACGAGCGCCAGGACGGAGCTCGTCAGGGCGACGACGACGGTGTTGACGTATGGCCGGAGCGTATCGTTGCGCAGGTCGACGAAGATATAGCGCCACGCGTGCAGAGACGGCCAAAAGTCGACGAAGGGAACGTAGACGGGGCCGGCGTACACCTGAACGGGCAACTTGAACGACGTGACGAGAATCCAGTAGAGCGGAAAGACCACAACCGCGGTCCAGCTCCCCAGCAGGACGTACGAGAGCGCGGCGGCCCAGGGCGAAAGCCCGCGCGCGATCCGCCCCCGTCTCCGGCGCCCCATCCGGGTCTCCGCCGCCAGAGCCGCTCTAGGTCGGCTCGGTCAGCCGCCGCCGCACGAGGCGGAGATACGCGACCACCGCGAACGTCACGACCAGCAGCAGCAGGTAGGCCACCGCCGCGGAGCCTCCGAGGTCGAGGGTGCGCCAGGCGATGAACGCGTGCAGCGTCAGCGACTCCGTCGCCGTGCCCGGCCCGCCGCTCGTCAGCACGTTCGGAAGGTCGACAATCTTGAAGGCCTCGATGATGCGGATCAGGACGAGCGTCGCCGTCACCGGCGCGATCTGCGGCCAGGTGATCTGCCAAAAGGTCTGCCAGCGATCCGCTCCGTCCACCGTCGCGGCCTCGAGGAGCTCTGGCGGCTGACTCTCCAGCGCGGCCAGCAGCACGACGAACATGAACGGCGTCCACTGCCACACGTCGCCGATCATCACGGCGATCCGGGCACCCCACGGGTCGCTCGCCCACGACACCTCGGCCAGCCCCAGGCCGCGCCACGCGGGGGCAAAGGGCCCCTTGCCGAGGTCCATCAGGATCCGGAAGGTGTAGGCAATGCCCACCGGGGTGATCATCATCGGGAGCAGAAAGACGACGCGAAAGAAGCGTCGGCCGGCGATCTGCTGCGCGCACAGCACAGCCAGCCCGAGACCCAGTCCGTACTGGACGGCGACGCCGACGCCGACATAGGTCAGCGTGGTGACGAGCGTCCCCGGCCGGCCTCCGGGAAGGAGCGTCCGAGCCAGGAGCCAGGCGACCGCGCCGCCGGCGACCGCCCAGAGGCTCCGCCCGAGCAGTCCCGAGAGCGCTCGCCCGGGACGCGGGGCCCGCGCCAGGACGACGACGAGGCCGATCGCGATGACGCCGAGCGCCACCTGCTGCACGGGCGACGGGCCTGCCAGGAGCCCGAGGAAGTGCTCTTGCTCGATCCCGAAGAGAAGCTTCCGGTAGTTCGCGAGCCCAACCCACCGGAGGGCGAAGCCGCCGGGCACGAACTCGAGGCGGGTCAGGGACACGTAGACCGACACAAAGAGGGGAAAGATGGAAAGAAACACGAGCATGAGGACCGCCGGCCACAGGAAGAGCAGCTTGGCCTGCTGCCCGAGCCGGGCGGTCAGCGCGCGAGCGGGGCCCGTCAGGACGGAGCCTGAGGGGCTCGCCCTCGCGCCGACCGCCGGCGCCTCCCGCGGGCGCCCGGTCGTCACGAGCTACCGCTGGACGTTGAGCGTCTCCCGATAGGCCTTCAGCTGCTTGTCACGGCCAAGCTCGTTCGTGATCGCCTCCCAGCCCTCCGAGATCTCCGTCACGGCCTGGTCGATCGTCGTCTGGCGCGCCAGCAGCTTGGCGACCGCCGTGTCGAGGACGACCTGCTGATAGCGCTGATTCTGAGGGATGCGCAGGTCCAGCACCATGTTCGGGCTGTTCAGGCTGGCCTCGATCGCTCCGAGATAGTTCTGGGCCGCGGCACGGCTCATGCCCGCCTTGAGCCAGAGGTCGAGACTCTTGAACTGGGAGGTCCGATAGGGATTGAACCCCGTGATCCCGATCGTGACGTCTACGTTGGACTGGGCGGGCTGGCTCATGTAGGACAGGAAGGCGTACGCGGCGTCCTTGACGCGCGGCGGCGCGGCCGCGTTGATGCCGCCCGACCACCCGCCGAACGCGGCGTAGGGCGCGTGATTGACGCCGTGGACCCCGTAGGGACAGGTCGTCCGGTCGCACGGCACGAGCTTCCCCGTCTTGCGGTCCAGGACCCGATGCGTGCCGGGCAGGATGACGGCACCGACCTTGTCCATGACCTTCGACGTCTTGGGGTCGATGGCCAGCGTCCCGATGTCGCCCCAATCCACGGTCAGGGCGCAGCGCCCCGTGACGAACGCCGATCGCGAGTCGCCCACGTCCCAGTTCAGCTCGTCCGGCGGTCCATACTTGCCCGTCGCCACGTAGACCCGCAGCGCCTCGGCGAACGCCTCGCTGCCGACCAGTGGTTTCATCGTGTCGAGGTCGAAGAACGAGCCCTGTCTCGTCCCCTGGCTCTGCAGAAAACTCCCGGCGACGGACCAGACCATCCAGTACGACTGGGCGTTGCGCTTTTTCGCGATGCACGACCCGAAGTCGGGCGTGCCGTCACCGTTGAGATCCTTCTTGTCCAAGGCCGCGGCGATCTTCAGGTAGTCGTCCCAGGTCTCCGGCGGTCTCAGCCCCGCCTGAGCGAGGAGATCCGTCCGGTAGTAGACCATCTGGAAGTCGCCGTCCACCGGCACCGTGTAGTTTCGTCCCGCGTACACCGCGCTGAAGTTGCGGAAGAACGGGGCGATATCCTGCCATTGCAACGCCTTGTCGGCGGCGACCCGACTCGTCAGGGCCTCGAGGTATCCCGGCGTGGCGAAGTCCGCCAGCCACTGGGGGGCGAAGACGAACGCGTGGTAGCTGTTCGTCCTCGTCGCCATATCGGTGAGCATCTTCTGGTAGAGGTCGCTGAAGGGGACGGTGATGACGTTGATCTTGGCGCCCGTCAGCTTCTCGAAGTCCGGGGCGCGACGCTGCAGGGGCTCCGCGATTTGCGGGCCCGTGAACGTGAGGATGTTCACGGAGACGCCCTCGAAGGGTCCGGCCGCCCACGCGGGGCCGGCGACCAGCGTGCCCGCAGCCCAGAGCACAGCCATACGCAGGCTCAGACGACGTTTCATCGCACTCCCTCCACACTCTCGGGATGTGACCGCAGGAGAGCTCGGCCGCCTCGCCGAGCATTGCTAGGGCCACTCAGCGCCTCACCTTCCCCGGCGGGATCGCTCCGGGCCGTCGGCACGAGTGAGAGACATGTGCTGGGCCCGGACAGGCGCACCGGACGGGGTGAGGTTCTCCGTCGCGAGAGCAGGGTCGATCCGACCCGGATGCCCCCGTGACCCCCGCCGCACGAGACCCAGACGGTTCCCCTCCGGCCAGCAGGCTGAATATTACGGCGCCGCGGCGCGCAGTCAAGGGAGCTCACGCGTGGAGGGCGACGCTACTTCGCGCGGACGCGCCGCAGGAAACGGCGCACCGTCCGGTTGAACCCGTCCGCGTTCTCCAGGAAGAACGCGTGGCCACCGGGCAGCAGCCGGAGCTCGGCCCCGCGGATCAAGGTCGCCAGCCGGCGCGAGAACGCGGGGGGCGTCAGGATGTCGTCGGCCCCCACCAGGACCAGCGTCGGAACTCGGATCCGGCCGAGGTGCTTGACGCGCGTGCCGTTCCAGGCCAGGATCCCGCGCCCCTGCCGCTCGACGGCCTCCGCCTTCGTCTGGTGCGGGTACGCGAGGGCCCGCTGGAGCGCCGCTTCCACGCTCTGCCGGTCCGCCAGGAAGCCGGGCGTGAAGAGCCAGGGGTAGAGCACGTTGCGGTACTGCTCTTCGACGGGGACGCGATAGGCGAGGGACATCCACGACCGGATCGCGTGGAGGAACCGGCCGTCCGCCTCGGCCCAGGTGCAGGCCAGCGTCAGGCTCCTGACGACGGGGGCGTGCCGGAGCGCCAGCTCCTGGGCGATCGTGCCGCCCATGGACGCGCCGATCACGTGCGCCCGCTTGACCCGGAGGCGGCGCAGCAGGGCGGCCGCGTCGTCCGCCATCTGCGGCGTCGTGTACACCGGATCGGGCGGGAGCTCCGTCTCACCCACCCCGCGGTTGTCGAAGGTGATGACCTGGAACGTTCGGGCCAGGTCGCGCACCTGGAGGAGCCACCCGACGGCCGGGGCCGACAGCCCGTTGATCATCAGCACGGGATCGCCCTGCCCGTAGACCTCGTAGTGCATGCGGATCTTGCCGATCGTCGCGAACGGCATGGTCAGGGGACGACCGAGACCTTGATGGAGGCCGGATCGCGGTGGGCGGCGAACGCCTCGCCGATCGCGGCGAGGGCGAAGCGGTGGGTGACGAGCGGCTCCGCCCGGACCTGGCCGGTCGCGAGCAGCCGCATCGCCTCCGGGAACTCGTCCTGGTAGATCATCGAGCCGAGGATCGTGACCTCGCGCCGGACGACGCCGAAGAAACCCACCGTTGACGGCTCGTGCGGCAGGCCCGTGAGCACGACGCGGCCGCCCGGGCGCACGAGGTCGAGCGCGTGCGGGACGGCGGCGGCGGTGCCCGCCGTCTCGACCACGAGGTCGACGCCCTCGCGCCCCGAGAACGCCCGCGCGGCGGCGATCGGATCGCCGTCGCCGACCGCGTGCGTCGCGGCGGCCCCGAGGGTCCGCGCGAGGTCGAAGCGCCTGGAGGTCCGACTGAGCGCGAGCACCCGCGCGCCGCGCGCGCACAGGAGCTGGACGGCGAGCAGCCCGAGCGTGCCGACGCCGATCACGGCGGCGGTCTCGCCGGGCCGCGGCGCGCCGCGGCCGACCGCGCGCACCGCGACGGCCAGGGGCTCGGTGAGGAGCAGACGCTCGTCCGGGGCCTCGCCCGGCACCCGCCAGCAACACCTCGACGGCACCGTCACCGCGTGGGCGAATCCGCCGTCGACGTCGATGCCGACCGCGGTGCGGGAGACGCAGAGGTTTCGGTTTCCCTCGCGGCAGAGCGGGCAGACGCCGCACGAGTAATTGGGCTCGACCGACACCCGGTCGCCGGGCCGGACACGCGTGACGCCCGGGCCGACCGCCTCCACGACGCCGACCAGTTCGTGCCCGAGGACTCGCGGGTAGGCGACGGGTCGATCGCCGGTCCAGATCCGGTAGTCGGTGCCGCAGAGCCCGGCAAGCGTCACGCGGACGCACACCTCGTCCGGGGCGGGCGGGCGGGCCGGCCGATCTTCGATCCGGAGGTCACGGGGGGCGCGAAGGACGGCCGCTCTCATAGAACTCTCCCGGCGCGGACACCTCGCCCGTCAGGGCGGGGAGGAGCGCCGATCTCCATGGTAAAACGTCCCCGGTTGGAGCTGATCACGCGCTCCGCGAGCGAGGCGGGCGATAACCAAGCCCGCCGCGCTCTACAGCCGTCGAAACGACGGTGGTGCCGGACGGGGAGGCTACCACGCAGCATGTCGGGCCGATGAACCGTCAACCTGGGACCGCGAGGCCAGGCTCTCGGGCTCGAAGCACGGGCTCCTTTCTCTGAAAGCCCCGGACTTTAGTCCGGGCGATGTTTACCGCGGCAAATGCTACCCTCCGGGCCCGGTCGACGCAAATGTCGCACCGGGCCAGGGTGGGGCGCTCGGGGAAGGCCGCGATCCGCCGCGCCGGAGGAAGTCGATCAGCCTTCTGGCAGATCTACACACTATTTATGGCCACTTCCCTGAGGTCTAACTCGATGGAGAGTCGGCCGGTCAGGCCGCGGAGTGGCCTCCGTCGAGGAAGATCGTTTGGCCGGTCATGAAGTCGGAGGCCCCCGAGGCGAGGTAGACCGCCAGCGGCCCGATCTCCTCGGCCTGTCCCACCCGGCGCATCGGGATGTCCCTCGTCAGGCGCTCGCTGATCCGCGGGTCGGCGAAGGCCGCGTGGGTCATGTCCGTCTCGAACCAGCCCGGCGCCAGCGCGTTCACCTGGATCCCGTGCCGCGCCCACTCGACGCCGAGCGTCCGGGTGAGGGCGATCACGCCGCCCTTGGCGGCCGAGTAGATGGCGTAGCCGGGCAGCCCGACGGCGCCCAGCACGGAGGCGACGTTGATCACCTTGCCGCGCCGCTGGGCGATCAGGTGCGGGGCGGCGGCCCGACAGCCGTAGAAGACGGCGCTCAGGTTCGTCTCGAGCATCCACCGCCAGTCCTCGACGGACGTCTCGGCCAGGGGCGCGACCTTCGCGACCCCGGCGTTGTTGACGAGGATGTCGAGGCCCCCGAGATCCTTGCGGGTGCGGGCCACGAGAGCCTCCACCTCGGCGACGGCCGAGACGTCCGTCGGGATCACGAGCGCCCGCTGGCCGTGCGCCGCCGCCAGGTGCGCCGTCTCCTCGAGGTCGAGCTTCGAGCGCGCGGCCAGCGCCAGCGCGGCGCCGGCCTCGGCGTAGGCGAGCGCGATCGCGCGCCCGATGCCCCGGCTCGCGCCGGTGACGATGGCCACCTTCCCCTCGAGGGCCTTCACCGGTAGAGGGCCTCGAGCGTGTCGCGGTACTGCTCGGCGATGACCCGCCGCTTGACCTTGAGGGTGGGCGTGAGCTGGCCGCCCTCCTGGGTGAAGTCGACCGGCAGCACCGCAAACTTCTTGATCCGGGCGTAGGAGGGCAGGTCGGCGTTCGTCGCCTCGATCGCCCGCCCGACCCGCTCGATCACCGTCGGGTGCTTGACGAGGAGCTGAGGGTCGGCGGGGCGCAGGCCGTGCGCGGTCGCGAACCGGGCGAGCTCGTCCGCGTTCACGGTGACCAGGGCGACCGGGTACGGACGCCGGTCGCCGTAGACCATCGTCTGGCTGATGAAGGGATCGGTCTTGAGCGCGTTCTCGATGTTCTGGGGCGCGATGTTCATGCCCCCGGCGGTCACGATGATGTCCTTCTTCCGGTCGGTGATGTAGAGGAACCCGTCCGCGTCGATCCGACCGATGTCGCCCGTCAGGAACCATCCGTCCGCGTCGAAGGCGGCCGCGGTGGCCTCGGGTTTCCTGAAGTATCCCCGGGTGGCGACGTTCGGCCCGCGGGCGAGGATCTCCCCGTCAGGGGCGATCCGGAGCTCGATCCCCGGCACCGGGAGACCCACCGAGCCGAACTTGAAGTGGTCGGGCCGGTTGGAGGTGAGGATCGGGCACGTCTCGGTGAGGCCGTACCCCTCGAGGAGCAGGATCCCCGCCGCGTGGAAGAACTCCGCGATCTCCCGCGGGAGCGGCGCCCCCCCCGACCCCGCGAGGCGGAGGCGCCCGCCCAGCGCGGCGTGAAGCTTCGAGAAGACGAGCGTCTGGGCGATCCGCCGCCGGAGGGCCAGCCCGAGCGGGATCGGCTGCCGCTGCTGCTGGCGGCGGCTCACCTGGCGGCCAACCCCGAGCGCCCACCGGAAGATCCTCCGCTTCAGGGGCGAGCCCGCCTCCACCCCGGCGAGGACCCGCGCGTAGACCTTCTCGTACACCCGCGGCACGCTGAAGATGAAGTGGGGGCGGACCTCCCTGAGGTTGTCGGCCACCTTGTCGAGGCTCTCGGCGAACGCCGTCGTGAACCCCAGCGCGATCCCGATGAACGATTCCATCCGCGCGTAGGAGTGCGCGAGGGGCAAGAACAGGAGGTGCACGTCGCCCTCCGCCCCGCCGAGCGTCTGCGCCAACGCCCGGAGCGCGGCGACGTGGTTGCCGTGGGTCTGCACGACACCCTTCGGCGGCCCCGTCGTGCCCGACGTATAGACGATCGACGCCACATCGGCGGGGGTGAGCGACGCGATCCGCTCGGCGAGCGTCGCCTGCAGCCGCTCGGCGCCGTCGCGACCGAGGCGTCGGAGCGCTTCCCACCCGAGCGTGCCGTCGTTGCCCTGCCGCCCGTCGTCGCCGGCCATGACCACGACCTGCTCGAGCCCGCGGATCCTGCCGCGGACCTCGAGGACGCTAGCCTGCTGTCCGCGATCCTCGACGATCAGGGTCTTGGCGCCGGAGTCGTTCACGATGTAGGCGACGAGGTCCGGTGGGTACGAGGGATAGATCGGGATCGTGACGCACCCGGCCGAGAAGATCGCGAAGTCCGCCTGCACCCACTCGGCCCGGCTCGTCGAGAGGAGCGCCACGGCGTCGCCGCGCTCGCGGCCGAGGGCGATCAGGCCGAGCGCCAGCTCCCGGACGACCTCACCGAGTTGGCGCCAGGTGAGCGCTTCCCAGCGTCCCTCCCGCTTGAACTGCTGGGCGGGCCGGTCACCCCCGCGCGCGACCCCGACTCCAGAAGAGCTGGGCCAGCGTGTCGTCCGCCATCGCCGCCTCCCCTTTCCCTCCCCGCGTCGGGGCCGGACGCTCCGTGTGAGTGTACGGGGACCGCCCTGACGCGGCGCGTAAAACTCACTTGACATGGATAACGCGATGCGTTATCCTCCGGCCCGAGACGCATAGAAGCTACCAGAACCCGACGAAAGCGAAGGAGAGGCACATGCAGGACCAGACGAAGCCACTCGAAGTGTTCGCCCAGTTCGCCGGCAAGGCTCTCGAGACCCTGACCGTGTGGGCCGACGCCAACCAGCGCGTCGTGCGGGAGCTGGTCAACCTCTCGGCCGCGACGGCCACGGAGAGCGCTCGCCTCTACGCCGAGCTGCAGTCGAGCACGGTCGAGGCCGTCCGGGAGAGCCAGGCGTACTGGCTCAAGCGGCAGACGGACGCACCCGAGCTCCCGAAGGACCCCATCGTCTGGTACCAGAAGGGGCTCGCGGAGACGATCGAGGGCACCCAGAAGGCCGTCCGCTTCATCGAGGGAGGGGCCCAGGCCGTGACCAAGAGCGCCGAGCAACTCCAGACGACGGCCGAGCAGGCCGGCAAGGAGATCCAGGCCACCCTTTCCGGGCTCGCCACGCGGATGCAGGAGATCTTCGCGGGCGCCTGAGCGCGGCCGCAACCCGCTGGGGGGACGGTCCGGCCCCACGGCCGGGCCGCTCGCGCCTACTTGCGCTTCTCCAGCCGCTCCTCGAGCGCCTTGACCTTCTGCCGCAGGAGGTCGACCTCGTCCCGGAGCTCGCCCTCTGGGGTCGGCGCCTCGTCGCGTCGCTCGTTACGGGTCGACGGCACGGGTCCCCAGCCGGCGCGCGCCGCCCATTCCCGGAAGACGCGATCCATCTCCCGCTGGCTCCCGACGAGCCCCTCCAGGCTCGACTTCATCGACTTCTGGACGAAGTCCTGCCAGGTCTCGCCGTACTTGATGAGCTGGTGCAGGAACGCCGACGGCAGCGCCGCCCGTCGGTTCCGCTCGTTCTCAAGGATGATCTGGGCGAGCGTGACCGACGTCAGGTCCTCACCCGTGGCCGCGTCGACGACCGAGATCTCGCGACCGGCGCGGATCATTTCCTCGATCTCCTCGAGGGTCACGTAGCGGCTTTCCTGCGTGTCGTACAGCTTGCGGTTCGAGTACCGCTTGATGACGTAGCCCATGGACGCCCGTATCGGAGTCTAACACCGTGCGTCAAGCCCGACAAGGTTCCGCGTGCTAGACTTGGCCCTCGTCCCGCGAGGGCGGAAGAGCGAGAAGGAGTCAGCGATGAAGCTCACGGGCCGAATGGCGTTGGTGACGGGGGCGTCGCGCGGAATCGGGCGGGCGATCGCGATCGCGCTGGCCGAGGAGGGCGCAGACGTCGCCGTCAACTACGTGTCGAACGAAGTCGCCGCCCAGGAAGTCGTCGACCAAATCGCGAAGCTCGGCCGCCGGGCTGTCCTCGCCCGCGCCGACGTCGGCGATTTTCCCGACACGTACCGGATGGCGCAGCAGGTGCTGAAAGAGTTCGGCCACCTCGACATCCTCGTGAACAACGCGGGCGTCAGCGACGACAAGACGTTCGTCAAGATGGACCACGCCGCCTGGCGCAAGGTCCTCTCGACCAACCTCGACGGCGTGTTCAACTGTACGAAGGTCTTCGTGGAGCAGATGGTCGGCCGGCAGTACGGGCGGGTCGTGAACATCACCTCGGTCATCGGTCAGATCGGCAACTTCGGCCAGGCCAACTACGCGGCCTCGAAGGCGGGCGTCGCCGCCTTCACCAAGTCGCTGGCCAAGGAGCTGGCGGCCAAGGGCATCACGGTCAACGCGATCGCGCCCGGCTTCGTGGAGACCGACATGGTGCTGGCGATCCCCGAGAAGGTGCAGGCTCGCCTGCTCCAGCAGATCCCGCTCGGGCGATTCGGCCGGGCGGAAGAGGTGGCGCGCGCCGTCGTCTACATCGTCTCGGCCGACGGCGATTACATCACCGGCGCCGAGGTCTCCATCAACGGTGGACTATTGATGTAGCTCCGACAGGCCCTTGCCGGAGAGCAGCGACCGCGCAAGGCGCGCCCACGCGGCGACGGCGCGGGCGCCGACCGCGCAGGGCGTGAGGGCCCGCCGCACGACCGCCCGCGGCCGCTCCTCGTACGGGACCGGCTGCCGCGAAGGCAGGACCCATGCCTCGCCGACCAGAACCTCCTCGCCGCGCTGATTGGTGCACACCGTCTTCAGGCGGACGCGGTTCCGGTCGCGGAGCAGCTCGGCGACCTCGACGCGGGCCGTGATGGTGTCGCCCGTCCTCACCGGCCTCAGGAACGTGAGGACCTGGGAGAGGTAGATCGACCCCGGGCCGGGCAGCCGGGTCCCGATCACCGCCGAGATCATGCCGGCGGTGAAGATCCCGGGGGCGATCGGCGTCTTGAACGGCGTCGTGGCGGCGTAGGCGGGGTCGGAGTGGAGCGGGTTGTGGTCGCCGACCGCCTCGACGAAGCTCGCGATGTCGGCCGGGTCGACCGCTCGCGTCAGCTCGGCGTGATCCCCCTCGTGCAGCTCGGCGAGCGTCTTTCCGATCATTGGGGTTCCTTGCCGTCGCGGCGCCTGAGCAGCGCGGCCATGCCGTCTTCGAGGCGCTCGAGCCGGTCGTCCACCTCGGCGAGCTGGCGTGCGACGCCGGCGACCTGGGCGCGCGAGGGAAGCCCGAATGCCTGGAGCAGGGTCTCGGCGGACTCCTCGCCCGCCTTCCTGACCGGGCCCTGAGCCAGGAGCCACCGGTCCAGATAGGAGCCGAGCGCCTGGGCGAACGCCTCCGTGCCCATGGCTTGACCGAGCGCCTTCGACCAGGCCTCGATCCATTGGTCCAAAAACTGCTTCCACTGTCCGAACAGGTCCGGGGACGCCGGGCCCTGGCTCATGATCCGCGACCAGGCGGCCACCCCCTGGTCCATCAGCGGGCGCCAGAACGCGGCGGGGTCGGGCGCGCCCCGTCCCGGCCCCTCGGCCATCATTCTGGCCCAGGCCTGGGTGCCTTCCTCGATCTGCCGCTTCCAGAGGTCGAAGAGCTCTTGGCTGGCTGCGCTCGGGTCCATCCGGGTCTCCTCACTTCCTATCGTAGCGCCGATGACGCTCTGCGCCAAGCCCGGGTCAGGAGCGACGGGCGAGCCAGCCGGAGACCTTCGGCCAGCAGTGGGCCGCCGCGCCACGACCGGCGATCAGCGAGATGTGCCCGCCGGGAAGCTCGACGTACTCCTTGTCCCGGCTGCCGACGTGCTCGAGCAGGGCCTTCACGCACTCGGGCGGCGCGATGTAGTCCTCGCGGGCGCCGACCACGAACACCGGACAGGTGATGCGGGCGAGCTGGACCGGGCGTCCGCCCATCCGGAGCTCGCCCCGGACCAGCTGGTTCTGCTGGTAGAAGTCGGCGACCCAGTGGCGGAAGAACTCGGCGGGGAAGGCGACGTAGTCGTTGGCCCACTTGTTGAGGGCGGAAAAGCCTTCCAAGTACTTGTCGTTCCACAGGTTCCACCAGAGGTTGAGGCTCGTCGAGAGGTCCATCGTCGGTTTGAGCAGCTTGAAGCCGGCGCGGACCAGGTCGGCGGGAATCGCGCCGACCACGTCGACGAAGCGGTCGACGTTGAAGAAGCGCTTGTCGAGCCAGAGGGTGAAGAGCCCGGCCTTGGCGAAGTCGATCGGCCCCGCCATGTTGATGAAGTTCTTGACGGGGACCTCCGCGTACGTGGCCACGAACGAGGCGGCGAGCGGCGCGCCCATGCAGTAGCCCAGCACGGAGAGCCCCGCGGCCCCCGACGACTCGAGCGCCTTCGCGGCCATCCGCGGCAGGATCCGGGTCACGCAGTCCTCCACCGTCAGCCCGTTGTCCTCCGGGCCGAACGTGCCCCAGTCCAGGAGGTAGAAGTCGAACCCCTGCGCCGTCATGTACTCGATAAAACTCCCGCCCGGAAGCAGGTCGAAGATATACGGGCGCGAGATCCCGAGGTTTGGAACGAAGAGCAGCGGGGTTCGGTGCGTCGGCGCGGAGCCGTAGCGGTAGAGCCGCGCCTTGTTCTTCCGGTAGACCTCTCGGCGGGGCGTCGGGCCGGTCCGCGGCTCGACGGGGTCCAGCATCAGCCGCGCGAAGTTCGTCATCCGGAGCCGGGCCCGCTCGATTTCGTCCGTCCAGCGCGTCAAGACCTCGGGCGCCGGCGCCGCGTACCCGTGGATGAATCGCTCCACCACGTCGGCAAACCGCTCCTGCCCCATGCGGACCGTCCTCCGGCCGGCGGGGGGCCAGCCTACCCGGTTTGGAAGAGCGAGCCGAGCTTCATCGCGAGGCCCATGTCGCCCTTGAGTTTCAGCTTCCCCGACATGAAGAGCATCTGGCCCGAGGCCTTGCCCGAGAGCATGTCGAGCCAGTCCTGACCCGACATCTGCAGGGTCAGGTTGGGGTTCGGCGCCGACCCCGCGGAGACCTTGCACGCCCCGTCCTTGATGACGGCGTTCCAGGTCCCGCCGCCCTCGCCGCTGATGTCGTACTGGATGACGGCACTGGTTCCGGTCGCCTTGTCCGCCCGAAACCGGCTCGCCATCATGTCGAAGGTCTCTTTCACGGTCGGCATCGCCTGCCTCCTCGGTTGGTCAGAAGGTGAACAGATCCATTCCGCCGGTGACGGTCAGCACCGCCCCCGTGATGTAGCGGGCGCGCTCGGAGCAAAGGAAGGCGATCGCGTTCGCGACATCCTCGGGCTGGCCCTCCCGCTGCATCGCGACGCGCTTGACCATCCGGTCGTAGAGCGGGCTCAGGCTGGCGTTGGGCCCGATGATCCCGGGCGCGATCACGTTCGCGGTGACGTTGTGACGCGCCCCCTCCAGCGCCACCGAGCGGGCGAACCCGATCACCCCCATCTTCGTGGTGGCGTAGGCGGTCTGGCCGAAGCCGCCCATGAGCCCGGCGATCGACGCCATGCAGACGACCCGGCCCCACCGGCGCTCCCGCATGCCGGGGAAGACCGCCCGCGTCACGTTATAGGTGCCGGTGAGGTTGATGCTCAGGTTGAGGTCCCAGTCCTCGTCCTTCATGTCCTTGAGCTGGGCGACCGTGTAGATGAAGCCGGCGTTGTTGACGCAGATGTCGACGGGCCCGAGCTCGCGCTCGATCTGGCCGGTGACGGCGGCGACCTGCCCTCGGTCGGTGATGTCGCACGCGTAGGCCCGGGCCCCGCCTCCGACCTCCCTCGCGGCCTCCGCGGCGCCCTCGGCGTTGAGGTCGACGATCGCGACCCGGCAGCCCTCGGCGGCGAGCGCCTGGGCGTCCGCCCGCCCGAGGCTGCGGGCCGCTCCCGTGACGAGAGCGACCTTCCCCGCGATGCCGAGGTCCATCCGCTCAGCGTCCCTTGAACTCGGGCTCGCGCTTCTGGAAGAAGGCCTGGATACCCTCGGCCGCGTCCTCCGTTGCCAGCGCCTCGAGGAAGGCTCGCGTCTCCGCGTCGAGGCCGCGCTCGATGTCCGTGTTGAGGCCGTCGTCGACCGCCTGGATGATCAGCCGCACGGCGACGGGCGGGCGCTTGGCGATCTGGCGGGCGAGGACCTTCGCCTCGCTCAGCGTCTCGCCCTCCCGAGCGAGGCGGTTCACGAGACCGAGGGCCAGGCACTCGGCGGCCGGGATCTGGGTGCCGAGGATCATGAACTCGAGCGCCTTGGCGCGCCCGATGAGCCGCGGCAGCCGCTGGGTCCCGCCGTAGCCGGGGATGATCCCGAGGTTCGACTCCGTCTGGCCCATCCGCGCCGTCTCTTTCAGGATCCGGAGATGGCAGGCCATGGCGATCTCGCAGCCGCCGCCGAGCGCGTGGCCGTTCAGGGCGGCGATGACCGGCTTGGGGTAACGCTCGATCCGACGCAGCACGCCGTTGCCGAACCTGATGAAGTCGCCGACGGTGCCGCTAGCGAACGCCGAGCCGAGATCGGCGCCGGCGCAGAAGATCCGGTCGCCCGCGCCGGTCACGATGACCGAGCGCACGGCGGGATCGCCCGCGAGCCCGGCGAACGCGGCGTCGAGGTCGTGCACCAGCTGCTCGCTGATCGCGTTGGCCGGCGGCCGATTCAGGGTGACGACGGCGAAGCTCTCCTCGCGGGCGACGAGCAGGGTCTCGTACGCCATCAGCGCGCGACTCCGTTGAGGACGACGTCGGCGACGGTGTCTGCCGTGTCGGCGAGCCGGTAGCGGCGCTTGCCCAGCACCCACGACGTCGCCACCTGGTCCATGCCGCCGAACAGCATTTTGGTCGCGAGCTTCACCGGGAGGTCGTGCCGGAACAGGCCGGCCGCCATCCCCTCCTCCAGCACGGCGCCGATGAGCGCGAAGTACGCCGTGATCTCGTGGGCGGAGGCGCCGCGGAAGAACTTGTGCCCCTGGCGCAGCTCGACTTGCAGGACCTCCGCCAGGTCGGGGTTGTCCTCCAGCATCTTGAGGTGGAGGGCGACGAGGCGCCGGAGCTTGGCGACCGCGTCCGGGAGGTCGGCGATGGCTTCGCGGAGGAACGCCACCCACTCCGCCATCTTTTCGCGAAAGAGCCTGACGAGGATGTCGTCCTTCGTCTTGAAGTAGAGGTAGATCGTGCCGCTCGCCACGCCGGCCTCCCGCGCGATGTCCGAGACGCGGGAGTTGTAGTAGCCATGACGGGCAAACACCCGGACCGCGGCGTCGATGATCTGCTGAGGCTTCTCGGAATCGCGCATGACTGTCCGCTGAACCGGTGTTCATTCTAGTCGCCGGGCGCGCGGCCTGTCAAACGGGGCGGGGCGGTGCTACGATCGTCGCCGTGCGGATCAAGTATCGTATCGGCGTCATGCCCGGCCCCTGGCCCGCGGACGGCGACGGCCTCGGCCTCCTCTGGCGCCTGATCGACCAGTGCGAGCGCTCGGATGTCGACTCGCTGTGGTTCTCCGAGCGGCTGTCCTCACCCCTCGCCGTGCTCGAGCCGATCACCACGCTGGCCGCGGTGGCCGCCCGCACGCGCCGGCTCAAGTTCGGGCCGAGCGTCCTCGTCCTGCCGTTCCGGGCCCCGGTCCTGGCCGCGCGCGAGCTGGCGATGATCGATTACCTCTCCGGCGGTCGCCTCCTGCCCGCCGTCGGCATCGGGGTCGAGTCCGAGCGCGAGTTCGATGCCGCGGGGGTCGCGTTCAAGGAGCGCGGCCGGCGCACCGACGAGGCGATCCGGATCATGCGCCTCTGCTGGGAGGGGGAGGAGTTCAGCTTCGCCGGCGACTTCTGGAAGCTCGACCGCGTGCGGGTGCTGCCGAAGCCGGTGCAGCGGCCCCTACCCGTCTGGATCGGTGGCCGGAGCGAGGCCGCGATGCGGCGCGCCGGCCGCCTCGGTGACGGCTGGATCCCCTCCTTCATCACCCCCGCCCAGCTCCGAGACGGCGTGGAGCGGACCCAGGCCTTCGCCCGTGCGGCCGGCCGCGACGTCCCGCTCGATCACTTCGGCACCCTGGTCTACTTCGGCCTCGACCCGGACCCGCGGCGCGCCCGCGCCGCGGCCGAGCCCTATATCCCGAAGGGGAGGGCGGACGACGCGACGCTCGAGGCCTGCACCGCCTTCGGTCCGGCCGAGGTCGTCCTCATCCGGCTCGAGGAGTACGTGAAGGCGGGGGCGTCGAAGTTCGTGCTCCGACCGATGTGCCCGCCGAACCAGATGCTCGACCAGCTCGCGCAGCTCGCCGAGGCGGTCATCCCCGCGTTGCATTCCCGGTAGGCGCACGGCCCCGAGCGCCTCCCTTTTTTCTGTTGGTCGGGTATGACTCGTATCATACTCTGGTCCTACTCGATCGAGAGGAGAACCGTGACCGTGCCAAAGAGGGCGACCAAGGTGGCGATCAGCATCCCCCGCGACCTCTACCGGGCGGTCGAGGGCGTCCGCCGGAAGAGCGGACGGAGCCGGAGCGCCCTCGTCCAGGACGCGCTCCGGCATTGGCTCGGGCGTCAGGCAGAGACCCTCTGGGTCCGGGAGTACGAGGCCGGCTACCGGAGGCGGCCGGAGGGGCGACGTGAGGTCGGCGCCGCCGCCGCCGGTCGGCTCTTGTCGATCGAGCGCTGGTGATGCGACGCGGCCAGGTGTGGTGGGCGAAGCTCCCCTCCCCGGCCGGCCGACGCCCGGTCCTCCTGCTGTCGCGCGACGAGGCCTACGTCGTGCGGCAGCTCGTGACGGTCGCGCCGATCACCTCTCGTCCGAGGCGCATCCCCACCGAGGTGCGCCTCGGAGCCGGCGCCGGGCTTCGGAAGGCCTGCGTGGCCACGCTCGACACGGTCACCACCATCCCCAAGCAGACCCTCACGAAGCCGATCAGCGTGCTGTCGCCCGAGCGGCTCAGGGCGGTCGAACGCGCCCTCAAGTTCGCGCTCGGGCTCAGGCAGTAGCCCCGTCCCGGCGCCCGCGGGCGAGTTCAGTCGGCCTGGATGATCCCGGCGAGGAGGCTCGGGTCGACGTTGCCGCCGGAGAGGACCACGCCCACCCGGGCGCCCCGCGCGACGGGGAGCTTTCCCGTGAAGACCGCCGCCGCCGCCACGGCACCCGTTGGCTCCACGAGCAGCTTGGCGCGGAAGAGGAGGAACCGCGCGGTCTTCACGATGTCGTCGTCCGAGACGAGCAGGATGTCCGAGACGTGGTCGCGGAGAATCGGGAACGTCAGCTCACCCGGGGAGAGGTTGCGGACCCCGTCGGCGATCGTCGGCGGCGCGGTGATCCGCGCGCGCTCCCCCTTCTGGAAGGAGAGGAACGTGTCGTTCGCGGTGTCGGGCTCCACACCAAAGACCTCGATGCCCGGAAACAGGCTCTTGGCGGCGACGCAGCAGCCGGCCATGAGCCCGCCGCCGCCGACCGGCGTCAGCAGCGCGTCGAGCGACGGGACGTCCTGCAGCAACTCCAGCGCCGCGGTTCCCTGCCCGGCCATCACTTCGTAGTCGTCGTACGGCGGCACCAAGAGCCGCTGGCTCTCCGCGCTGATCCGGCGCGCGATCGCCTCGCGGTCGTCCCGCTGGCGGTCGTAGAGGACGATCTGCGCGCCGTAGTCCCGGGTCGCGGCGAGCTTGAGCGCGGGGGCGTCGGTCGGCATGCAGATCACCGCGGTGGTCCCCACCATGCGGGCGGCCAGCGCCACGCCCTGCGCGTGATTGCCCGACGAGAAGGCGACCACCCCGCGCGCCCGCTCCGCCGGGCTGAGCGTCAGCAGCCTGTTCAGGGCGCCCCGAATCTTGAACGATCCCGCGCGCTGCTGGTTCTCGCACTTGAAGAAGACGCTCTGGCCGGTCGCGTCGTCGAACGAGCGACAGGTGACGACGGGGGTCCGGTGCACGCGGCTCACGAGCCGCCGCGACGCGGCCTCCACCCGGTCGAGCGTCAGCACCCCCTCCCCCTGTCACGCGGGGCGGAAGGGCTGGGCGACGGTGGAGCGCTCGAGCGGCGGCGCGTAGATCACGAGCGCCCGCAGGGGCGCGGGCCCGATCGATTCCACGCGGTGGGCGATGCCGGGCGGGAAGAAGCAAGCCGTGCCCGGCCCGCACTCGCGGACCTCGCCGGCCACCTCGACCCGGGCGCGGCCCTCCAGGATGTACATCGCCTGCTCGACCTCGTGGGTGTGGCGCTCGGCCACCCCGCCCGGCTCGACGACGCCGAGCACCACCTCCACCGCCTGGGACCCGTTGACGGCGCGTCCGACGAGGCGGCGGTTCACGGTGCCGGAATGGAGGGGAGGGGTGTAGGCGGGGACCTCGTCGGCGGTGACGATGTAGCGGACCGGGCTCCCCATCAGACCACCCCCTCCCGCTTGAGGTCGTCGACGTCGGCCGGCGACAGGCCCAGCAGCGCCCGCAGCACCTCGGCCGTGTGCTGGCCGAGCAGAGGCGGCGCCTGGGTGACCGCGCCGGGCGAGTCCGAGAACTTGACGGGGATGCCAACTAGGCGGACGCGGCCGGCCGTCGGGTGATCGACCTCCTGCACCATGCCCCGATGGAGGACCTGAGGATCCTTGAACGTTTGATCGATCGTGTTGATCGGCCCCGCGGGGAGCCCGGCCGCCGCAAACTCGCGGATCCACTCGTCGCGGCTCCGCGCCGCGAGCCGCTCCTCGATCAGCCTGACCAGCTCCTCCCGGCGCTCCACCCGCCGGGCGTTCGAGGCGAAGCGCGGGTCGTCCGCCCACTCGGGCGCGGCGATGGCCTCGCAGAAGGTCTTCCACAGGCGCTCGTTGCCGACGCCGATGATGAGATAGCCGTCCCGCGCGCGGAAGGCTTGATAGGGCACCACGGTCTCGTGGGCGCTCCCCCACCGCCCCTGCACCACCCCCGCGAGCAGGTAGGAGATCGCGGCGTTCATCAACGTCGCCACGCTACACTCCAGGAGCGAGCACTCGATCTTCTGGCCCCGCCCGCTGCGGTCGCGATGGCGAAGAGCGGCCAGGATCGCCCCGTGGGCGTAGAGCGCGGTGATCTCGTCGACGATCGCCACCCCGGCCTTGACCGGGTGGCCGTCGCGCTCGCCGGTGATCGACATGAGTCCGCTCACCCCCTGCAGGATCGAGTCGTACCCGGCCCGCTCGCGATCCGGCCCCGAGCCGCCGAAGCCGGAGATGCCGCAGTAGATGACTCGCGGGTTGACCTCGCGCAGCTGGTCGTACCCGAGGTCGAGCTCCTCCATGGTGCCGGGCTTGAAATTCTCGATCACGACGTCGGCCACGCGCACGAGCGCCTTCAAGAGCTCCTTGCCGCGGGGGTGCTTGAGGTTGAGCGTGACCGACTTCTTGTTACGGTTGATCGCGAAGAAGTACGCCGCCGACCCGTCGGGCGCCGCCGGCGGCACCCACGCCCGGCTGTCGTCGCCCACCCCCGGCTGCTCGATCTTGATGATCTCCGCGCCGTAGTCGCCGAGGATTTGCGTGGCCAGTGGCCCGGCCACGATGCGGGAGAGATCGAGGACGCGCACGCCTTCGAGCGGGCCGGGCACCAAGCACCTCCAGACGATCGGGCTCGAGAGGATTATGCCCGACGGCGAGGGCGGCTGACAAGGCGCGCGCCGCGCTATACTCCGTACATGCGCCCGCTCGCCGCCCTCGGGCTCGCCGTGGCCCTCGCCGGCTGCTCGGTGATCTCGATCGACCTCACGCCCCGGATCCGCCCGCTCGAGGAGCAGACGGTCGAGGGCCGTGGCGAGGCCAAGGTCCTCCTGATGGACGTGTCGGGGTTCATCAGCGACGAGGGCTCGGGACCGATCCTGACGATCGGCGCCGAGCCGCCGCGGGTGCCGATGCTCGTGCGGATCCGCGAGGAGCTCACGAAGGCGGCGGCGGACGACGACGTCCGCGCGCTCGTGCTGCGCATCAACAGCCCCGGGGGCACGGTCACCGCCTCCGACATCATCTATCGAGAGGTCGCGCTCTTCCGGCGGCAACGGAAGATCCCGGTCGTCGCCGTGCTGATGGACGTCGCCGCGTCCGGCGGCTACTACGTCGCGCTGGCGGCGGACACGATCATCGCGCACCCGACGACGGTGACGGGTTCGATCGGCGTGATCATGCTCACCGTCAACGCGCAGGGGCTCCTCGACAAGCTCGGGGTTTCGACCTCCGCGATCAAGTCCGGACCCCGGAAGGACATGGGGAGTCCGTTCCGGCAGCTCACCGACGACGAGCGCACGATCTTCCAGTCCGTCATCGACGAGCTGCAGGTGCAGTTCGTCAAGAAGGTCGCCGAGCAGCGGGGGATGCCGATCGACCGCGCCCGTCACCTCGCCGACGGGCGGATCTACACGGCGGAGCAGGCGCTGGCCAACCATCTCGTCGACCAGGTGGGCTACATGGACGACGCGATCCTCGCGGCCAAGCACGCGGCCGGCGTCGACCGGGCGCGCGTCATCGTGTACCACCGCCCGCGAGAGTACCGGGCCACCTATTACGCGCGGGCAGAGGGCGCAGAACCACGGTCGGCGACGGCCTGGAGCCAGTTCGCCGCCCTCGTCGGCGGCGCCGGGCCGCGCTTGCTCTACCTCTGGTGGCCGTAGCCTCGGCCGGGCGCGGCGATCACGGCCGCCACTCCCGCGGCGCCTCGCTCGCCCGTCCCTCGTCGGGGCCGGCCGCCCGCTCGTAACCGGGGCAGCGCAGCACCGGGAGCCGCGGATACCGCGTCAACCGAGGATCGGTGGCGGCCCTCCCGCAGAGCCAGAACACCGAGCGCCTGGCCGAGGTGACCCGGCGCGCATGGGCACAGGTCGCGCACAGTCCCACCCCGGCCCCGTCGGGGGCGGGCCGGCGTTCCTCGAGCGTCATCCCCCGCTCACGAGGTCGAGGTACTCCTTGAGGATCCGCGCGGTGGCGCCCCAGATCGTCTCCCCCCCGTAGTCGAAGAAGTAGACCGGCCGCCGGGCGCCGTCACGCTCCCACTGCTCCACCCGGAAGCTCCGCGGCTCGAGCAGCGAGGCGACCGGCACCTCGATCACCTTCTCGATCTCGCGCCCGTCGGGCCGGAGCACGACGGGCCCGCGCACGAGCCCGACGAACGGGGTGATGACGAAGCGCGTGGCGACCGTCTCGGTGTCGTCGAGCGCGCCCAGCACCTCAACCGCCGCCCGGGGCAGGCCGACCTCCTCCTCGGACTCCCGGAGCGCGGCTGCCTCGGCCGACGGGTCGCCCGGATCGATGATCCCCCCCGGAAACGAGACCTGACCCCGGTGATGGGCGACCCATTCCGTCCGCTTCGCGAAGACGAGGCGGGCCTCGCCGCGGTCGAGGATCGCCAGCAGCACCGCCGCCTGGACGAGGGGGCCCGACGGGACCACCCGCCGACGGCGCCCGGCCAGCCGCTGCCGGGTGAGCCGGGCGAGCTCGTCGACGGTCACGGCCGTCGCCTCACCGCGCCTTGAACTCGGGCTTCCGCTTCTCCGCGAACGCCTTCGGCCCCTCCACGGCGTCCTCGGTGCCCCGGAGGGTGCTCGAGAGGAACGCCTCGAGCCGGAGCCCGTCGGGGAGCGGGAGCGAGAGCCCGCGGACGACCGCCTCCTTGGCCGCACGGACCGCCAGCGGCCCCCGCTCGCAGAGGGCCTCCGCCCACGCCCGCGCCGTCGGCATCAGCTCGGGCAGCGGCACGACTTTGTTGACGAGCCCGATTCGGTAGGCTTCGTCGGCCGTGATCTGCTGCCCCAGGAGGATCATCTCGAGGGCCTTGCCGAGCGGAACGATCCGCGGCAGCCGCTGCGTCCCGCCCGCCCCGGGCATGATCGCCCACCGCACCTCGGTGAGCCCGAACGTCGCGTTCGGGCTCGCGATCCGGAGGTCGCAGGCGAGCGCCTGCTCGAGCCCGCCGGCTAGGCAGTGTCCGTTGACGGCGGCGATCATCGGCTTCCAGATCTCGAGCCCCCGCGTGATGCCGGCCAGCCCGAACTCGTTGTGCTGGCGCCCCCGCCCCCGCTGGGGCTCGGTCGCGAACACGGCGGGGATCAGCTTCTTCAGGTCCGCACCGGCGGAGAACGCCCGGTCGCCGGCGCCGGTCAGGATCGCGACCCAGGCGGTGTCGTCGTCCCGGAAGCGTGTCCACGCGTCGATCAGCGCCTGGTGCGTCTCGGGGTCGATCGCGTTCATCGCCTCCGGACGGTTGATGGTGATGGTGACGAGCCTGTCCGTCTGGGCGTAGAGTACCGAGGGCATCGCCATCTCCTCACGACATGAAGAAGCCGCCGTCCACGTTGAGCGCCTGCCCGGTGATCCCGCCGGACTCGCGCAGCGCGAGGAAGGTCGCGGCGTGGGCGATCTCGTCGGGCTCGAGCATCCGCCGGAGCGGCACGCGCGGGCGCACCCAGCGGTCGAAGACCGCCTGCCCGGGCACGGGCCCCGCCTTCGTGCGCTGCATCGCCACCCCCATCCCCGCGCGGACGTACCCCGGGCACACCGCGTTAACGGTGATGCCGGGGTAGCCCTGGGAGCCCAGCTCCGCGGCGAGCGCCCGCGTGAGCCCGATCACGCCGTGCTTGGAGGCGGCGTACGCGGTCACGAAGCCTGAGCCGCCGGCCTTGCCGAAGACCGACGAGATCGTGATGATCCGGCCCGCGCGCCGCTCGAGCATCGGCGGCAGACAGGCCCGGATCGCGCGATACGTGCCGCAGAGGTTCACGTCGATGACGCGCGTCCAGACCGCCTCGTCCTGCTCGATGAGGAGACCGCTCCCGTCGATCCCCGCGCACGTGACCAGCACGTCGAGCCGGCCGAGCTCGTCCACGGCGCGCCGCGCGACCTCGGTCATGTCGGCCGCCCGCGTGACGTCACCAGGCTGCGCGACCGCCCGGACGCCTGCGCGGCGGGCCTCGGCGGCCACGCCGGCCGCCGACTGGTCCAGGTCGACGCAGACGAGGTCGGCGCCCTCCCGCGCGAAGGCGAGGGCGAGCGCGCGTCCGATGCCCCCCGCTGCGCCGGTGATCACGGCGGTCGTACCGAGAAGTCTCACCGCGACACCCACGGCCCGCGTCCCTGACCCGAAGTCGGCGGCGCGCCGCGCCCGCGGCCGGGGGCTCGCCCGGCGACGCGAGGCTCGCCCAGGGGACCCGGCGGCCGCACCCGCATCAAATGAAGCGAGCGCTCACGGACCCCAACCGGGTGAAGCGAGCGGAGACGACGTCGCCCGCCGTGGGTCGGAGCAGGGTCGAGATCGAGCCGGTCATCACGATGTCGTGGGCGCGGAGCCCGAGGCCGCGCCCCGCCAGGTGGTTGGCGACCCACGCGAGCGAGTTGAGCGGGTTGCCCAGGACCTCGGCCGCGGTGTTCGTCGCCGCCAGCTGGCCGTTCAGCTCGTAGACGACGCCCTCGAGCGCCAAGTCGATTCCCGCCACCGGCGTCAGCGGCTGGCCCAGCACGATCGCGTTGGCGAAGACCCCGTCCGCCACCGCGTCCGCCGCGGTCGGCGTGCCGCCGAAGCGGATGTCGACCAGCTCGAGCGCGGGCACGGCGCCCTCGACCGCGGCCAGCGCGGTGGCCGCCGAGACGCCCGGCCCCGCAAGCTCCCGTCTCATGACGAACGCGACCTCGACCTCGACCGCGAGCTGGGCGAAGCGCGCCACCGGAACCGCCTCGCCGGTCGCGAAAACGCCTGACGCCAGCAGGAAGCCGCAGACCGGGTGGTCGACCCCGAACGCGCGCTGCGGCCCCTTGCCGGTGAAGCCCGCCTTCCAGCCGAGGAGGCGCTCCCCCCGGTCGACGAGCACTTCCCGCAGCTCGTCCTGGATGCGGTAGGCGTCCGGGAGCGAGAGCGGCCTCGACTGGGAGGGCGGCGCGACCGCGCGATGGCTCGCGCGGGTCTCGAGCAGGAGGTCGATCATACGAGACTCCGGAGCCGCCGGACAATGGCGTCCATGACCTCGCCCGCCCGCGCCGGGATCAGAACGTCGGCCTGCCCGTCGTACGGCGTCGGTGAGAGGTTGACGATGACCAGGGCCGCGCCCGCGTGCTTGGCGTGCGCCGGCATATAGGCGGCGGGGTAGACAACGAGCGACGAGCCCACGACGACGAAGAGGTCGGAGGTGCGGGCACGCCGCTCCGCCTCCTGGGTGGCCGCGGCCGGCATCGGCTCGCCGAACAGGATCGTGTGGGGCTTCACGACGCCCCCGCAGCCCGGGCAGCAGGGGATGTCGACGCCGCTGTCGAGCCACGCCTGCACCTCGTCCCGCGAGTACGGCTGCCCGCAGTCGAGGCACCGCGCGCGGGTGGCGTTGCCGTGGAGCTCGATGACCTTGGCCTCGGGCAGCCCCGCCCGCTGGTGCAGGTTGTCGACGTTCTGGGTGATGCAGCAGTCGAGCCGATCCAGGCGGTGGAGCTCGGCGATGGCCAGGTGCGCCGCGTTCGGCTCGGCCTTGCGCATGAGCGGATAAGACTGGCGTCCGATCTCCCAGTACCGTCGCCGCCCCGCCTCGGTCCCGACGAAGTGCTGGTAGGTCATCTCTCGCGGATCGAAGCGGTCCCACACTCCGCCCGGGCTCCGGAAGTCCGGAATCCCCGACTCCGTGCTCACGCCCGCGCCCGTAAAGAGGACAGGACGTCGGGCCGCGGCGAGGAGCCGGGCGACCCGCTCGATCGGGTCCGTCACCGCTTGCGTCCGGCCGGCTTCTTCTTCCGGCCGGCGCTCGCCCGCGGCTTCGACGGGGGCCGGGCGGCGCCCTTGGCCGACGGGGCGGCGGACCGGGCGAACGACTCGTTTCGCCTGCCCACGCCGCCCAGCACCCGCGCGCCGGCTCTCACCATCGCAACCCACGCGTCGAGCTCGCGCGAGAGCTCGGGATAGCAATTGTCTCGGTAGGTCTCGAGCGCCCGGAGCGCGGCGGGATCCTTCCACGGTTTCAGGACGAAGACCCCTTCGACATCGGTCAGATCGAAGGGCGCCTCGGTCGCCATCGCCATCACGATGTACCGTCTCGTCAGCTCTGCCATGATGCCCTCGCCTCCTTGGGAGCGGCGGAGCCCAAGGCGGCATTCGCCCCGGCCCCCTCGGCGCGGCGAACCGCCGCGGCAGCTGCTCTGAGAGCCTCTACCGTTCCCCGCGCTTTGTCAAACAGGGCGAGGGCGCGGCCCCGGCGAGACGTTCCACCGCAACCCGTCCCGTGTCTCCGCACCGACGCCGTCCGGGGCCGGAGCCGCGATCTCCTGCAGCGGGGCGCGCGGCCGCGGCGACAGTCTCGGTCTACGCGGGAGATCTCGGCCAGACTGACCGTGACCACCGGAGTGAGCTTCGACCGTCGACGCGCATTCCTTGCAGGCTGACGGCAGGCTCGAAGCCGAGGGACCCGGGACGGCCACGGGCAGATCGGCCACGACGCGGTGCGCCGCCGCTCGACGGTTCCACCGACCCCCCCGTGCGCGACCAGGCGTCGCGCGTGGTGTGACCCCCGAGCTCCACCACGAGAGCGACAGTGCCCCCCTGCTCCGCCTCGTCTGAGCCCGCCCGCGGCGACCGGGCGGCGCCGACGTCGGCGCGTCCCGCCTGCCGCGCGGGACGATTCGGCCGCGTGGCGGTGCCGGACGAGTTGTCGCGAGATGGTGCGGGCCGGCCGCGACGATCGAGGGTCAGGGGTCGCGGAGGGCGCTGCGATTCAGCGCGCGCTTCCGAGTCGGCTGGGGTCCGATCCCCCGATGATTCGCGACGGGCGGCCCTTGCGACTCCCGTCCGCGGCCGACCCTCGTTCGTGCGCGCACCACCGCGCTTGAGCTTCGCTCTGTGGCGTGTCACCCCACGAGGAGCCGTCGACGGCTGGACATCGGGGGGTGACAAGCGCCACAGAGCTCGTGCCTGGGGCGCGCCGGGCACTGGCGCCGTCAGGGGCGGCGCGTTCTATCCGAGGCGCGTCCTGGCGCCGGCCGCCCCCTTCGACGGGGAGGCCGACTCCTGTTTCTCCATGTGCATGTCCCTGCCGCAGACTCGGCAGCGGGGAGGCCACCGCAGCGTCCCGGTCACCCAGTACCCGCAGCAGGAGTACGTCACGGCCGCTCCCGCACCCGCGCCTCACCGAGGACCATCAGCAGGATGGTCCGGTGCAGAGGGCTCGTGAATCCCAGGCGGTGAACGACGGCGAACACGAACATCGTGCCCTCGGGGCGCCTCCCTCCCATCGACGAGTCCTCTCCCTCGAGTCTCGACGGGAACCGCCGGAAGCCAATCCAGCGTATCTCTGATTCGGCATGGGGAATTCCCTCGAGTGGCGGCCGGGGATTCTTCGGGCTCAGGGGCGGGCCGAGGCCTGAGTCCGCCAATCGCGTCGGCACACCCCACGGGCGGGCGTCACGTCGGCCCCCGAGGTCGCGGACGCCCTCCACCGCGCGGCGTCCGCCCCAGAATCGCTGCCGTCTCGCTCACGGACTTTCCAATAGGAGGACTCCTGGGACTCGCCCGAGCGCGTCGACGCCTTCCGCACGCCAGCCTGTGGCCACGCTCTGGCGTCGGACCGCGCTGGCCTATAGAGGAGCGGAGGGAGCGGAGGGACATGGTGGCGGCCCCCCCCACTCAGCGCGGCGCGACACCGGACCCGACGCTCGCGACCCGCCTGCGGCGGCGCCGCCCTCGCCGGTCGGCGTCTGTCGCCCACGTCGGCGACGCGCGGTTCGATCCGAGAGTCGGCAGACCCCCCTCGGGCGAAGACCTGGCGCCCGACGACGTCCGCCGCGAGACCTCACGACACGAATCCCCGTGGACGTCACGGTCCGTCCTGCACCTCCTGGCCAGAATGCGATTGCACCGAAGACCGTCTGCGACGCCGGATGCGGGGCGGGAGGAGTGCTGAGGCGAGTCCAGGAGGGACGGGGCGACGAGTGCATGCGGTGGGGATATGACGTCTCCCCCCCAGGCGATAGACGCGTACTTCGCTAGTACTCTTGGACGTCTTGAGCACCTCGAAGACCATTTCGCTTTTCTGAGACAGGTACGCCCGGCGGTGCCGCACCTCCGGCGCCGTCGCGCCGCCACCCGCGGAGACCCGGACGAGCGTCGCTGAAGAGTCGAGCCCGGGCCCGAGTCCCTAGACCCGCGCCGTCAACCCCGACCGGGCTCGCCCGCGGGCGGCCCCGACCTCGACCGCGCGGAGCGAAAGAAATCTTGAACCAAGTTGACTCCGCTGGGACACTGAGGGCCATGCGATCGGTCGTCGCCGCGCTCGCCGCCCTCCTGCTCGTGGCGCTGGTCGTTCCCCGGACCGCCCCGGCCGCCGGCGGCAAGGTCACCGTGGCTCATGGTCTGTCCATGTACGGCGACCTCAAGTACGGGCCGGGCTTCACGCACTTCGAGTACACCGCCCCCGCGCCCCCCAAGGGCGGCGCCGTCAAGCTCGCGGCCCTGGGGACCTTCGATAGCCTGAACCCCTTCATCCTGAAGGGGGTCGCCGCCGCCGGCATCGCCGAGCTCTTCGACACGCTGATGGTCCAGTCCGCGGACGAGCCCTTCTCCGAGTACGGGCTGCTCGCCGAGGCCGTCGAGGTCCCTGAAGACCGGTCCTGGGTGGCGTACACGCTTCGTCCCGAGGCGCGCTTCCACGACGGGAGCCTCGTCACTCCGGAGGACGTCATCTGGACGTTCGAGACGCTGAAGACCAAGGGCCATCCCTTTTTCCGCTCGTACTACGCGAAGGTCGTCAGGGCTGAGAAGGTCGGAGCGCGTACGGTCAAGTTTACCTTCGGCCCCGGCGACAATCGCGAGCTGCCGCTCATCGTCGGCCAGATGAGCGTCCTGTCTCGGGCCTACTGGACCACGCGCGAGTTCGGGAAGACGACGCTCGAGCCTCCGCTGGGCAGCGGCCCCTACGCGGTGGCGGCGGTCGAGCCAGGGCGATCGATCACCTATCGGCGGGTCAAGGACTACTGGGGCGCCCGGCTGCCGGTCAACGCCGGCCGGAACAACTTCGAGACCCTCCGGTTCGACTACTACCGCGACGGCACCGTCGCCCTCGAGGCCTTCAAGGCCGGCGCCTACGACTTCCGCCCGGAGAACGTCGCCAAGAACTGGGCCACCGCCTACGACGTCCCCGCGGTGCGGGAGGGCCTGATCAAGAAGGAGCTCATCCCCAACGAGGTCCCCACCGGCATGCAGGGGTTCGTCTACAACACCCGGCGGCCGGTCTTTGCCGACCGCCGCGTGCGGGCGGCGCTCGGGTACGCGTTCGACTTCGAGTGGACCAACAAGAACCTCTTCTACGGCGCCTACACACGGACGAAGAGCTACTTCTCCAACTCGGAGCTCGCCTCACGGGGCCTGCCCTCCCGCGAGGAGCTCCGGCTCCTCGAGCCGCTCCGGGGCAAGGTCCCCGACGAGGTGTTCACCACGGCCTATGAGCCGCCGACGACCGACGGGTCCGGCGAGATCCGGCAGCACCTGCGGATCGCCTTCGGGCTTCTCGAGCAGGCGGGCTGGGTCGTCCGCGGCGGCCAGCTCGTCGACGCCCGCAGCGGGAAGCCGATGACCTTCGAGATTCTCGTCGATCAACCGGATTTCGAGCGCATCACCCTCCCCTTCGTCAAGAACCTCGAGCGGCTCGGGGTCACCGCGCGCGTCCGCACGGTCGACACCGCACAGTACCAGCACCGGCTGGAGGATTTCGACTTCGACATGACGGTCAAGGTCTGGCCCGAGTCTCTCTCCCCCGGCAACGAGCAGCGGGACCACTGGACCGCGGAGGCGGCCCGTACCCCGGGGAGCCAGAACCTCGCCGGAATCCGCGACCCCGCGGTCGACGGGCTCGTCGACCTCGTCGTCGCGGCCCCCGACCGCTCGAGCCTCGTCGCGCGCACCCGGGCGCTCGATCGCCTCTTGCTGTGGGGCTTCTACGTCATCCCGCACTGGCACATCCAGGCCTTCCGCGTCGCCTATTGGGACAAGTTCGGGCGGCCGCGAATCGCGCCGAAGTACACGCTCGGCTTCCCCGACACGTGGTGGGTCGACCCGACGAGGGAGGCCGCGCTGCTCCGCGGACGGGGGGACGCGCCGAGGTAAGCCAGCCGCGCCCGTTCCCAGCCCGCATGCTCGCCTACGTCGCACGTCGTCTCCTCCTCATGATCCCGACCCTGTTCGGGATCATGGTCATCAACTTCGCGATCATCCAGGCGGCGCCGGGCGGGCCGGTCGAGCAGATGATCGCCCGGATCAAGGGCACGGCGGTCGAGGCGACGGCGCGGTTCGGCGGGTCCGCCGGCGCCGAGGTAGGCGGGCTCCGCCCGGCCGAGGGGGGGCAGGGCGCCGACGTCCTGAGCAAGTACCGCGGTGCGCGCGGCCTCGACCCCGAGCTGATCCGCCAACTGGAGAAGCTCTACGGCTTCGACAAGCCGCCGGCGGCGCGCTTCGTCCTGATGATGAAGCACTACCTCGCCTTCGACTTCGGCCAGAGCTTCTTCCAGGACCGCCCCGTCATCGACCTCATCGCCTCCAAGCTCCCCGTCTCGATCTCGCTTGGGCTCTGGACCACGCTCCTCGTCTACCTGATCTCGATCCCGCTTGGGATCGCCAAGGCGGTGCGCGACGGCTCCGCCTTCGATATCTGGACGAGCGCGGTCGTCGTCGTCGGCTACGCCGTCCCGAGCTTCATGTTCGCGATCCTCCTCGTGGTGCTGTTCGCGGGAGGCAGCTTCGTGCAGTGGTTCCCCCTGCGCGGGCTCGTCTCCGATAACTGGTCACAGATGGGCTGGCTGGCGCGGATCGGCGACTATTTCTGGCACATCACGCTTCCGGTGACCGCGCAGGTCGTGAGCGGCTTCGCCGGGCTCACCATGCTGACCAAGAACGCGTTCCTCGACGAGATCAACAAGCAGTACGTCGTCACCGCGCGGGCCAAGGGTCTGACCGGCCGGCGCGTGCTCTACGGGCACGTGTTCCGCAACGCGATGCTGATCGTGATCGCCGGGTTCCCCGCCGCCTTCGTCGGGATCCTGTTCACCGGCGAGCTCCTCATCGAGGTCATCTTCTCCCTCGACGGCCTCGGGCTGCTCGGCTTCAACGCTGCGATCAACCGCGACTACCCGATCATGTTCGCGACCTTCTACATCTACACGCTGATCGGGCTCCTTCTGAACCTGGTCACCGACCTCACCTACGTCGCCGTCGATCCGCGGATCGACTTCGCCAGCCGCGAGCCATGACGGCGAGCCCCCTGACCCGGCGGCGTCTCCGGAACTTCCGGGCCAACCGGCGGGGCTACTGGTCGCTCTGGATCTTCCTCGTCCTGTTGGTCCTGAGCCTCGGGGCCGAGGTGATCGCCAACGATCGCCCGCTGCTCGTGCGCTACGACGGCCGGTTCTACTTTCCCGTCCTGACGAGCTACCCGGAGACCGCCTTTGGCGGCGTCTTCCCGACCGAGGCGGACTACCGCGATCCGTACGTCAGCGCGCGGATTCGCGCCCACGGCTGGGCGCTCTGGCCGCCGATTCCGTACCACTACGACACGATCAACTACGCGCTACCCGTCCCCGCGCCGGCCCCGCCCTCGCGGGCGAACTGGCTCGGGACGGACGACCAGGGGCGCGACCTCCTCGCCCGCCTGATCTACGGGTTCCGCATCTCGGTGCTCTTCGGGCTCACGCTGACCCTGCTGAGCTCGATCGTCGGCGTCGCCGCCGGCGCCGTCCAGGGCTACTTCGGCGGGTGGATCGACCTCCTCTTCCAGCGCTTCATCGAGATCTGGTCGGGCCTGCCCGTGCTCTACCTGCTCATCATCCTGTCGAGCGTCGTCGAGCCGAACTTCTGGTGGCTGCTGGGGTTGATGCTGCTGTTCAGCTGGATGTCGCTCGTCTCGGTGGTCCGCGCCGAGTTCCTGCGCGCGCGCAACTTCGACTACGTGCGGGCGGCCCGCGCCCTCGGCGTCGCCAACATAGAGATCATGTGGCGGCACGTGCTGCCGAACGCCATGGTGGCCACGCTGACCTTCCTGCCCTTCATCCTCAACGGCTCGATCACGACGCTCACCTCCCTCGACCTCCTCGGGTTCGGCCTGCCGCCCGGCTCGCCGTCGCTCGGCGAGATCCTCGCCGAGGGCAAGGCGAACCTCCAGGCGCCGTGGCTCGGGGTCACCGGCTTCCTCGTGCTGGCCGTCACCCTGACTCTCCTGATCTTCGTCGGGGAGGCCGTCCGCGACGCCTTCGACCCTCGAAAAACGGCATGACCGGCCGGGGCCCGGCGTGAGCCCGCCGCTCCTCGCGATCCGCGACCTCGCCGTCTCCTTCGACACCCCCGGCGGCGAAGTCCGGGCGGTGCGAGGGGTCTCGCTCGACATCGACGCCGGGGAGACCCTGGCGCTCGTCGGCGAGAGCGGCTCCGGCAAGTCGGTCACCGCGCTCTCGATCCTCCAGCTTCTCCCGTACCCGCCTGCCCGCCATCCGAGCGGGAGCATCCGCTTCCGCGGGCAGGAGCTCCTGGGCGCGGCCGAGCCGGTGCTGCGCCGGGTGCGCGGCGACCGGATCGCGATGGTCTTCCAGGAGCCCATGACCTCCCTCAACCCCCTGCACACCATCGAGAAGCAGGTCAACGAGGTGCTCCTCGTGCACAAGGAGCTCGGCCGGGCGACGGCGCACGCCCGCACGCTCGAGCTGCTGCGCCTCTGCGGGCTCGCCGACGCCGAGCGGCGGCTCAACGCCTATCCCCACCAGCTCTCCGGCGGCGAGCGGCAGCGCGTGATGATCGCGATGGCGCTCGCGAACGACCCGGACCTGCTGATCGCCGACGAGCCGACGACGGCGCTCGACGTCACCATCCAGGCGCAGATCCTGCGGCTCCTCCGGGACCTCCAGGCCCGGTTCGGGATGGCGCTGCTGCTCATCACGCACGACCTCGCCATCGTGCGGAAGGCCGCCCGCCGCGTCTGCGTGATGACCGAGGGAGAGATCGTGGAGGCGGGCGGGACGGCCGAACTCTTCGAGCGCCCGCGCCATCCCTACACGCGGCGGCTCCTTGACGCCCAGCCGAAGGGTCCGCCCCCCTCGGGCGGCGAGGCGGCCCCCGTGATCCTGGCCGCGCAGGAGGTGCGGGTGTGGTTCCCGATCAAGGCGGGTCTCCTGCGCCGCACCGTCGATCACGTCAAGGCCGTCGACGGCGTCAGCCTGGCCGTACGGGAGGGGCACACGCTCGGGGTCGTCGGCGAGAGCGGCTCCGGCAAGACGACCCTCGGCCTCGCCCTGCTCCGGCTCCTCCGGAGCCGGGGCCGGATCCAGTTCCGCGGCCGCGAGCTCGAAGGGCTTCCCTCGAGAGTGTTGCGGCCGCTCCGGCGGGAGATGCAGATCGTCTTCCAAGACCCATTCAGCTCGCTCTCCCCGCGCCTGTCGGTCGGGCAGATCGTGGGGGAGGGGCTGCGCGTCCACCGGCTCGGCGCGCCCGCCGAACAGCGGGCGCTGATCGAGCGGGCCCTCCGGGAGGTCGGGCTCGACCCCGAGACCCGCGACCGCTACCCGCACGAGTTCTCGGGCGGCCAGCGGCAGCGGATCGCGATCGCCCGGGCCCTCGCGCTCGAGCCGCGCCTCCTCGTCCTCGACGAGCCGACCTCCGCCCTCGACGTGTCGGTACAGGCACAGCTCGTCGACCTGCTGCGCGAGCTCCAGGCGCGCCACCGCCTCGCCTATGTGTTCATCAGCCACGACCTCCGCGTGGTCCGGGCGCTCAGCGACGAGATCCTGGTCATGCGGGCCGGCCGGGTCGTCGAGCACGGGCCGAGCGAGCGGATCTTCGCGCAGCCGGCCCATCCGTACACGAAGGCCCTTCTGGCGGCCGCCTTCGACCTCGAGGCGGTCGAGCCGGCCGGCGGCGGAGCGGTCAGTTCCGGGTGACGGTGTAGCCCCTCCCCTTCATGCAGAGATCGTAGCCGTGGCGGTCCACACCCTCGAACG
>Ga0209056_10000120_pt1 | contig 81811 bp, 79 predicted proteins | sample GraSoiAngelo_114_FD_185876 | JGI IMG/M metagenome (GOLD analysis project Ga0209056, IMG submission 185876) | Grasslands soil microbial communities from the Angelo Coastal Reserve, California, USA - 14_0903_13_40cm (SPAdes) (version 2) | ecosystem: Environmental > Terrestrial > Soil > Grasslands... | reverse complement strand
AAACCGTGGTTTTGCGAGGTGATAAGTACTTGTCCGGTCGCAAGATCCCGTACCGGATGGTTCCCCCCCCGATGCCCGTACGGGAGCTTCACCGTCGCCCCGCCGAGCGCCAAACCGAGCAGCTGGTGGCCGAGGCAGATCCCGAAGATCGGGAGTGAGCCGTCCGCCAGATCGCGCAGCGTGGCGATCGCGTAGGACACCGCCGCCGGATCTCCCGGCCCGTTCGAGAGGAACAGGCCGTCGGGCGCGAGCTCGCGGACGCGCGCCGCTGGCGTGGCGGCCGGGACGACGGTGACGCGGCACCCGTTCTTGAGAAACAATCGCAGGATGTTGCGCTTCATCCCGTAGTCGTACGCCACGATGTGGCGGTGTGCGTCGGCCGGCCCCTCGGTGTATTCGGCGCCGATGGTCGCCTGGGTGGCGAGGTCGAGACCGTCCATCGACGGGCTGGCGGCGAGCCCGCTACGCACGACGTCGTTCGGCTGCTCGCCCAACGCCACGGCGCCGCGCATCGCGCCCTTCGAGCGGATGTGGCGCGTGAGCTGGCGCGTGTCGACGTCGGCGACGAGGGGGACGTGTGCGGCGGCGAGCCAGTCCGCCAGGGCACCGGTGGACCGCCAGTTCGACGGCTGCACCGAGAGCTCGCGCACCACGACGCCCGCAACCCGCGGGCGGTCGGACTCGATGTCGTCGGGATTGATCCCGTAGTTGCCGATCATCGGGGCCGTCATCACGACGATCTGGCCGAGATAGGACGGGTCGGTGAAGACCTCCTGATAGCCGGACAGATTGGTGGTGAAGACGACCTCGGCATAGGTGGGCTCGAACGGCATGGGCGCGGTGCCGGGGAAGGACGCTCCGTCTTCCAGCAGCACGTAGGCGGGGTGACGGTCAGCGATGGGGCGGCCTCTGGTTGGAAGGTTTGGGCGGCGGCGTGTTCTGCGGCGCCTCGGTCGCAGGGAGCGGCAGCGGCGTGGGCTGCACGGGGGCCGGCGCGGGAGCGCCTCCCTCGAGCACCGAGCGCGGCGCCGCGCTGTGCGCCGACAGGACGGCGAGGATCAGCGAGACGAACAGGAAGATGCCGGCGCACCACCAGGTGATCTTGGTGAGCAAGGTCGTCGCCTGCCGGCCACCCATGAACTGCTCCGTACCGGCGCCGCCGCCGAGCGACGCCAATCCCCCGCCCTGGCCCGCCTGCAGCAAGACCGCCGTCGTGAGGATCAAGGCGTCGAAGGTGAGAAGGATCAGCAGCACATTGTACATGCGGCGGGGAACATACCTACGCCGCGCTGGTCTGCACAAGTTGCGCCCAGCCTTCGGGATCGAGCGAGGCGCCGCCCACCAGCACGCCGTCGAGCTCGCGCTCGGCGAGGAGCGCGGCGGCGTTCTTCGCGTTCACGCTTCCGCCGTAGAGGACCCGGGGCGCAGGGGCGCCGCGGCCGTGGAGCCAGCCGCGGATCTCCCGATGCACGGCGCCTGCGTCCTCGGGGGTCGCAGTGCGGCCGGTGCCGATCGCCCACACCGGCTCGTAGGCGACCACGACGCGCGACAGCGCGGCGCCGTCGACACCGCTCAGCGCGGCGGCGAGCTGGCGGACGACAACCGCCAGTGTGTGCCCCGCGTCGCGCTCCGCGAGCGTCTCTCCGACGCACAGCATCGGCAGCAGTCCCGCCGCCAGCGCCGCGCCCATTTTGCGACGGGTGTCTTCGTCGGTCTCGCCGAAAACGTGGCGTCGCTCCGAATGGCCGATCAGCGTCGCGCGTGCCCCAGCCTGGAGAGCGAGCGGGGCGGAGACCGCGCCGGTGAATGCGCCTTTCGGCTCCCAGTAGACGTCCTGTGTGCCCACCAGCAGGTCGCCGCGGTCGCGCGCCGTCTGGGCGGCGGCTTCGACCGATACCGCGGGCGGGAAGAACCACACCTCGCGGTCCTCACGGCGGTTGTAGCGGGCGCGGAACGCCTTCACGTAGGCTCGGGCTTCATCCGGCCCGAGGTGCATTTTCCAGTTGGCGGCGAACAGCAGTCTTCTCACGCGTCCTCGAGGGCGGCGACGCCCGGAAGCGGCTTCCCTTCCAGGAACTCGAGGGCGGCGCCGCCCCCCGTGGAGACGTGGGTGAGCTTGTCCTCGAGCCCGGCCACGGCCGCGGCCGAATCCCCGCCTCCCACGACCGTCGTGGCGCCGCGCTTCCCCGCCTCGATCAACGCCTCCCCGATGGCGCGGGTCCCCTCGTCGAACGGCGGCGTCTCGAACACGCCCATCGGGCCGTTCCAGAAGACGGTCTTGGCCTTCAGGATCCGGGCCCGGAAGTCGAGCCGGGTGGAGCGATCGATGTCGAAGATGGCGCAGTCGGCGGGGACGCGATCGCTCGACACCTCCTGACGTTCGGCGGCGCGCGCGAGACTCGGCGCCACGACCGCGCCACGGGGCAGGATCAGCTTGGCCCCGGCCTTGGCGAGGAGCTCCTTCGCGAGGTCCTCCTTGTCGCGTTCGACGAGGGAGCCGCCCACCTGGAATCCGATCGCGAGGAAGAACGTGTTCGCCATCGCACCGCCGATGACGATCTCGTCCACCTTGGGGAGCAGCGCCTGGATCACGTCGATTTTTCCCGAGATCTTCGCCCCTCCGAGCACCGCGACGAACGGTCGCGTGGGGTGGTCGAGCGCCTCACCGAGGTAGCGAAGCTCCCTCTCCATCAGAAAACCGGTCACGGCGGGCCGGAGGAGGCGCGCCACCGCTTCTGTGGAGGCGTGCGCCCGGTGGGCCGAGCCGAAGGCGTCGTTCACGTAGAAGTCGCCCAGCGCGGCGAGCGTCTGGGCGAACGCCGCGTCGTTCGCCTCTTCCCCCTGCCAAAAGCGCGTGTTCTCGACCAGTGCCACACCGCCCCGCGGGAGGCGGCGGCTCGCCGCCACGCCCGTCGCCGGATCGGGGATGAACTCGACGGGCGTTCCCAGGATGCGCTCGACGTCGCGCACGATCTGGTTGAGCGACGCCTTCGGGTCGGGGCCCTTGGGGCGACCGAAGTGCGAGAGCAGCACGACCCGCGCGCCCTTCTCCCGCAGGTAGGCGATGGTGGGAACCGCGGCGCGGATCCGGGTCTCGTCGGTGACGGCGCCGTCCTTGAACGGCACGTTGAAATCCACGCGGACGAGCGCCCGCCTCCCGTCCAGCGCCGCGGGCGGGAGATCGCGCAGGCTGCGTTTGCTCACTTGCGGGCGAGGTGCGCGAGCAGGTCGACGCAGCGCGCGGAATAGCCCATTTCGTTGTCGTACCACGACGACACGTGCAGGAACGTGCCGTCGATCACGGTCGTCGAGAGTGCGTCCACCACACTCGAGTAGAAGCTGCCGATGTAGTCCATCGAGACGAGCGGCTCGTCGCTCACGTCGAGGATGCCCTGGAGGCTCGAGCGGGCCGCCTGCTTGAAGGCGTCGTTCACCTCCTGGATGGTTGTTTTTTTCTCGACCTCGGCCGTCAGCTCCACCACGGACACGTCGGGGGTGGGCACGCGCAGCGAGATCCCATCGATCTTCCCTTTCACTTCCGGAATCACGAGGCTCGTCGCCTTCGCGGCGCCGGTGGTCGTCGGAATGATGCTCAGAGCGGCGGCCCGGGCGCGGCGGAGGTCCTTGTGCGGCAGGTCAAGGATCTGCTGATCGTTGGTGTAACTGTGGATCGTGGTCATGAAGCCGTGCCGGAAACCCCAGTTGTCGAGCACGACCTTCACGACCGGCACGAGGCAATTCGTGGTGCACGAGGCGTTCGAGAGGACGTGATGCTTGGCCGGGTCGTACTTCTGGTGGTTCACACCCATCACGATCGTGATGTCCTCGCCTTTGGCCGGGGCCGAGATCACCACCTTCTTCGCGCCGGCCGCCAAGTGCTTGTCGGCCTCGGGCCGGTCGGTGAACCGCCCCGTGCTCTCGAGCACCAGGTCCACCCCCAGCGCCTTCCACGGCAGCTTCTCGGGCTCCCTGATCGCCGACACTTTGATGGGCTTGCCGTTGACGACCAGCACGTCGCCCTGCGCCTCGACCGTGCCGGGGAAGCGACGGTGGACGGAGTCGTACTTCAGGAGGTGCGCGAGCGTCTTGGTGTCGGTGATGTCGTTCACCGCCACGAACTCGAGCGCCTGCTGCTTCAGGAGCACCGCGGCCCGCAAGACGTTCCGCCCGATGCGACCGAACCCGTTGATCCCGACACGCACCGCCATGGCTCTCCCCTAGGTGAAATCCGGCACGACCGCCCGGCCGAAGGTCACGGCCGAAACCGTGCCGGCGCCCGCCTGCTCCAACGCGCGCGCCGCCTCGGCCAGCGTGGCGCCGGTGGTGAATACGTCGTCGACTAAGACCAGCGGCCGTTCCAGTGCGGAGTGCGGAATGCGGGGTGCGGAGTTTTCAAGCGGCCGTTCACTCCGCATTCCGCACTCCCCATTCCGCACTTGGAACGCCCCCGCCACGTTCGCCAGCCGCGCCTCGGGTGTCAACGCCGTTTGCGCGGCGGTGTCCCGGGTGCGCACCAGCAGGTCGACGACCGGGCGCCGCCAGCGACGACCCAGGGCGCGCGCCAGGCGCTCGCTCTGATTGTAGCCGCGCTCCCGGAAGCGGGCGCGCGAGAGCGGCACGGGCACGAGCAGGCCGGACGCGCGCCCGGGCACGTCGAGGCCGGCCATCGCTGCAGCCAGATCCGTGGCGATGCGCGGCAGTCCGCCGTACTTGAGCGCGTGGACCGCGTCGCGCGCGCCCGCGTCGAGCCACACCGCGGATCGCGCCGCCCCGAACGCCGCCGGCCACTCGGCGCACAGCCGGCAGGGGCCGAACAACGGCTCGGGCTGCCCGCAGCGGGCGCACCACGGCGGCCGAACGGGGCGCCAGCGGTGACGACACACGTCGCACACCAGCCGGGCGGAATCGCGGAACGACAGGAGGGCACGGCACAGCATACACTCGGCCGGGAGGAGGAGCTGCTCGACCGCCTCACGCCCCAAGGGCGCGGTTCACGGCGGCGCGCATCACCTCGAGGGGTGCCGCCTGCTCCGGGAAGAAGCGGCTGAACGCGGCCGCTCCTTGGTGCACCAGCACCTCGCGGCCATCCTGCGCCCGCACGCCCGCCGCGATCAGCGTGCGCACCCACCGGGTGCCGCCGGGGGCGTACACGAGGTCGAGGGCGGCATGCAAACGGGCCGCGCTCTCCGGGTCGAGGGGCAAGGGATCGGAGTCCTTCAAGCCGGCGGGCGTGGCGTTGATGGCGATATCGGGGTCGAGCTCGCCCCGCGCGGCCTCGGCGCGGGTCCCGTGACCGCGGGCCCACGCGGCGAAGTCGCGCGCCCGCGCGGCGTCGCGCGACAACACGTGGAGATCGGCGTTCGCCGCGGCCGCCGCCACCGCCACCGCGCGCGCGGCGCCGCCCGTGCCGACCAGGAGCCAGCTGCCGGCACCGTCCGCGCCGAGCTGACGCAGGGCGGCCAGGATTCCCGCGACGTCGGTGTTGTCGCCCACGAGCGCTCCGTGCTCCGTCCAGAACGTATTGCACGCTCCGACGCGCGCGCACACATCGGTTTTCTGCGCGACGCATCGTTCCGCCGCCTCCTTGTGCGGCACGGTCACGTTCCCTGCGCCCCCGACGCCGGCGAGCGCGGCCAGCACGCTCGCCAGGGCAGGAGCGGGCGTGCGCAGCGCGACGTACACGGCGTCCAGACCCAGGACGCGGATTGCGGCGTTGTGCATGGAGGGGGAAAGCGAATGGGCGACCGGATCGCCGAGGACCGCCAGCAGGCGCGTGCTAGCGCTGACTTCCACTCGCGAACTCTTTGACGATGCGCTCCACCGCCGTCTGGAGGAGCGCCTCGAGCTCGACGCACGTGTCGCGATACACGTCGAGGTCGCCGCCGAAGGGGTCGCTCACCTCGGCGTCGTCCCCCTCGCGGCCGGCGTACTCGCCGAGCACAAACACGTGACCTTCGCCGCCCAGCTCGTCGACGCGGGCCCGGTGGTGCCGCGCCATGGTGAGGATCAGGTCGGCGCCGTCGACGAGCTCGCGCGTCAGGAGCCGGGCCCGGTGGCCCGAGAGATCGAGCCCGCGCTCGAGTCCTACGAGATAGGCTCCCTCGGAGACCGGGGCGCCGTCCCAGGCCCCGGTGCCGGCCGAGCCTACGGCGATTCCCTCGATCCCGCGCTCCACGAGGGCGCGCTCGAGCAAGGCCGACGCGAGTGGGCTGCGGCAGATGTTGCCGGTGCATACCAGCAGGATGCGTTTCGTGTTCGGTTCCTCGGTCACGGAGCGAGTTGTCCCGCGGCGCGTCGCAGCTCGCCGAGCGTGAGGGCCCCTTCGCGGATCAGCCGGGGCGTGGGCTGCGTGCAGTCCACGACGGTCGACGGGGGAGAGTTTCCCAGGACGCCGCCGTCCAGGACGAGCAGCGTCCCCGCCTCGACCGCCGGCGCGAAGTCCCGCACGATGGCTTCGGCGCCCGGCGCCGGCGGACTCCCCGGCAAGTTAGCCGAAGTGGACGTCACCGGCTCCCCCAGCGCACGCACCAACCTGGCCATCCCGCGATGGGACGTCCAGCGCACGGCGATCCCGCCTTCCGGGCCCCGCAGCACGTCCGGCAACCGGCCGCTCCCCCCCGGGAGGACCAACGTGAGCGGCCCCGGCCAGAAGGCCCGCGCCAGCGCGCTCGCCGACTCGCTGAACGCGAGGCCCTGCGCTTCTGCCATGTCCCGGTCGGCGACCAGCAACAGGAACGGCTTGTCGGGCCGCCGGCCCTTGAGGCGCGCCACCGCCTGCACGTCCGGGCCCCGCGCCCGCGAGCCCACGCCGTACACCGTTTCCGTCGGATAGGCGATCAGCCCGCCCGCGCGGAGATGCGCTACCACCCGAGGAAGCGCGGCCGTCACTTCCTCGTCCGTCCGGAAGGGGACGCGGGTCACCGCAGCTCACGCGCCAGCGCCTCGGCGACCCGGAAATCGTCGGCGGTCGTGACCTTGAGATTGTACGGCGAATCGGGGACGACCTCCACCGGGAAGCCCGCGCGCTCGCACAGCTCCGCGTCGTCGGTCGGCGTGGCATCGCCGTTCGCGAGTTCCGCGTATGCGCGCTCGATCATCGCTCGCGGGAACCCCTGCGGCGTCTGCGCCCGCCACAGACGGTCTCGCGCTACGGTTCTCGTGATACGCTCTTGCTCGACGTCTTTGACGGTGTCGCTGACCGGTATCGCCGCCACCGCGCCCACGCCGGCGCGTGCCTTGGCGAGCACCCCGTCGATGGTCTCCCGAGTCACGAACGGGCGGGCGGCGTCGTGGACCAGCACCACGGTGGCCTGGGGCGGCAGCGCCCCCAGGCCGGCCCGCACCGATTGGGCCCGTGTGGCGCCGCCGGCGACGAGCGCCAGCCGGTCGCCCACCAGCTTGCCCAGCCACTCGGGGGGTCGCGCTTCGAATCCGGGGGGCACGGCGACGATCACCTGGCCGACGTCGGGGTGGGACGTGAACGGCCGCAACGCGCGCAACAGCATCGGGACGCCGAGGATCGGCCGGAACTGTTTCGGCTCGCCGGGGCCGGCGCGCACCCCGGCGCCCGCCGCCACGACCACGACGCCCGCGTCAGGCCGCGAGTCGCCGGGCGAGCTCACCGATGCCGTCCATGCCGACCAAATCGAGCCCGGGCAGGCTCACCCGCGAGCGGGCGGACAGGAACACGCGGCGGAACCCCTGGCGCGCCGCTTCGCCGAGACGCCGCTCCACGGCCGCCACGGGGCGGATCTCGCCGCCCAGGCCGACCTCGCCAAGGAACACGGCGTCCGCCGGAAGCGGTCGGTCGTGCACGCTCGAGACCAGCGCCGCCACGACGGCGAGATCGGTCGAGGGCTCGACCAGCCGCACTCCACCCGTCACGTTCACGAACACGTCCCGCTCGCCGAACGGCAGGCCGCCGCGGCGCTCGAGGACGGCGAGCAGCACCGCCAGGCGGCGATGGTCGAGTCCCGTAGCCACCCGCTGGGGCGTGCCGAAGCCGCTTTTCGTCGCCAGCGCCTGGATCTCGACCAGGAGCGGGCGGGTCCCTTCCAGCAACGCGGTCACGGCGGAGCCGGAGACACCCGTGGTGCGTCCGGCCAGGAACGCCGCGGCCGGGTCCGCCACGGGCTCGAGACCGGCGCCCGTCATTTCGAACACGCCAATCTCGTCCACGGAGCCGAAGCGGTTCTTCACAGCGCGCAGGATCCGGTGATCCAGCGTGCTCTCGCCCTCGAAGTAGAGGACCGTGTCCACGATGTGCTCGAGCGTCTTGGGGCCCGCGATGCCGCCGCCCTTCGTCACGTGCCCGACGAGCAGCACCGCGGGCCCCGCCTCCTTCGCGAAGCGCATCAGCCGGGCCGCGCACTCCCGCACCTGGCCCACGTTGCCCGGCGCGCCTTCGAGCTCGTCGGTGTAGGTGGTCTGGATCGAGTCGACGAGCACGACGCGGACGCCGAGCGCGTGTGCGTGATACATGATCGCCTCGAGCCGCGTCTCGCCCAGCACATGCACCGCGCCGGCGTCGACCGCCAGCCGCTCGGCCCGCAACCGGATCTGATCAGGCGACTCCTCCCCGGACACGTACAGCGTGGGAACGCCTGCCTGCTCGAGCCGCGCCGCGCACTGCAGCAGCAGGGTGGACTTCCCGATGCCGGGCTCGCCGCCCACCAACACCACCGATCCCGGTACGATGCCGCCGCCGAGCACGAAATCGAACTCGCGGAGACCGGTCTGCCAGCGCTCGACCCCCGGCCCCGCCCCGAGGGCGGACAGGCGGACCGGCGGACTGCCGGACGGGGTGGCGCCCTTTCTGTCCGCCCGTCCACCCGTCCGGCCGACCGCCTCTTCTACGAGTGTGTTCCACGCCCCGCACGCCTCGCAGCGCCCGCCCCACTTGGGTTGCTCCGCCCCGCAGTCGGTGCAGCGGAACACCGACCCGCCCCTAGCCACGGGCGGCCTCGGGGGGTGATTCGCGCGGGCTGTAGTTGTCGAAGCGGGTGTATTCCTTCTTGAAGAACAGCTTCACGGTCCCCGTGGGACCGTTGCGCTGCTTCCCCACGATGAGCTCCGCGACGCCCTCGATGCTTTCGTTCGTCTTGGGGTCGGTGGGGCCGTCGTAGAACTCCTGGCGATAGATGAAGCACACGACGTCGGCGTCCTGCTCGATCGCTCCGGATTCCCGCAGGTCCGAGAGCTGGGGGCGGCGGTGCTCGCCGCCGCGCTGCTCGGGGGCGCGCGAGAGCTGGGACAACGCCACCACCGGAACGTCCAGCTCTTTGGCCAGGGCCTTGAGCGAGCGGGAAATGAATGAGATCTCCTGCTGCCGGCTCTCGGAGTCGGTGGGGCCCTGCATCATCTGCAGGTAGTCGACCACCACCAGGCCGACGTCGTGCTCCGCCTTGAGGCGGCGCGCCTTGGAGCGCATCGCGAGGGGCGAGAGCATCGCCGAGTCGTCGATCCAGATCGGCGCCGTGCCTAACAGCCCGGCCGCGCGGGCGAGCTTCGGGTAATCGTCGTCGCGCAGCTGGCCGCGACGCAGTCGCTGCGCGTCCACCAGGCCCTCGGAGCAGAGCAGTCGTTGGACGAGCTGCTCTTTCGACATCTCGAGGGAGAAGACCGCGATCCCCACGTTGTGCTCGATGGCGGCGTGCTGCACGACGTTGAGCGCGAGCGCCGTCTTCCCCATCGAGGGCCGCGCCGCGACGATCACGAGGTCGCCGCGCTGGAACCCGGCGGTGAGCCGGTCCAGGTCCGTGAAGCCGGTGGCCACGCCGGTGAGCGCGCCCTGGCTCGTGTGCAACTGCTCGATGCGCTCCATCGTCGGCCAGATCAGCTCCTTCAGCCGGATGAACTCCTCGGCGCGCCGGAACTGGGCTACCTGGAACACGCGGTGCTCGGCGCTGTCGAGCACTTCGACGGATGTACTGCGGCCCTCGTAGGCGTCCTGGATGATCGCCGTCGCGGCCTCGATCAGGCGCCGCAGCACCGCCTTGTCACGGACGATCTTGGCGTGATACTCGATGTTCGCGGCGGTCGGGACCACGTCGATCAGTCCCCCGAGGTACTCCATGCCCCCGGCGCGATCCAGGTCCCCGCGCCGCAGCAGCTCGTCGCGCAGGGTGACGGGATCGATTACGTCGCCCCGCTCGGTGAGTGCGATCATCGAGCGGAACAGCAGCCGGTGCCCCTCGCGGTAGAACATCGTGTCGTCGAGCAGCTCCGCGGCCTTGAGGGCCGCGTCCTGGTCGAGCAGCATGGCGCCGAGCACCGCCTGCTCCGCTTCGTTGCTCCAGGGAGTCTGGCGGCCGGCGAACTCGGGAGCCGAGCGCTCAGCCGATGAGACGGCGGGCGATGCGGACGTCATCCCAGGTCGGTTTCTTCCAGTTCGGGTTGCGGAGCAGGGCAGCCGGATGATAGGTCACGATCAAGGGAATACCGCGGAATCGGTGCACGAAGTTCCGCAGCGCCCCCAGCGACTGCTTGGTGTTGAGCAGGGTCTGCGCGGCCGTCCCGCCCATCGCGAGGATCACCTTCGGCTTCACGATCTCGATCTGGCGGAACAGGTATGGCACGCACGCCGCGATCTCGTCGAATTGCGGCAAGCGGTTCTCGGGCGGCCGGCACTTGACCACGTTGCAGATGAAGACCCGCTCGCGCGGCAGATCGATCGCGCCGAGGATCTTGGTGAGCAGCTCGCCGGCCGGCCCGACGAACGGTCGCCCGGTTTCGTCTTCCACCCGTCCGGGCCCTTCCCCCACCGCGACCAGGCGGGCCTCCGGCGCTCCTTCCCCGGGAACCGTGTGCCGGCGGGCCTCGCACAGCCGGCATTTGGTGCAGCTCGCCACGAGTTGCGCGATCGCCTCGAGCGAGACCGCCTGTGGCACCGGGTCGTTCGAGAACAGATCGCCGCCAGGGGGATCGTAGGAGATTCCCGGAGGGGGAAGCTCGGTGGGGGGGGCGGACGGGCGGACGGCGGGACTGGCGGACCGGGGCGGCGTGTTTCCGTCCGCCTGACCGCCTGTCCGCCCGTCCGCCTGCGGCGATGGCTCCGGAGAACCGGTCTGAGAAAAAATGACCGGATCGCCCCCAAGCAGCCGCTGCTGTTCCAGGAATTCGCGCGCCAGTGCCCGCCCGTCGGTCACGTCAGCGATTGCTCCACCGCGTCGAGGATCTTGTCGGCCACGTCCCGCTTCGAAAGGAGCGGCAGCTCGATCGGGTCACCGCTCCTCCGGATAATGGTGACACGATTCGTGGTCACTTCGAATCCCGCGCCGGGCTCGTGCGCGTCGTTCAGGATGATCGCATCTAAATCCTTCTCCCGCAACTTGGCCTGGGCTCGGGCCAATCCGTTTCCTCCCGCCTCGAGCGCGAACCCCACCACCACGCATTTCTTCGGGCGCTTGAGCGAGGCGAGGATGTCGGGGGTGGCTTCCAGCTCCACGGTCAGACCGCCGTTCGCGCGCGGGCGCTTGGCGGCGGACGGCTGGGTGGGGCGGTAGTCCGCCGGTGCAGCGGCCATGAGGAGGAGGTCGGCCCGCGTCACCAATGCTTGCGCCGCGCGCTGCATCTCCGCGGTGGTTTCGACGCGATGGACGGTCACCCCGAACGGCAACGGCAGGTCGCTCGGCCCCGAGACCAGGACGACGTCCGCGCCGCGGGCATAGGCCGCCTCCGCGAGCGCGTAGCCCATGCGGCCGCTCGACGGGTTGGTGACGACGCGCACGGGGTCGAGATGCTCGCGGGTGGGGCCGGCGGTCACGACGACGCTCTTCCCCTGCCACGGCGCGCGCTGCAGCAGCAGCCGCTCCGCCGCCACGAGGATCGCTTCGGGCTCGCTCATCCGGCCCGGACGGTCGCTCGGGCCTTCGGCGAGCGGGCCCGTCTCGGGGCCCACGAAGACCCAGCCGCGCGTGGCGAGCGTTTTCACGTTGGCGCGCGTCGCGGGATGGGCGTACATCGCGTCGTTCATCGCGGGCGCCGCGAGCACCGGTCCGGTCCGGGCGAGCAACAACGCGGTGAGGAGGTCGTCGGCGAGGCCCATCGCGGCGCGGGCCAGGACGTTCGCCGTGGCGGGCGCGACGATCACGAGGTCCGGCTCGCGCGCCAGCGCGATGTGCGCGAGCGCCCGGTCCCGCTCCCACAGCGAAGTGAGGACCGGGCGCCCGGTGAGCGCTTCGAACGTGACCGGCCGGACGAACTCGGCGGCGGACGCGGTGAGCACGACGTCCACCGCCGCGCCCGCCTCGGTGAGCCGCCGGGCCAGCATGCAGCTCTTGTAGCACGCGATCCCGCCCGACACGCCGAGGACGACGTGCCGGCCGGCGAACGCCATCAGCCTTCCTGGCGCCGCCGCCGCACCAGCTTGTACGTCAGCCGGCCGCGCACCAGCTCGTCCAGCGCCCGCGTGGTGAGCTTCTCCTCGAAGTCGACCGAGCGGTCGCGCGGGAACTCGTTCACGAAACGGGCGAACTTGGCGGCCACCAGCACACCCAGGTACTTGTTCTGGGTCTGCGTGGCGACTTCGCTCGGGGTCACGATCCGCATCACCTGCTCCTTCCGGTAGACTGCTTCAGTTGCGCTGCCTCGCTCTCGAGCTGTCGCACGAAGCCCGACAGCAAGCTAGCCATGTCGCCGGGCGCACGCAGCGCGCCCGCGCGCCCCCCTCCCTGCACCAGGTCGATGACCTCACCCACCGCCGTCTCGAGGTCGTCGTTCACCAGCACGTGGTCGTACACGTCCCCCATCTCGCGTCGCGCCGTCTCGACCTCGCGCGTCGCGATGTCGATCCGCTGCGACAGCTCTGCTTCCGACTCGGTGCGCCGCTTGCGCAGCCGCTCGATCAGCACCCGGGGCGACGGCGGGATCACGAAGAGCACGACGGAGGCCGGGCGCGGGTACGCCTTCCGAACCTGTCGGGCTCCCGTCACCTCGACGTCGAGCACCACATGCTTTCCGCTGCGCAGCACCCGCTCGACCTCGCTCTTGAGCGTGCCGTACCGCTCCCCCGCATACTCGGTCGACTCGAGGAACTCACCCGCCTCACGCCGCCGCTCGAACTCGTCGCGCGTGAGGAAATGGTACGCCTCACCGTCCCGCTCGCCCGGTCTCGCCTTGCGCGTCGTCGCGGACACCGAGTACCCGAAAGTGTCGGGGGCCCGAGTCCGGAGCTCGCGCGCGATCGTCGTCTTGCCCGCCCCGGACGGGGCGGCGAGCACCACGACGCGCGGGAGGGGGGGGGGCGTCACTCCAGGTTGTCGAGCTGCTCGCGGAACTTCTCGAGGTCGCCTTTCATGGCGATCACGGTCTGCGTTATCCCTGCGTCGTTGGCCTTCGACCCGATGGTGTTCACCTCGCGCAACAGCTCCTGCGCGAGGAACCCGAGCTGTTTCCCCACCGCCCCGTCGGTGGCGAGCGCCTCGCGACACGCGGCCAGGTGGGTTCGTAACCGCACGAGCTCTTCGGTGATGTCGACGCGGTCCGCCATCAGCGCCACCTCGACGGCAAGCCGTTGCTCATCCACCTGCACGCCAGCGACGAGCTCTGCCACCGCCTTCTTCAACCGCGCGAGCTCCCCCGTGAGCCGCTCGGGCGCCCGCTGCTCGATGGTCCCGGCGCCTGTCTCGAGGGCCCCGAGCCGTCCCCCGAGCTCCGCCGCGAGCGCCGCCCCCTCGCGCGCGCGCATGCCGAGCAGCTCCCGAACCGCCCGCTCGGCAATCGGCTCGACCTCGCTCCACTCCGCTGCGGCGATGCCGTCCTGACGCGGCGTCAGCACCTCCGGCTGCCGCGCCACGAATGCGAGGTCCACGTCGCCCTTGAGCTTCAGGCGCTTCTTCAGCTCCTTGGCGGCGGCCACGAGCTGGCGCGCCCGGGCGAGGTCCAGCGCGACCCCCCCCTCGCGTTGTGGCGCTTCGATCCAACGCGCCGAGACCGTCACGTGGCCGCGCTCCAGCAGCTGGCGCAGCCGCTCGCGCAGCGGCGCCTCGACCCCGCCGAGCTCGAACGGCAGCTTGAGCTGCGGATTGAAATAGCGGTGGTTCACGCTGCGGATCTCGATCGAGAGCCGCCCGCCGAGGACGTTCCCTTCGGCCGAACCGAAACCCGTCATGCTCCGGGGCACAGACTTTAAACGTAGTTACGCAAAGCACTTAGGTCAACTTCAGTTGGTGAACAGCCAGCGGACGCCGTAGAACTGGAAGCGGCGTGGGTAGTCGAGCCCGGGGACGTAGCTGGCGCGCTGCAGGGTGACGTTGCGCTGCACCCAGAAGATGGTAACGCCGGCGATCCGCACCTCCACGTTCACCTCGGCGACGCTCGCCTCGGGGAGGGTGCGCAGTACGCCCGAGGAGTCGAGGCCCGCAGTCCCGCGGCTCCACGAGTCCATCGCCAGCTCGCCCCGCAACCCGAAGATCCCGCTCCGGTACACGCGCCAGAACTTCGAATAAAAGGTGAGCGAGAAACGCGCGTGGGAGGGTGGCTCGAAGTCATTTCCTCCGCGGACCAGCGGATCGAAGTACCAGCCGGAGAGCTGGAATCCAGGCAGGAGCCGGAGCGCGCCGTGCGCGGTGAAGTAGCGCGTGCGCTGGGTCGGGCTCAGGCGCGTGGGACCGGAGCTGTCGATCGCCGTGATCGCTACGGGGAAGCCGCTCGGCCTGAACGGATCGCGGGTCGCGCCGCCCACTTCGAGGCTGATCCAGCTGCGATCCCAGCGCACCGCGCCCGACCCGTCCACGGTCCGCTGCCCCAAGTCGGAGGAATCGAGCGGCGCCTGGAGGTCGTGCGCCCACGCGAGATCGCCGCGCAGCGACAACCCCGCGGGGAGGATGAGTCCGGCGGCGAGCTGCGCGCGACGGCCGGAGCGCCCGCGGCTGTACTCGGCGTGGCGCGCGTCGCCCGCGAGGGTGAGGCCGGGAAACGGGCTCCAGGCGCCGCTGCCTTCGAACTGCCAGGGCCGGGCGTCGTCGAGCTTCCGGACGGCGAAACCGAGATGCGCCCGGGACCAGTCGTTCGTGACTTCGAGGGCACGCTGCGACAGGCTGCGATCCGGCACCGCGTCATCGTGGCTCACGCTGGAGGTGGCGAAGCTGGCCTGCGCTCGCAGACCGAGGCCGTCGTCGCGGGCGGCCGCGAACACGCGGAAAATGCCGTCGCGTCGCTGGGGATGCCAATCCGCGATGCGGTCCGCTCCGCTGCGATGCCACTGCGAGCTCAGGGTTTGATATGAGACCCCGAACCGAGCACTCGGCACGTACTCGGCCTTGAGCCACACGTCCTTCGAGTTGAACGCCGCGCTGGATGTGCCTTCGATGCCCTGGTTGTCGTTGTAGTCGGCGACGAGCGAGAGGCCGAGTCCCGAGCGCCAGCGGCGGAGAAACGCGCCGCGGTAGTTCGCCGTCTTCACTTCTCCGGTGGCGATCCCGACCTGCGACGCGGTTTCCGTGGAGCGCTGGCGGAGGGTGACGAGATAGACGCGCAGCGAGGCCGGCAGCACGATCACGTCGATGCGCTCGAGCGGCGCGAGCGAGATACGGGCGGGGTCGAGGAACACCGAATCGCGCCCGAGCGGCAGGTAGGGGACGCCGTCCCAGTAGATCTCGAGCCCCGCCGCCCCGCGCCCGCCGTACGTCACGATCTCTCCGGCGCCGTAGATGCCGCCGCGCGCGACGTACACGCCCGGGATGTGGGCGAGCAGGTCCGACAGCGTCTGGACGTTCGAGAGTACGAGCGAATCGGTGGTGAACGTGTAGCGCGTGCCGCGCGGCAGCGGCCCGGCCGGGATCGCCTCGAGGAACACGGGGAGGTAGCGCGGCACGGTGTCCCGGGCTGTCGTGTCCCGGCGCGCCGTGGAGTCGCGCCCGAGGGTGTCGCGGCGCGCCATGCTGTCGACCTGAGCGGCGGCTCCGGCCGCGACGAGGAGCAACGCGGCGGCGCTCGGGAGGCCGCGGGTCACGCCCCCGCGCGCTTGAGGATGAACTCGGTGAAGAGCCGGACGCCGACGGCCGTCGGGCCCTTGGCCTGGTGCGGCCCCTCGCCGTCGGTGTACGCGGTGCCCGCGATGTCGAGGTGCACCCAGGGATATCCCTCCACGAATTCTCGCAGGAACCACCCGCCCGCGATCGATCCCGCCCCCCGCCCGCCCGAGTTCTTCACGTCCGCGATGTCCGACTTGAGCAGGTCGCGGTACTCGTCCCACAGCGGCAGCGGCCAGCAGCGCTCCCCGGCCCGCTCCCCCGCCTCACGCACCTCGGCCAGCAAGGCCTCGTCGTTCCCCATCGCGCCGATCGCCACCTGGCCGAGGGCGACCACCACGGCGCCCGTGAGCGTCGCGATGTCGATCACCGCCGCTGGCTTGAAGCGCCGGACGTACGACAGCGCGTCGCACAGAATCAGGCGTCCCTCGGCGTCGGTATTGATGATCTCGATCGTCTTGCCGAAATGGCTCTTCACGACATCGCCCGGTTTCAGGGCGTGGCCGGAGGGGAGGTTTTCGGTGGCGGGGATGAGGCCCACGACATTGACCTTCGGCTTGAGCAGCCCGAGCGTCTCGAAGGTGCCGAGCACGGCCGCCGCGCCGGACATGTCGAACTTCATGTCCTCCATGTTCTGCGCGGGCTTGATCGAGATGCCGCCCGAATCGAAGGTGACGCCCTTGCCGACGAGCGCCACCGGGGGCGCGTCACCGGCGCCGCGATGCTCGAGCACGATAAAGCGCGGCTCCTGGTCGCTGCCCTGGGCCACGGCGAGCAGCGCCCCCATCCCTTCCTGTTGCAGCTTCGCCCGGTCGAACACAGTGAGGGTGAAGCCGTGCTGATCGGCGAGCTGCTTCGCCCGCTCCGCCAGATAGCTCGGCGTGCACACGTTGCCCGGGAGCATTTGTAGCTGGCGCGTGAGCCGGTGCCCCGCCGCGACGGCGTCGCCCACCCGCTCGCCGGCCGCCACCTCTTGCATCTCTTTTTGATCGCACACGAGGGTGACGCCCTCGACCTCGGGCTTCGGCTCGTCGGGCGTGGCTTTGAGCTCGGTGAACGCCCAGGCGCCTTGCGACGCGCCCTCGACCGCCGTCTGGCCCAGATCTCGGGCCGACACGCCGTTTCGCGCCTCGGGGGCGACGGCGAAGACGAGCTGCTTGGCGCCGAGCGCGCGCGCCCGCTTGGCCGCGACCGCGGCCGCGCGCCGGATCGAGTTGCGGGTGACCTCGCCCGGCTTCCCCACGCCGACGAGCAGGACGCGCTGCGACTTGGCGGCGCCCGGGTAGAGCAGCGTCGTCTCGTCGCGTTTTCCCTTGAAGTCACCGCTCGTGATGGCGCGCGCCACGACGCCGCCCGCCGCGCGGTCCAAGTCGGCGAGCGAAGCGGGAACGACGCTCCCCTGCGCGAGGGCGACGGCGAGGAGCGGCGTGTCGACCTGGGAGAGCGGCGCGCTGGCGACGCCGCTGGTCATCTTAGACATGCTCGATTATGCACTCGGCAAAAGCCGAGGTCGAGACCTCGGTCGCGCCGGGCATCATCCGCGCGAGATCGTACGTGACGCGGCGCGCCCGGATCGCCCCGCCGAGCCCACGCGTGATCGCCGTCGCCACGTCGTTCCACCCGAGCTCCTCGAACATCATCGCGCCCGACAGGATCACGCTCCCCGGGTTCACTTTGTCCTGCCCCGCGTACTTGGGTGCGGTGCCGTGGGTCGCTTCGAACACCGCGTACCCGTCGCCCACGTTGCCCCCCGGCGCGAGCCCGAGCCCGCCCACCTGGGCCGCCGCGGCGTCCGAGAGCAAGTCGCCGTTCAGGTTGGGCGCGGCAATCACCGAGTACTCGTCGGGGCGGAGCACGAGCTGCGCGAACATGGCGTCGGTAATGCGATCCTTCATCACCACCCTTCCCCCATCCCCCTTCCCTGTTCCCGCGTCTGCCTCAGGTATGGTTTTCTCACCGAACCGCTCGCGCGCAATTTCGTACCCCCACTCCCGGAACCCGCCCTCGGTGAACTTCATGATGTTGCCTTTGTGAACGAGCGTGACCGACCGACGACCGGCGCGCAGCGCGTACTCGATGGCCTTCGCGACCAGGCGCTGGGAGCCGAACTTGGACATCGGCTTGATGCCGATCGCGCTCCCGGGACGGATCTTGGCGCCGAACCGCTCGGTGAGGAACCCGATCACGGCATCGGCTTCGGAGCTGCCGGCCCGGTACTCGATCCCGGAGTACACGTCCTCGATGTTCTCGCGGAAGATCACCACGTCGAGCTTCTGCGGCTCGCGCATCGGGCTGGGCACCCCCTCGAAGTAGCGCACCGGCCGGATGCAGGCGTACAGGTCCAGCACCTGGCGCAGCGTGACGTTGAGGGACCGGATCCCCCCGCCGACGGGAGTGGTCAGCGGGCCTTTGATGGCCACACGGTGCGTCCGGATGGCGTCCAGGGTGGCATCGGGAAGCCAGTTCCCGACCTGCTTGAAGGCTTTCTCTCCGGCCAGCACTTCGAGCCAGTCGATCCGGCGTGTGCCGCGCGAGACCTGCTCGACCACGGCGTCGAACACCCGCCGGGCGGCGCGCCAGATATCGGGCCCGGTGCCGTCGCCCTCGATGAAGGGGATAATCGGATGGTTCGGCACCACCCAGCGACCGTCGCGGTATTCGATGCGCTCGCCCATGGCCAGGCAGTCTACACGGCCCGGCGGGGGTTGCGCCAGGCGAAACCGCGGCCGTACACTTGGGGCGATGGGTCGCACACCTCGGCTGATCCTGTTCACGCTCGCGGCGGCTTGCTGGCTCGCGGCGGGACCCGGTGGTGCGACCCTGCAGGGCGTGTTGGCGTGCCGTCATCATGCCACGCACCAGTCGCACCCGGGCCACCGCGGGGCGCCTGCGGACGGCCCGTGCTTCTGCGGCGAGATGACCGGTAGCGCGGACCTCGTCCTCTCGGTGGCCGTCCCGGCGCCGCTGCCCGCGTCGCCCGCGATCGCGATGCCGGAGCAGGCCTTGATCGACCCGTCCCTCTTCCCGCTTCCCCCTTCCCCGTCGTTCAGCCCCACCCCTCCCCCTCCGAACGGCCTCGGCTGACCTGACGCGTTAGCCACCTACAACTCGGAGGATTGTATGCGCAGTGCGCTTTGGAGCGCTCTGCTCTGCGGCGTTGGGATGAGCGCCGCTGCGCAGCAGCGGGCCGTGACGTTCGAAGAGCCGCCACCCGTCTCCATCACGGGCTTCGCGGTCGGACGAGCCGACTACGATCGTGTCGCTCGCAGCAATTCGTTCACGGCTGGGAAGATCGGCGTGAGCTTGTTCAAGCCGGTGGGCGACGCCTATCTGTTCGCGCAGCTCACGACGGCGCTCGAGGACGGCGCGTCGTCCACGGAGATCGACAACTTCCTCGTCAGCTGGACGCCGCACACTGCGAACAAGTGGTCCCTGGCGTTCGGCCGGTTCGACGCACCCATCGGCTTCGAACGCGATGACGAGCCCCTCAACCTGATTCCCACCAATTCGTTCACCTTCACCTATGCCCGCCCCCGCAAGCTCACGGGCGTGCAGGTCCACTACACCACTTCGTCGCGAGTCGACGTGTGGGGGGTGGTCGCCAACGGCTGGGACGTGACGGTGGACAACAATCGCGGCAAGACAGGGCTGGCCAGAATCCAGTGGATCCCGATCCCCTGGGTCACGCTCGGCTTCACCGGTGTGTACGGACCCGAGCGGGACTCGAGCGATGCGAACCAGCGGTCGCTGTTCTCGAGCGACCTCACCATTGACCGGGGACGCTTGATCGTGGGCGCCGAAGCCAACGTCGGGCGGGAGCAGCAGAGCGGCGGCAATCCTTCGTGGCGCGGAGCTGCGGTGACGGCATTCCTGAAGATGAGCCGCCAGGTCGGCTTGACCGCGCGGTACGATCAAATGGAAGACTCCGACGGCCTGCTCACGGGGACGCCGCAGATCCTGCGCTCGGTCACCGTCGGCCCGATGTGGTACTTCTCGAACGCCCGCGCGGGAATCTTCAGCAACATCGAGCACACGCGGTTCCATCTCCCGCAAATCGCGCTGCGCGCCGCCGTCCGGGCCGACTGGTCGTCCACGCCGTTCTTCACCGATGCCACCGGGGCGCCGCAGAGCTCGAACACAAAAGGCGTGCTCGAGCTTGTCTACGTGTTCTAGGGGGGAGGCCATCCATGCTGTACGACTTGCGACGCGCCGACGTCCGCATCAAGTGGCTCGTGACCGGCCTGCTCGCCACGTTGGGGCTCTCCTATGTGTTCGGGGCGGTGATGGTCGCGCTGTACGCGGGGTTCACGCCCCAGAGCGTGGCGGCGACGTACGCGGGTTCAGAGATGTCGATGCCGATGCCGCCCGAGACCACAATGGTCGTGCAGCGTCCCATGTCGATGGCCGACTTTGCCAAACGCGAGGTCCACACGGTCGACGCGAAATTGCTGATCCAGGACACCCACGTACACGTCCCGATGTACGGACTCATCGCGGCTGCCCTGGGCGTCGTGGTCGCCGGGCTCTCGTTGCCGCGACGCTGGGCGCTCGGCCTGATTGCACTTCTGTTTGCCGCGCCATGGCTCGACTTCGCCGGCATGTGGCTCACCAAGCTCGCCTCGCCGCGTTTCGCGATCGTGACCCTCGCCGGCGGTTGGGCGATGGGCGTCGCCTTTCTCATCGTCGCGACGTTGGCCGTCCACCAAATGTGGTTGTCACGTGAAAGGGATTGACCGATGAACTTCCTGATTCGCGCGGCGGTGATCGCCGCGCTGTTCCACATCACCCCCGTGGTCGTGCTGGTCAAGCGTCCCGACGCCGTGCAGGCGCTGCTGCCCGGGGCCGATGCCTACGTGGCCCGCGAGGTTCACCTGAGCGGCACGGACGCCCACCGGCTGCACGAGGCCGTGGACTGGAGTCCCGAGGACGGCGTGCTGGTGTTCTACGCGGGCTCGGCGGGATCGACGTCGGTCGGCGCGCTCGAGTTCGTGCGCGTGGACACGCCCCACGGGCCGATCGAAGTGGCGGTGGGCTTCACGCCGCAGGGCACCGTGCGGGGCGTCGTCGCCACAAAGGCAACGGTGGAGATGAAGCCCTGGGTGCTCGAAGCCGTCGCTGCCGGGCTCACCGATCACTATCGCGGGCTCAAGCCCGGCGACGCACCCGCCGCGGCCGCCCGGATTGCGAGCCGGGTGGGCAATCTCGCCGAGTACGTCGCCCAGGAGGTGGACAAGGGTGTTGCCAGGGCTCTTGCGGCGTACGGGGCCTTCTACAATCATGTACGGGCTTGACCGCGGTCGAGTCCTGGACCTTTACCGCAACGGGCAGGACGTAGGAGGACGTCCACATGCGTATGAAGCTATCGCGCTTGACTATCGTCCTGGTGGCCCTCGTGGCCGCCGCTTGCCCGTATGACCGGCTCAGCAGAGCCGTCGGGATCGCCCTCGGGGGGGGCGGCGGGGGCAGTAGCGGGCCCAACGTCCTCCTGATCCTCCAGCAGCCCCTTACCGGGACCGCGGGCCAGATCCTCACGCCTGCTATCCTGGTGGGGGCTGCTGACACGCTCGGCCGCGCGGATACGGGTTTCACGGGGACCATCACTATGGCCCTCGCCACCAATCCCGCGGGTGCCAATCTCACGGGCACCCGGAGCGTCGCCGCCGTCCGCGGCATCGCGTCGTTCGGAGATCTGGTCATCAGCAAGGCCAGCTCGGGCTACGTGCTCCAGGCCACTGCACCGCGTTCGATTGCGACGTCGACCGCTGCGATCACCATCCTCGCGCCGTAGCCGCCCCCCCCCCGCCGCCCCTCGGAGGCGGATTCGGGTCTATCCCGCGGCGCGGTTCGACTCGTTCCAGGCGATTTCGAAGGACCCGTTGCAACGGCGACAGCGCATGCTAGCGGGGTGGCCCTCGAGCTGCGCGCGGTCGCGACAGTTGGGGCAGACGGCGTAGCTCGACCCCCAGGTCGCGGGGAAGCGGGCCGTGTGCTTGGGGCTCGGGACCACGGACCAGCGCAGCGCCGGCTCGGGCGAGAGCTGCAGCTGTCCGCGCGGCACGGAGACCGGCGTTCCTTTGACGTCGAGCATCACGTCCGTGGGCGTCAGCTTCAGGATGCGGTACCAGGCGCCTTTGCGAAGGGCGCACTTCACGTCCGCCTTCAGACGAGCCCACTGGAACGCTGCCGGCATGGGGCACGACCTTGCGCGCGAGGACGCCCATACGGTGGTGCGCGGCGCGCGAGCCGTCAATCCACGCGCTCGACCGCTTCGGGCTTGAGACCGGGCCAGGCCTGGCACGCCCGGACCCAGGCCCGCTTGCTGGGGGCGTCCAGCCGGCCGGCGTTCTCCTGCTTCAACCACTCGATCAGCTGGGCCGCCGAGTCGTGCGCGGCGACGCGGTGCTCTTCCCGCAGCCCCTCGCCTTCCCGCAACGACCAGCGACACAGGTGCGCCACGAGCCGCAGCCGGATCGTCAGGTAGATGTCGATGTCCACGCCGCGCGTGAGCGTGGGGGAGCCGCCTCGTTCTTCGGCGTGGCTCAAGAGCCATCCACGGAACGCCAGGTCCCGATCACCGGTGCGGGGAATCCGGAAATCCCGGGGCTCGCCGCGGAGGTTCTCCCCGCCGTGCGGGATCATGACGGCGTATAGATCTCGATGCGCACCAAGCGGCGCAGCTCGGCGAACCCGGCCGTCGCCTCACTCCAGGGCTTGTGGAGCACCGCCCGCGAGGCTTCATCGAGCTTTGTCTCGTACGTGTCGAGCGCCGCCCAATTCGGGAATTCCAGGATCACGAGATTCGTGTTCTCACCGGCGCCCGTGTACTGCAGCGAGCTGCACGTGGGACACCATCAGTTTGCGCCGGACCAGCTCGTCCAAAGCCGGATCAGCGATGTCGGTGAGGGCCTTGTTGTACGCCGTCGCCTTGCCAGGCAACGCCTGATAGAAGCCGACCCAATACACGTGCCCCGGAGTGGCCTGGCCGCCGAGCGGGGTCGCGAGGGTAAGGATGGTGAAAAGAGGGGGGAAGGTGCAGCGCATGAGCCGATAGCTGTCGCGAGGTGGAAACGAACATGCAGCGCGCGACGAGGTTCGGCTACGGCTGGTCCCGATCGGGTGTGAGACTCAGCCGACCGCCGTCGGCAAAGACCACGTCGGTGCTCTCCCAGACCAGCTTCATCTTGTCCAGCGGGGTGTCCCGGAGGCGCTGGTGCGCAACGCGGAACGGGTTGACCCGAACGATCCGTGCTGGCTCGCGCCGCGTTTGTCCGGGGGTGAGGGGTAGGTCCACCTTGAGGTGCGCGCTGTAAATGGAGTCGCCGAAGGTGTCGAGGAACGTGGCGTCGCCCTGGAACGCGCGGATCGCCTTCGTCCCCTTGTTCTGATACGCGAACGCGAGCGAGATGTAGTCCTCGTACTGTTCCGAATCGGGGTTCCTCGGCAGGTAGCTCTTCTTGACCACCGTGACGGCGAGCAGCGGTTCGAGCAGCCGCTTTACGCTGTCCTGGCGCGCCCGCTCTGCCGCGAGCGCTGCCGCGTCCACCTGGGCCTTCCGGGCCTGCTCCGCATGCGCCCACGCCAGAATGTCCGTCATCGTCATGGTGTCGTGCGGAGCTTTCAACGCAAACCCGCTGTCGGCGGCCACGCCCAGCAGCAGGCGCGCGTCGGCGAGCGGAAGCCGGACGCTGTCGGCGGTCTTGAGAACGGAATCGAAACGGGTCACCGGGACGCGGGTGGCGCGGAAGGCCTTCTCCCGGGAGCGACACCCTACCACGGTCGCGCCCAGCAGGCAGGCGTACACGACTGTCGTTGTCCATCTGGATGCGTGCATCACGGCTCCGATGGGAAAGGCCAGAGGAGAGAGTCGACTTTCACAGGGTTACCCCCGGGGGGTCGCCGGAGTGCCACCGCCCGCGATCAGAGCCGGTAGCCGACGAGCGTGCCCGACGCGGTCCGCAAAAAGAGCATGTTGGCGACGTCGTCCACCGCGTACACCGGCTCCCGCTCCTTGCCGAGATCCACTCGCGCCCGCGGCTGCGCGCTGTCTTTGTCGATCTGCAGCAGCACGTTGCCGTTCCCCTCCGGCGCGCGGGTCAACATGAAGACCGACCCCTGGACGGCGAGCGAGGCCTTGAAGCGCTTCGTGGCGAGCGCGGCTGCCTGGTGCGAATAGCCCGCGAGCTGTGCCCCACCCTGCGTGTACGCCGTCGCCAGCTCCCCGGTGATGCGTCGCGCGGTGGAATCCGTCGCGGTCCGCGATGCCTGGGCGAACGCATCGCCGTACGCCGAGGCCGCGGCGCCGTACAGGCCGGCGCGCACCGCATTGATCCGGTAGAGCGCGCGCAACAGCCCGGGAAGCTGAGGCGCGGGGTAATAGACCTGCTGCTTCACCTGCCCGTCTCGCGCCACCACCACGAGGTTCTGCGGCGCGATGAGCACCAGGCCCGCGGGCCGGAGCTCCATGTCCACCGGATCCTCGCCGCCCTGCAGCTTGATCTCGCCGCCGAGCGCCTGGAAGGTGCCGGCGTTGCGATCCACCGCGTACAGCCGGTGGTCGTGACTCGCAAACACGTAGAGCGTCGTGCCCTCGACGGCGTGGTGCAGCGAGTAGCGCGCGGCATTGTAGTCGCCCGAGCTGAGCGGCTTGCCGCTCTCGATCGCGTCCTTGAACTTGGGCTCCCCTGAGGCGAGGTCGATGACGTTCACTTCGGCGTTCGTCGCCGCATCGGGCCGCGAGATGTAGAGCAGGCCCCCCCCGCCGGGCGTGAGCTCGGCGTAGGCGAGCTGGCCCTTGATCTTGACATCCTTTTTGAGGCGCAGGGTGCCGGTGGCGACGTCCAGGACGTTCACGAAGGTGCGCGACTCGGCGTCCACCGCGAGCACGGCGGAGCCACCGGTGATCAGCGCGTCGGTGACCGTCCCGCGCATCCGCAGCGGCTTGTCGGCGATCGTGGTCCCGTCTGCGTATCGGGCGACGTTGAGCCCCGTTTGCACGACTCCGTTCACGATGCGCACGTTGCCCGTGGCCTGATTGGCGGGCGGTGATTCCGGGAGAATGATGATCCCGTCGGGGTGCTGCACGATGCCGTGCACCCAGCCGTCGATGGTCGCGGGCTTGGACCACAGGGCCTGACCATCGGCGAGGCGGTAGGCCATGAGCCGGTCGTCGAAGCCCACGTAGATGCGGTCGGTCTTGTCGAGCGACGGAAACAGCCGCACGTGGCGCGCGGGGTTGCCCGCGCGGGCGGTGGGCAAGGTCGCCGACCACCGGACCGCGCCCGAACGCGCATCCAGCGCACGTAGGCCCATGAGCGTGTGGACGACGATCATGTCCGGGCCGGCCTGCAAGACCTCGAGCGCCGTGGCCTCCGAGGCCGCGCGCACGAGCCCCTGCATCAGGCCGCCCAACCCCTTCTTTTTGGGCTCGGTCTGCTCGAACAGGGCCTCGTTGGCCCAGCGCTGCTCCCCCGTCACGAGATCGTAGAGTGCCACAACCGAAGGTCCGGCCGCGCGCCGCCCGTGGACCAACAGGGTGCCGCTCTGTGGGAGCACGCGACGGGTGACGATTTGTGCGAGGCCCAGGCGCCGGGAATCGAAGACGATCGCGCCAGTCACCGGGTCAAAAATCAGTAGAAGGCCCGGGCGAGCCGCCTCCATGAGGAGGGATCCTTCGATGATGCGGACGCTGTCGGCCGGCAGCCCGCCGAGCTCGGGCTTTTCCCACGTGACCTGACCGCGGTCGATATCTACGCCTGCGAGCGCGGCATCGGTCGAGACGAGGAGCGCGCCCGCCGGCGTGACCTGCTGCCAGCGGACGTCCCCCTTCAGCGTGAGCGTCCACGCCGCGGTGGCGCCGGAGGCGACAGCCGGAGCGCGCGGCGGGGGGGGGGCCGCAACGGTCTGCGCGAGGGCGGCCGTATGGACCACGACGACGAGTACGGGCACGAGCAGCATGCGACGAGCGGACGCGGCGGCCATGGCGATCCCCCTGTGGACGGCGGCGGTGGAAGGGCGGCCCCCATATCCCCCCACCTCCCGCTGGAGCGCAAGAGCGGGTCGCAAGACGTGGGTGCCCGGATTTTGCACATGTATCGCTGGGGTCGTCAGTTACGGGCGGAGCCGGCGCCTGGTGGGATCTTCGAGTCTTTATGCCCGAGGAGAGAGTCGAACTCTCACGGCGTTGCCGAGGCGACGGAGCGCCCCGGATCGCCTGGAGGTGCGTCCGCATCAGCGTGGCGTCACCCTGCCCGCTAGGCAACCAGTCGGTGCGTGATGCTCCGCGATCGCGAGTTCGGCAATCGTCACGAGGTGCAGGAGATAGTCGGCCTGCCCGCGCGTGAGCATCAAGGAGTGGGTGCTTGTGTTCGGCGTCATGTCACAACGCGACGCCTGCCACGATGACAAAAGAAGAGGGCCGCGGCGTGTGGACCGCCGGCCCGCGTGCTGTCGTACCGATTCCCGGATCACTCTCGAATACAGGTGGGAGAAGCGAGGGGCGCATCGAGTAGATGCGCCCCCGTCATGCCGCTGCCCGAAGGTCGTTCCTTGGTACTCGTTAGTACTCGACGTACACTGGTTCGCCCGTGCGCAGGGAGAGTCCGGCCGCACGGCTAATCGCGTCGCGAATCTGGTCGGCTGTCGCGTTCGTCCCGACGTCAATCGTCGGTGCTGTTGGAGAGATGGATGCGCGGCCCGCCTCGGCGCACGTCACTTTGATGCTCATCGGCGTGAAGATGTCGAAAGTCAAGAACGCCACCAACTGGTTGACGAAGCTGAGTTGCGTCTCGATCTTCGCCGCGCCGTGCGGGCATTGCGAGGCCGTCGAGACTGTGCTCGGTGGCACGAGCCCGAAAATCCAGCCTGCGGCAAATGACTTTTCGACTACCTGTGCAGAGGGTTTGAGGCCTGTATCGACGGTGGCGTGATAGCACGCTACCGCGGCGATGAGGAGCCCCGCGACGGAAAGCTTGAGAATGCGGTGCACGGACACCTCCTGGAAGTGGAAGGCAGGGGGCAGCGGCTCAGGTTTCGCCTGCCGCGGTCAATTTGGTTCCCGAATTGGAAACGCGATAGTCCATATGGAACGACCGGTTGCGCGACCTCGAGTTCCCCGAGAAAGTGCTCGACGGCGTCGGCATCGGTGAGTGCTGCGGCCCGTTCCACGAGAGGCGACGTCACGAGGCCCACAGCCACAAGAACAAAAGACCCCGGTCCGAGAACTGTCTCGTACCGAGGTCGACTCCTTGCGGATCGAACCGCGTTTTACTCCACGGGGCCTATTGTCTCCCTGCAAGATACAAGATTCATGATCTCCAACACCCGTTCAAGGGGCCATGCCCGGGCCGAGAATCGAACTCGGATGGGGTCGCCCCCACCGGATTTTGAGTCCGGCGCGTCTGCCAGTTCCGCCACCCGGGCGCTCGGCTAGCTCTTCGGAGGCGCGATCCGCTCGGCGTCCCGCTGCTTGGCGAGCATGCGTTCCGCGAAGTCCAGCCGCTCCTCGACATCGGCCAGCCGTCGCTGCACGTCCTCGAGCGCATCGAGTCGTGTCTGCACGTCTTCACTCCCGCCCACCCGCTTCTGCAGGTCTTCGACCGCCTGCGCGAGGTCGCGCCGGGATGCCCTCCGGCCGCCGAGCCGATCAGGAGGTCCCAACCGCCCCGCGATCGCTTTGCCGATCGAGACGGCCATGATGATGAACCCCACGCCGACGGCCCAATCGGGGATACCGAACATACGCCTCCTGGCGCGAGCCCCTAACTTAGCCGCCCGGCCGCGCGGGCGGGACCCTCGTCCAACGCCGGTCGGTCGGCATGTGAACTGCCCGCCGTGTGTCGGATGTCACAGTCCCAACCCGCCGGCGGCCGACATGATATGGCACGCGCGACCACCGGGTGCGCGGACGCCCTGAATTCGCAAGTCGACCGTCGCTCGGAGAGCGCGCATGCCGCACGTGCAATACTGGGCCCGAGTGCGGGCCGGGATGGATTGCCCATTGCGCCGCGGCGCGTGGTATCGCGTCGTGGAGCTCACCCCCGGCGAGACGGTGCTCGAGGTGAACAGCCGCCTGCTCCGCGTCCCGCGGGCCTTCCTGCAGATCCTGCCGCTCCGCCCCCCCATGTGGTCCCTCGTCCGGCGCAGGCCCGACGACGCGGCCCCCGCCGCCGAGGATGGGAAGTACGCCGTCTGCCCGAGCTGCTGCGAGCGCAGCCCCGTGGTCGACTCCGCGTCCACCCTGCGCTGCCGACGATGCGGCGCAGTGTCCGCGATCGCGTGGTCGGACTCACCCTGGCGTGCCTTCGAAGTGCTGCCGGGCCGGCCGGCGGCCGGCGCGCTGGCGCGTGCCCGCGCGGTCGCACTGCGCGCGCTCGCCACGGCGTTCGGCTTGCGACCGTGACGCACAAATAGGTAAAGACGCTTCGCAGCGACGTGCGGTAACGCCCCCAAAATGAAGTGAAAATTCGGCGGTTGCCGATGCGCCACGGTCTTGTGCGCGCACCGCAACGTCGTTCTGCCGCCGTCGACCCCGCGTGCGTGGACGCTCCGCATTCGGGCGTCCGCCTGTCCAGGTACACCTCTTGCCCCGACATACGCGGGTCCTGGCGTTCGGTGCCAGTCGGAGGGGCCCGCCACGTCGTCGTAGTCGGCCACCACCTTTTAGGGAAAGCGAGGCAACCATGTGGACCGGAACACTCCGGAGGGCGGCAGCCCTGCTCGGGGCGCTCTTCCTGGCCGGCGCGTGTACGGAGGGGTCGTCCAATGCGCCCATCACGTCACCGTCCTTCGCCGCATCGTCGTCGTCGTTGCCCCACATCAACAACACCAGTCTTCCGATCCCGGTCACCATCTCCGCCGACTTCTCGGCGTACGACTGCAGCAACAATCCGGGACCACGCATCACGTTCTCGGGGGGCTCCTTCCTCGGCGGGTATGGCGTCGAGATGACCTTCACGAACAACATGAAGGGCACTCACACCTACACCGACGGCCATACCGTCGACGTCACAGTCATGCCAGCCGATGAACAGATCGTGATTCCGAAGCAGCCCGTGCTGGGTGGGGCGGGCGGCAATCCGTTCATCTGGGTGCAGTTTGTCGGCGCAAACGGTGCCGCGCTGAGCGACGAGATCTTCGTCGGCCGCTGCGTCCAGGGAGCGGGCTGGCACGTGACCCAGTCGGCCGTCACCACCGCCTCGGCGTACGCGACGTTCACGGTGACGGGCTGCGAGAACAGCCCTGGGCCGTACATCAACTTCACCAGCGGGGTGACCATGGCGGGCATGTCCGCTCGGATCATCTTCCGCAATAACGACAACCCGGTGGGTGGGCCGCACGAAGCCGACGTGACGCGCAACGTCACCGTCATCCCGGCGGGCCTGAACTTGACCTTCCCGAAACAGCCGGTGCTGGGCGGGGTCGGCGGCAATCCATGGATCTTCGCCGGCTTCACCGACGCCGACGGGACCGAGCTGGGTGAGCCAACGCTGCTCGGCCGTTGCGAGCAGCTGAGCAAGGTGCTGAGCTGAGCCTCGCGTAGGGCACGAGGGGCGGGCGGTCGATTCTCCGGCACCCGCCCCGTCGTTGCCCGTCGAGGCTCGCTACGGCCTCGCTCGCTTCCGCACTCCGCCGCGCGGTCCCCCCCCCGGCACCTGCCGCCGCTCCTCGCGACGGTGTCGCACGACCTCCGCCACCCGCTCCTGGAACCGGCGGCGCTCCTCCTGATACCGCGCGCGCTGCACCGGGGAGAGATACGCTTGCATCTCGCGATCCTCGCTGCGATTGATCTCCTGCAGCGTGCGCTGGTTCTCCTGCCGCTCGTTCATCAGTTGCTTCACGCGCTCCTGGTTCGGCGCTCCCGCGGCCAACTCGGCGTTCAGGGTCTCCGTGATCTCGCGCTGGCGCCCGCGGAGCGGCTGCCGCTGCTCCTCGAAGCGCTGCTCGGTCCCTTGCAGCTTTGCCGTCTGTTCGTCGCTCAACGCGAGGGTCGATCGGACGTGCTCGTTCCACCTTTGTCTGATACGCTTCCGGAGGTCTCGCGCCTGCGCCCCATCCGGCGCCGCGGACCCCGAGTCGCCCGGCAGCTGGGCCACGAGCGTCTGCGCCATCGTGAGCATGAGGATCCACACGAACCGCTTCATTCATCCCTCCAGGGACCGGAGCAGCGCTCGCAGCTCGAGCGCGCTCAAGTCTTCGAGACTCACGTCCTGCGCGGAAACCGTCTCCTCTTCCCCGCCAGGCTGCTGGCCCACTGCCTCGAGCAGCTGCCGCAGCTGGTCGGCGGAGAGATCGTTCAGCTCCGCGCCGGCGGCCGTGGCCAACGCCGTCGTCGTGGGTCGATCGTGCCCGAGGCTCCGCACGACGACTCCCGCGCCGACGACGAGCACCAGCACCGCCGCGATCCGGAGCCACGCCGGCCGAATCCATCCCAACACGCGAATCTCGGCGCGCGGCTCCGTCCGCAAGCGTGCCACGACGGCCTGCGCCGTGCGTTCGACGTCGAGCCGCTCCGCCGCGCGGGCCCCGAGGCGCCGTGCCACCTCCTGCAACTTGTCGTCGTGCAACGTGGCGTCGTCGTTCATTTCATATGCTCCTTCAATCGCCTCACGGCATGGTGGTAATGCACGCGGGCCGCGCCCGGCGTCGTCCCGAGCGCCGCCGCAATCTCCTCGTACTCGAGCCCCTGCTGGGCCCGCAGCAGGAACACCTCACGCTGCATGCGGGGGAGCTGCTCCAGCCCCGCCACGAGCCGCCGCTCCGCCTCGCCGGCGACCGCCCGCTCGTGCGGGTCGCCATCGGTGGCCCGCAGGTCGTCCGCGAGCGGCACCACGCGCGCCCGCCGGGACCGCCGGTGCGCGTCCTTCAAGACGTTGCCGCCGATCGTCATCAACCAGGTGCGAAATTGACACTGGCCACGGAACCGCCCGAGCCCGCGGAAGGCACGGATGAAGGTCTCCTGCACCAAGTCGTCCACGTCGGCCGCCAGGGCTCCCGCGCCGGCCAAGAACCGGGCGAGCGCGCGCGCGTGACGGCGGACCAGTTCGGCCGCCGCCGGCTCGTCGCCACCGTGCCAGGCAGCGATCAGCGCCGCATCGGTCGAAACCGCGGCGACGGGCTCGGCGGGAGTCATGCGCGTTGGTACGGTGGACGTTGGGGTGACGCAAATATTAAGGTTGGAGAAGGTTTGTGGAGGTTGGAGGGGGTTGCCCCGATCCTCGACCAACCTCCCCTACCCTCCCCCAACCTCTGCAACCTGCCCCAACCTTGCAATCACCGGTGCCAGCCCTTACGTTGAAAGTTCGAACAACCGTTCGAACCCCATGCGTCCCTACGACGAGCGGCTCGATCATTTCCTCTCCCGGGCGGCGAAGGTCTTCGCCGACCAGGGCTATCACTCGACCACGATGCGCGATCTCGCCGCGGCGACCGACATGTCGCTCGCCGGCATGTACTACTACGTCCGCGGCAAGGAGGAGCTCCTCTTCCGAATCCAGGAGCGCTGCTTCATGCGAGTGCTCGCGGGCGCGGAGAGCGCGCTCGCGGGCCTCGGCGACGCCGACCCGAGCGGGCGGCTGCAGGCCTTCATCCGCCATCACGTGACCTTCTTCGCCGCCCACATGGCCGAAATGAAAGTCCTGTCGCACGAAGCGAATTCCCTCACCGGCGAGCGCCAGCGGAAGGTCGACGCGATCAAGCGACGCTACGTGGACCTACTCGAGGGGCTCCTCAAGGATGTTGCGCCGGACGAGTCGGCGGTGGACCGCAGCGCCGCCACCTACACGCTCTTCGGCATGATGAACTGGATCTACAACTGGTACGACCCCGCAGGCGAGATCGATCCCGAGCGCCTGGCGGACCTCATCGCGCGCACGTTCATTGGTGGGTTCGCCGAGGCGCGTTCCACGGTTCACGGAGGCTGACGGCTCATGGCTACGATGACGGAACCCAAGGCCGAGACGAAGCGGCTGGTCCACTATATGGTCGAAAGCGGCGTTGCGATCGTCGAGCTGGACGACGCGCCCGCCAATACGTACACCTACGAGATGATGCGTCAACTCGACGAGGCGATCCTCCAGGCGCGCTTCGACGAGGGTGTCTACGTGGTGGTGCTGCGCGGTCACGGCGACAAGTTCTTCTCGGCCGGCGCGAACATCGGCATGCTCAACAGCGTGACCCCGCGCTTCAAGTTCTTCTTTTGCCTGCACGCCAACGAGACCCTCAACCGCTTGGAGCAGACGCCGAAGCTCACGATCGCCGCGCTGAACGGGCACACCGTGGGCGGGGGGCTCGAGATCGCGATGGCGTGCGACATCCGGCTCGCCAAGGAGAACGCCGGCAAGATCGGCCTCCCCGAGGTGAACCTTGGCGTGCTTCCCGGCACCGGCGGGACCCAGCGGTTGGCGCGGCTGGTCGGCAAGGCGCGGGCGATCGAGCTGATGGCGAAGGGCGAGCTGTTCTCATTCGATCGCGCCAAGGAGCTCGGCATCCTGAATGAGATCTTCCCCGCCAAGGAGTTCTGGGAGCAGGTGATGCTCTACGCCAAGCAGTTCTGCCCCCCGCACAAGGCCTCCAAAGCGGTGGGCCTGATCAAGCGGTCCGTGCAGACGGGCGCCGAGATCCCCTTCGAGTCGGCCCTCGCCCTCGAGCGCGAATTGCAGCAGCAGCTGTTCCAGAGCGAGGACGCGAAGGAGGGCATCGCCGCCAACGTCGAGAAACGAGTCGCGGAGTTTAAGGGCCGGTGAAGACCGACCTGTTGATCGGGAACGAATGGCGTGGCACCGCCAAGCGCTACTGGCTCACCAATCCTGCCACCGAGGAGCGGCTCGCCGAGGTGGCCGAGGCGGGCGAGGCGGAGGTCGACGCCGCCGTGCAGGCGGCGCGCGCCTGCCTCGACTCGAAGGCGTGGCGCGAGCTGCCGCCACGCAAGCGCGGCCAGCTGCTGTATCGCATCGCCGAGCTCTTGGAGCAGCGCTCCCCGGAGATCGCCGAAGTCGAGACGAAGAACAACGGCAAGCCCCTGTTCGAGTCGAAGATCGACGTCGCGATGGCCGTCGAAACCTTCCGCTACTACGCCGGCTGGGCCGACAAGCTCACGGGGGACACCCTACCCGTGAGCGGCAGCTTCTTCACCTACACGTTGCGCGAGCCGGTGGGCGTCGTGGGCGCGATCGTGCCGTGGAACTTCCCGCTGAACCTCGCCTCGTGGAAGGTGGCCCCCGCGCTCGCGGCCGGATGCACGGTCGTGCTCAAGCCGGCGCACGAGACGCCGCTGACCGCCCTGCTGCTCGGGGACATCGCGGTCGCGGCAGGCCTGCCGCCGGGCGCGCTCAACGTAGTGCCGGGGCCCGGCGCGACCGCCGGCGCCGCGCTGGTGCGCCATCCGCTCGTGGACAAAATCGCCTTCACGGGCTCGACCGAAGTCGGTCAGTGGATCATGCGCGAGGCGGCGGCGACTGTGAAGCGCGTCACGCTGGAGCTGGGTGGCAAGAGTCCGAACATGATATTCGCCGACGCCGACCTCCCGGCGGCCGTGCGCGGCGCGCAGAACGGGATCTTCTATGGAAAGGGCGAAGTCTGCGCGGCGGGATCGCGGCTCCTCGTGGAGCAGGCGGTGCACGATCAGGTCGTCGAGCAGCTCGCGGACCGGGCCAAGAAGCTCACGCCCGGCGATCCGTTCGATAAGAACACCCGCCTGGGTGCGATCGTGTCGAAGCGGCAGCAGGAGACGGTCCTTTCCTACATCGCGGCGGGAGAGAAAGAGGGCGCCCGCCTGGTGGCGGGCGGCAAACCGGCGAAGGTGAACGGGAAGGGCTACTACGTCGAGGCCACCGTCTTCGACGGCGCGAAGCCCGGCATGAAGATCGTGGATGAAGAGATCTTCGGCCCGGTGCTCTCGGTGCTGACATTCGCGGACGAGGCCGAGGGCATCCAGCTCGCCAACCGCTCGATGTACGGCCTCGCCGCCGGGATCTGGACGAAGGACGTCCAGAAGGCGCACCGCGTGGCCCGCGCCATCAAGGCGGGGACGGTCTGGGTGAATACGTACAACTTCTATGATCCGGCGGCCCCGTTTGGGGGCTACAAGTTCTCGGGCTTCGGGCGAGACCTGGGACGCGAGGCGCTGGACAACTATACGGAGCTCAAGACGGTGTGGGTTGGATTATGAATGCGGAGTGCGGAATGCGGAATGCGGAATTGAAGGGCCGCGTTCGGTGAACGAGGCTTACATCTGTGCGGCGCTACGTACTCCCGTTGGAAAACACGGCGGGGCGCTGGCGGGGGTGCGCGCTGATGACTTGGCCGCCGTCCCGATCAAGGCGGTCGTGGAGGGCAGCGGGATCGATCCGCTCGCGATCGACGACGTGATCCTCGGCTGCACCAATCAAGCGGGAGAGGACAACCGCAACGTGGCCCGGATGGCGCTGCTCCTCGCGGGTCTTCCGGTAGAGGTCCCCGGCCAGACGGTGAACCGGTTGTGCGGCTCGGGCCTCCAGGCGGCGGCGAGTGCGGCGCAGGCGATCAAGGCTGGTGAGGGCGACGTATTCATCGCGGGCGGCGTCGAGAGCATGACGCGCGCACCCTACGTGACCCTCAAGTCGGGCGAGCCGTGGAGCCGCAGGGCTCCGGAGACCGCGGACACAACGGTGGGATGGCGGTTCACGAATCCCCGGCTCAAGAAGGAATGGACGATTCCGCTGGGTGAGACGGCGGAGCTGGTCGCCCAGCGCTACAAGATCACGCGCGCCGAGCAGGACGCCTTCGCCGTCGAGAGCCAGCGACGCGCCGAGGCGGCGCTCAAGGCGTGCGTGTTCACCGACGAGCTCGTTCCAGTCCCCCTCCCCGACGGCACCACCTTCGCGAGGGATGAGTACCCGCGGGCGGGCACGACGCTCGAGAGCGTCGCGAAGGTGAAGCCCGCGTTCACGAAGGATGGAACGGTGACCGCGGCGAGCTCGAGTGGGATCAACGATGGGGCGGCGGCCTTACTACTGACGGGGAAGGACGGGGGAGGACGGGGGAGGTTGACGCCGCTGGCGCGGGTGGTCGCGACGGCCGTGGCTGGAGTCGATCCGAGCTGCATGGGGCTCGGGCCGATCCCCGCGACCCAGAAAGTCCTCCAGCGCTCCGGCCTGACGGTCGAGCAGATGGAGCTGATCGAGCTGAACGAGGCCTTCGCGGCGCAGGCCATCGCCTGCATCCGCGAGCTTAGGCTCGATCCCGCGAAGGTGAACATCTACGGCGGCGCCATCGCCCTGGGCCACCCCCTTGGCGCGACGGGCGCGCGCATCCTCACCACGCTGGTGCACGCCCTGCGTCGGACGAATTCGCGTTACGGTCTGGCAACCATGTGCATCGGCGTCGGCCAAGGGATCGCGATGATCGTGGAGCGGGTGTAATGGCGGCGTACGAGCGCGTGCTGGTGGACATCGCGGGGGGCATCGGCACGGTGACCCTCAACCGGCCGGAAAAGCTCAACGCCCTGGACCGCACCCTGTGCGACGAGCTGCGCGACGCCCTCGCCCTGCTCACGAACAGCGACGGCGTGCGCGTGCTCGTGATCACGGGCGCCGGCCGCGCCTTCTGCGCCGGCGCCGACCTCGGCGTGCTGGACGCGGACGGCTCGGCGCTCGTCGCGGCGGGCAAGGACGTGGCGCTCGCCCTCCGTGCGGCGCCGCAACCGGTGCTCGCGGCAGTGAACGGTCCCGCGGCTGGAGGCGGGGCGAATCTGGCGCTCGCCTGCGATTACCGGATCGCGTCGGACCAGGCCTCGATCGGCCAGGTATTCAACAAGCTCGGCCTGGTACCGGACTGGGGCGGCAGCTTCTTTCTGCCGCGGCTGGTCGGAATCTCCCGGGCGCTCGAGCTGGTGTGGAGCGCGCGCATGGTCCCAGCGCCCGAGGCGCTGGCGCTCGGGCTGGTCGACCGCGTCGTGCCGCACGCCGACCTCCCAGCCGCCGCCCGTTGCCTCGCCGCGCAGTGGGCCGCCCAGCCGCCCGGGGCGGTCCGGCGCGCCAAGCAAGCGTTGTATCGCAGCGAGGCCAGCTCGCTCGCCTTCATGCTCGACCTCGAGATCACTCAGCAGAACGAGCTGTTCGCCACCCCCGAGGCGCGCGAGCGCATCGCGGGGGCTTTACCTGCCAAGAGGAGCCGCTGATGGTCCGCAAGCTCAACAACTTCGACGAGTGGATCGACTATTTCCGCTCCTGGCAGGATTCGATCGGCCTGCCGCAGGGTGAGATCCGGAAATTCACGTTCGAGGCGAAGTTCGGCGAGCAGGACGTACCGCACATCGAGTTCGGCCATTACAAAGGTCAGCGCAAGTGGCCGACGGTGATGCACATCCCCGACCAGCGGATCCGGGACGCGCTCCTGAACCTGATCGTATACCAGGGCGACACCGAGTTCGCCTCGGTGGAGCAACAGCGCACCCTCCTCACGCACGCCCCGTCCGACTACGATCTGCTCGCGCTGATGCGGGTGATGACCGAGGAGATGCGCCACGGCTGGCAGATGTCGTACCTCCTGTGCAGTCATTTCGGCGACGAGGGAAAGCGTGAGGCGGCGAAGCTGCTCGAGCGTCGGGCGGACGAGGGGGAACGGCTGCTCGGGTCGTTCAACGAGCTGGTGGACAACTGGCTCGACTTTTTCACCTACACGCAGTTCATCGATCGCGACGGCAAGTTCCAGCTCACCATGCTCTCGGTGTCGGCGTTCGATCCGCTGTCACGCTCCATGAACCCGATGCTCAAGGAGGAGTCGTTCCACTTGGGCACCGGCAACAACGGGCTCCTGCGAATCGTGAAAGCGGGCAAGATGCCGCCCGAGGTGATCCAGCGCTTCTTCTACAAGTGGATTCCGACGGCGTTCGATCTCTTCGGCACGGACAACTCGTCGTCGGCCCACTGGGCCTACGTGTGGGGCTTGAAAGGTCGCTACGACGAGCGGGAGAACCAAACCGAGCCGGACAAGGCGAAGCTCAACGAGCTCAGCCGGGATCTGTACCGCCAGGAGATCACCAAGCTCGTGGAGCGGCTGAACATGTTCATTCCGGACCGAGACCGCTGGCTACGGATGCCGGACACGAGGTTCAACCGCAAGATCGGCGTGCACGCGCATCACCACTATACCGTGGATGGCCAGGCGATCGACGACCCCGCGAAGTACGCGGCGTACCTGAAAACGGTCCTCCCCCAGCCGGAGCACTACCAGACGGTGCACGACATCGAGAAGGAGTCGGGCTGGATCGAGGCGAAGAAGGCGGACAGCCTGCTCAAGTGAGCTCCTCCCTCCCCCGGCCGCTCGTGGTTGCGCACCGGGGCGCGTCCGCCCGCGAGGTCGAGAACTCGCTCGCCGCGTTCCGCGCCGCGGCGGCGCTCGGCGCCGACGCCGTGGAGCTGGATGTGCACGCCACGGCGGACGGCACCCTCGTCGTGCACCACGACGAGGCCATCGCGGGCCGCCGTATCCCGCAGCTCACCGCGAAACAGGTCGCCGAGCTGCGCCTCTCGAATGGCGAGCCGGTCCCCACCCTCGCCCAGACCCTCGAGGCGATCGGGCCGCGCCTGCGGGTGTTCGTCGAAGTGAAGTCCCTCCCACCCACGTTCGATGATCGATTGCTCGACGCGCTGCGCCGGGGTCCGAACCCCGAGGCCTACGCCGTGCATGCCTTCGACCACCGGATCGTCCAGCGCCTCGGAGCCCGGTCCCCCGCCCTGCGCCGAGGCGTGCTGAGCGCCTCCTACCCCGTCAGACCGCTCGTCGCGCTCGAGGACGCCGGCGCGACGGTCCTGTGGCAGGAGCGCACGCTGGTGGACCGGCCGTTGGTCGACGCGCTGCGCGACGCCGCGATGCAGCTCATCGTGTGGACGGTGGACGACCCGGCCGACATGGAGCGGCTGCTCGCGGTCGGTGTGGACGGGATCTGCACGAACCGGCCCGAGATCGGGCGCCGGGCCGTGGATGCGCAGGCCGCATGACCACAGGTCGGGTGACCGTGGTCGGCGCGGGCACGATGGGTCACGGCATCGCGTACGCGGTGGCGCTGGCGGGGTTCGAGGTCTGTCTCACCGATAGCCGGGCCGAGGTGCTCCCGCTCGCGCTCGGCCGACTGAACGATCTGCTCGCCGTCGCGGTGAAGCGCGGGAAGCTCACGGAGCCGGACCGCTCCGCTGCCGCAGGCCGGCTGCGCGCGGAGCACCAGTTCGCGCCCGCGGTGAGCGGGGCCGAGGTCGTCATCGAGGCCGTGCACGAGCACCTGGGCGTGAAGCAGCAGCTCTTCGCCGAGATGGAGCGGGCCGCGCCGCCGGACGCCCTGCTCGCGACCAACACCTCATCGCTCTCGGTCGCCGACATCGCCGCCGCCGTGCAGGAGCCCGGCCGCGTGGTGGGGCTGCACTTCTTCAATCCCGTGCACGCGATGAAGCTCGTCGAAGTGGTGACGCACCCACGGGCCGCGTCGGCCGCGGTGGAGCGTGCCGTCGCCTTCGCGCGAGCCCTCGGCAAGGAGCCGATCGTGGTGCAGGACTCGCCGGGGTTCGCGTCCAGCCGGCTGGGTCTGGCCCTCGGCCTCGAAGCGATGCGGATGCTCGAGCGCGGGGTCGCCTCCGCGGAAGACATCGACAAGGCGATGGAGCTGGGATACAACCATCCGATGGGCCCGCTCAAGCTCACGGACCTCGTCGGCCTCGACGTCCGGCTCGCGATCGCGGAGTACTTGCACCACGCACTCAAGGAGCCGCAGTTCGAGCCCCCACAGATCCTGCGCGACAAGGTGGCGAAGGGGGAGCTGGGCAAGAAGTCGGGGAAAGGCTTCTACGCCTGGGGGTAGGGCGTGCTTGCCCTCGGCCGGCCCGGGGTTACCTTCTCCCGGTCACCGCCAACCGGTGAGCGATGGGCACATCCCCCATCATCGTGCGGTCCGAACCTGTCCGTCGTCCGCCTCCGGACGCCCCGAGCGCCCGGGATGCGGAGCTTGCCCAGGCGATCCGGCGCGGCGACGAGCGCGCGCTCGACCGCCTGCTCGCTCAGCGCTGGGCGCCGCTCGTGTCCTACGTCGCCGGTCGCGTGGGAGACGTGGAGCTGGCGAAGGACATCACCCAGGAAGCCTTCGTGCGGCTGTGGGAGCGCCGTCACGAGATCGACCCGAGTCGGTCGGTGGTCGCCTACCTCTACCAGGTCGTCCGGCGGCGCGCCATCGACGAGCTGCGTCGGGAGGCGGTACGGGCGCGCTGGGCGGAGCGGGAGCACCTCCACGCCTCGGAGGACACCGCGGGGGAGGCCCAGATGGGGCGGCTCACCGACCATGAGATCCTCGCAAGGGTGGGGCGAGCGATCGGCCAGTTGCCCGGGAGGCGCCGGGAGGCCTTCACGCTCGTCCACGTCCAGGAGCTTTCCTACCGTGACGCGGCGGAGGTGATGGGCATCGCCCCGCAAACGGTGGCGAACCAAGTGGCCGCCGCGCTGGCGCAGCTCCGGTGCGAGCTGAAGCAGCTGATCGCCGAGCCGACCGACGTGCCCTAGGATCTCGACGCCCGCCCCTCCCCGCGCCGGGTGGGGTTCCGGCCGGGTAGTATGATTTCCCGCCTCGCCCGTACTACAAGCATGATCCCCGCACGCACAGTCGACCCGCTGCTCGCCCGCTCGCTCAAGGGCGAGGCGTCACCGGAAGAGGAAGCGACGCTCCGCGAGTGGCGGCGCGCTTCTCCCGAGAACGACATCGAGTACCGCCAGCTCGCCCGCCTCGTCGCATGGGCGGCCCGCGTTCCCGAGCTAATCGAGGTCCCGCCGAGGCCTTCAGCTGCCGAGCTGATCGCGCCGGGTGGGCTTGGGCCGTGGGTGATTCCGCTGCGCCGCCGATTCTCGCGGCCCGGAATGGCGTGGCTCACGGCGGCGGCGGCGGCCGTCGTGGTGGTTGCGGGTGGCTTCGCCTACGCACAACTGCGCGGCCAGCCCACCGCTCCGCCAGGGCTGGGCATACGGGAGATCACGACGTCGAAGACCGAGGCGGCCACGTTCGAGCTGGCGGACGGGACCGTGATCCGGCTCGCGCCGTCCAGCCGGCTGCAGGTGCTCGCGGGTCGGAGCCGGCGCGAAGTAGCTCTGGAAGGTCGGGCTTTCTTTGCCGTTGCCCATGACGGTACTCCGTTCGTGATCCGGACTGCCGCAGGTGAGGTGGCGGTGCTCGGCACGCGCCTGGACCTGGAAGCGCGCGGCCGCGACCTGCGCGTGGTGGTCGTCGAAGGCCGCGTCGCCCTCTCGACGGCACGGCAGCGCACGCAGCTCAGGGCCGGAGAGATGGGCCGGGTCTTGAACGGCGCGGCCGAGCCGGTGGTCAAGGTGCCTGACGTCGATTCCTTCGTCGAATGGACCGGCACCTTCCTCGCCTTCCAGTCGACGCCGCTACACGACGCGGCTCGCGAGATCGAACGCGTGTACGGCGCCCGGGTCGACATCCAGGATGACGCGCTGGCGCATCGCGTCATCACGGCATGGTTCCGGGACAAGAGTTTGGCCGAGGTCGTCGATGTGGTGTGTCTGGCTGTGGCGGCGCGTTGCAGCATCGAGTCCGGCGTGGTTCGCATCCTGCCGGAAGCTCACGGAGGTGGTCGATGAGGAACCGACAGTTCACTCTCGTGTCGTTGATCGCCTTGGCCTGTGGGGGCCGGGTGGCGGCGCAGACCGTGGAGTACGCACAGGCACTTCGCGTCGCGCCGGGACGGACGGACGGCGGGCTCTTGTCGCAGCGGGCGGAAATCGTCGTGCACGGCGTTCCGTTGCCGGAGGCGCTGGCGCTCCTGTCGGAGCAGGCGCGGGTGCCGATCGCCTTCAGTGCGAGCCTCCTTCCGGACCGGACTCACCGGGTGGATTGCCCGTGCCAGGCCGCGACCGTTGCGGACGCGCTCGATCACATGCTCACGGGCACCGATCTCGACTTCAAGGAGATGCACGGGCAGGTCGTCATTTTCCCGCGCCCGACCTCGGTCTCCACGGGCACGCAGCTCGCGTTGGTGCAGTGGCCCGCCGCAGACGCCGGTCGGCTGGAGATCCCGCTCGCCGAAGTGTATGCCGCGCCGTACCGGGCCCAAGGGACGGGAACGATTCGCGGGCGGGTCTTCGAGAGCGGGTCCGAGCGCGCCCTCAGCCCCGCCCAGGTGACCGTCGTCGGTACGGCGTTCGCCGCGGTCACCGACGCCGCTGGCCGCTACGTCCTGGTGAGCGTCCCGGCCGGTCCGCACACGGTGCGGGTCCGGATGATCGGGTTCGCCAGCGTCGAGCAGACGATTTCGGTGGCGGACGGCGATACGGTGCGGGCGGACTTCACGCTCTCCTTCCGTCCCATCACGCTCGATGAACAGGTGGTGACGGGCACGGCCGGTCCCGTATCCAAGCGGACACTTGGCAACGGGGTCACGACGATCAACGCGGCCGACATCATGGAAAAGGTTGTCAACATGAACGTGGGCGAGCTGCTGCAAGCCAAGGCACCGGGCGTGACCATCATGGCGGGGAGCGGTACGCCGGGAGCGGCCAGCACGATCCGCGTCCGGGGCGTGACCTCGCTCAACGGGGCTTCTGACGAGCCGGTGATCTACATGGACGGGGTGCGGGTCAACGCGAGCCCCGGCGGTGCGTTTCGCAACAGCTACCAGCAACCGGCGCAAGGCATGACCGCAGGCGGAGGCCAGACGGCGTCCGCGCTGGACGCCATCAACCCCGATGACATCGAATCGCTCGAGGTGATCAAGGGTCCCGCCGCATCGACGCTGTACGGGGCGGACGCGGCGAACGGCGTCATTCAGATCATCACGAAGAGGGGGCGCGCTGGCGATCAGAAGCTTCAATGGAACGCGAAGGTTCGACTCGGAGAGACAGCGTGGGGCCTCGATCGCCGCACGAGCTTCAGCACATGTGATGCCAGTACGGCGGACCCGCTCGAGTGGCCTGGGTGCGTTGGTTTGGCGTCGGGAACGAAGCTCTCGGCGACCTACCTCGATGACGTGCTCCGGTCCGGCGATCTGCGGAACGTGTCGTTGTCGGTCCGGGGCGGCGGGCGTGGCTACTCGTTCTATGGGGCGCTCGATGACGATAAGGAGCAGGGCATCTTCTCCAACAGTCAGGACGGGCGCACCAGCACGCGTGCCAATCTCTCATTGCAGCCGTCGGACAAGGTCGACTTCACCGTGAACCTCGGGTACACGCGGATCAAGACCGCCTTTCCTATGACGGACAACGGGCCGACCTTCCTCGAAGCAGCGTGGACCTTCCAGCCGGGGCGGAAGCCGCAACCCGGGCGGCCTTCGAGCCACCCCTACACTGACCCCGCGTTGTACGAGCAGTATGTCAACACTTTGGAAGGGGACCGTATTACGCTTGGCACAACCGTGACCTACCGGCAGTTGCCGTGGTTCCGGCACCGGTTGACGGTCGGCGGCGACATCGGCTCGCAGGAGGCGAATCGCTACGTACCGCCGCAGGGGCTGTTCGACCCGGTGTCGCTGGGGCAGCGGACCGTCGGCGCGCCCCGCACCAACGTCTACACGCTCGACTACGCGGGCACGATCGATCACACCCTGCCGGTGGGTCGCTTGCCGTCGACCTTCAGCTTCGGTGTGCAGTACACCAACAAGCGGTACGAAAATACGATCGCTCAGGGCACCGGGTTCATCACCACGGCGGCCACCAACGTTGGCTCCGCGACGACGCGGTATTCCTGGGACGAGTTTACCCAGGTCAAGTCGCTGGGGTTCTTCGTCCAGGAGCTGGTGACGTGGCGGGACCGCCTGTACCTGACGGGCGCGGTCCGCGAGGACAACAGCTCGGTGTTCGGGTCGCACATCAACCGGCTCTACTACCCGAAGCTCTCGGCGGCGTATGTCATTTCCGAAGAGCCATTCATGCGGAAGTACGCCTGGCTCGACAACCTGAAGCTGCGGTTCGCCTGGGGGCAAGCGGGCAGCGCGCCTGACCCGTTCGCGAAAGACACGACCTACGACATCGTGCAAACCGTGGACGACGCGACTGGGCTGCCCGTGTCGGCTCTCCATCTTAGGACCGTGGGGAATCCGAACGTGAAACCGGAGCGCGGCAGCGAAATCGAGGCCGGACTCGACGCCGCGCTGCTCGAGAATCGCTTGGGGGTCGAGCTGACGTACTACCACAAGCTCACGAAAGACGCCCTCATGTACGTGCCGCTCATTCCCTCCGAAAGCCCGGGGATGACCCAGATCCAGAACGTGGGAGAGATCTCGAACACGGGCATCGAGCTGAGCATCCTGGCCACGCCGATGCGGAATCGGCACGTGACCTGGGACGCTCGCCTCGGTTTCGCCGGCAACCGTAACAGGCTCGTGCGCTTCGGCTATGGCGTCCCCTACATCGAGTACGGCCTGACGTCGTACAACCAACGGACTGTGGAGGGCTATCCCATCGCGGGTTACTGGGTGCACGATCCGGTGCCGGATGGGAGTGGCGGCTACATGGCGGGTCCCGCGCGCTTCCTGGGGTCCTCGATGCCGACTCGCGAAGCAACGCTGAGTAACACGTTCACGATCCTCGGAAGGCTGCAGCTCTACACGCTGCTCGATTACAAGGGCGGATACTACCTGCTCAACCAGACCGATCAGCGGCGCTGCGCCGCCGGGACCTGTGCCGAAGTCAACGACCCCAGCGTATCTGCGGCGCGGAAGGCGATGCTGCAACAGAAGATCGAGGTCAACGACGCCCTCTACACACAGCGCGCGGACTTCATCAAGGTGCGCGACGTGTCCCTATCATACACGCTGCCCCCCGCGTGGACGTCGCGATTCCGGGCGGACCGCATTGCGGTGACGCTGGCCGCGCACAACGTCGGCTTTCTCTGGAAGCCCTGGTACGGGGGCCTCGACCCTGAGGTCACATTCAACGGCATCAACCAGACCGGCGGCGACGGTCAGGCCTTCGGGTGGGTACGCACCGATTTCTACACGCCGCCGATGCTGCGTCGCTTCACCATGTCCGTCGACGTGAGCTTTTGATGCGGCCCCGGCGCGCGAAAGGATGGGAGACGGTCATGAACCGGACGACAAGAGCCCGAGCGATCGGCATTCTGCTTCTTCTCGCCGCGTGCGACAATCTGCTCTCGGTGGAGCAGCGCGGCCTCATCACCGAGGAGCAGATCAAGCAGCAGCGGCTCGTCGGCGCCGCCGTGGCCGCGGCGGAAGGCGATTACCACATCGCTTTCAACTGGGTGGCGCACAGCGGCGCCGCCGCGACGGATGAGATGATCTTTTCTCATCCCTGGACGCCGTGGAACACCTACGACGAGCGAATCCTGTCGGCGACAGGGTGCCCGCATGACAATTGCGGGTTCGGGTACGAATGGATGCAGCAGGCTCGGGTCACGGGGATGCGGAGCGTGCTGCAGTTGAAGACTATGCAGGCGTCCGATACCGCCATCGCCCACGCGTTAGACTACGCGGCGTTCAGCACAGTGATGCTGGCGGACTACTTGTGCCAGGCGCCGCTCAACGGGGGACCTGCGCTCGACCCGCCGGTGGTCTACGACTCGGCGATCACGCTTTTCCAGGAGGCGGTGCAGCGCGCCGGTGGCGCGACCTTTCTCACCAACCTGGCGAACGTCGGCATCGCTCGCTCATACCTCAACAAGAACGATTTGAACCACGCGATCGAGTACGCCCAAAAAGTGGACCCCACCTTCACAGCGTGGGTCAGGTACGTCGACAGCCCCAACTTCGGCGATTGGGTCAACAAGTACAACCTGTGGCACCGCAGCACCGCCCTCGAGTTCACGAGCGCGCTGGATCCGGCCGAGTGGAGGACCAAGCGGGATTTGCGCGTTCCGTTCATGACGGATAGCACCGAGGGGTTGTTCAGCCCCCATCCCGAAGCGCGCCGCGGGTATTTCCCCTACACCCCATCCTCCTTCGAGGGATGGACGCCGGGGAACCGCGACACGATCGCGGGCGGCGCAGACATCCGGTTCGCGTCCGGACTGGAAGCGCAGTACATCATGGCCGAGGCGAGCTTGCACGGCGGGACGGGCGGGTGGGACAACGCTACCGTCCTGACCTTCATCAATGCGCGACGCGCCGTGGGTGCGGGTGCCGCCTCGCCGTACACGGGCACCGATCTCGAAGGTGAGTTGAGGGAGCAGCGGAAGATGGACTTCTATTTCGCCGGGTACCGGATGCCGGACCTGATCCGCTACAAGAAGTATGACAGCGTGAATCTGTGGCCGACCGGCACGATCGGCGGGTACGGCGTCGACCGGAACGGCGCGCCGCCTGCGACGACCCCGCCATGGAACTACGGGAACGTCGAGTGCTGGCCGATCGCTCAGACCGAGGTCATCACGAACCCGAACATTCCCTAGCCGTGATGGGCACGAATGTTGGGGAGCTGGGCCCGGCGTCGCTTCGCCGGGCCCGTTGCTCATGCTGGGCCGTTCACGCATGGCTCACCGCCGGCAGCGTCATGCTGGGATCGGCGTGCGCCGCACCAACACCTCAGGCTGTACCCCAATCGCAGCGCAGGGTCATCGCTTACCTCGCCTCCTGGGGCGTGCGGGCCAAAGGGTTGCGCGTGGCCGATATCCCCGCCGATCGCCTGACTCACATTTTCTACGCTTTCGGGCACGTGGCGGCCGACGGTCGGGCCGCGCTCGGCGATCCTGGCCTGGACAGCGCGAACTTCAAGGAGCTGGCCGGCCTGAAGCAGCGCTTCCCGCACCTGCGCGTCCTGATCTCCCTCGGCGGCTGGGGTGGGTCCAGGTACTTCTCGGACGGAGCCGCGACCCCCGAGGCGCGTACACAGTTAGCGGCTTCCACGATCGACCTCTTCATCCGCCGTTTCCCGCTGGTGTTCGACGGCGTCGATATCGACTGGGAGTTCCCGGTCGCGGGGGGACTGCCCGAGAACAGTTACCGGCCAGAGGACCGAGGCAACCTCACACTGCTACTCGCGGAGCTCCGCCGGCAGCTGGACTCGGTGGGCGAACGAGCGGGACGCCGCTACGAGCTCACGATCGCCGCGTCGGCACGACCCTGGGAGATCGCGAACCTCGAGCTGGTAGCGCTGCCGCGTTACCTCGACTGGATCAACGTGATGACGTACGACTACCATTCGGTCGACACCATTGCCCACTTCAACGCGCCGCTGTATGCCGTGCCGGGCGATCCAACGCCCGAGCTCAACATCGAGGCGTCGATGCGACTGTTTCTCGACGCCCGCGTGCCGGCGCGCCAGCTGGCGGTGGGCGTGCCGTTCTACGGTCGGGGCTACGGCGGTGTCACACCGGAGCGTGACGGGCTGTTTCAGAAGGCCGACTACACGGGCGCGCCGGACTGGGGCAGCGGCGGCATCGACTATCGTGTGCTGACGAGCAAGGACCCGGAGCGGCACGGCTTCCGACGGTACTGGCATCGAGAGGCGCAGGTGCCCTGGCTCTACAATGCAGAGAGGCGGATTTGGATCAGCTACGATGATTCCCAGTCGGTGGAGCTGAAGGCCAGATATGTGCGTGAGCGGGGGCTGGGCGGGGTCATGTTCTGGGAGCTGAGCGGGGACGACGGCACCCTGCTCCGCGCTATTCATCGCGGCCTTGCGCCCGACCGCGACTAGATTTCGTTCGTGCAGCTGAGCCGCATCACCGACGTGCACATCCATGTCCAGCCGTGGCGCGAGCTCAAGCCCGCGGCGCTCGCCGTCATGTGGCGCGGCAAGGAGGTGGATCGCGACCGCATGATCCAGGTCATGGAGGATCCCCGGGCGCTGCTCGAGGTGATGGACCGCGCCGGCGTGTGGCGCGCGGGGCTCGTCAACTACCCCTCGCCCGACGTGATGGGCTTCACCAATGCGGCGAACGTCTTTTCCGCCAAGTACGCCGCAGCCAATCCCGAGCGGCTGCTCCCGTATGGAGGGGTGCATCCGCGCTTCACGCGGGATGCCGCGGGTGACGTGGACCGCCTGGTGGACCTGGGGATCCGGCTCGTGAAGATCCATCCGCCGCATCAGCGGTTCCCCGCGAACGCCTACACCGACGGGCTCACCGCGCTGGGCGAGATCTATCGGCGCTGCGAAGAGCGCGGCCTGCCCGTGATGATTCACACCGGCACGAGCATTTTTCCCGGAGCCCGCTCCAAGTACGGCAACCCGCTGGAGCTCGACGACGTCGCCATCGACTTTCCCGATCTGCGCATCGTCATGGCACACGGCGGCCGGCCGCTGTACATGGAGGAGGCGTTTTTCGTTTTGCGACGCCACCGGGGGGTGTGGCTCGACGTCTCCGGGATACCGCCCGCCCGGTTGTTGGAGTACTTTCCGCGTCTCTCGGAGCTCGCGGATCGGGTCCTATGGGGCACGGACTGGCCGAGCCCCGGTGTCAAGGACATGCGGATCAACATCGACCAGTTCCTGGCGCTGCCGCTCAGCGACCCGCACAAGAAGGCGATTCTCGAGACCAATGCGCTGGCTCTGTTTCCTGCTGCTCGCTAGTCCCCCACTCACGTCGGCCGCGACCGCCCAGACGTCGGGTCCCCCCCCCGGCCCCAGGACGCTCCAGTTCGATGTCGCCCAGGTCCCCGCGACGCGTGACTCGTTCGTGTTTCGGCTGCGGGGCGAGGAGCGGGGGTGGGCGGTATGGCAGTACGAGATCCGCCCGCTCGAGATGACCCAGGAGCTCGTGTATACGGCGACGTCGGAATTCCGGCCGGTCGAGGAGGAGCGGTTGCGCGTCGTGGTGAACCGCCTGACGAGCCAGCCGATCTCCACCTTTCACCACATCGATCTCTTTTCGCCGCGGAGCGACACGGTGATGGTGGAGCACGATCTGGAAGTGAAGCGGGGCGAGATCTCCGGTCGCCGCCGGGTGGGGACCAAGAGCGGTGCCGTGAAGATCGTTCCGGTAAACCGCCCCTTCGCCCCGGGCACCGTGTTCTCGGACTACGTGTTCCTCGCGGGCGCCGTATCGAACGCGGTGCCGGGTGATTCGCTCGCCGTCCCGGCGTACAAGGAATTCGACGACTCGCTCGTGACGCTGAGCTTCGTCGCCGAATCGCCCACCTCGATCGAGGTCCCCGCCGGCCGGTTCGACGTCCTGCCGTTGCGGAGCGGCGGCTTCCGGATCTTCGCCACCCGCACGGGCCCCCGCCGCGTGGTGAAGGGCCAGACGCTGGACGGGACGTTTTCGTTCGAGCTGGTCCGGTCGGGGCCGGTGGTCCCCACCCCCCCGTGAGAGGTCGTCTGCGCGTCCCGTCCGTCGTCGGAGGACTGCTGCTCCTCGGCGCCTCGCTCGCTCCCGCGCTGCTCGGCCAGGCCGGCCAGATCGCGTACGAAGCGTTCACGCTGCCCAACGGCCTGCGCGTCCTCTACTCGGAAGATCACTCGACGCCCATCGTGTCGGTGGACGTGTGGTACAACACCGGGTCGCGCAACGAGCGGCCGGGCCGCTCGGGCTTCGCGCACCTGTTCGAGCACATGATGTTCGAGGGCTCGGCCCACGTGAAGAAGGGCGAGCACTTCCAGCTGGTCTCGCGGGCCGGCGGGTCGGAAAACGGCAGCACCGCGGAAGACCGCACGAACTACTACGAGACGCTGCCCTCGAATCGCCTGAACTTGGCCCTCTGGCTCGAGGCCGACCGCATGCGGTCGCTCGCCATCACCGATGAGAACTTCCAGAACCAGCGGGAAACGGTGAAGGAGGAGCGCCGGCTGCGGATCGACAACCAGCCGTACTCGCCCGCGTTCATCGAAGGCATGACCTGGCCGTTCGACAGCGCCGGGTGCTTCGCCTACGCGCACACGGTCATCGGGTCGATGGACGACCTCAACGGTGCACAGCTCTCCGACGTCCGGGCCTTCTTCGACACCTACTACGCCCCCAACAACGCCACGCTCGTCGTGGTGGGCGACTTCAAGCCCCTCGAGCTGCGGCGGTACGTGAATCAATACTTCAGCGAGATTCCGCGCCACGCCGTGCCACCGCCGGTGAGCTGCGCTGCCCGCGTCTCACCGGGCATGCAGCGGCGCGAGGTGACCGACGTGCACGCGAATCTGCCGGCGGTGATCCGAATCTATCGCGCGCCGCCCCATGCGGACTCGGACACGCGCGCGCTCGAGCTCCTGAACGTCATCCTCGGCCAGGGAGAGAGCTCGCGCCTGAACGTGGCGGTGGTGCGGCGGGAGAAGGCCGCCCTCGGCACCCAGGTGATCGTGAACCCATTCGATTCGCGGCGCGGGCCCGGCGTGCTGCTCGTCCTCGCCATCGCCAACCAGGGCGTGGACCCGCTCAAGCTCGACACCATCGTCACCGCCCAGCTGGACAGCATTCGGGCAACCGGCGTCACGGACGAGGAGCTGACGAAGGCGAAGAACACCTTCCGCGCGAGCTTCGTGCACACCCGCGAAACCACGCTCGGGAAGGCCGAAGAGCTGCATCACTACGACATGTTCCATCCGTCGCTGGCCGAGATCAACAGCGATTTGGAGCGCTTCCTGGCCGTGACCGGGGAGGATGTCCGCCGGGCCGCGGCGAAGTATCTCGATCCGGCGAACGCGGTCGTGATCATCGTGAAGCCTGCCGCGGGCGGCGGGGGGGGGGCGCGGTGATACGGCGGACGGGCGGACAGGTTGACGGGCGGACGGTGGTCGCGGTGGTCGGCCTCCTCCTGTCCGCCCGTCCGCCCGTCCCCCTGTCCGCCCAAGCCTTCCCCACCGCGCCCCCCAAGCCGACGCCCCTCACGCCCGTCCGCTTCCCGCCGTTCAAGGAGGCGACGCTCGCCAACGGACTGCAGCTCGTCGTCATCGAGCACCATGAGCAGCCGGTCGTCTCGGTGACCCTCTCTTTCCGCGCCGGTGGGATTTACGACGCGGCGGGCAAGGAGGGGCTGTCCGCCCTCGCGGCGGAGCTGCTCTCCAAGGGCACCGACAGCCGCAGCGCGGAGCAGATCGCCGCCACGATTGAAGGCGTGGGCGGCACGCTGGCGGCGTCCTCGGGAGACGATTTCCTCACGATCTCCGCCGATGCGCTGAGCGACCAGGCGGGGCTGGTGTTCGATCTGCTCGGGGACGTGACGCTGCATCCGACGTTCCCGGAGAGCGAGCTGGAGCTGGCCCGCACGCGGGCGCTGTCCGCGCTGGCGTTGCAGCTGTCGCAGCCGGGCGCCGTGGCGCAGCGGTTCTTCGGGAGCGAGATCTACGGCCGCAACCCCTACGGCCGGAGCGCGACCCGCGAGAGCTATCGCGCCGTCACCCGCGATGACGTGACGCAGTTCGCCCGGCAGCGCCTGCGGCCGGTCGGTGCGCTGCTCGTGGTCGCGGGGGACGTGACGGACGCCCAGGTGCGGGACCTCGTGGCGAAGGCGTTCGCGGGCTGGCGCGGCGCGCCGCCGCCGAGCCCCGCCCTGCCCGTTCCCGCCACGCGGGTCGCGACGGACATCCTGCTCGTGCACCGGCCGGGCTCGGCGCAGGCGAACATCGCGCTCGGCAACACGACCATCCCGCCGACCGACCCGGTCTACTATCCCGGCCGCGTCGCGACCCAGGTGCTTGGCGGCGGACCGGACTCGCGGCTCTTCCTCATCCTGCGGGAGCAGAAGAGCTGGACGTACGGCGCGTACGCTTCCCTCCATCGCTACCGCGGCCTCGGCTACTGGCAGGCCACCGCGGAGGTCCGCACGGACGCGGCGGACAGTGCCTTGCGCGAGCTGTTGCATCAAATCGATCGGATCAGGAGCGAGACGATTCCGGACTCGGAGCTCGCCGCCACGAAGGGATTCCTCATCGGCTCCTTCCCGCTCACGATCGAGACGCCGAGCCAGATCGCCAGCCAGGTAGCGAGCGTGAAGCTGCTCGGCCTCGGCGACGAGTATCTGCGGCTGTACCGCGACCGGCTCGGCGTCGTGACGGCGCCGCAGGCGCGGGCGGCCGCCGCACGGCTGTACCGGCGCGGCGCGCTCACGATCGTCGTGGTGGGCGATGGAGCGAAGTTGTACGACCGGCTCCAAGCGATCGCCCCCCTTCGGATGGTGGATGTGGACGGCAAGCCGCTCACGCCCGCCGATCTCACCCCGCCGACGGGGCCGGTGGCGCTCGACGTCGCGCAATTCGCCGCTCACACCGACAGCTCGCGCGTCGTGATCCAGGGGAATCCAGTGGGGTTCACGGTTTCCGAGATTCGGCGGCCCTCCCCGGATTCGCTCGTGTACGCGGAGCGGTCGAATCTGGCGACCGGCGCGTTCCAGCAGCAGACGACGCTCGTGCTCGAGCCCGCCAGCGGGATGGTGCGCCAGGTCGATCAGGTGACGACGCAGCAGGGCCAGAAGGCCGAGACCCACCTGACCTACGCCGGAGGCCGCGTGACAGGCGCGAGTGCGGCTCCGCAGCCGGACGGCTCGGTGAAGCGCTTCGAGATCGATACGGTGTTGCCGCCGGGAACGGTGGACGAGAACGCCGTTCCGTTCGTCGTGCCCGCGCTGCCGCTCGCGCCCGGCAAGACCTTCGCGATGACCTTCTTCACGCCGAGCGAGAATGCCATCAAGGTGCTCACGTTCAAGGTGGGGGCGCCGGAGGCCGTTACCGTCCCGGCCGGCACGTTCCAGGGATTCCGCATCGACGTGACCGGCTCACGGGTGCCCTTCACGATGTACGTGGGTACCGATGCTCCCCGACGCCTTCTCAAAACGGAATTCGTGGGACAACCGTTCTTGGTCGAACTCGTCAGATAACTCGGGACGGAGGACACCAGCATGCGGCCCTTGTTGTCTCTGCTGCTCGCCCTCACGGGTGCGTGCGCGTCGGCCGGGGGAGGCACCCGCCCGGCGCCGGCACCCGCGGCCGCGACGCCGGCGCCCCCGGCGCCGGTCGCGTCCGCCGACAGCACGAGCGTGGCGCGACCGCAGTATCCGTCCACCTACGTGCGGCATCCTAACCCGCCGGTGCTGATCCGCAACGCCACGATCATGACCGCGACGGGCCAGGAGATTTCCAACGGGTCGATCCTGCTCAAGGATGGGCGGATCGTAGCGGTGGGCGCGAAGGTCGACGCCCCCCCCCTGGGCGCGGTGGTCGTGGATGGGACGGGGAAGTATGTGACGCCGGGGCTGATCGACGACCACTCGCACCTCGGCGTGTACGCCGCTCCGGGGACCGATGCCGAGTCGGACGGCAACGAGGCGACGAACCCGGTGACGGCCGAGGTATGGGCGGAGCACTCGTTCTGGCCGCAGGACCCGCAGATCCCGCTGGCGATCGCCGGCGGGATCACCACCATCCAGGCGCTGCCGGGCTCGGCGAACCTGATCGGCGGGCGGAGCGCGATTCTGAAGCTGATCCCGGCGCGCACCGTGCAGGAGATGAAGTTTCCCGGCGCGCGCTACGGCCTGAAGATGGCGTGCGGCGAGAATCCCAAGCGCGTGTATCGCATGCGGGGCGGGCCGTCCACCCGCATGGGCAACATGGCGGGCTACCGCGCCGCGTTCATCCAGGCGGAGTCGTATCGGCGGAAGTGGGATGCCTGGAACAAGGATCACAAGGGCGATCCGCCGGAGCGGAACCTCCGGACCGAATCGCTGGCCGAGGTGCTGCGAGGCAACATCTACGTGCAGAACCACTGCTACCGCGCCGACGAGATGGCGCAGATGCTCGATCTGGCACACGAGTTCGGGTTCAAGATCCGTTCGTTCCACCACGCGGTGGAGTCGTACAAGATTGCCGACCTGCTCGCGAAGGAAGGGACATCGGTCTCGGTGTGGGCGGACTGGTGGGGGTTCAAGGAAGAGGCGATGGACGGGATCCAGCAAAACGCCGCCCTGAACCAACAGGCGGGCGGCCGGCCGATCATCCATTCGGACGATCCGGGTGGCATCCAGCGGCTCAACCAGGAAGCCGCCAAGGCGATGTACGCCGGCCAGCGGGCCGGCATTCCGGTCACGCGCGACCAGGCCCTCCGGTGGATCACGCTCAACCCTGCCTGGGCTATCGGGCTCGACTCGATCGTCGGAACGCTCGAGCCCGGCAAGATGGCCGACGTGGTGGTGTGGTCCGGCGATCCGTTCTCGGTCTATTCGAAGGCCGTCCAGGTCTACAACGACGGCTGGCTCGCGTACGACCGCACCGATCCCGCGCACCAGCCGCGCACCGACTTCGAGCTCGGCCAAGTCCCCGCGCCCGGGAGTGACCGATGATCGCGCTCCTGCTCGCCCAGACCATCGCCATCACGGGTGGAACGGTGTATCCCGTGTCCGGCCCGAAGCTCGCCAACGCGAGCGTGCTGATCCGCGACGGCCGGATCGTCGCGGTGGGAACGAGTGTCTCGATTCCCCCGGGCGTGACTCGCATCGACGCCAGCGGGAAGTGGGTCACCCCGGGGCTCATCGATGGCGCGGGTCAGCTCGGCCTGGTGGAGATCGGCGCCGTGTCGGCGACGCGCGAGGGCACGGTTCAGGGCGATACCATCGCCGCGGCCTTCAACGTGGCGGAAGGGATCAACCCCGCCTCCACGCTCATCCCCGTCACGCGGATCGAAGGGATCACCACCGCGCTCGCGGTGCCCTCCGGCAACCTGGTGAGCGGTCAGGCGGTACTGATCGACCTCGACGGCGCAACCATGGAACAGATGGTGGTGAGATCTCCGGTTGGGATCGTCGCCGACCTGTCCGAGAGCGGCAAGGATGACGCCGGCGGCTCGCGTGCGGCAATCGCGGCGCGCCTGCGCCAGGTATTCCGGGATGCACTCGAGTATGAACGACGCAAGACTGATTTCAGCCGGGCGCAGATGCGACCGCTTTCGGCGTCGGCCGGGGATCTCGAGGCACTGCTCCCGGTGCTGCACGGCCGGGTGTCCCTCATCGCGCTCGCCAACCGGCGCAGCGACATCGAGACTGCGTTGCGGCTCGCGAAGGAGTTCAAGCTCAAACTGATTCTTGCCGGCGCCGCCGAGGGGTGGGAGATGGCGGCGGCAATCGCGGCGGCGGGCGTCCCGGTGCTGGTCGAGCCGATGGACAACATCCCGGGGTACGATTCGCTCGGGATCCGCTACGAGAACGCCGCCCTGCTCGTCAAGGCGGGGGTGACGGTCGCGCTCCTCGAGACCGACACGCACAAGTCGCGCAACCTGCGCCAGCAGGCCGGAAACGCCGTCGCCTACGGTATGACGTGGGATCAGGCGCTGCGCGCCGTGACGCTGTCTCCGGCGGAGATCTTCGGGGTGGCCGATCGCTACGGCTCGCTCGAGCCGGGGAAGGTGGCCAATCTCGTCGTCTGGTCGGGAGACCCGTTCGAATTCACGACGGGCGTGGAGCACGTGCTGATTCGCGGCAAGGAGATCCCGCTCAAGAGCCGGCAGACGGAGCTGCTCGAGCGGTACAAGAAGCTGCCGCCTAGCTACGCACCCGTTCCGCCGCGATGATCGTGTTCCAGCCCCACCGATTGAACGGGAACCAGCGGCCGAACCGGAGGTCGAAGCGATGCAGTCCCTCGAGCACGATGCGCTTGCGAAGTAACAGTGGCCAGGACAGGATGTCGTACGGGATGACATAGACTCCCCACCACCGTTTCAGCCGGTAGCCTGCGCCCTCGAGCAACCGCCGCAACGAGGCCGGCGTATAGAAGCGCAGGTGGGTCGGGTCCCAGCCGCACCAGTCTCGCTCACCGCACCACCAGCGCCGGTACGTCCCTTCGAGCAGGTAGTTGAGTGAGCGACGGTTTTGACTGCTCAGGAGAAGCAGGGCTCCCGGATCCTGACAGGCGGCCAGCTCGGCGAGGAACCGGTGGTCGTCCGGGATGTGCTCCACAATGTCCTTCGCGATCACGACGTCGAACCGCCGCCGCTGCAGGTCCGGCGTCACCCTGCCCCCGCGGACCGTCTCGAGCCGGTCCGTCACACCGCGCGTCTGCGCAAGCATCAGGGCCAGGCGCAGCGCGTTCGTGGCCGCGTCCACCAACGTCACCTGCGCTCCCAGCTCCGCACAGCGGACGGCCATCCACCCGGCGCCCCCGGCATAGTCCAGCACGCGGCGCCCACGCAGGTCGGCGGGGAGGAGACGCTCGAAGACGCCGAACGTCGTCCGATTGTAGGCTGCTTCGCTACCCCGGATATACTGCGCCAGGACTTGAGGCGTTGGCTTCGCTCGAGTCCAGTGATCTTCCGGGTAGGTCGCTCCTGACATCAATGCCGGTCCGCGCGAAGTGTGAGTGCCGAGACGGGGTTACGGGTTGCTACCCCGATATGGGCAGGACGGACGGCACGTGTGTTGCGCCGGCGCGACAAACGACAAAGGCGGCGGGGCCAATCCCCGCCGCCTCGATGCCTCGATGGGTGCGGCCGTCAGCTCGCGGCCGCAGGTGCCGGGTAGACGCTTACCCTGAACCGCTTCTTGTTCTTGTGCTCGAACTTGACCTGGCCGTCCACCACAGTGAACAGCGAGTCGTCGGACGCCCGGCGGACGTTCGTCCCGGGATGGAATTTCGTGCCCCGCTGCCTGACGATGATCGTCCCCGCGGTGACGAACTCCCCGGCGAAGCGCTTCACGCCGAGGTACTTGGGTCCGGAGTCGCGGCCGTTGCGAGAGGAACCGACACCCTTCTTGTGAGCCATGCCAGTGTCACTCAGTCCTTGAGCTTGACGTCCGCGATCTTCACTTCGGTGAACGGCTGCCGGTGCCCGGCGTGGCGCCGGTATCCGGTGCGGCGCGCGAACCGGTAGATCTTGATCTTCTCGCCCTTCCCATGGCGCACGACCTCGGCCGTGACTCTGGCCCCCTTGACCACGGGCTTCCCGGCGTGTACGTGCTTGCCGTCGCTCGCGAGCAGCACGCGATCGAACGTCACTTTGCTCCCCGGCTCGGCCTCGAGCAGCGGGATCTTGATGGTGACTCCCGGTTCGGCCCGAAACTGGGCGCCGCCGGTCGAGAAAATGGCGTAGGTCATGAGCGCGGAACTCTAATCGCCGCCTAGGCTTCGGTCAAGGGAGCCGGGCGCGGGGCGCGGGGAGCGGGGAGCAGTCTTATCCGATGCGGCGCATGGTGCTGCTCCGTGCTCCCAGCTCCCGCTCCCATTCACGCCACCGCATACTGTTCAGTCACGTCTCTCCCCGCCGGCTTTGCCATCATCCGGAATTCATCGAGCCGCATCATCGGGTCGTCGCGCACCTCGAGCTCGAGTCCCGTCTGCCTCTCAAGCTGTCGCAAGAAGTTAGGCTCCTGCTCCACGAGGTACAGGGCCACTTCGGGGTGCAGCCGCACGGCGAGCTGGCGTTCCTTGTGCTCCGCGCCGGCCCGCTTGAGGGAGCGCTCCATGCGCCGCACCACCACCTCGGGGCGGAACACCCGTCCCGTGCCGTGGCACGTCGGGCACTCCGCGGTCATCGATTGCCACAGCGACGGGCGCACGCGCTGCCGCGTCATCTCGATCAGGCCCAGCTCGGATACGGCGAACGCCTTGGTGCGAGCCCGGTCGTGTCCCAGGTGGGTGCGTAACTCCTGGAGAACCTTGTCCCGGTTGCTGCGGGATTCCATGTCGATGAAGTCCACGACGATGATGCCGCCGATGTCGCGCAGCCGCAGCTGCCGCGCGACCTCGCGCGCCGCCTCGACGTTGGTCTTCAGGATCGTGCTCTCGGGATCCTTCTTGCCCGTGTAGCGGCCCGTGTTCACGTCGATCGAGGTCAGGGCCTCGGTCGGCTGAATGATCAGGTAGCCGCCCGTCGGGAGCTCCACCCGCGGTTTGAAGAGACTCCGGATCTCCGCCTCGATGTCGTACTCGTCGAACAGCGCGGTCTCGGACTGGTGCAGCTTCACCCGTTCGAGCAAATCGGGGTCGATCTGCTTCAGGTACTGCACCACCTCGGTGTGGAGCACCTTCGAATCGACGAGCAGCGAGTCGACTTTGTCCGAGAACAGGTCGCGGATGATGCCGCGCGTGAGTGACGTCTCCCGTTGCAGCAGGGCAGGCGCCCGCACCGAGCCCGCCTTGCGCTTGATCTTTTTCCAGAGGCCGTACAGGTGCTCGATTTCGCGCTTGCAGCTCTGCTCCGTGAGGTCTTCGGCGACGGTGCGGATGATCCACCCGCCCGCCCCCGGGTCCTTGGGGACGAGCTTCGAGACCATATCCCGCAGCTTGGCCCGCTGCTCACGGTTTTCGATCTTGCGGGAGACGCCGACTTTGGAGGCGAACGGCATGTAGACGAGGAACCGCCCGGCCAGAGAGATCTGCGCGGTGACGCGCGGCCCCTTGGTGCCGATCGGCTCCTTGATGACCTGGACGATTCGCGCTTCGCCGCGCTTCAGCTCGTCCGCGATGTTGGGCAGCCGGCGCCGGGAGCGGGTGCCGCCGTTCGCCCCCCCGGCCCCCCCGCTCCCGCCACCGTTGCCGTTGTCGTCGTCGTGATCGGACGGCTCGTCTTCGTCTTCCGCCTCGATCAGGTCGGAGGCGTGGAGAAAGGCGCTCTTTTCCGCCCCGATGTTGACGAACGCGGCCTGTATCCCCGGAAGCACGGCCTCGACCGTGCCGAGGTAGATATCGCCCACCATGCGGCGGGCGTCCGGACGATCCACCAAGAGCTCAACAAGGCGGTCGTCCTCCAGGATCGCGACGCGCGTTTCGCGTGCGGTCCCGCTGATGAGAATTTCCCGTTTCAAAGCAAGTGCCCTCGACCCCGGTCGGCCAGCAGCCGGTCGGGATCCTACGATTGTTCCAGCAAGAACTCATGCCAAGCAGATCGGCTGAGGATGAGCTGAACCGATTGGACCGGTCGCCCGCGGGCGGCGTGGGGAGGACGCTGGGAAGCGCAGACAGACCTGGGCTCCAATGCATGTCTAAATATAAGTGGGCTTGCGACTTACGTCAACTACCCCGAGATTTATCAGGCAAATGACCACTTCTCTGCTCTGTTCCCTCGCGGGGGGTTTCCTCCTGACCGGCATGTTCACGAGCGCGGCGCCCGCCGGGGCCCAGACGCTCCAGTATCCAGCCGCTCGCAAGAGCGATGTCGTCGACGACTATCACGGGACCCGCGTCCCCGATCCGTACCGCTGGCTCGAGGACCCGGACTCGCCCGAAAGCCGCGCCTGGATCGAGGCGGAGAACCGGCTCACCGCCGCGTACCTCGCGGAAATCCCCGCGCGGAGCACGATCCGCGAGCGGCTGACGAAGCTGTGGAACTATCCGAAGTACGGCACGCCGTTCCGGAAGGGACGCCGCTACTTCTTTTTCAAGAACGATGGTCTCCAGAACCAGTCAGTCCTGTACAAGCAGGCGTCGCTGACGGCGGACCCGGAGACGCTGCTCGATCCGAACCTGCTGTCCGAAGACGGCACGGTGGCGCTCTCGACCATGGCGGTATCGGATGACGGGCGGCTGCTCGCCTACGGCACGTCGGCGAGCGGCTCCGATTGGGAGGAGTTCCGGGTGCGCGACGTCGCACAGGGCCGCGACCTGTCCGATTACCTCAAGTGGATCAAGTTCTCGGGCGCGTCGTGGACCAACGACGGCGCCGGCTTCTTCTACAGCCGGTACCCAGAGCCGGCCGACAAAGCGCTCACCGACGTGAACCGGTTTCAGCGCCTCTATTACCACCGCTTAGGCACGGACCAGGCGCAGGACCTGCTCGTCTACGAGCGACCCGACCAGCCCGACTGGGGGATGAACGCCGAGGTGACCGACGATGGCCGCTACGCGGTGATGCACGTGTGGCTCGGGACCGACCGGCGGAACCGGGTCTACTACCTCGACCTGAAGGACGCGAAGCGCCCGAAGGTCACGGGCGAGGTCGTGCGGTTGCTCGACGACTTCGATGCGAGCTACGCGTTCGTGGGGAATGACGGGCCCGTGTTCTACTTCCTCACCGATCTCGATGCCCCCCGCAAGCGCGTCATCGCGATCGACACCCGGCACCCCGAACGGGCCCGGTGGCGCGAGATCATCCCGCAGGGTCCGGACGTGCTGGACGGAGTCCAGATCATCCACGACACGTTCGTGGCCAACTCCATGCACGATGCGTCCTCCCGGCTGCGCTTGTTCGCGCACGACGGGCGATTCGTGAAGGACTTGCCGCTTCCGACGCTCGGCTCGATCGGCGGGATCAGCGGGGAGCGGAAGGACGACGAGATGTTCTATGCCTTCACCTCGTTCCTGTACCCGACGACCATCTTCCGCTACGACTTCAAGAGCGGCGTGACGAGCGTGTTCAAGGCGCCGGCGATCGACTTCGATCCGTCCGGCTACGAGACGAAGCAGGTGTTCTACACTAGCAAGGACGGCACTCGGGTGCCGATGTTCATCACGCACCAGAAGGGACTACACCTCGACGGTTCGAACCCGACGTACTTGTACGGCTACGGCGGCTTCAACATCAGCCTCACGCCGAGCTTCTCCGTTTCGATGCTCGTGTGGCTCCAGATGGGCGGGGTGTACGCCGTCCCCAACCTGCGGGGCGGCGGAGAGTATGGTGAGGAGTGGCATCAGGCCGGGATGCACGACAGGAAGCAGAACGTGTTCGACGACTTCATCGCCGCGGCGGAGTACCTGATCGCCCAGGGCTACACGTCCCCGTCCAAGCTCGCCATTGCGGGTGCGTCAAACGGAGGGCTCCTCGTGGGCGCCGCGATCACGCAGCGGCCCGAACTGTTCGGGGCGGCGCTTCCTGCGGTGGGCGTGATGGACATGCTGCGGTTTCACAAGTTCACCATCGGCTGGGCGTGGGTGACGGATTACGGGTCCGCGGACAGCGCGGCGCAGTTCCCCTATCTCTACAAGTACTCGCCGCTGCACAACATCAGGGCGGGAACGCGCTACCCGGCCACCCTCGTCACGACCGCCGATCACGACGATCGCGTCGTGCCGGGGCACTCCTTCAAGTTCACGGCGGCGCTCCAGGCGGCGCAGGCGGGGCCGCAGCCGGTGTTGATCGAGATCGAAACGAAGGCCGGGCACGGGGCCGGCAAGCCGACCAGCAAGCTCATCGAGGAGCAGGCGGATCGGATGGCGTTCCTCGTGAAAAACCTGGGGCTAGAGGTTGGTGGAGGACGGTGAAGGTTGGTGGAGGCTTAGTCGACTAGATCGCCGAGCAGTTGTCGCGCAATCACGATCCGCTGGATCTCGCTCGTGCCTTCGCCGATCTCACAGATCTTCGCGTCCCGCATCATCCGCTCGACCGGGTAGTCCGTTGTATAGCCGTAGCCGCCGTGCAGCTGGACGGCCTTGGTGGTGGCGCGCATGGCGAGCTCGGATGCGTACAGCTTCGCCATCGCCGCCTCCCGCTTGAACGGCCGGCCGTGCTGCTTGAGCCACGCCGCGTGATAGACGAGGTGCTTGGCCGCCTCGATTTCGGTCGCCATGTCGGCGAGGGCGAAGTGGACGCCCTGGAAACTGGCGATCGGCTTGCCGAATTGCCGGCGGGTCGTCGTATAGCGGAGACACTCCTCCAGCGCGCCTTCGGCGATGCCGAGGGCGAGCGCTCCCAGGCCGACGCGACCACCGTCGAGGGTGTGGAGGAACTGTCGGAAGCCGTTGTTTAGGGGTCCGAGGACGTTCTCCTTCGGGACGATCGCGTCCTGGAACACCAGCTCGCGCGTATCGGACGCGCGCCAGCCGAGCTTGTCCTCCTTCTTCGCCGCCAACACGCCGCGACACTTGGGGAGCGACGCATCGTGGCCCACGCCGACCCGTTTCGCCTCCTCGAGATCGGTCGTGTCTTTAGTCACGATGAATGCGGAGATGCCGCGGGTCCCTTTGGCGGCGGGATCGGTGCGGGCGGCCACGACGAAGATCTCGCCGACGCCGGCGTGCGTGATGAAGATCTTCGACCCGTTCAGGACGTAGTGGTCGCCCTTGTCCTCCGCGACGGTGCTCGTGCCGCCGGCGTCTGACCCGGCACCGGGCTCGGTGAGCCCGAACCCGCCCAGCACTTTCCCCGTGGCGAGCAGGGGCACATAGCGTTGTTTTTGCTCCCGTGTGCCGAAGTCCACGATGGGCGAGGTGCCGAGCGTGGTGTGGGCGCTCACGGTGATGGCGTGACTCGCATCGACCTTCGCGAGCTCGTGGATCACCAGGATGTAGGAGAGGTAGTCCATGCCGGACCCACCCAGCTCCTCCGGCCAGGGGATGCCGAAGAGGCCCAGGTCCGCCATCCGCCGCACGTTGTCCCAGGGGAACGTGCTCTCGACGTCGTAGCGGTGCGCGCTCGGCTTCACGACCTGCTGCGCGAAGTCGCGCACCATGTCGCGCACCTGGAAGTGGTGATCGGTGAAGTAAAGGGTGTCGTGCATCCTGTAATCTAGTTGCACGTTCCACGACGCCAAGTTGCACGAAAGACGTTTCGGGGGACGTGGCGACGTGGCGTCGTGCAACGTCTCACCCGGTAGTGCCGAACCCCGCCGCGATGCAATTGATGGACAAGAGCAGCGCCGCGAGCTCGTCTTCCGACGGCTTCTCGGTCGCCGTCGCGCGATAGCGCCGCAACAGCTCGATCTGCTGGCGGTTCACCTGGTTCAGCGTGGGCACGCGGCTCGCCAGCCGCTGGCGAAACTGGGGAAAGCGCTCCGCGAGCTCGCTGCAGCCGGTGAGGCGGCGCACGACGGCCACCGTCCGATGGTATTCGTCGGTGACCAGCGAAAAGATCTCTTGGCGCAGCCACGGATCGGCGACCAGCTCGGCGTACGCTCGTGCGAGGTCGAGATCGACGTAGGCAAGCGTTTTCTCGACTTCGTCCATGACCAGCCGAAACAGCCGGAAGTCGTGGAACATCCGTTTGAGGAGCGCTTCGCCCCGGCTCCCCCGAACGTCGAGAAACGTCGCGAGGCCGGTGCCCAGCCCGTACCACCCGGGGAGGAAGTGGCGGTTCTGGGTCCACGCGAACACCCAGGGAATGGCCCGCAGGTCCGCGAGCGTCCGGACGCCGGTCCGGCGCGCGGGCCGGGAACCGATGTTCAGCAGCGCGATCTCTTCGACGGGGCTCGCCGCCTGGAAATAGTCGACGAGTCGCGGGTGCTCCACCAGCCGCCGGTAGGCCGCGTGGGCCGCTCCCGAGAGCGCGTCCATCGCTTCGTCGAACTCGGTGGTGGGGACGAGCGCCTGCTCGCGCTCGGATTTGAGGGAGTGCTCGAGCACGCTGGCCGCGAGCAGCTCCGTCTGATAGGCGGCGGTGCCGCGGTTCGCATACTTGAACGACACCACCTCGCCCTGCTCCGTGAGACGGAGCCGGCCCTGGATCGAGCCGGCGGGCTGAGCGGCGATGGCGCGGCCGGTGGGCGCGCCCCCCCGGCTGACCGAGCCGCCCCGGCCGTGGAAGAAGGCGATCGGTACGCCGCACTCCCGGCCGAGGCGGGTGAGCCGCAGCTGGGTCTTGGCGAGCTCCCAATTGGACGAGAGGAAGCCGCCGTCTTTGTTCGAGTCGGAGTACCCGATCATTACCTCGAACACGCCGCCCTGGGCGCGCACGGTGCGGCGCACCAGCGGGACTTGCAGCAGGTCGCGCACGATCTCGGGCGCCCGTCGCAGGTCGTCGATGGACTCGAACAGCGGCACGATTGGGAGCGTACAGCTCTCGACGCCGGCGGCGTCTGCGAACAGACCCGCCTCCTTGGCGAGCAGATACACGCCCAGGATGTCCGCCACGTCGTGGGTCATGCTCAGGACAAAGGTGCCGACGGCTTCGCGGTCGAGGCACTCCCGCGCCTCGTGGATCAGGCGGAACATACCGATGGTCTCGGCCGCCTCTGGGGGTGGCGCGGGTCGGTCGGGCCGGAGCGGCCGCGCGAGCTCACTCTGCAGCCATGCGCGCCATTCGGGCGACGCCGACGGGGGCGGCTCGCCCGAGGCCCGGGCCCGCCACAGCGCGGCTACGCATGCGTTCACGCGTGGCGAATTGTCGCGGACGTCGAGCCGGAAGGTGCTGAACCGGAACGCCTCCACTTCCCGGCGCACCGGGCGGACGAGGAGCTCGGCGGCGCGCCCGACGCCCGCCGCCACGAGCCCGGCCTCGAGCGTGCGCAGGTCGCCGATCAGCTCGTCCGCCGTCCGATAGGCCGGTGTCTCGGGCGCGGTCTCGCGCCGTTCCGCGCTGGTCAGCGCGGCGTCGAGCTTCCGCAGCATGCAGGTCACGAATTGCCGATACACCTCGCCCCGGTTGCGCTGCTGGATCCGCTCGGCGTCGCCGGACGCCGCCAGCTCGCGGGCGAGCGCCTGGCGGAACTCGGGCGCGATCGGCGTGGCGCGCTCGGTGACGCTCAGGGCGCGCAGCAGATCGGCGACCCGCAGGCGGTAGCGTCGTAGGCTCGCGATGCGATTGTCGAACAGCGTGCGGCGCGTCACGTCGTTCGTGACGAAGGGATTGCCGTCCCGGTCGCCGCCGATCCACGAGCCGAACTGGAAGAACGGCGGCACGTCCCAGCGGTCCGTCGGGTACGCCTGCCGCAGCGCACGCTCGAGCTTGTCGACCAGCTCGGGCACGACCTCGAAGAGGTTTTCGTTGACGAAGTACAACCCCCACGCCAGCTCCTGCTCGACGGTGGGTTTCTCGAGCCGCAGCTCGCCGGTGAGCCACAGCAGCTCGATCTCGGTCCGCAGGTTCTCGACCAGGGCGCTGCGCTCCCGGGGCGTCCAGCGGGGGGCCTCGAGATCCACCAATCGACGGTAGAGGCGGCGATGCTTTTCGAGCACGGTGACGCGCTTGGCTTCCGTCGGGTGCGCGGTGATGACGGGGCGCACACGCAGGTTCGCGACTACGGCGCGCATCTCGTCCGCCGCGATCCCGGCCCGGGCCGCGGCCGAGACGACCTGGGCGAACGTGCCGCGGAGCTGGTCGTACCCGCGCGCGACTTCGCTCTGGCGCCGCTGCCGCATCGCCGCGTTCTGCTCCGCGAGCGACAACAGCTGGAACCACATGCCCTGCGCCTGAATGGCGCGGGCGACGAGCTCGGGCGGCGCCTGCGGGTCGAGGGGCTCGCCCGCGAGCACGCGCTCGATCTCCGGCTGATGCGTCCGGATGACGTCGCGAAAACAGTCGTGCAGCAGGCCCGCCGTGCGGGCGAGGTCCTCGTCGCTCACGCCACCCGGTCGCGCGGTGAGGCGCCTGAGAAGAACGCCTTGAGGTTGTCGAGCGCGCGGAGGCCCATGGCGATCCGCGTCTCGTGCGTGGCGCTGCCCAGATGGGGGAGCAGCACGACGTTCTCCATCGTCAGGAGGTCGGGGGTCACCGCGGGCTCGCGCTCGAACACGTCGAGGCCCGCCCCCGCGATCGTCCCCTGCTTGAGCGCGGCGACCAGCGCGGCTTCATCCACGATGTCGCCCCGGGCGTTGTTGATGAGGAACGCGCCCCGCTGCATGAGGGCCAGCCGCCGGGCGTCGATCAGATGACGGGTTTCGGGAGTCGCCGGCGAGTGTAGCGACACGACGTCCGCCTCGCGCAGCACGTCGTCCACGCTGCCCCTCGGCTCCGCGCCCAGCTCCGACACCACCGCGGCCGGCGGGGGGTACGGATCGTGGAAGATCACCCGCATGCCGAAGCCGTGGCGGGCGCGGTGCGCCACGGCCCGGCCGATCCGTCCGAGCCCGATGAGGCCCAGCGTCTTGCCGCTGACGCGGGTGCCGAGCATGTGGGTGGGCCGCCACCCGGTCCAGGCCCCGGAGCGCACGTGGCGCTCCCCTTCCCCGCCCCGGCGTGCCACCATGAGGATGAGCATCATGGCGTCGTCCGCGGTGTCGTCGGTGAGCACGTCGGGTGTGTTCGTGACGACGAGCCCGCGCGCCTTGGCGCTGGCCGTGTCGATGTGGTTGAAGCCGACACCGTAGTTGGCGAGGATCCGGGCCCGCAACGGGTCGACCGCGAGCACCTGCGCCGTGACCCGATCGGTGACCGTCGGGAGGAGAGCGTCCGCGGTGCGCAGGGCGTCCGCGAGCTCGGCAGCGCTGAGGGGGCGGTCGTCTGCATTGAGGCGCGCGTCGAACTCCCGTGCCAGCTGCTCCTCCACCGGGCCGGGGAGCCGCCGCGTGACCACGACCACGGGGCGGCCGGACCGCCCCGCGCTCACTGCTGCACCATCACCGGCCGCGACGATTGCTGGCGGAGCGCCTGGACGACCGTGGCCCCGAGCTCGGCGGGGCTCGGCGCCACGATCAGCCCGGCCGACCGCATGATCTCCGCCTTCTCCGCCGCGGTGTCCCCGAACGCCGAGATGATCGCCCCGGCGTGCCCCATGCGGCGGCCCTTCGGTGCAGTGAGGCCCGCCACGTAGCCGATCACCGGCTTCGTCATCTGCTCCTTCACGAACAGCGCCGCGTCCGCTTCCTGGGGACCGCCGATCTCCCCGATCATCATCACCGCCTCGGTCTCCGGGTCTTGCTCGAACAGCGCCAGGATGTCGACGAACGAGCTGCCGTTGATCGGATCGCCGCCGATGCCCACGCTCGTGGTCATCCCCGCGCCGAGCGCCTTCATCTGCGACGCCGCCTCGTAGCCGAGGGTGCCCGAGCGCGTGACCACGCCGACGGTCCCGCGGGCGTAGATGTGGCCCGGCATGATGCCCATCATGGCCCGGCCCGCGCTGATGATGCCGGCGCAGTTCGGCCCGATGAGGGTGGTGCGGCGCTCCTTCGCGTACCGCCAGAGGTAGCGTTTCACCCGCATCATGTCCTGCGCGGGAACTCCGTCCGTGATGGTCACGACCAGCCGGATACATGCGTCCGCCGCCTCCATGACCGCGTCGGCGCAGAACGGAGCGGGGACGAGAATCAGACTGGCCGCGGCGCCCGTGTTCGCGACCGCTTCCTTCACCGTATTGAAGACCGGCCGCCCCAGATGCCTGGTCCCGCCCTTTCCCGGGGTGACGCCGCCCACGACGTTCGTGCCGTAGGCGATCATCTCCTTGGCGTGGAAGGTGCCCTTGTCGCCGGTGAAGCCCTGGACGATGACCGGCGTCTTCTCGTCGAGCAGGATGCTCATGCGGCCACACCGGCGTCGCGCGCCGCGACCACCCGCTCGGCGGCTTCCGAGAGGGTGTCGGCTGTGAGAATCGGTAGGCCGCTCTCCGAGAGGATGCGGCGGCCCTCATCTACGTTGGTGCCCGCCAGCCGCACGACCAGCGGAACCGGCACCTGCACCGCCCGCACGGCCTGGACGACGCCCTGCGCCACCCAGTCACAGCGGTTGATCCCCGCGAACACATTCACGAGGATGGCGCGCACCTTCTTATCGGAGAGTACCAGGCGGAACGCGGCCGCGACGCGATCGGGGCTCGCCCCGCCCCCGATGTCCAGGAAGTTCGCGGGCTCGCCGCCGGCATGCTTGATCATGTCCATGGTGGCCATGGCGAGCCCCGCGCCGTTGATGATGCAGCCGATGTCCCCGTCCAACGCCACGTAGTTGAGCCCGTGCTGGGCGGCCTCCGCTTCGCGGGGATCTTCCTGGGCATAGTCGCGCAGCTCCGCGACGTTGGGCCGCCGGAACATCGCGTTGTCGTCGAAGCTCATTTTCACGTCCAGCGCGAGCACCTGGCCGTCCTGGGTGACGACGAGCGGGTTGATCTCGACCATGGTGGCGTCGAGCTCGCGGAAAGCGCGGTAGGCGCCGAGGATCGCCGTCACGGCCTGGTTCACCTGAGGGGGCGCGAGCCCCAGCCCGAACGCCAGCTCCCGCGCCTGGAACCCCTGCATCCCGACCGCCGGCTCCACTTCCTCGCGCACGATCGCCGCCGGCTCGCGCTGCGCGATTTCTTCGATCTCCATGCCGCCGTGCGGGTGCGCCACCACCACGATCCGCTCGCGCTTGCGGTCGAGCACCAGGCCGACGTACAGCTCCCGCTCGATCGGCGGCGCCTGCTCGACCAGCAGGCGATGTACCGGGAGACCCTCGGCGCCGGTTTGTGTCGTCACGAGCGTCTTGCCCAGCAGGTCCTTCGCGGCCTGGCGGACGTCCGCGTCGGTCGTGCAGAGCTTCACCCCGCCCGCCTTGCCGCGGGCCCCGGAGTGGATCTGCGCCTTCACGACCCAGCGGGTGCCGCCGACTTCGCTCGCCCGATAGACGGCCTGCTCGGCACTATAGGCGACGCCGCCCTTGGGAACGGGGACGCCGAAGCCCGAGAGCAGCTCCTTGGCCTGGTACTCGTGGATGTCCACGGTTACGCCCGCGTCGTGGCCAGCGCCGGCGCGCCCGCGGTGCGGGCGGCGATGGCGGCGGCGATCTGGACGATGTTCTGGGCCATCCGGGCCGAAGCGGCATCGATCATGCGACCGTCCAGCTGGGCGGCGCCGCGGCCGGCGCGCGCCGCCTCGTCGAGTGCGAGCAGGATGCGGCGCGCGCGTTCCACTTCCGCCGGCGGGGGCGTGAACACTTCGTTGGCCAGCGCGATCTGGGACGGGTGAATGGCCCATTTGCCTTCGTAGCCGAGTGCCGCCGCGCGGCGCGCCGCCGCGCGAAACCCGTCCGGGTCCTTGAAGTCGCCGTACGGGCCGTCGATGGCGCGTAGGCCGTAGGCCCGGCAGGCCGTCACCATCCGGGTGAGCGCGGCGTGCCACTGGTCGCCGGGATAGTCGGGATTCAGGCCCCCGATGCTCACGGTGCGGGCGTGCAAGCTCGCGGCGAAGTCGGCGACGCCGAAGTGCATCGCCTCGAGGCGGCGGCTGGCCTGGGCGATCGCCTCGACGTTCGCCATCCCCAGGGCCGTCTCGATCAGCACCTCGATCCCGATGCGATGCGGGATGCGGCGGGCGGTTTCGATCTGGGTGAGCAGCGCGTCCACGAGATAGATGTCCGCCGGCACACCGACTTTCGGGACGAGCACGACGTCCAGCCTGTGCCCGGCCTGCTCCACCACGTCCACCATGTCGCGATACATGTAGTGCGTGTCGATTCCGTTGATGCGCACCGACACCGTCTTGCCGCGAGCCTTCCAGTCGTGGTCGAGCAGTCCGGCGACGACGTTCTTCCGGGCCTGCTCTTTGTCGGCGGGGGCGACGGCGTCCTCGAGGTCGAGGAAGACGTAGTCCGCCTCGCCGTCGAGCGCTTTCAGGAACAGCGCCGGCTGCGAGCCGGGGACCGCGAGCTCGCTGCGCTGGAGCCGTGGGTTTGCCGGCTCGTAGCGGGTGAGGCTCATGCCCTCACGGCGGCGCGGAACGATGGCTTCGCGCCGGGCGGCTGCTGTGCGTCGGGTGACTGTCCCGCCGCGGCGCGCGGCGCGAGTGGGGCGGCGGTGCCGCGGTAGTGCTCGGCGGCTGCAGCCACACCGGCGCCGGGCGCCACCTGGATGCCCACGTCGCGCAGTGCCATCTCCGCGCCGGCGATGGCGCCGAGCAGCATGAGCTCGTTCAGGTCACCGAGGTGACCGATCCGGAACAGCTTCCCCGCCAGCCGGGCGAGGCCGGCCCCGAGGGCCAGGTTGTAGCGCCGGAACGCCACGTCGATCACGTCGGCGCCGTTCGTGCCCTCGGGGACCATGATCGCGCTCACGGTGTCCGAGTACCACTTCGGAGCCTTCGCGCACAGCTTGAGGCCCCCCCCCCACGCCCGGACGGCGGCGCGTACCCCCTCCGCGAGCCGATGATGGCGCGCGAAAATGTTGTCGAGTCCCTGCTCGGCCATGATGTCGAGCGACTCGCGCAGGCCGTACAGCAGCGGAATGGAAGGCGTGTAGGGGAAGTATCCCGTGGCGTTCGCCTTGATCATGTCCCCGAAGTCGAAGAAGACGCGCGGGCACTTGGCGTGCTCGCGGGCGGCGAGCGCCTTGGGGCTCGCGCACACCAGCCCCAGCCCCGCGGGCAGCATCAGTCCCTTTTGCGACCCGGTGATCGCCAGGTCTACCTTCCAATCGTCCATGCGAAAGTCGATCGAGCCGATGGAGCTGACCCCGTCCACGTACAGCAGGGCGGGATGCTGCGCCGCGTCGATCGCGTTGCGGACGGCTCCGACGTCGCTCGTCACGCCCGTCGCCGTCTCGTTGTGGACGATCAAGATCCCCTTGATCTCGTGCTGCTTGTCCTGCGACAGGATCTCCCCGATACGGTCGGACGGCGCGCCCTCGCCCCACTCGACATCGATGATGTCCACACGCAGGCCATGACGCTGGGCGAGATCGATCCAGAGGTGGCTGAATTGCCCGTACCGCGGCGCCAGGACCCGGTCGCCCGGCGAGAGCGTGTTCACGAGCGCCGCTTCCCACCCGCCCGTGCCAGTCGCGGGGAAAACAAACGCCTGCCCCGTCGTCGTCTTGAAGACTTGGCGGAGATCGCGGAACAGTCCGGTGGTGAGCTCGGGGAACGCAGAGGAGCGGTGGTCCTCCATCGCGCGGTCCATGGCGCGGAGGATCCGCTCGGGCACGTTCGTCGGGCCGGGGACGAACAAGAAATTGCGGCCGGGCATAAAAACGTCCTCAACGAGAGGGGAAAAACAAAGCGAGAACCGCTAAGGTATTCGGTGACCCCCGCCCCGCAACCCCTCGGATGGGTAGGGCCGAGCCCGCCTAAGTTGAGGGGCGCCAACTTCCTAGCCCGCAGACATCGCAACCACTGCACGCCGCCCCCCGCTCCCCGAAATACGCGAGCAACGTGCTGCGGCGGCACGCCCGCCCCTCCACGTAGCGTCGCATGCCCGCTGCGGCGTCGCCCCACTCGAAGTCGGAGGGACGCCACACCATCACGCACTCCGAGCGGCCGCCATCCCGGCCGGCACGCCCCGCCTCCTGGTAATAGGCTTCGACGGTGCGCGGGGGCCCCCAATGCAGCACGCGGCGGACGTCCGGTTTGTCGATCCCCATGCCGAAGGCGCTGGTCGCGACCACCACCGGGGCGTGGTCGGCGAGAAAGGCGCGCAGCACGCGGTGTCGAGTACGCGCGCTGAGGCCCGCATGGTAGGGCGCTGCCCGTATGCCCATCCGCAACAGCGCGCGTGTGACCAGCTCGGTGAGCCGGCGCGTCGGCGTGTACACGATCACCGGCCCGTCCACCCCGCGGATCAGCTCCCGTATGCGGGTGAACCGCTCGCGGTCGTCCCGCACACGCTCGACGCGAAACACGAGATTCGGCCGATCGAACGACGTGACGACGATCTCCGCCTGCGGGATCCGGAGGACGCGCAGGATCTCGGCGCGAGTCTCCGGCGTGGCGCTTCCGGTGAGCGCGATGGTGACGGGATCACCGAGCAGGTAGCGGTATCGGTCGAGCCGCCGGTACACGGGGCGGAACTCGTTGCCCCACTCGACGATGCAGTGGGCTTCGTCGACGGCGAGGAGCGACACCTCCCGACCTGCGCGCGACAGCCGTCGCACCAGCGAGCCGAGCCGCTCGGGGGCGCAATAGAGGAGAGCGAGGCTCCCGGATAGGGCGGCATCGAGGATCGCCCGACGCTCACCCGCGGAGAGCAGGCTGTTCAGATACGCGGCCGGGATTGCCCGCCGCCGGAGCGCCGTCACCTGGTCCTGCATCAGCGAGATCAGCGGGGAGACGACCAGCGTGAGGCCCCGGGCCATCAGGGCTGGCAGCTGATAGCACAACGACTTCCCCGCCCCTGTGGGCAGTACCGCCAGAACGCTCCGGCCGGCGAGCAGAGGCCCGAGCACTTTGAGCTGGTGGACCCGAAATGACGCGTGGCCGAACCGCTCGCCCAGGAGCTCCCGTGCGCGCGACAGCCCGCCCGTGAAGGTCGCCATCGCCCCAAAAAAACGGGCCCCGGTGCCTTCACCGGAGCCCAAACCACGCGACGCGTGGCTGAATTATGACGGATGTCGGAGGAGTCTCACGCGTGATCCTGCCAGTCCACGCCGAAACTGTTGCCGCACTCGACGCATTTCACGTCTTTGGGCTGTCCCGATACGTGTTGTCGCTTGTGACAGCCGGGGCACACGAGATGGGGCTCATGCACCACGCTCCAGGCCTTCGGCCGATCCTTCCGGGTGTCCACATTCTCCCTGGGAACGCGCACTTCGACCAGGTGCACGTCCAGCACGATCCAGGTCTTGCCGGCTTCTTCGACGATTCGGTACCACGCGCCCCGGCGCAGGCCTTCCTTTTCGGCGCGGTCGCCGCGACTCCGGGCCCATCCCATGTCGGCCATGACCTACTCCAGTTCCTCGGGGCTGCCCTCCCGCACCAGCACGAGGATTGCTGCCTGCGGGGCGACCAGATACTTCGTTCCCTCGAAGGTGATCTCCACGGCGGCCTTGCGGAAGAACAGGGCGTAGTCCCCAACCCGCGCCTGCATCGGCAGGTACTTGACGTCGGGGCCGCGGATCTTCCAGGGCTCATCGTCCATGCTCGCCGGCTCGGTCATCGGCGTGCCCGGCCCGGTCGCCACGACCCGGCCGCCTTGGACCTGCCGGCTCTCGACCGCGGTTGGGGGGAGGTACAGACCGACGTTGGTGCGCTCCTCCCCCTCTTCGGGCGCGATGAGCACGCGGTCACCGACGACGATCAGGCGCTTGGGGGACTCGTCCGGCATGGGGTCCAGTATAGCACGTCCCGCGGTTAAGGGGCGGTGGAGACAGGCTGGGTGGGCCCCCCTGGGGCGGGAATGGTGATGTGGATCACGTGCACCGCTTGACAGGGCTGGGCGCCGCACTATTAATGCGCGCCTGCCGCAGCGGCTCCGCGGCCCCCATTCCTCGCCATTCGGAAGGGACAACAGACATGCAAAGCCCGGAGCAGTGGACCTCGATCCTGCAGACCGTGTGGGGCTGGCTCTGGGGAAGCCTCTCCGCGATCGTCAACTGGCAGGCCTACGTGTTCCGCCTGGTGCTCAGCGGGAATTCCTTTTGGGAGGTGGTGGGGAAAGTGCTGTTGCTCCTCTTCCCCACGTTCGCGCTGGTCGCCGGTGTGTGGGGCACGGTGGTCTCCCTCTACACGATCCCGTTCCGCCTCGGGCACAGCGCCCGTCTGCTGACGGCCCTGTTGATGTCGTGGTGGGATGCCGCTCGGATGTGCTGGTTCTACTGGGTGGGCATGGCGCGCTTCGTCCTAGTGCTCGTGGGCTCGATCTGGGGATTGCTCAGGCTCGGCGCGGGGCTCATCTGGGGAACCTTGAAAAGCCTGGTCATGTCGCCGTTTACTCTGCTCGATTCGACGTCGCGCCAGCCGGGCGTGCCGTGGATCGCCTTCACGCTGCTCATTTTCTGGTCGATGATCGAGGCCACGATCTTCACGTTCACCCTGCGTCCCACGATGGCCGAGCTGCTGGCGGACCTGACCGGGTACGCGGTGAATCCCCTCATCCTCGTGGTGATCCTGTGGTTTTTCTTGTTCATCATCATTGGGGGCAGCTTCGCCTGCATCCAGGTGTTGAACGAGGCGATCAAGTCCCGATCGTTCGGGCAGATCGGCGCGATGGTCGGGGTCGAGATCACGGTGGCGTTGTTCGAGGTGCTGTTCCTGTACCGCGAGTTGATCGACGCTATCACCCCCTGGCTGGCCCAGCAGGGGATCGAGCTCGGTGTGGTCGGCACCCTGGGCCTGGCATTCCTGGGTTGGACGGGGGTGCGTGGCATGACCTGGTTCCTGTTCGGCCGGTTTGGGACGCCTGCCCTGCTCGCCATCCTAGGACGCCAGGCGATGGAGGGACAACAGGGAGCCGCACGTCCGAGCCCTGCGGCGGACCTCGAGTTCTGGCGTGGGCCGATCAACGCACTCAAGGCGGAGCACGAGTGGTTCAAAAAGGAGGCGCAGCACCTGGTGGAGCTGCTCACGCTCCCCGTGCTCCAGCTGGTGGCCGCCGGGTTCAACTTCCTGGTCGTAGTGATCATGGGCAAGCCGCACTTCACGCTGCCGTTCCGGTCGCTGGACCAAGTGCTCCACAGCACGCCGATTTTCGCGACCGGCAAGACCCACACGGTCGAGGGAGGTGGGTCGTGACCCGGCGCGTCGCGGCACTGGCCGTAGCGCTCGGCGTGGTGGCGTGTTCGCCCTCGGAACGGGCCGCGCCTACCCGCTCGACGCTCGTGATCGGCATGGATATCAGTGGCTCGTTCCGGCGGAACCCCAACTTCAGCGGGGCGATCGAGTTTGCGGCGCTCTACATCTACGCCCATCTCAACGGCATGGACGGGCTGCAGACGAACACCGCGATCTTTGTCGGCGAGCTGGGAGGCGAGCGGCCCGGCCAGGCCAAGGTGTTCCACCCGATCCAGGATCTGTCGGGGAAATCGCCGGCGCAGATCGCGGCCGACCTGCGCGCGTGGTTCCCGCAAGAAGACCCGATCACCGATTTCAACGCCTTCTTCCAGCGCGCCTCCCTCCACGTCAGGCGCAACAACCTCGTGCTGGCACCCTTGAACGTCGTACTGTTCTCCGACGGCGAGCCCGACTATCCGGGCGCCGGCCGCGTGTCGCTCGAGCAGAAGTATGAGCGAGTGGATCTCAGTCCGCTCGAGTACTTGTCGCGCAATGTGACTGTGCGCCTGCTCTACGCCGATCCGCCCATCGCCCAGCTGTGGGAGCGCAAGGTCCCGCGCAAGCGCGTGCGCCTCTGGACTCAGGACGCGGAGGTCATGAAGGGCTGGCGACGCCACATGGTGGACGGCGTGCCGATGGCGCGACAGGACTCGCTCTGGTCCTGGGTGGAGCACGTGGTGGACGTGCGGGTCAAGCGGGAGCGGGTGCTCTAAAAGAAGGACGGCCTCAGCGGGACCGCCGGGATCTCCCTCCGCGACAAAAAGACGCAGTCGCTGCGGGAGACCTCGGCGGTCCCGTTTACCCGCAATACCGGTCGAATGCCGCCGTCAGGTCCGCCGCGATGTCTTGGGCCGGCCGGCCCTCGATGTTCTTTCGCTCGAGCATGAAGACGAGCCGTCCGTCCTTGAACAACCCCATCTGGGGCGACGAGGGCGGGTAGCCCGTGAAGTAGCTCCGGGCGCGCTCGGTCGCGTCGGCGTCCTGTCCCGCGAAGACCGTGAGCAAGCGTGCGGGCCGACGCGCATGCTGGAGCGCGAGCGTCGCAGCGGGCCGCGCGTTCCGGGCCGCACAGCCGCATACCGAGTTCACGACGACGAGCGTCGCGTCCTTCGTGGTCCCCAGCACCTCGTCGACCTCTGCGGGCGTGCGGAGCTCCTGAAATCCGATGCGGGTGAGCTCGTCGCGCATCGGCTGGACGAGCCGGGGGTCGTACATGGGACGATGCAAGCCGGACATGGCGTTCTCTTTCGGTGAGTCTCCATAAGTAATATCATCGTTTGTCACCATGCGAGTGCTGATCGTCGAAGACGACCCCGAGCTGGCCGGCTTGCTGCGCGACGGCCTGCGCGCGCAGCGCATCGATCCGACCCTGGCTGCGACGTTTGACGAAGGCCGCGAGCGTGCGCACGGGGGCTCGTTCGATGTGATCATCCTGGACGTTCGGCTACCCGGGGGTACCGGCTTCGAGCTGTGCGGGGAGCTGAGGCGCGGGGGCAGCTCGACACCGGTCCTGATGCTGACGGCGCTCGATGCCCTGGACGATCGCGTGCGCGGGCTCGAGGCCGGGGCGGACGACTATCTCACGAAACCGTTCGCGTTTCGGGAGCTCGTGGCGCGCCTCAAGGCGCTGGCGCGCCGCCGGCCCGCCCTATCTCCGGCTCGCTACCGGATTGGCGACCTCGAGGTCGACCTCGGGACGCGTCAGGTGCATCGCCACGGCCGGCCGATTACGCTCAGCGCGAAGGAGTTCGCCTTGTTGGAGCTGTTCGTGCTGAACCAGGGGCGGGTGCTCGACCGCTCGACCATCACCACGCACGTGTGGGACGACAACCACGACCCGTTCGCCAATGTGCTCGAGGTGCTCGTCGGGCGGTTGCGGCGCAAGATCGACGACGGCTTCGAGACCAAGCTGATCACCACGCTGCGCGGCGCCGGGTACCGGTTCGGTACGTGAAGCATCACGCCTTGAACCCGCTCGCGCGCCTGCGGCTGCAGCTGACGGCGTGGTATGCCGGGGTGTTCACGTTGGTGCTCGCGCTGCTGGGCACGGGTCTGTTCCTCACGATCCGGCACCAGATGTCCCGGCACGTCGACAGGTCGCTCAGCGCCGCTGCGGCGGCGCTCGAGCAGGCGGCGCGCATCCGCGAGACGGAGCGCGACAGCGCTCGTGGTGTCGTGGTCGATGCGGTCGACGAGCTGCACATCCCCGATCGGTCGCTTTACCTATTCGATGAGAACGAGCAACCGATCAAGCCGGCGGAGGCGCCCGGCTGGGTGCTGGAGGCGACACACAAGGCGGTGCGGTCCAAACACGGGTACCGCAACCTCGATGCTCCGGACGGCCGGGAGCTCCGGATCTACGCGGGGCGATTCACGGGGACCACCGGCACACCCTACATCGCCGCGGTCGTCGCCGATCGCATGGAGCTCGAGGACGAGTACACGTCGCTGATCGAGACGTTCGCCGCTGCGGCGCTCGCCGCCCTACTCCTGGTCGCGGGAGGAGGCTACTTGCTGATCCGCAAGTCCTCGGCTCCCGTGGAGCGTTCGATGGACCAGATGCGCCGCTTCATGGCGGACGCCGCTCATGAGCTGCGCACGCCGATCACCATTCTCCGGACGCGGGCCGAAGTGGCCCTCGCCCAGGAGCGGGAAACGGCGCGCGACGCGGCGACGTTCCAGGCGATCGAGCGGGAGGCGGCCCGCGTGGGCGGCATTGTGGGCGATCTCCTGACCCTCGCCCGCGCGGACAGTGGCGAGCGGCCGGTGGCGCACGAGCCGCTCTATCTCGACGACGTCGCGGCCGGGGCGGTGGACGCCGTCCGGGCGCTGGCCACGAGCAAGGGGATCACACTGGAGGTCGGAGCGTTCGAGGAAGCCAAGATCACGGGCGACGGGGCGCTCGTCCGCCAGCTGCTGCTGATCGTCCTCGACAACGCCATCAAGTTCTCGCCCGCCGGGGGTCACGTGCGTCTCAACGTGTCCGTTGAGGACGGCCGGGCGGCGGTGCTCGTGACCGACACCGGCATCGGTATCCCGGCCGAGCAGCTCCCCCACGTATTCGAGCGCTTCTACCGCGGAGATCCGGCCCGTCGGGAGGCGGACGGGACCGGGCTCGGCCTTGCCATCGCCCGCTGGATCGCCGATGCGCACAACGCCCGGATCGGTATCGAGTCGACGCCGGGTAGCGGAACGCGCGTGGCCATTTCCTTCCCCGTGGCGCACGCCCGTCGCGAATAGGGCCCGCCGCTTCAGCCGCGCCTCGGCAGCGTGTAGCCTCTGCCGCGCAGCGCGACGAGGAGCGTGGGGACCGCAAATAGCGTGATCGGCGTGGACAGCGCGAGCCCGCCGATGACGGCGAGCGCGAGGGGGCGCTGCAGCTCGCTTCCCGCACCGAGCCCGAGCGCGAGGGGCAGCAGCCCGAACAGCGTGCACAGCGTCGTCATCAGGATCGGACGCAGGCGCACGCGCCCCGCCTCCCGGATCGCCACCTCGAGCGCCACGCCCTCGGCCTGCATCCGGAGCCGCGTGAAATCGAGGAGGATGATCCCGTTCTTGACGATCAGCCCGACGAGCAGGATCAACCCCATGAACGACGCGACGTTCAGAGCGGTGCCGGTTACGAGGAGGAGCCCGAGGGCGCCCACGAACGAGACGGGGGCGACGAGCAGGACGACCAACGGCTCCACGAACGATTCGAACTGCACGACCATCACCGCGCACACGCTGGCCACCGCGAGGCTGAGCACGAGCAGTAGGGCGCCGAAGGCCTCCTGCTGGCTCGCGTACTGCCCCCCGAGGACGAGCCGCACGCCCGCAGGCGCCGCATGGGCGGCGAGCACGCGCTGCACGTCGCCCATGACGCCGCCGAGCGAGCGGCCGCTCACGTCGGCGGTCAGCGCGATCATCTGTTGCTGGTTTTCGCGATCGAGGCTCAAGCGCGACTCGGTAGGCTCGAACGCGGCAAGGCTGCCGAGCGGGGTTGCCCGCCCGCCGCGCGCCGCGACGATGGGCAAAGCGCGCAGGCGCAGCGGGTCGAAGCGGACCGAGTCGGGCGCCCGAACCCGCACGGCGACGGGCCGGTCTTCGACCCGGATCTCGCCGGCCGGGGTGCCCAGCAGCGCCGCGGCGACCGTGTTGCCCACGTCGACGGGGGTCATGCCGATGCGGTCGGCCTCCGCCTGGTTGACGCGCATCAGCAGCTCCGCGGCGGGCTCGCTCACTCCGTTGTAGAGGTCCTCGAGCCCGTCGATCTTCTCGAGCTCGGGCGCGAGCCGCCGCGCGTACGCCTCCAGCGTGTCGAGCGGCTCGCCGTACAGCTTGATCTCGACCGGTCGGGCGGCGCCCGCGAGATCGTTGATTACGTCGGCGAGGATCTGCATGAACTCGATGTGGAGCCGCGGCACCGCGCCCTGGACCCGGTCGCGCACGTCGTCGATCACGGTGAACACGTCGCGCGCGCGCCGGCTGCGCGGTGCGAGCCGGACCACGATGTCGCCGCGGTTCTGGTCCGTGGCGAACATCCCGAGCTCGGCGCCGGTGCGGCGCGCCGTCCCCGTGACTTCGGGCGTCGCGGTGAGCAGGCTCTCGGCGATGCCCAGCTGCCGGTTCGTCTCGGCGAGCGCGGTGCCCCCCGGCGTCCAGTAGTCGAGAATGAACGCCCCCTCGTCGATCTCGGGGAGGAAGCCCGTTCCCACGACGCGCCACAACCCCGCCCCCAGCGCGACCAGCGCCACGGCGGCGACCGCGATCCGGCGGGGATGGTGCAGCGCGGCCCCCAAGGCCCGCTCGTAGCGCGGCGCGAGCGCGTCCAGCCCCTGCTCCAGCCGCGCCAGTGGGCGCCACCGCGGCACCGTCGCTTCCACCTCGTGCGCCGTGACGAACTGCTCAGCGAGCAGCGGGATGAGCGTGAGCGCGAGGAGCAGCGACACGAGCACCGCCACGGTGAGCGTGGTCGCGAGCGCCGCGAAGAACTGCCCCACGACCCCCTGGAGCAGGCCGAGCGGCAGGAACACCACTACCGTCGTGATGGTCGAGGTCGTGACGGGCCAGATCAGCTCCTGCACGGCGGCGCGGATGGCGGCGACCCGGTCGGCGCCGGCGCCGAGCAGGAGGTGGCGCGCGATGTTCTCGGTGACGACGACCGCGTCGTCGATCACCAGGCCGATCGCGATCGCCATGGCGCCCAGGGTCATCAGGTTGAACGTCTGCCCGATCGCCCACATCACGAACACCGTCACCGCGAGCGTCACCGGGATCGCCGCCGCGCTGATGGCGGTGATGCGTCCGTGGCGCAGGAACAGGAGCAGCACCAGGACGGCGAGCACGGCGCCGATCAGGATCGCGTCGCGCACCGAGCGGACGGCGTCGCGCACCAGGGCGGCCTGGTCGTACACCCGCTTGAGGTGGACGCCGGGCGGGAGGGTCGGGGCGAGCGCGGCGACGATCCCCGCCACACTGTCGGCGACCTCGAGGGTATTGCCCTCGACCTGCCGCGCGACGTTGATGAGCGCCGCCGGCCGGCCGTCGCCCGCCACGATGCGGACGTGATCCTCCGTTCCGACCCGCACGCTCGCCACGTCCCGCACCCGCAGCCCATTCGCGATCACGACGTTGCCGATGTCCTCGGGGCCGTGGGCCTCCTGATCGGTCACGATCAGGTACTGGCGGTAGTCCTGCGCCACCCGGCCGACCGCCTGCACGGTGACCGCCCGCCGGATCGCGTCGGCCAGGTCGGCGTACGTGAGGCCCAGCGCCGCGAGCCGCGGCGGGTCGGCGATGACCTCGATCTCGCGCACGTCCGTGCCCTGGACGTCCACGCGGCCGACGCCCGGGACGCGCGAGATCAGCGGTTTGATCTCGTAACGCGCGATGTCGTACAGCGTGGCCGGATCGCCGCCTTCGAGGTTGTACGAGAGGATCGGGAACAGCGACGGCGTGAGCCGCTCGATGTCGATGTCCAGGTCGGGGGGCAGGGTGCCCTGGATCTGGCTCACGCGCGCGCGCACGAGCTGCAGGGCGTACGCCATGTCGGTGCGCGGCCCGAAGGTAATGGCGACCTCGCTCGCGCCCCGGATCGAATGCGACTGCACCCGGGTGACGCCCGGCACGACGCTCACCGCCTCCTCGAGCGGCCGCGTGAGGCTGAAGACCACCTGCCGGGCGCCGAGGGTGGAGCCCTCGGCCACGATCTTGATCCGCGGGAACAGCAGCTCGGGGTAGATGGCCGACGGGAGGCGGAACGCCGCCCACAGGCCGGCGACGGACAGCAGAGCCAGGGCGAGATAGACGACACGGCGCTGGCGGCTCAGGACGTCGAACAGCGTCATTGGCGGGGAGCCGGCACGATCCTCGCGCCGTCCGCGATGCCGTAGGCGCCGCTCGTCACGACCACCTCACCGGTCGCGAGCCCGCTCGTGATCTCCGCTGCGGTCTCGGTGCGGCCGCCGACCGTGACGGCCCGGCTGTGGGCCACGCCGCCCGAGTCGACGACGAACACCTGAAAGCCCTCGCCACCCGGCGCGGGCACCAGCGCGGCGACCGGGACGGTCACGGCGTGCGGCTCGACCGCGGTGACGAGCCGCCCGAACACCGATTCCCCGATCCGCAGGGGTCGGACGCGGCGGCGCAGCCGCACGCGGACGGCGACCGCGCGGGACAGGGAATCGACCGCGGCCGCGACTCCGGTGACGACGGCCGCGCCGAGCGGGTCGCCCCGCCCGGACTCGCGGGCCGAGAGCGACACGGAGTCTCCATCGCGGATCTCGGCGGCTTCTGCGGGCGACACGTTGAACACGACGTCGAACGCCGCGGGGTCGGCGATCTGGACGAGCGGCTGGGTCGCGTCGACCGAGGCGCCCAGCACGGCGCTCATACGGGTGACGACGCCGGCGAGTGGGGCGCGCAGGGTGGCGAGCTGCTGGGCGCGCCGGGCGGTCACGGCGGCCACCTGCGCCTGCGCCAGCTCGGAGGCCGCCTGGTCCGAATCCTTCTGGGGCAGAATCCCCGCCTGCACGAGGCGCACGGCGCGCGCGAAGTTGCGCTGCGCCGTCGCGAGCGCGGTGGCGGCGCTCTGCGCCGTGGCATCGAACGGCGCCCGCTCGAACTCGATCAGCGTGTCGCCCTCGGCGACCCGCTGGCCCGGTGTGACGAAGATGCGCGCCACCCGTGTCGGTGCCGGTGCCGCGAGCTCCGCGAAGCGCCCTGGGCGGGGCGTCACTGTGCCGATGGCGCGCACGATGCGGGGGAACGGCTGCGCGGTCGCGACTGCCGTCTGCGCCGCGACGGCGGCCTGGGCGCGGGCCGACTCTGCATCGTCGGCGCCGGCGCGATCGCGGCAGGCGGCGGCGACCGCGAGCAACGCGAGCAGGCGTCTCACGGCTCGCCGGCGGAGGCGGTGACCAGGCGCACAACGCCGGCCGCGTCGTTCGTCGCGGCGACATCGTCGATGTAGCGGCCCAGCGCCTCGCGTGCGTTGCGCTGCGCCTCGAGCACGTTGGCGAGGGGAATGGCGCCCTCGGCATACGCTTGCAACGACATCGCCGCGACGCGGTCCGCGCTCGCGAGCAGCCGCCGGTCGCGCTCGAGGCGCGCCAGCGCGGCCGTGAAGCTGCGGCGCGCGCGTGCGACGTCCGCCGCGGACTCCCGGTGGGTCAAGTCGAGGTTCGCCTGCGCGCGGTCGCGCGCCGCCCGCGCCTGCCTGATCTCGCCGCCGTTCCGGTTGAAGAGTGGCAGCGCGAGCGCCAGCCCGACCGTCGGCAGCACGCCCTGGGCGGGGTCTGCCGGATCGCCGCGCTCCACCCCCAGCTGGAGACTCGGCGCCGGGATCACGCTGCGGTGGGCGAGCGCGAGACTCCGGTCCTCGGAGCGCAGGGCCGCTGCGGCTGCCGCGACGCGTAGCGGCTCCCCTGCGGGAGCCGGTGCAAGGTCGGGGGGCGGCACCAGCGAGTCGGCCAGGGTGATGCTGGCCGTCTCGGCCGGAAGGCCTATCGCGAGCTGCACGGCGAGCAACCCGTCCAGCGCGGCGAGCGAGTCGTCGACCGCGACGTTCTCGAGCTGGCCGGCGTTCACCTCGGCGAGCCGCACGTCCAGCTCGCTCACGTCGCCCACCTCGCGGCGCAGCCGGGCCATCGTGAGCAGGCTGTCGGCGTCGCGCGCGTTACGGCGCGACAGCCGCGCGTGCGCCGCCGCGGCGAGGGCCCGGGTGTAGGTGGTGTCGACGTCGAAGCGGATGGCGGCGCGCTCGAACGCGAACCCGAAGCCGGTGGCGTCGCGGGCCGCCGCCGCGGCGCCGATTCGCACCGAGCGGAGCCACGGGAGGTCGAGGAGCAGATCGGCGATGTAATGGTAGCGCGGGACGTCCTTCGTGTAAGTCGCGGCGAACGAGGGGTTAGGGTAGGCGCGCGCGCCGCGCAGCACCCCGCCGGCCGCCACCGTGTCGGCCCGACCCAACGCGGCGCGCGCGCCGCGAGCGAGCGCGGCAGCCACCGCTTGAGCGCGCGTGACCGGCTGCTGGGCGGAAAGCGAGACCACCACCGGGCCGTACAGGCCGGTGGCGAGCACTGACAGACGCACCAGTCGCATTGAGAGTGACATGTCGCCGCGCGGAGAAAGCTATCCGGCGAACCTGTCAGGAAGCTGACAGGGATGCTTCGTGCCGGCCCGCTGCTTCTCGCTCGACAGAGCCCAACTGGCTCTCGGTTGGCTCCGCTCAGCAAAACCACGGCGCGGTGAGCCACGCCGGATGGCGAACTGGACGGGATCGACCTGATCGACCATCTCCCCGGACGTCACCCAATCGAGCAGCTCGAGGTAATCCCCGATCGTGGCCCATGGCGTGAAAGGAACGAACGAGGGTCGGAGCGCGATCCCCGCTCGGCGCAGGACATCGAGCGCGACCTGCACGTCCGCGCGCGTGTGCCCCTTCTCGAGGCGGGCGAGCACGACCTCCGAGAGCGACTCCACGGCCGACACCACGAACGCAC
>Ga0209056_10000119_pt1 | contig 81901 bp, 52 predicted proteins | sample GraSoiAngelo_114_FD_185876 | JGI IMG/M metagenome (GOLD analysis project Ga0209056, IMG submission 185876) | Grasslands soil microbial communities from the Angelo Coastal Reserve, California, USA - 14_0903_13_40cm (SPAdes) (version 2) | ecosystem: Environmental > Terrestrial > Soil > Grasslands... | reverse complement strand
TGACAACTTTACTGGAAGAAGTCAGCCGCTTGCTCAACGCTTATGCGTCTGCCATTCTGGCTTCTGAATCCTGACTGCTGACTTCCATATCCCGCAGGGATATCAAGGGCGAAGCCCTTGCCTAGTTAGAATAAGGAGTGATTCTGGCGTGGAAGTCTTCCAGGATTCCATTGGCAACAGGCATTCGAGGTGTTCGCTCGCGTTTGTTACAAAACACTTAGGGCAGCTTTGTCGCTTCGACCAGAAGGTGTCCCGTGAACGAGGTGATGAGCCGCGGATTCGAGCTGTCGATCGTTCCCAGGTCTTTCGCGTCTACATAATCCGTCACGCGGTATTTCCCGGATTCGAGGCCGCGTAATTCGATGGCTCCTTGATACGGCGCGCTTGGATTTTCCGTGAAGAAGGCATAGTACATGGTTCCGTCCTTCTCAATCGCATACGCCTCGGGATAATCGTAGCCGTAGACATACAGGTCGCGAAATTCGCCGCGCGAAAGCATTTTCTCGTTGTAAAGAGAGATCCATTTCTTCCACTGCGCCTCCTTCGAGGCCGTCAGCGCCACGTCTTTGTACTTCGGGCTCGGGTCTCCCCAGGTGAACTTCGTCCCTAGGACGCCGCCGGTGCCAAGTGTTGAAGCGAAATCGCGGCCGTGCTCTTTCCAGTCGCCGTTGCCGGTGCGGGTCATTTCCGAGAGTTCGACGTGATCGCCGTAAACTGCGGCTTGCGGCCCGAGTAAAGCCTTGTACCACTTGATTCGGCGACGCACCTGCACTCCGCCGACTGGATCGGCCGTCACCGCCTGGTCCATATATTGCAGCCAGGTAAAATTGGGCGTCGTTCCGCAGGGACATATTTGCGTCACGCTGTCCGGTTTCAACGCCCGCGTCGTCTGGAAGATCACCTTGTAAACCTCGGCCATCGCCTGAATCGACTCTTGCGGCGATTGGTGATGGTGTTTGGGGTTATAACAGGCGGGCACGGTATAGATATTGTCCAGCTTGTGGCCGTCGAAATCCCAATCGCGGATAAACTTTTGCGCCAAGCGCTTCGTGTATTCCTGCACTTCCGGCATGGCGGGGCAAAGGGTTGCGAGTCCACGCGTGCTCGGTGCCGGCTTACCGTCTTTGTCCAGAATGAGCCAGTCCGGATGTTGCTTCACCACTTCCGCAACAACGTATTTGTGCGATTCATACCCACCGGTCCCGTTTTCCGCCACCAGCGGATACCACCAGATCTGCGCTCGCAGTCCCTCTCTGTGGAATTCATCCACCATTTTTCTGATCGAATCACCGGGAAACGTGTCCTGGCGTGGATTCCAATCGCCGTAGGTATCAAACCAGCGGTCGTCGAGAGTGGCCCACCTGATCCCTAGCTCCTTTAGTTTTGGGATGGTCCCGAGCATCTGCTTCGGCGTCACATTGGATTCGTAGCCCCAGCCACACCACGCTATTCGATAGTCCTCATTGTTCGGTTTCGGAAGCGTCCAGCCTTCTTTTTGCAAGGCCAGCGAATACATGCGCAGCGGCTCGTAAAAATCGCCGGAGTACACCGCGAGAAATGTCCGGGGAGCCGCAAAACTCTCACCCGGTTTGAGCGTGGCCGCATCGTTCAGCTCGATAGCCGCTTCGACACGCTGGTCGCTGCCCACACGAACGGGCATGGTGAGCACGAGGGGGAGAGTCTCAATATGCCCGATCGCGACTCCTACGTTTCGCGTCCAGAATGCGTTGACGGGAATCCCGCCGCCCTGTCCGTGATTGACCGGTGCCGCCATCACGTTTTCTTGCGCGAATTTCGCCGGGATCCCCAAAATTTCATCATTGCCCCAGTTCACGCTGGCGCCCTGGAAGGACCACATCTCGTACGGCTTGGCTTTAGCGTCGGCCAGGGAGGCATCCAACTCGTGCCGCTCGGCAATGACTTGGTCGAGCTTGAGATCCGAAAGGGAAACGTTCTTGTACGCCGTTGAGAGGATCGCCAGATTTGGGAAGTCGTCATAGACCTCGATCGTGTCCCTTCTCTCAAGCTTCGTCGAAGCGCTGGTGCTTACGAATTCCAGTCGTCTGCCCTGAGCCCCCAGCCGGCCGCTCGCGTCGCTGATCTTTGGCGCCGACTGCGCGACGAAGTCGTCCACCGGCTTTCCATTGACGATCGCTGTTTCCGATTGATCCTCACTTCGATCCGCCTCAATCGTCAGCTTGTTCCCATTGGCTAGCAGGAATGCCTTTGCCGAGTGCCCGCCAAGCACGTGAAACTCTGCGGTCTTGGTCCGCACGACCCAGCGATTTTCTTGTCCTGAGGGCGGAACGATTTCGACAGATGACGGCCGTGTCCCTCTGGGCGCCTCGCCTTTTTCTTTCGCGCAGCCCGCAGCCCACAGCAGAAGAACCGGCAGTGCCCGTGCGAGCCGGAGCAACGTCGTTGTTTTCACAACCCTCGATTTCCGCCGCAGGTGCGCCTTGACTTGCGTCCCGCTTTGATTCATATTCCGCAGCACATCGAAAGCAATCGAAACCTTGCAACGCGCCTTAGCGTGCCATAAAGGAGCGATGCGAAGCAATATGAACCGAGCGGCTTCCCTGATCGCGGTTTCTCTCTTGCCCGTTGTGGAAGAAAGACGGACAAGGTGAAAGGAACCTCGCGGTGGGTCAATGCCCTGATCACGATAAGCTCCTCGGTCTCCTCGAGCCGATTTCGCGTCGTGATTTCCTGGATGGAATGCTGCTTGCCTCCGCGGATATGTTTCTGGCCGGGTTCTGCCCGTTTCCTCTCGGTGCCCAAGGAACCGGTGAAATCAGTCCTGGTTGGACCGGATATACCGGAGAGGGCGACTACCAAGCCGCTGCTGGCAATACCGAACGAGTGATCCAAGACGCGCATGCGGTGCGCGATGGCCGGTATGACCAATCTTCGTCGGAATCGACGGAAACTGGCGAGGTCTACGACTGTGTCGTGGTCGGAGCCGGGTTCGCCGGTTTGTCGGCCGGATTATTCTTCTCCCGACAAGCCAGTCCGACGCGCAACTGCCTCATTCTCGACAACGCGCGAATCTTTGGCGGGGTCGCCAAACGAAATGAGTTCGTCGTTGATGGCCATCGCTTCTTTGCTCCGCAGGCGTCGGTTCATTTTCAACCGCCCTATCCGAACAGCTTTCTCGAAAGCGTCTATGACGCCATGGGCTTGGACTGGGACGCGTTCAAGTCCTATCAGAAATGGCAAGGTCCCAGGCCTGAAATTTCCCTGCCGCGAAGCGCCTACGGTCATGGGACGATCGACGGCAAGCCCGCGACTGGCTTCTTTTTCGGCGCGAAGTACGGGCACCAACCCGGAATCTGGATCACTGACCCGTGGGGCAAGAAACTCGAAGGAACTCCCTTCTCGGAGACCACCCGCCGCGAAATGTTGGCGCTGCACGGCGAACAGGCGGTTCGGGCGCCGCTGGTCTACGACTATCCGGGCGACGCCGTCTCACGGCAGCTTGACAGTATGACTCTCGAGGACTACCTCATACGCACCTACGGCGTCAGTCGCGAAACGATTCGCCTGCTGGTCGCGGGTGAATCGAGCGGGGGATTCGGCCTGGGCCCCGATGCGCTATCCGCATTCCTCCACTACGAATGGTCCAAGGTCATTCCGACGGTCGACGACAGCATGGCGACAGGGATTCAAATGTTCCCTGGCGGCAACTCCGGCATGATTCGATTGCTCGTCAAAACCCTCATCCCGGAATCGATCGAAGGACCGCGCACCATGGAGGCGGTCTGGAAAAACCCCGTTAACTTCTCGGCCTTGGACCGATCCGGTCAGCGGGTTCGCCTGCGGCTCGATTCCACTGCGGTTCGGGTCGAACACCTCGGCGAACCCGAGAAATCGGATTTCGTTTCCCTCACCTACACCAATGGCGGTCGCCTCTTTCGAGTCAAAGCGAAGACCGTGGTTATGGCCGGAGGCGGGTGGATGAGCAAGCACGTCGTGCGCGATTTGGATGAGACGCGGCGCAAAAGCTACGAACAATTCAACTACTCGCCCTATATGACGGCGAACGTCGCCGTTCGCAACTGGCGCTTCCTCTACAACCTGGGCATCTCCAGCGCCGAGTGGTTCGAGGGCTTCGGCCGTTATGTCAACGTGCGGAAAAGCGCGACGTTTGGTGTCGATTCGCCAACGATGGGCCCGGATCTGCCTACCGTGCTCACCTTCTTCGTCGATTTCGCCAAGCCGGGCCTTCCGGCTCGCACGCAGGGTCAGTTGGGTCGAGCGGAATTGCTTTCCACCTCGTTCGCCGATTACGAACGGCAGATACGCCAACAAATGACCGACATGTTTCGAGCCTCCGGCTTCGATGCCAAGCGCGACATCGCCGGGATCGTGCTCAACCGTTTTGGTCACGCTTTCATTAATCCGCAACCCGGTTTCTTCTTCGGACTGGATGGCCAACCCGCTGCCCGCGATGCGCTTCGCAATGGTCCTTTCGGCAGAATCGCCTTCTCTCATTCCGATTTGGCCGGAGCGATGGATCATCGCAACGCGTTCTTGGAGTCCAAACGTGCAGTGAATCAACTTCTGGATCAGGTCCTAACTTAGGGAAAGGATGGCGAAGTCACAATGCTAAGCCCAATTCTGGTTCGCAGACTAACCGAAATCTTTGGGTTCATCGCGCTCGGGCTGGTGCTTGCTGTAACGGCCTTCGCACAGGTCGATACGGGAGCAATTTCGGGCACCGTCAAAGACACCAGCGGCGGGGTCATTCCCGGCGTCAAAGTGACCATTGCCAATGAAGATACGGGACTCTCCGTGTCGACCACTAGCGGCTCCGCTGGCGAATATGTTTTTTCGCCGGTCAAGATTGGACGTTACTCGGTATCCGCAGAAACAAAGGGCTTCCAAAAGGTCCAGCAGAAGAACGTTACGGTCGATGTGCAGCAGAGAGTAGTGGTCGATTTCACGCTGGCGCCGGGCCAGACGATGGAGACCGTAGTCGTGAACGCAGCACCTCCGGTGCTCCAGACACAAGACGCCTCCGTCGGACAGGTCATCGGTGAACGCACGGTAGACGCTCTTCCACTGAATGGACGCAACTACATCTTTCTTGCTCAGCTCTCTGCCGGCGTCACTCAGGGTCAGCAGGACACGCGTGGGCTCGGAGGCAGCGGAAGCTTTGCCGCGAATGGCCTGCGGCCCGCACAAAACAACTACTTGCTTGACGGCATTGACAATAACGTTGAGCTCGTCGACTTCCTCAACGGCACGCATTTTGTGGTCCGCCCTCCGGTCGACGCCATCCAGGAATTCAAGATTCAAACCAATAGCTTTAGCGCCGAGTTCGGACGGTCCGCCGGAGCCATTCTGAATGCCACCATTAAGTCCGGCACCAACCATTTCCACGGGACGCTCTGGGAATTCCTTCGCAATGACAAGTTCGACGCCGCAAATTTCTTTGAGAATGCCGGAGGAATTCCCAAAGGAGAATTCCGGCAAAACCAATTCGGCGGATCGATCGGTGGTCCGGTAGTCATTCCGCATCTCTATCACGGCACGGATAAGACATTTTTCTTTTTCGATTATGAGGGTACGCGCACCCGCCAAGCCGTTCCCTATACTTCAACAGTTCCGACGGCTCTCGAACGATCGAGCGGCTATACCAATCTTTCCGAACTGCTCACGCAGGGCGGCACGCAAACCGACGTACTCGGGCGAAGCACGCCGCTCGGCCAGGTTTTTGAGCCCTCCACCACACGCGCCGTTTTCTGTGGTACCGCCGATCCAGTCACGGGACTCACGCCGACGAGCGGGCCGGATAGTGCTTGTCCCACCGGAACTCCGCCTGGAACGCAAGCGGGGTTTGTCCGCGAACCCTTCCCGGGAAATATCATTCCGGCAGCCCGCCTTGATCCCAACGCCATCGCCTTGCTCAATCTGTTTCCCGCGCCGAACAACCCCAGCTTGTTCTCCAATTTCGCGAGTAATCCCGTCTTGCGAGTCAACGCCAACCAGTTTGATGCGCGCGGCGATCAGGCCATCGGTGCCAAGGACCAGATGTTTGTACGTGTCAGTTACTCCGATTCGCCCGAATTCATCCCGGGACCGTTCACCGGAATCGCCGACGGCGGCTCTTTTTCCTCGGGCGACCAAACCGCGAAATCGTGGAACATCGCCCTGAGCGAAACACACACGTTCTCTCCGCGTCTCGTAAATGAAGCCCGCATCGGCGTCAATCGCATCGAAACCACACGCGTTCAGCCATTCAGCAACGACCTGAGCAACATTCCCGGTCAATTTGGCATTCAGGGTGTTCCGCAGGTGCCCTCGAATGGCGGCCTCGGGACCATTTTCATCACCGGGCTGAACACTCTGGGCAGCAACCAATTCCTGCCATCCATCGAGACGAGCCTGACGTCGCAATACATGGACAACCTCACGAAGGTGTGGGGAAAACAAACCATGAAGTTTGGCTTCGAGCACCAGCACTTGCGCTTCACCATCCTGCAGCCGCCCTCCGGACGCGGAGCGTGGTCCTTTAGCGGCGCCTACACGGAAGTTCCCTCGCAAGGCGGAGGCAACACGGGATTGGCACAGATGCTGTTGATCCCCATCAAGGGTACGGTTCCCGGCGCGTCTGACTTTGTCGGTGGCGCGGATAACATTCAAGCTTCCAATTACGCCAATACGGACATGGGGCGCAACTATAACGCCGCCTACGTGCAGGACGACTGGAAAGTGACCCCCAAGCTGACGCTGAATTTAGGATTGCGCTGGGAATATTTCGGTCAAATCGTGGAGCGCTACGGCGCACAAACCAATTTTCAACCTGCCGCGACCCCGGGGGGCACTTCGGTATTTCTGCTCACGAAGCGGCGATGCAGCGTGCCTTTCTCCGCTGATTTCATGGCCGCCGCTGCCGCAGACAATATCAGCATCGTGTGCTCGAACGTGGGCGGGCTCGGTCATTCGCAGAAGACCAACTTCGGCCCGCGTATCGGTTTGGCCTATCGCGCGACGCCCAAGTTCGCTGTGCGGGCCGGCGCCGGTATGTTCTATGGCGGCTTTGAGAACTCCGTTATCGAAACCTATGTTGATTTTCCGTTCCAGTTCAATTTGTCCTATCCCTCGCTTGCGCCGAATCTGCCAATCACGTTCGCGAATGGAGCGATCGGGACACTCGAAACCGGGCTCTCGGCGCTTGTTCCCATTACTTCTGCCGCGGCGGAGCCCGCTGGCTCCAGCTTGATTGGCGAAGACTACCATATGAAAACGCCTTACACACTGAGCTACAACCTCACCCTGCAGTACGAGCTTTCCGCGGGTCAGACCGTACAGGCGGCCTACGTAGGCAACGGTGTGAGGCACTTAGGTGTGTACATCAATCCGAATTCACCGAACCAGATTCTTCCTCCGGGACTAAACTCCTTCCAGTATGCTCCGTATCCCGATTTTCCGACGGGCTTTACCTATTCGACTTTTGCCGGCAACAGCTACTACAATTCTCTCCAACTCAACTACGAGCGGCGGTTCAGCGCGGGCTTGCAGGCGCTCGCTAATTTCACCTGGTCCAAGTGCCGCACCGATGCCGCCGACGTCCTCAACGAAACGGCTATCTTTTATCGTGCCCCGCGGCTCCCGGGGTTCGGTATCCAGGGAGACTACGGCCTGTGCGATTTCGACATCACCAAGGTCTTCCATTTCAGCGGCGCCTACGAGTTGCCCATCGGCAAAGGAAAGCGCTTCCTCGCAAATGGTGGAGCGGTCGTCAACGGTGTGCTTGGCGGCTGGAAAACCAACTGGATTCTCACGCTCCAGGATGGCCAGCCCCTTACCGTTCCGTGTGTTATTTCCACGACTTCCGGGTTTGGCTGTTATGCTCTGCTCGTTCCCGGACAGAACAAATACGCTGGTCCGCACAACGTGGACCAGTGGCTGAACCCCGCGGCCTTTACGAGCCCGCCCGTCGCGACCACCATAGGCCAGTCGGATCGCTCGCCCTTGGGCGGCGCCCCGACGCAGTTCTATGGCCCCGGTTTTCACCGACTGGACTTCTCCCTGTTCAAAGATTTCCGCACCTCCGAAAGCACGCACTTGGAGTTCCGATCCGAGTTTTTCAACCTCACCAACCATCCCAACTTCTCGCCTCCCGGATTTAGCGGCAATGGTGTCCTGGCCGCGCCCGGTTCGCTCAATTACGCTTCGCCGACTACTTTCGGAAAGATCGCGTCAACGCGCGACGGCCAGAACGACCAGCGCGAAATTCAGTTTGCCCTGAAATTCTATTTTTGAAGTGAAAGTCCGTTCACGAGGCTTTCGTGGCGGTGAGTCGGTTTGGCGCTTGACGCGCTTAACGCGTTGGACGGATATTGCACGGCGCTGCATTCTCAGATTGAGCGTGAGGCTTGATAAGGATCATCCTCCTTGACGTCAGGCGCGGTGGCCAATGATGAGAGATACTATTTAAAAGAGATCTGTTTCAGCTTCGCATATTCCGACTTGGCCAGTTTGAGGATGGGAACGTCGGGGTCAGCGTCTTTCCAGAGAGTTAGAAAGTCCTGGTATTTAGTCTTCGCTTTCGCGGAATCACCCGAGAGCTGGTAGGCGCGGGCAAGCCCAAGGTGGGCCAATGCGCCGAAAGGGTGGTGGGTAACGATGCCGCGATGATCGAGGAGAATGGCAACGTAGCCGTTGGCGGCAAGGCTGTCATCAATTCTAGTGGACAAAGTGCGCTGAGCGAGACAGGTCAGGTTGCGGTTCTTCAGTCCTGATTGGTGGTCGGCTTGGAGTCTTTGGTTCGTTGTGCAATCTCCTGTTGCATGTGTTCGATCATGGCGTTCATTCTTTTTTTCATGATGGGATAAGCTGCTTGCATAGATTCGGCCACTATGGCTGGCATTTCCGTAATAAGCTTCTGCCCTGTGGGACTCGAATAAAATGCGATCAACGCATCCACATCCGCTTTTGTCAGATGCTTCTGATAAACGGGCACCACAGCCTGCTCCAGCTCTTCGAACGGCATTGCCTTTATCATTTCATCCAGCTTCCTGTTTTCTTGGACTTCAAAATCAGACGGTAACTTGTCCTTGTGCTTCAAGTATTCTTCGTGCGTCATCTGACGTATTTGTTTGCTCATAGCCTCCCACATCTTTGTCATTGTGTCCCGCGAATGCATTAAATCCAGATATTTTTGGACATCTTCTTTTGAAGCGGGAAGGTTATCGCTAGTCTGCTGGCCGACGCTGGCGCTGGCAAATGCCAGGCACGCAGCCACAACCATTGCTAGATGTTTCATCGGAGTCTCCCACGGTGCAAAGCAAGCCTAAAGCAAGAATCGCTGGAATATGTACAAAGCTTGCCAGCACACTCGTAGGTTGGTCGAGGTCGCTGGCATTTTCCACCGCATCTTTCGACGAAGGGACGAAAGGAGCACGGGGTCCGTTCTGGCATCCGACCCGGGATACCACGTAAGCAGTCCGGAGGCCAGAGCGGCACCCGACAAGAACAGTACACGTCGGTCGACAGTCTTCCCTGCGCCAAAATCAAGTTCGGTGGTGAGCCCCGTTTTGGAAAAGCACCGGCCACGCCCTTTGGGTGGCAACTCCGTATCGCTACAGACAGCGGAGGCCAGGGGCATCGCCCTTCGTCACGCGCTTACAGCCGGCGTCCAAACCTGCATCGGTGTAGCGGCGCGGTTGGCCCACCCGTAGTAGGGAATGAACGTAAGAGTGGTCGCGTGCTTCTCGGAAGTTTCCGGCCGGTAGCGGAAGTATAGCCCGGCGGTTGAACTGGATCTGTCGTAGAGCGCCCCCATGCACTTCAGTACGAGGACGCCTCCCAACAGGTCATCGCGGAACTCTTCCTGAAATGGCGCTGAGGACTTTTGATTGACATCAAGGCGGACGTCTCGGAGTGCAACTCCTTCAGGTTGGTCGAGTTGTTCCAGGCAGTAAACGAGCGGGCCGCGCTGTATGGCCACGCGGCCGTAGTCGTCAACAACGCGTGGATTCGCCGCAACCAGATGTGTTGTCAGATCGAATTTCACGCTAATGACATCGCCCGGCTCCCACCGCCGTCGCAGCGCAAGGTACTGGCCAGGGGTGGCTCCCGAAACCGCTTTTCCGTTGACCTTCACCTGCGTATGGTCAGACCATCCGGGAATCCGCAAGTAAAGCGTGAATTCCACTGGTTTCTCCGGTGTGATCGTGATGTCCCCCACACCATTCCACGGGTACTTTGTTTTTTGTTGTACCTTCAACGCGGTCCCATTCTCAAGGTGCCAATCGAGCACGGAATCGTCGTAAAGGTGAAGATAAAGGCCTTCGGAGCTGGTGCTATAGAAATAGCCTGGCAGCGAAGCAAACGTGCGCTCGAGGTTCGGCGGGCAGCAGGTGACGTCATACCAGGGATTGCGGATATGGTCGCCGCTTGAAGGATCGAACCCCAGCGGATTGCGGTAGCAGTAAAGCGTTCCATCCAGAGACATGCCGGAGTTGATCCCGTTGTACAGGGCGCGCTCAATGACGTCGGCATATTTAGCGTCACCGGTTGCAGCGAGCATGCGCCAATTCCACATCATGTTGCCGATGGCGGCGCAGCTCTCGCCGTAAGCGGTGAAGTTCGGAAGCTCGTACGGATCGCCAAAGGCTTCGCCGTCGCTGCGTGCTCCAACTCCGCCCGTCACGTACATCTGGTGATTGACCAGGTCGTCCCAAAGAGTGTTTAGCGTTTTCCAGTAGGCTTGGTCACCGGTTTCCAGATAGTAGTCCGTCGCGCCACAGCACGCGTACATGGCGCGCACTGCGTGTCCCTCAAGATGCGTGCGTGAGGTGAAGGGGATTCCACAAAAGTGGTAGACGTATCCGCGGTGCGGCACTTTGATGCGATCATCGCCCTGAAGAATATAGCCAGCCAGTTCGAGGTGACGTTTATCTCCCGTGGTTCGATACAGTTCAATAAGGGCAAGCTCAATTTCCGGATGACCGGAGAAGATCGGCTTTTTGTCCGGCCCGGGACCGAAATTCGGAAGCAAAAAGCCATCGACAAAATGGATTCCGGCTTCCAATAGAGTGCTATCGCCCGTTGCGCGGTAGTAGGCAATCGCACCCTGAAGAAGGTGGCCGATGTTGTACAACTCATGGCCCCATCGTTGAACTTCGGGGGTCATGCGATCCTTAGCGCGGTCACCAACGTAATAGGTGTTCAGGTATCCGCTGGGCTCCTGAACCGCGACAACCTCTTTGATGATTTTATCTGCCATAGTGCGCAGTTCGGGAAGATCAGCGGACTCGAGCGCGAAGCCCGCCGCTTCGGTCCATTTGTAGACATCTGAATCGGAAAATACCGGCCCACGCTGAGAAGCGTCGCTCTGGCCCGCCAAGCGCAGGAAATTGTCCATCCTGCCGTTAGCCTGGAGCAGCTTTTCCATGGACGGGATGCTCTTCTCCACGTTTGTCTGGCGTCGAGCTGCCCAGAAGCCAGACGTGACGGTTACCGCGTGGACGGGCACGTTCCGCAACTTGGCGTAGGGAGATTTGACCAGGTTCAGCACGCCTTGATTCTTCCATTCGGAACCCGTTGAGGAACCGGCAGCAGCGGTAGACGATGCCAGTTTGCGTTCACTCGAGAGCGAAAGGTCTCCCAGCGAAGCTACTGTCGCCGCCGAAATGGCGGAGCTGACGAATTGGCGACGTGAAATCTCAGATCCTTTTGTCATATCGACCTCCGGGCCGCACTGTTCACTTGAAGGGTTGCGCAGAAGTCATGCCACCCTTCTTCGGAGCGAATCAGCGCCTAATGCCATCCCCCCGCCAAATGATAATAAGCATCGTTCCATTTCAGCGCATTCATAAAATCAGGAATCTTCGTGTCCCGATCGATCACCAGGCACTTCATTCCCGCAATTTCCGCAAAATGCCGGGGATGTGCCGTCGTCAAAGTTTGGCTAAGCCCCGTATGATGCGAGGCTCCCGCGAAGATCCAGGCAGTAGCCGCCATCTTGAGGTTGGGTTCGCGTACCCAGGGCGGAATAGCGCAGTTGATTTGCGCGGCAACTTTGTCGCCTTCCGTGACGGCGACATTCCGCATGTTGTTGCCGAGCCGGGCAATTCGCAACTGCTGGGCGTCGTGCCGCGCAAGCAGCGCATGTCCAGGTGGCAAGCTCTGAGTGAATGTTTGGATCGCGCCAAGAACCGACGATGTTCTAGAAGCTCAGCTTGCCTCCAATCTGCCACCAGCGTGGAAGCGTCTGGGCGGTCACGCGGCCAAAGTTCCCCGCACTTAGATCGCCCTGGATGTTCTGGAAATTCGGATGATTGAAAAGGTTGAAGAGCTCAAAGCGAAACTGGAAATTAAGCCTTTCCGTGATGTGCGTATTCTTATAAACCGTCGTGTCGGTCTGGATGAACGCGGGGTTGCGGAATGGGTTAAACTTCTCGTTCCCTTGGGTGCCTTGGGCAGGCGCGGTGAACTGCCCGGACGCAAAAACTCCGCTTAGGTAAGCGCTCCGCGAGGTGCCCTGCTGATAGCTGCTCACGTTCGGATAGTCGTAGTTATCGCCGTCAGCGTTGTAGTCTCCACCCGCCGAAAACGACGCACCGGTAAATACCGTAAAAGGATAACCCGTCTGGTAAATGCTGGTCCCGCTGAGTCCCCAACCCCCACTGGCGTGCCCGACAAATCCTTGACCGTTTTGTAGACCTGGGAGTTCATAGTTGAAACTAACCGAGAAGCGGTTGGGGACGTCCCACGGTGAAGGCCCGTAGTACTGGTGAGGATTGATCGCCGTAGGAAACCTGCTGGCATCATCTTGGGAAGAAGAGCGGGTATACGAGGCATCGACGAAACCACGCCCTACTCTCGCTCGCAGGTCAAAGGTCACGCCATTATAGTTGCCCACGCGATCATTCTGAGTATAAGCGATAGCACCAAAGCTTGGATTCAGCCGTGTGGGAGCCGAATTGGGTGGCTTGCCGATCAAGTCTCCGGGCACAGCATTGATGTCGACGCCGTAGGAAACCAAGCCTCCAGCGTTGCCATGGCCCACGAGATTCGACGTATGAGATCCGCTGTAAAGTACGCTGGCAACCAGATGACTGGTCAACTTATGTTCGAGCGTCGCTGCAAAAATATATGCGGTTGGGGACACTATGTTCGGATCAATTCCTCCAATCGATAGACCCGCACCGACAATTCCCCCGGCCGTGTCTAGACAGGGGGCCGTGGGGCAGAGAGCTGTTCCTGCCAACGCCGGGAATGTAAATCCAAACGGCGGTTTGCTACTGGTACCCGGAACAAAAACGGGCCGGTTCCCCGGTGCATTTGCGGCGAAGAACGTCGGCAGAATCAAGCCCGGCGGATTGCCTCGGAATTCCTCCTGGATGTTCGCGGGCGTGAGCCAATTGGAATACATTCCAAACCCTCCTCGCAAGAGCCAATCACCCTTTCCGTTAATGTCCCAAGCGGCAGCAAGACGGGGAGTGTAGGCCTTGGGAGAACCGTTGACGGCATTATGCGTGGGTTTTGCGAAGCCGGTGGCCACTCTCTGGTCGAAAGTCGCACCGGTGCCAAGATAGAAATTGCCAAACACCGTCGATGTGGAACGGGAATAAGGGTTTCCTTGATCGTCGAATCGGAAGCCCAGGGTCAAGGTGAGATTGCGACGCGCCTTCCAAGTGTCTTCGACGAACAGGCCCCAGGTCTTGGAGGCAGCATTCCAATCCCAAAGTTGCTGCTGGCCGGCTATCGGGTCGTACATGACGCCCCCTTCAGTGGCGGGAGCATCCTGCGCCAGAGCTAACAAGTTGTTAAAGCTGAATGCCGGGTGCGACCAGGGCCCTTGGAACGGTTCCACGTCATCTCCAAACCAGCCCTCATACCCCACTTTCAATACGTGGGCGCCACGAATTTTGGTCAGAACATCCCGCCAATGATAGTTATGCTGGATAAAATTCCCCTGAGCGAAGCCGAGACCGTATCCGAGATTCTGCCCCGTCACGCTGATGCCTGGAATAGTAAAGTCGCCGGTCTCGTCAAGCTTTCCCTCGATGCGATTCTGAGCGAAGACGGCTTCATTCAGCAGCGTTGGGCTGAATGTATGAGTCCAATTGACTTGGAAAGCGCGCTCCCAGGTACTGTTCGTCGTCGAGAACTGCGGGATCGCCGCGGGCCCGCCGTAGTTAAGCAACGTGCGAAAGAAACTGCCGTAGATGCGGTCATTTTTGAAGTACTTGTCCACACGGACGAAATATTGCGTACCATTGCGGAAATTGGTGGCGTTGAAAGCTCCCGAATCGATCATCGGCGTCGAGCATGGCAAATTGTTCGTTGCGGCGGTTCCGCACGTACCAGGGAAGATATCGTTTGCGGTTTTCAAAACCGTTGTCCCTACTATGTGGGTGGGAACGTAGGTATTCAGAATCTTAGTTCCAAACGTATTGGGATAGTTGGTTTGCGCCCACGAAGCAAACGCGCCATCTGCAAAGGTCAGTCCTACACCGCCCGTGGAATAGGAAGAACGCAAAGGCTCGACGCCAAAGAAGAAGAAAAATTGGTGGTGCGGGATGATGGGACCGCCAATCGTCGCGGAGATGTTATTGCTGTGAAAAGGGGCGTAACTCCCAGACGACCCCCGCAGAGAATACTTGGCATACATAGGCTGGTAGTTGAAATAGTCGCTAGCCAGCCCATGGAAAGTATCTGTGCCGGACTTCGTTGTGAGTGCCGTTTGTAGGCCACTACCACGACCGTATTCGGAGGCGAAGGTATTGACCTGAATGTTCGTTTCCTGAATGACGTCGGGGTTGGGTACCAGATTCAAAACTCCTTGCCGAATGTTGCTGGTGACGTCGAGCGAATCAATGGTCCACATGTTGGCCACGGTGCCCTGCCCGTTGGCGCTAACATCGGCGGCGGTTTCTGTGGAGAAAATGTCCACGCCCGTTCCTGGCGTGCCAGAAGCCACGCCTGGTCCCCCGGCGAGTCCCAGGCCGGAAACACCAGGGGCTACGCTTATGAGCGACAGCAGGTTGCGGCCTGCGAGCGGCAAGGTAGACAGCTCCTGGGCCTGTAGCGTCTGTTGATTCCGTGTCTCGGCAGTATTCAGAAGCGGCGGCTCGGTGGTTACCACCACCGATTCAGTAGCCGCGCCAACCTTGAGGGAAATTGGCAAGTTCAAATTCTGATTGGTTTCCAGCGTGAAACTCGTTTCAGACTTGGAGAATCCTTTGGCCTCGACGGTGATTTTGTAAGAGCCGGGAGCAAGGCTCAGGAAACGATAGTTCCCAGAGCCGTCGGTCGTGCTCGTAGCAGGAACCCGCGTCACGGTGTTGAGGAGGTCCACTTTGGCCTGCGCCACCACGGCCCCGCTCTGGTCTACGACCGTGCCCTGAATACTGGCGGTAAACTGCCCCCAAGCGGGCCCTCCCATAAACAGCATGACCACCAAGAGCCGGGCAACCCGTGACGTATGGCCATTCATTCGCATGCGCCTCCTCCCCCGATTAGGTGCAGCGTTCCCACCGAGAAGGGGGTCGCGTTTGCTCCTCCCCACGTCCCGGCAGCCCGTCTCGGGACCAATCCATGCACTGGTGCAAACGCTTGCATTATGATGCCGAAATGCTTGCCGCAACCCGGCTTCAACACACAGAAATCCTAATATTTCCGCTGGTATACTGCCGGCACCTCAAAAAGAAACCGCTTGCAAGTACTGCCGATATCACGAACCATTGGGGATGTCAACAAAAATTCATCGCAAAAATTCATCGAAAAATTCTGCGAGCAAGTGCGTGGGAGCGGGAAGATGCCCTTCAAGCGTCTCCGCGTTCCGGTTAGCTCTTGGACCATCCGCGATTCGGGATGCGTCCAACCCCTTCTTTAAGCGTGATCAACTGATTTGCGGACACTTGCCTGAATTTCTCATGCAGTCCGCTCGGCCAGAACACCTCCACCTCCACAGTCGGGGAATTGCCCAGGCCAAAATGAAGCCGGGGATCGTTGCAGGAGTAAAAACTGGCCTGGCTCACGACCGCCTGCGCCTGCACTCCCGCACTGTAATGGACCAGCACGCGGGCACCGATGGCGCTCCGGTTGGACTTTACGCCTTCCAGCTTCACCTTGAGCCAGTTGGCTTTCCCCGCGACGTCATTCCGCAGCAGCGAAGGCGGCTCGTTAAGATTGACAATCAACACATCCACGTCACCATCGTTGTCGAAATCTCCGAAGGCGCATCCACGGCTGCAATGGGCCGCCGCGACCCCCGGGCCCGCCGCTTCGATTAGCTCTTCGAAAACACCTTTGCCGAGATTGCGAAAGATGGCCCGCGGCGTTTTGTTGGCATACTGCGGCAGTTTCTTTTCCACCTCAGGATAAACGTTGCCGGTAACCATAAAAACATCCGGGCAGCCGTCGTTATCGAGGTCGTTTATTCCGGCACCCCAACAGACATAGCGGGTTTCCACGCCCACGCGGGAGGGCCGTGTTTCGTCATCAAAGTAGCCCTTGCCGTCGTTGCGATACAGACCATTGGCGTCATCTGCAAAATGGGTCTTGAAGAGATCCAAATGCCCATCCAGATTGTAGTCTCCGATTCCTACGCCCATGCCTGCCTGCTCCATGCCATCGTCGCTCAGGGCCACGCCGCGCAAGACGCCTTCTTCGCGAAACGTTCCATCGTGGTTGTTCATGAAGAGCAAGCTGGGCGTGGAATCGCAGGCAACGTAGATGTCGGGCCAACCGTCCTCGTCAAAATCCGCAGCAACCACCGTCATGCCATACGTCTGCGTCGCCTTGCTGATTCCCGCTTGCTCTGACACCTCGGTGAATGTCCCGTCTCCATTGTTGCGAAAAAGCGAGTGCCTCCCCGTCGGCAGTCCTCTGGGACCGCACTCGACGGGGATGCCTTTCCAATTGCAATTCGTGTTGGCCCCGGGCACCGGTGCGTGTTCGATGGAGAATCGCACGTAGTTCGAAACAAACAGGTCCAAGTGCCCGTCACGGTTATAGTCCAGGAATGCGCATCCAGCGCCCCAGCGCGGCTGCTCATTCCACAGCCCGGCAGCCTTCGTCACGTCGGTAAAGGTTCCATCCCCATTGTTGTGATAGAGCCGGTTTTGTCCGAAATAAGTACAGAAAATATCGTCGAATCCGTCGTTGTCGTAGTCTCCTATGCAAACACCGCAAGCCCAGCCAACAGCCTGCAAGCCAGATTTTTCAGTTACGTCCGTGAAGGTGCCATCGCGATTATTTCTATAGAGGCGGTTCGTGGCGTCAGCGGGATGGCCATCGAGGCGCGTCCCCGAAAGCAAAAAGATATCCATCCAGCCGTCATTGTCGTAATCGAGAAACGCACATCCGCAGCCGGTAGCCTCTAAGATATACTTCTTGCTCTCCACTCCACCATAAACTACCGGGGCGCCGAGCCCCGCGGCGGAGGCCACATCCACAAAATGAGCGTGGAAAGGACGCCCGGAAGGGGCTGGTCTCGGCACAGGTTTTGCTATGTGCGTGGCTACGCCTTGCGCGAGCAGGCGCATGGCATTCGTTGCAAACGCCGATCCCAGGGAGAGCTGCACAAACGCGCGCCGCGTGAAAATCATTCCAAAAGATGCTCCCCTGGCTTTTTGAGCGTCGAGTCCAGGCCGCTATCCGTTTACCAACAAGAAAGACACCATCTTATCCTTCCCGTTGGCTGGAATCGGCACCACATTCGTTCGCATCCTACGGTTCGGCGGGCTGTTTCGCCACAGGATCCTCTTCGACCAATTTATAGCGATAGCGTTCTCTCTCTGCTTTTGTCTCCTGTTCACGGAGCGACGCGAGGCGTTTCAGCAAGTCAGGGAGTTCCGCCGTGTTCCCGGTTTTCCGCAATGCTTGGATGAGCCGGTACAGCGCGGTCTGGTCCTTCGGATCGGACTCGAGAGCCTTCCGGCACTGGTCAGCCGCTTGTTGGTACTGGCCCGTTTCCATATAGAGCTTGGCCAGCACGCCTCTAGCCGCCGCCATGGAGGGCTGCAAGAGTACCGCTTTCCTCGCGGAACGCATCGCCATTTGAAATTCCGGCGTACCTGGCTCCGCCCCTTTCTGCGCAAGCACGTCCGCCTGCAGATAGAGCAACAGAGGATCGTTCGGTTTTCGCGCGAGCTTGGACTGTACCTTAGCCAGGGCGTGGTCGAGGTCGTTCGCCTGCAGTGCGGCCAGTCCCTGCGCCGCTGTGCCCAAGGACTCGTTAGGATCTAGTTGCTGTGCTGTTTCGAAATCCTCCTCGGCTTTGTCGTATTGAGCTAATTGCACGTAGAGCACGCCGCGCGCCAGATAAAGCTGTGGCGCCTGCGGTTGCAAGGTCAACCCTTCACTGATCACATCAATGCCCACCTGAAAAGACTCGTGCGCGAAGGCGATGTTTGCGAAATCCAGATAAAGGCTCACGTTGCGCGGGTCCAGCAAAATCGCCTGGCGAAGCGCGCTCACGGCCTTTGGCGTGTCGCCAGCGTCTTCGTAGGCTGTGGAAGCAAGGCTGAGAGTGTCCGCGCTCGGATCGCGCGTCTCAATAACTGGCTCGAGAGTGTCCAGAGCATCTTTTGGCCGGTGTAACATGAGTTGCAAGGAAGCGAGCACCCGCCGCTCGTGCGGATCCTCTGGATTAAGGGCAACCGCTCGCACAAAGACCTGTTGGGCCTGCTCGATCTTCTTGCCCCTGACTAAGCAAGTAGCGTAGGCATGCAGCGCGTCGCGTTCGGAGTTGATCAGTTCGCCGGCCTTTTCGAAATGAGATGCCGCGCCGGCGCAATTCCCCTGGCGATACTCCAGGACTGCCAGCATGGCGTGCGCGACCTGGTTCTCTGGATTTAGTCGGAGCAAGCGTTCGAGCAGCGGAACCGCCGCTCGATTTCCAGCTTGATATTCGATTTGCGCTGCCCCTTCGAGGGCCGCCATGTTATCGGGAGAGAATTTGAGCGCCTGGGTGAAGGCTGCTAGCGCCCCCTTGCTGTCACCTTTGCTCGCCAAGGCGATCCCCTCAAGTGTCCACAACTGTGTGTCGTTGGGCGAATCTCGCAGGGCCGCTCGGCTCAATTCGACGGCCTTATCGAAGTCCTTGGCACGGAGAGCGGAACGGATGGATTCGAGAGGGCTCTCGCTCATCTGTGCAAGAACGGACGAGACACAAAACAAAAGCGCGACGGAGAAAACTAGTTTTCGCAGAGCAGACATGGACCTCTGGCGCGAACAGCAAAGTTCATTCAAAAAGGGACTACAGCTTATCATCGGGACTTCCGGAGAGTAAGATGCCAAAAATCAGGATAGGAGATGATCAAGTGCGCCTCGGACGGCGAACACTTTTGGCGGCAGCGATCGTTTCGAGGCTCATGCTTCCAAGCCCGAGCGGCCATCAGGACGTACCCGTACCAGCAAAAAAGGCGCGGTCCGCCCTGACGATCGACGTGGATGCGTCCAGAACTTCCGGGATGTTGCCGCGAATGTGGGCTTATTTTGGTTACGACGAGCCGAATTTCACCTACAGCGCGAATGGCAAGAAACTGCTGAAAGAATTGGCTGGCCTGAGCCCGGTACCCGTGTATCTTCGCACACACAATCTTTTGACAAGTGGCGACGGCACGGGTTCGCTGAAATGGGGCTCCACAAATTTCTACACCGAAGACACCGAGGGCCGGCCGGTTTACGATTCGACAATCGTAGATCGCATTTTCGATGCTTATCAGGAAGCCGGCACGCGCCCCCTCGTGGAGCTTGGTTTTATGCCGGAGGCGCTGACGACCGGGCCGCCTCCGTACCGGCATAACTTTCCCAAGAACTTCGCTACCGCGTGGAGCTATCCTCCGAAAGATTACGCAAAATGGGCAGAACTTGTGTTTCAGTTCGCAAAGCACTTGAGGGAAAGGTATGGCGACCGAGCCGTGAAAACGTGGAGATGGGAGGTTTGGAACGAACCGGATATTTTCTACTGGCATGGAACACCTGAGGAATACTTCAAGCTGTATGATCTTTCTGCTGAAGCGGTGCGCCGCGCTATCCCTGAAGCAACCATCGGTGGGCCCGACAGCACCGGCCCAGGAAATGATCGTGCGGCAAATTTCCTGCGGGCGTTTCTCGATCATTGCGCCCACGGAAGAAACTACGCGACCGGCAAGACGGGAGCGCCGCTGGATTTCATAAGTTTTCATCCAAAAGGCTCGCCCGAATGGGTGGATGGGCATGTGCGGATGGGGATGGCCCAACAATTGAAAGCCATCAACGCGGGTTTCAAGATCGTGGCGAGCTTTCCAGAATGGCGCAATACTCCCATCATTCTCGGAGAGAATGATCCCGAGGGATGCGCGGCATGCTCCGCCAAAGAACATCCGCAAAACGCATACCGCAATGGGTCACTTTACGGAGCCTATACAATGGTCGTCTTGCAGGCCGCCATGGACCTGGCCAGACAGGACGGTGTGGACCTTCGCGGCTCTGTCACCTGGGCCTTTCAGTTTGATGGGCAGCCGTATTTTGAAGGATTGCGAGAGCTCGCGACGAACGGAATCGACAAGCCCGTGTTGAACGCCTTTCGCATGTTGGGCCTGCTGGGAGAAAAGCGGCTGCCTGTTACAAGCAGCGCCGCGATCCCTGCAATACAGATCGAACAAGAAGGCGTGCGCGGGCAGCCCGACGTGGACGCCATCGCGGCGCAAAAAGAAAACGAAGTGGAAGTCCTCGTCGTGAACTATCACGATGATGACGTGTCAGCTCAAGACGTCCTTGTGGACCTCAACGTGAGGGGTCTTCCCGCAAACGCCGAGAAAATCGAAGCGGAACTGTATCGCGTGGACGCAACGCACAGCAACTCTTACACCTTGTGGAAGCAGATGGGCGAGCCCCAACAGCCGGCGAGCGACTCCTACGAGTGGCTTGTGCTCGCGGGACAGTTAGAAAGGGAAGGATCGCCCGAATCCGTGAACGCCGTTGACGGCGCGGTTCATCGAACGTTTTCGCAGCCGCGTGAAGGGTTGTCACTCTGGCGATTCCATTGGGAAAGGAGGTAGCGCCTGCGATCGCGATGCGCGGGAAGAGTGGCCTTGTGGACTAGGTACTTACCTTCTGATAGAGGCGGTAGTCTTCGTCTTTGATTGCAGCAAATGGACGCATCGTCATCGTTCCGCCTTTGCTGCGAATGTCCCAGTCGTCCGAAGACTGGGTGGAGACTGCTGCCGCCAACAATTCATCACGCGTCACGTCGGGAAAGGTATTGCCGATGGCAAACAGGGCGAGAGGGCCTCGCACGAGCGCCACGGTGTTGGGAGTCGCATCGTCTACGGCCTCGAGCCGCAAAGGCATTGCGACCTCAAATTCGACTCGATCGCCGTCCTTCCATGTTCGCGCCAGAGCCAGAAAATTTCCGGGAGTAAGTTCGCCTTCGGTGCGTTTGCCGTTCACCGCCAGCAACGTCTTAGGACCGGCCCAGGCCGGGATGCGCACATAGATCGTGAAAGTCTCCGGTTTCGTGACCGCCAATTCCAGCTGAATTGTGTTTGACTTTGGGTATGCGGTCTTTTGTGTCAGCGTGCATTGCGTCCCGCCGCGGGTCCAAGTGAGCCGCGAAGGAAGAAACAAATTAACGTAAATGCCGTCCTCGCTCTGGTAATACGAACTGATTCCGTAATCCGCGGATAGTTGAGGGAAGGTACCCGAGCAGCAAGGCCATTTGTCCTTGTACCATTCTTTCTTGGCCTCATGGCGGTTGTAATCGGAATAGTAAAAGCTCGTGCCGTCCGGCTCGATGAGTCGCGCGCCGCCAATGGTGTTATAAAGAACGCGCTCCATGCTATCGCCGTAACGCGAGTCGCGCGTCACGCGCAGCAGATAGCGCGTAATCTTAAAGTGGCCATAGGCTCCGCACGGCGTCTCGAAACTGGAATGCGTGCCCTCGAGGCTCGCCGCGAGGGCCCCTCTTCCCGGCTCCACAAACGCTTCATCTGGTCCCCACCCTCCGGTCGAGTAGCTCTGCTCCTCGACCATCCGAAAACCATTTTGCGCCGCACGCAAGTACTTTTCCTGGCCTAGAACGAGATACGCCTGCATCGCGGAACTCAGCGCATTGACGTGGCTGTAGGCGTGCTCGCCGGGAAGAACGTTATTGTCCTCCGCCAGTGGATCGAAGTAATCCTGCTCGAGAAAACGAACCGCCAAATCTCGATAACGCCGGTCTCCTCCGCTGCGCTGATAAGCAAGGAAGAGGTTTTCCGGTAGCGTATAGGTTTCGTCCCAGGTGTAGGAAACATCTTTATGCTTCCGGGCGCGCTGTTCTGCGCGACTCAGCGCCTTTTCCGGCAAATGCGGCACCACGGCCTCGATGCTTCGCCAAAGCACATCGAGCGCAATGGGATCCTTGGCAAACTTGTGCGCATCGATCAAACCACAGCAGGTCTTGTCGAAAGTGTAGGCCGGAAGGCGATAGTCGACATAAAACTTGCCGGTGGGATCGACAGTCTGGGCGTAACCGCGAACCAGCCGTTGCACTTTCTCCTGGGTCGCCTTGGAGTCGGTCACTGCGTAAGCGCGGGACAGCGAGGAAAGATATTGGCCAAAACTATGTCCGGCGATGAAGCCATGAAAATTATTCGCGGGATGGAAGTCGCTGGCGTTGTCATACCAACCGCCCATATCCGGGCCCGGAGCGGGCAAGCCCGCACGCTGTCGAAATGGTTTCAGCAGCGCGTCCTCATCCAGGCCGAGAAACAATTTGTGGTTGTGTTCAAGTTGTGTCCGGAAGAGTCCCTCGAGCAGTTGAATCTGCGAATATTCGAATAGAGAAAGCGCAGGCACGACGGCTGCGGATGCCGGCTGACGAGTCCACGCGGGCACCGAGCGAAACGCGATGGCGCCTCCAGCGGCGGCTGCGCCTAACTTCAGAAAGTTGCGTCGCGAAGAATTCTTCATGACCGGTTCTCCCTCTGCTAATCAGGTTGGCTTTTTGGTTGAGGCGAGGAAGCCGATCGATCGACGAGGCTTCGTCTCTTCTCTTCCATCTCGTTCGATTCCTTTTGGAGGCGCATAAACGAGTCCAGCGCTATGCGGCTCTGCTCTGTTTTCCCAAGCCGCCGGTAGACGTTCGCTAAGACGTAATAATAGGAAGACGCCCTGGGATTGAGAGAAACCGCCTTGTCCAAAGCTTCGGCCGCATCGTCGAGCCGGCCTTGCGCCTCGTTTGCTTTTGCCTGCTGGAACCAGGCGCCATCACACTTAGGATCGAGTTCGAGTGCTGCTCGGGCATACGCGAGCGCCTTCTCGGTATCGCCCTTGCGGTTGTAATACGCGCTTAGGTTCACATGCGCCGAGACGAACTTGCCTTTCCTGGCTTCATTGAGTGCAATCGCTTTCTCATAGCTTTCAACCGCTCCGACCCCGTCACCCAAGGATTCCTTGGCAAACCCCAGAGCATCCCAGGCTTCCATGTAGGAAGAGTCTATCCCGAGCGCAGCTTCAAATTCCTTTCGCGCGGCGACCCAGCTATCTTGGATGGAGAAGAGTTTGCCCAGGTTGAAATGCATCTCGGAGGATTGCGGGTTGTAGTGGATTCCTTGTTCGAACTCCGTGCGAGCCGCATCGAGCCTTCCCACAATCATTAGGTCGCGGCCAAGGATTTTGTGGGCCTCCGCGTTTCGAACGTCGAACTCGAGCGACTTCGCGAGCGCCTGGATGGACTCCCCGATTTTCCTCTGCGCGAACTGGCTGTACCCCAAAGCGTACCAACCCCAGGACGATTTGGGGTGCTCTTTGACATAAGCTTCAAGGAGCGGCTCGACATCCTCGAAACGTCCCTCACGGATATATTCTTCGAATTGCCGGACGCTTTCGGGATCGTCTCGAGCGCCATTTTCGTTCGAAAGCGTAGAGATTTTCTCTCTTGCCTCGAGGTCACCGGGGTTGAGCTCCAATGCTTTTCGATAGGCGGAGGCTGCACCCTCGGCATCGCCTTGCTTCTCAAGAACAGTTCCCAGGAGATGCTGGGCATCCGAAGAGTCTGGTTCTAACTGAAGGGCGTGCTTGAACTTTGCCATAGCTTCCTCGAACTGCCCTTTGCCGAGCGCAACACGGCCTTCGGCAACGTCCAAATCAGCATTCTGTTTCCGGTCGTCCGCGGAAACCAATGCGCGGCCCTTCTGCAACTCAGCAACGGCCTCGTCCTTGCGCCCCGCCCGCCCGAGGGCCAGTCCCAGCTGATAGATTGCCTGGGCATTCTGAGGCTCGAGGCGCACGGCCTCCCGGAGTTCTCCGATGGACTCCTCGACTTTCCCGACGCTGAGAAGTGCCCTGCCTAGAGCAAGGCGTGCACGCGCAAAATTTGGCTCGGCGGCAATCACTTTGCGCAATTGCTCGATTTCTTTTGCGGGACCGTAGTTCGCATCTGCGCCGTAAGCCACCGCTAGATTGAATTGCGCCTTCAAGGATCCGGGCGCGATGGCTACGGCCTTCTCAAGCTCGTGGATAGCCTCCTCACTGTTAGTGGTCGTGAGCACGGCGCCCAGATTGGCGTGGGCATCCGCGTAACCTGGACTTAGGCGCAAAGCCTCGCGAAACTCCGCGATCGCCTCTTTTTCGTTGTTCTCCTGGGCCAATACAAGCCCTATATTGTTATGGGCTTCGGCAAAATCCGGCCGCAGACGAGTGGCCGCACGGAATTCTGCCAATACTTCTTTGCCATCGGCTCCTTTTCGGCCAAGCAGTAGCCCCAGCACATTGTGCGCTTCGGCTGAGTCCGGTCTTGCAGCCAACGCCTTCTTAAGATCTGCGGTCGCTCGGTCCCAATCGGGCGCTGGGCCGGAGGGAACGGGGATGTTCAGGCCGGCCTCGAACTGCCCGATGGCTTTATCCATGTCCCCGCCGCGAAGATAAACTACCCCAAGATCAATGTAGGTGCCGGAAAACGACGGTTGGAGCGCAATCGCGCGCTGCAGGTTTCGCCGCGCATCTTCCAGTTCTCCGGTTTCGCGCAGCGCGGTTCCTAGAAAGGCATAGCTCGGCCCTCCAGCCGGATCAAGTCGGACGGCCTCCCGGAGTTCGGATAGGCTTCTGGTCTTCGAGCCGCTGTACCATAACGCGACGCCGAAATTGTAGTGTGCATCGCTTAAGGCGGGACGGAGCTCGACCGCGCGCTCCAAGTGGATCAATGCGGAAGTCAAGTCGCCCTGTTGGCCCAATAGGAAACCCAGCAGATTCTGCGCTTCGGCGTGGCTACTATCTTTACTACCAGCCTCGGCGAGGAGGTGTTCGGCCTCTTTCAGGTCGCCGCGCGCAGCGGCTTGTTGCCCGAGTTTGTACAAATCGTCGGCCGGGCTCGCGGACGGCTGCTGCGGTTTGCGAAGGGATGCGGCGCGCTGCTTCAAGGCCACGCCAAGAGCATAGTAACCCTCGCGGAACTCCGGGTCGGCGCGCAGCAAGGATTCGAAGGTCTCGATGGCTGCGGCAAGGTCTCCGCTCTGCTCGAAGGTCTGGGCGAGCAGATACTGCGCATTGATGTTATTGGGCTCCCGCTTCACCGCGAGTCGGAGATGCACGAGGGCAGCCTGGGCATCACCCCTCTCCCGAAGAGCAATGCCTAGGTTGAGGTGTGCCGCCACATTGTCGGGCTCAAGCAACAAGGCCTTTCGAAAAGCACCGATGGCGCCGGACAAGTCGCCATTCTTGGCCAATGCCGATCCCAGGTTGTTGTATCCGCGTGCATATTTGGGGTTATGGGAAATGGCCTTTCTGAATTCCGCAACCGCATCCGGAAAATCGCCCTTCTGCATGAACGCTGCGCCCAGCCAGTTGTGGGCCTCCGCGGAAGAGGGGCCGAGCTTCACCGCGCGCTCGAAGGCTTCGAAAGCATGTGCGTAGTCGTTGCGATCCCAAAACGCGAGCCCCAGTTTCACATAAAGCTCGGAATTGTCAGGATGTCGGCTGATCTCTTCCTGAATCTGGCTGACCGAACCGCGCGACTTCTCAATTATTTGTGCCGGTGCAGGCAGCAGGGATAACTCTACAAAGAATATGAAGAACCTTGCGGCCCGCGACATCTTTAGACAACGGTTCATAGCTCCAGGTCCCACGTAGAAGCTGCGAATCAGACCCCGCATTCATTTTCCTGAAGGCACTGACGCGAGACAGGATAGCGCCAAGGCGATTTCCTGTAAACGCATACTGTAACTCTTCGCATGCCGCGCCCCAGCTTTGCGAAGACTGAAAGCAACTTGCCGGCCTGGCCAATTGTGTTTTGGAGCTTTTCCAACAGTTCAAGAGTTTTCCTTACGGATTTAAAATAACTTCTTGACATTTGGTTCTCCCGAGGTGTAAAAGCGCCGGGACATGGGAAAACGTTTACTGGACACCCGGCAAAACGGTTTCCTGGATTCTTGCAATCGTTTGGGGCGCTCGAAGCAAGGTCGTTATCGTGAAACGAGTGCTGCGTGAAAAGGAAAGAAGGGGTGGGGAACCGGCCAATTTGAGATTTTCGAGACTGTAGCTACCGAGGCAAGCCCGGTATCGCGGGCGGCCAGTCGTGTTTGATTTACAGCCACGAAAACAGGACCGAGGCCGCCTTCATGCCACCCCGGTAAGTTTCACAGCCGACTAAGCCTCAGCGCGTATGTGGGGGGGCACGAAGATGAGACGCGCATTTTCTCTCGGCGTGTTGCTGTTAGGTGCTATGGTTGTGTTCGTCGGGCAAAGCGCCTACGCCCAGTTCGCTGACCGGGCGGTGATCACGGGAATCGTGACGGATTCCAGCGGGTCGGCCATTCCCGATGCCAAAGTCACGATTATTGACGAGAACACTGGCGCAAAGATCGTCGTGGGCACGACCACCGCCGGCAACTACAGCACCCCGCCGCTCATTTTAGGCACCTACACAGTCCAAGTGGAGAAGGACGGCTTTAAGACCTCCACCACCAAGGGAATTATTGTCACCGGCGGGCAAACGTACCGGCAGGATGTGAAGCTGGAGGTGGGCGCGGTGACCCAGAGCGTCACTGTTGAGGGCGGCGCCTTGCAGATCAACACGGACAACGCGACCGTCTCACATACGATCGGCGAGACGTATTACCGCGACCTTCCCGCCGCGATGGGTGCTGACATCCGGCTGGCCGAATCGCTCTTGCAGCTCCAGCCCGGCTTTGTGCCCATGCAGCCCAACGGAGACGCCATCTTCCGCGGCAGTCAATTTACATCCCGAATCAATGGCGGCCAGACACTGGCAACGGAGAATTGGTTCGACGGTGCGGCTTTCGGCTACGCGGAAGGCCACCAAGGAACACAGGAGAGCTCGGTCCCCTTTACCTCGGTGCAGGAAATGACAGTGGTGGAGAACACCTTCTCGGCACAGTACGGCCACACCAGCGGCGGCTTCATCACCTACACCACGAAGTCCGGTACCGACAAATTCCACGGCAACCTGTACAATTTTTACAGCAGTGATTCACTGGACGCAGGAAACTTCTTCTTTGCTGGCTTGGTGAAGAACAAGAAGCTCCCTCTCACTCAGGATAACTGGGGGGCCGCCGTAGGGGGCCCTGTTCCGAAGATTACCAAGTTGGCGAAGACGTTCTGGTTCTTCAATGTTGACGGGCTGGACTATCACAGCACGGTCAACACCGGCTTTGTAAACACGCTTCCGACTCCGCTGCAAAGGCAAGGGAACTTCAGCGAGTTTCTGGGTAGCCAAGTGATGCAGACGTGTCCCACTGGCACAGCTAATGCAGGGAAAACGTACGGGTTGACCGATCTTCTGGGCAATCCTATGCTTCAAGGCCAGATATATAATCCGGCTCCCACTTCCTTCGTTCCTGTCGCCGCACACACTGTCACTGATCCCTGCACAAACAATACCGTTAATGTACCAGCTGGCTTTGCGCGGCAGCCCTATGGGGGAAACATCATTCCGGCAACTGATCCGCTGCTGAGTTCGCTCGGAGCGTTCATGGCTCCCCTGATCCCCAATCCGGATCGGAATACTCTGGCCGTGAACGGTTTTGGCGGGACTTCTGACGACAACAACAAGATCCATGTGAGGACGTGGCTCTTCCGAATCGATCATACGTTCAATAGCAAATTCTCGATCAGCAACACCTACTATCAAAACAACCGCCCACGTGTTGCCCACTGCGGCGGACCGCAGGGCTGCAACACGGTTCATGACGGAGAAACCGACTCCGCGGCGAACGACACCTACATTGGCCAGGGCTTCTTCCAGCGCATCACCAACCATTTCGAGCACTTGCAGATGAACTGGATCATCAGCCCCAACCTCTTTAATCACACCACGCTGGCATACGACCGCTGGCATATGCAGGGGAACCAATTGGCGGGAGGCGTCGGGTGGAATCAGAAGCTGGGACTTGGGTTGCCCAACCAGCCCGTATTTGACAAAGCGGGCTTTCCCTCGATCAACTTCAGCGGGCCTCAGGGCTACACCGCTTATGGCACGCCATGGGCGAGCGGCGGGAGCGACATCAACAACCGCTACCAGTTCTTGGATGATGTTAGCTGGACTACTGGCAAACACACTTTGAAAGCCGGGATCGAATACCGCTACATGACCTTCCCGCAGACCGGATGGGCTGTCAACACTGGCGGGAGCTTCAATTTCAGCTCCAATGAAACTGCGCAATACGACTTGACGGGGGCCATCAGACCCGACGTGACCGGGAACGGGTTTGCTTCCCTCTTACTGGGGCAAGTGAATAACGCCGGTTTCTCGGCGCCATTCAATTATATGCCCAAGATGAAATATAGCGCCCCTTGGATCAACGACGACTTCAAGGTGACACCCAAGCTCACTCTGAGTTTCGGGTTGCGGTTTGACTGGCAGTCCGGACTCTATGAGCAGCACGGAAGGTTCTCCACTTTCGATCCCGCAGCGCAAAACCCTGTGGGCCATCTCGGAGCGACCATATTTCACAGCTCCAAAGCCAATGGCAACGGCAACTGGAACGTCGGTCCGCGCTTCGGGTTTGCCTACAATCTGAAAGAGAAGACTGTTATCCGTGGCGGCTACGGGATCTATTACGCTGGTGCACAGGCCGACTCCTGGGATCCTTACCCCGTTGATGGTTATCAGACTAACCCTACTGCACCCAACCTCACGAACGGGTTATTGCCAGCCTTCTACTTCCAAGGAACTGGTAATTGTCCAACTCAGGAGACAACCAACAGTGTTGGCACAGTTTCCTGTGGCTGGCCGGCCGGCTCAATCGTGCTTCCACCCCAATTGCGAGCCGACGTGGCAAACGGCGGCAATCCCGTCGGGGTTGCTTCCAATACCTACACCATGCCGCGCTATCAGAACTGGTCAGTCTCGTTCCAGCGCCAGTTGACCGCCAACATGGCCATCGATATTGCCTATGTGGGGAATCATGGAACGCGATTAATCGACGGCCGCAGCTCTGCGGGCGTTTATGACAATATGAACCCCGGAAGCGTGCTGGCCTTGGGAACAGCTCTTACGGCGGGCCAATTCGTTAACGGCGTCCCCAACGCTGCGGCGATCGCGGCGGGATACTCGACACCGCCTTACGCCACGTTTACTGGAGATTTGGCGCAAGCTTTGCGGATGTGGCCGCAATATCAGCAGATCAACTGGAGATATTTCCCCAACGGCAAGAGCCACTACAACGCGCTCCAAGCCAGTTTTGACCGGAGAATGAGCCAAGGGCTGCAATTTAGGGTCGCCTACACTTATTCCCGGCTGATGAACAACGGCTCTGAGACTGGATTAGGGTCGGGCGGTCCTCCCGTACAGAATCCGAGCGACATGAGCAATCTCTATACGGTCAGCTCGGACGATGTGCCGCACATCTTTACATTTGGCTGGGTCTACCAATTACCTTTCGGAAAGGGCAAATGGGTCGGAGGGAACGCGAACGGTGCTTTGGACAAAGTCATCGGCAACTGGCAGATCTCGGCCATTCAGACCTACCAATCGGGAAGACCGCTATCGATTACGATGGCGAACAATAACCTCGGCGGGTACCTCTTTAACTATGCCGAGTATCCCAACAAAGTCAGCGGCGCCAACCCTCTGACGGGAAGCTTCAGCGACCCGAACAAGGACACTTATCTGAATGCAGCGGCATGGGCCGACCCGGGACAGTTTGCCTTCGGCAATGCGCCGCGACAGGATGAGAACGTCCGCTGGTTTGGATATCACAACGAAGATTTCTCGATCTACAAGGACACGTACTTCACTGAGGGCAGGTATGTTCGATTCCAAGCTGACGCCGGCAACGTCCTGAATCGCGTCTTCTTCTGCCCTCCCGGCACGGGCCTGGGTAATGGCAACTTCGGGAAAACCGGCAGCCAATGCAACATCCCGAGGCGCGTCCAACTGGCATTGCAAATCTTCTTCTAGGCTCACCCCGGGAAGATACTTTCTGTGGATGGTCCGCCAAGCGCGGACCGTCGACGGATAGGTGGGTCGAATGGCGCTTCGGCTACACCTCCTTGGTGAATTTCTCGCGGCGAACGATGCCGTGACCCTCTTGCACAACCAACAGTTGATCCGGGCCTATGTTTTTGAACGATTCTACCAGACCGAGTGGCCACTGGACTTCCACTAAGTCCGCTTGCTTGGCATGACCGAGACCAAAATGCAGCCGTAAGTCATTTTGGGAAAGATAGCTCGAGCCGCTCATCACCTCATTCATTTGAGAATGCCGGCCGGTAACAACTCGCACACGCGCGCCAATGGCGCTGCGATTGGACTTGGTGCCGATGCATTTGATCTTAAGCCAGGTGTTTTTCGAACCGGAGTCATTGCGGAGAAGCGAAGGAGGCTCGTTCATGTTTATTATCGCAACGTCGACGTCTCCGTCATTGTCGAAATCGCCGAAGGCAGTACCGCGGCTCGGCCGCGGTTCTGTTACCGCTGGTCCAGCGCTCGAACTAACATCGACAAAGCGCCCGTTGCCGAGGTTCTTGTATAAGAGCTTTCTCTGCTTGAAGGTTACGTGCAGCTTCTTGGTGTCCACTTCGGGGAACACGTGGCCGTTCGACATAAAAATATCCGCCCAGCCGTCGTTGTCGAAATCGAAAAGCCCGACTCCCCATCCCAGATACTTGGTGTTGGCTCCCAATCCCGCCTGAAAGACCGCGTCGTAGAACGTTCCGTCGCCGTTGTTATGGTATAGGTTCGCGGTTTGGTCGGAGTAGTTGGTCTTGACAATATCGAGCCAGCCGTCGCAGTCGTAGTCGCCCACCCCAACCCCCATTCCTCCTTGTGGCACGCCATTTTCATTCAAGGCGCAGCCAGCCTCGGAGCCGATTTCCTCGAATGTCCCATCATGATTGTTGCGGTAGAAGCGGCTTGGCACAGAGTCACACGCAACATAGATATCGGGCCAACCGTCGTTGTCAAAATCCGCTGCGCACACGCCAAGGCCGTAAGAGCCCGCGGGAATCCACTGTTCACTCGCGAAAGTGGGCGTCGCAGGGCCGCGCGGAACCGTAATACCGGATCGCTCGGAAACATCCTCAAACGTTCCATCGCCGTGATTGTGGTACAAAACGTTTGTTCCACCACTGAGTCCTTGCGGTCCACAGCCGATAAACAGGCCAAAATACTTGCAGTATTGATTGTCGCCGGGTAGAGGGGCCGCTTGCGGATCGAAATTCACGTAGTTGGCAACAAATAGATCAAGGTAGCCGTCACGGTCATAGTCCACAAAACAACAGCCGGTATTCCAACGAGTCATGGGGCCCTTTTGCATGAGGCCGGCCTTCTCCGTAACGTCCGTGAAGGTGCCGTCTCCATTGTTGTGATAGAGGACGATTCCACCCCAATAAGTCACGACCAGATCGTCAAACCCGTCGTTGTCGTAATCTCCGACGCAGCAGCCCTGCCCCCATCCCGATCGAATCAGTCCGGCTTTCTCGGTTACATCGGTAAAGGACCCATCACGATTATTGCGAAACAACAAATTCGTCGGCGGATGGTCCGGTGAGATGCCTTCAAATCTCATTCCGTTGACCAGGAAAAGATCCAGCCAGCCATCGTTGTCGTAGTCAAATAGAGCGAGGCCACAGCCGATTTCCTCGAGGAGGTAACGCTTGCGGGTGACACCGCCGAAAACGTTGTTTGCCCGGCTTAACCCGGCTCGCGCAGTGACATCGGTGAAATGAAAACTCGCACCAGGAGGGGGACTGCTGCCAGGTTTTCGCGTGGCAGGTGACGCGGGCGATCCTTCTAGCGCCAGCATTTCAGCGAGCCCGAGCAACCATCGAGAAGCAGGGACGAGCGAACCCAACCGCCCGATTTGGCAAAGAAAGTCGCGCCGCGATACTCCCTTTGGCACTATCAAATTGCGCCTAATTCCGTTCGTCGAGGAGTCATCCGGCATGTTTTCATCATTCCGGCAGCAGCAATCGGAGTCGCACGTCGCTCTGCGAACTGCGCTCCGCTTCCAGTTTGCGGGATTCTCGAAGCTCGTTCTCCGACTCGTTAATTTTGCCGAGGCGTCGCAGCAACAAGCCCAGCTGATAATGGGCTTCCACGGACTGCGGATCGAGCGAAACCGCTCGCGTAAGATTCTTCTGGGCTTCCTCATACTGGTGCTGTCTCAAGAGAATGCCTCCCAGTTTGGTGTAGGAAGGGGCGTGTTCCGGATGGCTTTTGAGCACCTCGCGAAAAACAGCGGCCGCCTGATCCTCCCGGCCGATGGAATCATACGTAAGAGCCAGGTAATAGGAAGCGGCCACTTGATCGGGTTGCGTTTTGAGGCTTTGTTTGAGCGAGGATTCCGCTTCGCTGTAATTTCCTTCGAGGTAATAGACCGCGCCAATCGCATAGTTTAGGACGCTATCCTGCGGGTGCTTTCGCAAGAGCCCGGAGAGCAGCGAGGCAGCCTTGGGCAGATTGCCTTTGGCGACCTGGGCAGAGGCCAGAACGTAGACGTACGGATCGTGATCAGGTTCGAGGGAGGCGGCCTTCTCGAGTGCAGGCAAAGCGTCCTCGAGCAGATTCCGCTCGAGACATGCCTTCCCGAACTCGAAGAGGATTTGTGGATTTTCGGGTTCCTGCTGTTTTGCCTTGAGCAAATAGGCAAAAGCCATCTCGCCATTCCCGAGTCTCTCCGCAATATCGGCAAGCTTCTGGTTACAAATCGCGCAGGCAGGTTCGAAGGTGAGCGCAAGTTCGAAGCTTTGCTCGGCGCGGCCGAGCAGTCCGAGCGACAGGTAACCCTCTCCGAGCTTCAGGGCCGTAGCCGCGGACGGATGCCGAGCGATATTTGCTTCTTCGTCCTCGAGAACCTCTCTGGCCTCAGAGTTCATCCCGTAGGCGATCAAGACCTTGGCAAATTCGAGGGATAAGTCATCGGAGGGCGGCGCCGGCAAGTCATGCCAGCTACGAACAAGAGCCTTCAGCTCTTCCTTTTTTCCAAGCGCACCATAGTCGGTTGCCAGCAGGAGTACGCCGTCATCGGATTCGCATAGTTGGCTAACAATGGGATCGGCTATTCGCAAAGACTCCTGGTAGTTGCGAACAGATGCCTCGACCTTGGCCAGCCCAAGACGGGCATTGACATTTCCGGGATCCCGGGTAAGGACTTCCCGGAAGCTTTTTCTCGCCAAGACCGGCTTGTTCTCCAGCAAGTAAGCGTTTCCCAGGTTTGTCCTTGCCCCTAGCAATTGAGGATTCAGTGCCACGGCTTCGGTCAGAAAACTCTCGCTTTCCCCGTACTGGCCCTCGCGCAGGCGAATGGTTCCAAGCATCGCTAGCGCCAGGGGTCGTGTGGACGGATTTTTTAGCGCCTGCCGAGCTTCTGTTTCTGCTTGGTCCATTTGTCCCTGATTTAGCAGGTTCGCAGCCTTTTCGATGTGATTAAGCTGGGCAAGACAGACGTTTGCAAGAATCGGGAGTGCAAGACAAAATACAGAGAACCAAAGGGCGCGTCCGAGGCGACGAGCAGGATGGCGGAGGAATTCGGCAGTTTCGCTACCGTGGCCCATGTTCGTACATGCTAGCAAGGCCCGCAGAATCGTGGCAACGTTTACTCTAAAAGCAGAAAGGATGGCACGTGCAAAGTGCAGTGGGAAAATCCTTTTGTCGAACAGACAGGTCGTACTCCGCTGAAGGCCTTTTCTGCTGATCGGGGAGTCCGATAGCTTGGTCATCAAGAAAACAGGACCGCATATTGGCTCGCGCCGCAGCTTTTTGAAGCGTCTGCTCGCCGGCCTCGCCGGCAGCGAGCTCGCGCCCTCTACTTTGCCATGCTGCTTCGCAATGCCTCAGAGCACCAGCAAGTTTCCCTTTGAGCTTGTTCCGCCGGCGGTCAGCGGGATTACCTGGGTGCACCGCAACGGGCGCTCACCGGAAATGTACCTGCCCGAAACCGTGGGTGCCGGGTGTGCGTTCATCGATTATGACAACGACGGCTGGATGGACATTTACCTGGTCAACAGCGGGAAGTGTGATTTTCTTGACCCAAATCCCGCGCTGCGCAACGCGCTTTACAAGAACAACCGGGACGGAACCTTCACAGACGTCACCGCAAAGGCCGGCGTCGCCGGCGGTGGGTACGGGATGGGTGCGGCCGTTGGAGATTACAATGGCGACGGCTGGCCCGATCTCCTGGTGACGCAATACAACGGCCTGATTCTCTACCGTAACAACGGTGACGGCACGTTTAGCGATGTCACCGGGAAAGCCGGATTGCCTACGGAGGGCTGGGCTTCGAGCGCCGTGTGGTTTGACTACGATAACGACGGGAAGCTCGACCTTTTTGTCTGCCGGTTTGTGGACTTCAATAAATCCAAGAACAAGTTCTGCGGCGACCGTGAAACCGGCCAGCGCTACTATTGCATCCCGCGCGTTTACGATCCAACGCCGAGCTGGCTATTTCACAACAACGGCGACGGTACCTTTACAGACGTCAGCCGCGGATCGGGCATCGCCAAGTCCTTGGGCAAGGCTTGGGGCGTTGTCGCCTGCGACATCAATAACGATGGCGGGATGGATTTGTTCGTGGCCAATGATACGGTGGCGAACTTCTTGTTCGTCAACCGTGGCAACGGGAAGTTTGAAGAGGTGGGTCTCGGGGCCAACGTTGGTTATAGCGCCGAGGGGCGCGCGCGATCTGGGATGGGAGTGGATTCTGCTGATTACGACCAGGACGGCTGGATGGATTTGTTCGTTACCAACGTGGATCAGGAGATGTACTCGCTCTATCACAACAATCGTGACGAAACCTTCGATGACATGGCCGTTCGGTATGGCATCGGCAAGGTCACGCGGCTGATGAGCGGGTGGGGAGTGAAATTCTTCGATTATGACAATGACGGCACGCTTGATCTGTTCCTGGCCAACGGTCATCCGGACGACAAAATCGAAGAGCATACGAGCGGAGTGAAATACCGCGAGCCATTGTTGCTCTTTCACGGCACGGGCCGGAGCTTCGAAAACGTGACTGCCGACAGCGGCCCGCTCTTCTCAAGGCCCTATGCGGCGCGCGGCATGGCGATTGGGGATTTCAACAACGACGGCGCCCTCGATGTTCTCATCGCCATTAACGACGGAGCGCCGTTGCTGCTCAAGAATCAGACAGGCCACCTCAATCATTGGCTTGGCGCGAGGTTGGTGGCGAAGCGAGCCAATCCCGATGCCGTTGGTGCACTGGTTAGCTGGCAGGCGGGGGACTTGAAGCGGTCCCTGTTCAAAGCGGGAGGAGGAAGTTACCTGGCGTCGCACGACCCCCGCATAGTCATGGGCATAGGCAAGCGCAACCGGATGGACTGGGTCGAGGTGAGGTGGCCGCAGCCGAGCGGGCGCGTGGAACGCTTCAGCAACCTCCCCGTGGACCGCTACATCGATCTCGTCGAGGGCCAAGGCGAAGTGCGAAAACCCTGACCAGGGAACGACAGATTGTAACCGCTTTGGGCTGCGGGAACCTGTGAGAAAGGAGGTGGCACCTAGTCGGGGCCGGCCAAACCGTGTTAGATTGCTCGCTCTGCGGGTATGCAAATCCGTGAGGGCAAAAGAGCAAGCCTTGAATATTCATGAAGTTGCCAGACGCGCGCGGGTGTCTACGGCGACGGTGTCCCGCGCAATCAACTGTATCCCCACGGTTAATCCCAAGCTTTCACAACGAGTTTGGAAAGTCATTAAAGAACTGGGCTACTACCCCAATACGCAGGCGCGCGCCTTGGTCTCGGGCCGCAGCAGAATATTCGGGCTGATTGTCTCCGAACTGACCAATCCATTCTTTCCGGAAATCGTGCAGGTCTTCGAGACCATCGCCGTTCGACACCATTACGAGATTCTGCTGACCTCGACGATGAACGATCCGGAGCAGATGGAGAGTTCCGTCCGCCGGATGATTGAACGCCAGGTCGAAGGCGTGGCGGTCATGACCTTCGGTATGGAAGAAGCCCTGCTGGAAAACTTGAAATTACGCCAGGTTCCGCTGGTTTTCGTTGATGTTGGACCCCGCCGCCCGCGGGTGAGCAACCTGCGCATCGACTACCTGGCCGGCATTCGACAGGCCGTGCAGCATGTCGCAGCGCTGAGGCATGAGCGAATCGCTTTCATCACCGGGCCTCATACTCTCAAGTCCGCCCTGGCCAGGAAGCAGGCCTTTCTAAAGGCAATGCACGAGATTGGGCGAGAGCCGGATATGAATTTAGTCGTGGAAGGGAACCACACGATGGAAGGCGGCCGACTCGCATGCGGCCACTTGCTGGCCCTAGCCAAAGAGCCCACAGCCATTCTCTGCTCCAATGACATGACGGCCATCGGGGTCATGAGGAAGTGTTACGAAGACGGAATATCCATACCCAGGGACCTTTCCGTGGTCGGCTTTGACGACATCCGCTTGGCACAGTTTATGCTCCCGCCACTTACGACCGTGCAAATGTCTCAAGCGGAGTTAGCAAGACTTGCTTTCGATGCGCTGCTTGCCGAAGTGGAACGCGAGGAGCCCCTTCCGGAAGGCTCTGAATATGTGCTCAAGACAGCATTGATCGAGCGCGAATCGACAGCCATTTGCCGCGAAAGCGCTACCTTAAAAACGAATCATCCGGCACCAATACGAACGGTTGGCTAGGCCGACCACTGAATGGCTGTATACGAGCGCGCGGGCACTTCAAACTTAGTCCGGCCGCCGCTTGTGATAGGCTTTGCAAAAGTCTGGGGAGCAACTTTCTGCGGGGTATCGAAGGTATTGAACGCCTTCAGGTCCGTTCCCGTCAGCACCGTGGCGACGAGCACTTGTCCCGGTATCCTATCCTGCCAGTCGATCTCCACGACGCGGGATTTAGATAGGTCACGGTTCAGAGCAAAAATTGCGACTTTTCCATCCTGAGCACTCAGCGTGCCCGCAACGTCCACATAGGGAACCTGGCCCATATTCGACACTTCATAAGTCGGTGATTCGACCAGTAGATTGAGGACCGCCCCGCGGGCATACTGCAGCGCCCACTTATAGGGATAATAGATGGTCTGGCGAAGCAAACCGCTGCTATTGGTCATAATTGGCGCAATAACATTGATTAGCTGCGCCAGGCAGGCAACTTTAACGCGATCCGCATGACGAAGGAGGGAATTGACCAAGCCGCCCACAAGTAGGGCATCTTCAAGGTTGTACACCTCTTCGAGTAAATGAGGAGCTTCCTGACGATGCCCGTTGCTGGCGTCGCCGCTGCGCGCCCGGTACCACACGTTCCATTCATCGAACGATAGCCACAACCTTTTCGGCGAGCGCTTGTGTCCCCGTACGAGGTCGCAAACCGCGATCGTCTCTTCGATCTGCCGTTCCATACTCAAGTTCATCGCCAAGAATTTCGCGCTGTCTCCTCCGGTATCCTGCGGGCCGTTGGTGAAGTAGCGATGCAGTGAAAGCCCGTCAACATAGTCGTAGCATTGTTCCAAAACTTCGCGGTCCCACTCGAGGTACGTAGGCATAAAGGGCCCGCTCGAGCCGCACGCGATTAATTGCAGCGAAGGATCGACATAGCGCATCTGCCGTGCCGCATCCTGTGCTTTCAACCCGTACTCGGTTGCCGTCATATGTCCGATCTGCCAGGGACCATCCATCTCGTTGCCCAGGCACCAGCGCTTCACTCCATAAGGGTCGGCAAATCCATGCTTGCGCCGCAGCTCGCTCCATTTGGTCCCCTGATCTGAGTTGCAATACTCCACAAGAGCCGCCGCCTCTTCAGCGGTTCCTGTCCCAAGATTCAGGCCCATTAAAGGTTCAGCCCCCACAGCCTTGCACCAGGCCATGAATTCGTTCGTGCCGAACTGATTCGTGTCGATCGAATTCCAGGCTTTGTCAAGGACGCGTGGACGGCTTTCCTTGGGGCCGACGCCGTCGAGCCAATTGTAGCCTGAAACAAAATTGCCGCCGGGATAGCGAATGATGGGAACACCCATCTGGCGCACTTCTTCCATGACGTCTTTGCGAAACCCGTTGGCATCCGACAGTTTCGAAACAGGGTCGTAAACGCCTTCGTAAATCGCGCGCCCCAGGTGCTCAAGAAACGAACCAAAAAGGTTGCGGTCAAGCGCCCCGATGAGGCGGCGGGAGTCCACGTAAACCCTGGCAATATCGCTAGTGCCCGGCAAAGTTTGGCCGGACAGGAATGGACCGCCGCCGAACAGAGAAGTTGCGCCCCAGGCCGCTCCGGCGTGCAACGCTTGGCTCAAGAAACGTCGTCTGTCGTAGGAAAACATTGATCGTTCTCCCGGTCATTTGATCACAATCTAATTTCACCTGAAAAGGGTTGCTTCCTTAACCTGTGCGAGGTTCTAGAACCAGGGTGACGAACCTTTATCCCAGGGCTGCAATCATCGGGTGCCGATCTGTCGACTCTGGGGAGTAAACGTTTACCACATCATGATACAGACCTGCAAGCGCGATCCTGGTTTAGAACTGGCTTAGAGAATCCCTGATGGATCAGTCTGCCCAAAGGCATATACTCGCGCGACGATTGGTCCAAACCAACTTGGCAACGATGAAGTTTGAAGTCGCTCATCCGCGATCACCCTTCCGGCAATTGCCGATCGCTTTCGCCCAGGAATACTGATCGGAATCAGCCCGGAATGTTGATCGGCTTCGCCCGGAATCGGCAGTCTATAGCCATCCTAATCCTGCTTGCGGACTTGCGGAGGCGCAACGCAGCGCAGGAGTTGCGGCGTTCAGAATAGGTGTATGGCATGCAGAAAACAACGGAAGCCAAAAATCTGCATCGAATGCGGCGCGAGTCTCGGCACTAAGCCGACCAAGTTCTTTATACCAGCGGCCAGCAACGCTCGACGTGCCGAATCATTTTACGAATCAATTAAGAAGCTCGCTAAAGAAACCACTGGAGGTGATGTAACTCCGCGACGAATCTTTGCAATCGCCTACGAGCATGACGGCAGGCAGTATCATGCGGAGGTAGGTAAGCCTGAGCCGCGAGAAGGTGAATTAGTGATAGCTATTCTAGAGACAAATGCAATGCCGTATCTCATCTGCACTCCAAACAGAGGAGTCCTACGAGGCATGCCATATTTCGTGCGCAAGGACGAAGTTTTGTCCATCGTTGATTTCGTGACCTAATCCAGCCATCCACGCTTCTTCCGGTGTATCGCCATGCGCAGCCTTCTAGTCTTGCTTAGCTGCTAGGTTCGGAGGAACGTTCGGGCCAGGCGACAGAATTTCCATGATCTCGCCCCACTGGTATTTCGTCCGCTCGCAATTGTGAATCAGCGTGTACGCGAGTATCGCAACCTCCACTATGTTTCCGCGGCCGGGGCAACGAACACGGACGCGCGAACCGCAGGTGAGCTATGTCGATTCACGGGTAGTCGAAAGCGAACTCATCAATACAGCGAAGGCCGTCGAAGAGCGCAATGCTCGATGTCATCCTCTTCGGTGTAAGCAAGTTTCGATGAATAAAATGAATCACAAAGAGCAAATCTTTTAATAAAGGAGGCGGTTGCCGAGAGCTGAGTTCCCGTATATACTGTGAGTATGTCCTCTCCAGGCCATTCGCACCAGAACGCGCCGAGCACGTGTTGTATCTGTTGCCGAGAAGCGTCCTCTGGCCGGGGGAGACTCGTAATCTAGAAACAAAGATTTGAGCCGAGTCGTAATCGCACCCACCGCCAGAGATGCTGGCAGGTGGGTTTTGTTTTTCTAGTGTGTTTTGTTGTTCGTTAAGGAAAGCGCATCTTGGATTTATGACTCTTATGTATCGACGGCACTACTTAGCAGCTTTCTCCTCAGCGAATAGGCACGTCCGCTGTTGTTGTTGATCCCTCCTTGTCTGTCTCTTTCGGGAAATCGGAGTACGTCCTGACACCTGTCACGGAAAAAAATCTAACGGAGTGTAAAAATGAGTGCTCACAAGGCAGCCGCTTATCAGGTTGGAAAGTTCATCGCCCACGCGGTACTCGCCGTTTTAGTCAGCACCGCGGTTCCCTTGCGCCTTGCGGCTCAGGACAACGCTTCGCTGTGGGGCTCGGTGAAGGACCCGAGCGGTGCCGGCATTGCCGGAGCAACCGTCAAAATCAAAAACCTCGAAACTGGCGCGGAACGCGACCTTTTGACGGATGAAGACGGCCGGTTTAGCGCCCCATCCCTTGTTGTGGGCCGGTATCAAGTCGCGGCCTTCAAAACGGGATTTCGCGGAGGCGCCAGGACGGCCGTGACTCTCGTCGTAGGCCAACGAGAGGAAGTAGATCTGGCGCTTCAAATCGGAGAGGTGCACCAAAGCGTGGAGGTTTCGGCCTATTCCACGATAGTGGCCGTCACAAACGAGGACGTTTCCGGGTTGGTTGGAGAACGGGAGGTGAAGGACCTTCCGCTCGACGGACGAAGCTACGACCAGTTGCTCACGCTCAACCCCGGAATTGTGAATTACGCCTCACAACGTGCTGGCGGCATTGGAACCTCCAACTCGGTTCTCGGGAACATGTTTGCTGCGTCTGGCAGGCGCCCCCAGGAAAATCTCTATCTCCTGAACGGAGTGGAATTCACGAGCGCCTCTGAAATTAATAACACGCCAGGCGGCGTGAGCGGGCAGCTCCTCGGAGTGGATGCCATCCGCGAATTCAGCGTGGTGAAGGATACCTACGGCGCAGCATACGGAAAACGTCCAGGCGCGCAAGTGAGTATTGTCACCGCTGGAGGCACCAATCAGCTGCACGGCAGTGCCTACGAATTCTTGCGCAACAGCGCACTCGATGCTCGAAACTTTTTCGATCACGGGACGATTCCACAATTTCAGCGCAACGTGTTTGGCGGCTCGCTGGGCGGGCCTATCAAAAAGGACAAAAGCTTCCTCTTCGCAAACTACGAAGGCTTCCGCCAGCATCTTGGCTTGAGTGATCTCACGCTTGTGCCGGACGGCAATTCGCGAGCCAGCGCAGTCCCGAGCATCGAGCCTTTGCTGGCTTTGTGGCCCGTGGCCAACGGTCCGGAGCTGTTGGCCTCGACCGGGACGGCCAGCGGAATTGCCGAAGCGTTTTCCAACCCCTTGCAAAAGATTCAGGAAGACTTTGGCACCGCGCGCTTTGATCAGACCTTTTCCCAAATGGATTCTTTGTCAAGCGTTTACACCGTAGATGACAGCTCCGGTCACTCACCAACGACGAATCCAAATAGCTTTGTCGACTTAACCTTGCGAGAGCAGGTAGCAAGCGCAAGCGAAACCCACATTTTCTCTCCTCAGTTCGCCAACCATGCGACTTTGGGCTTCTCTCGCGGAGCGTTTTATTTCAACAGCGGAACCACCGTCGCCTTGCCGGCCTGGATCCATGCCGGGCAGCCTGTGGGTGCCGTCGTAGTAGGCGGCGGTACGACGGTCAACGGGGCCTCTCAGATTACCAACGGGGGCACGAACGCGGGGAGCAATCTGACGGCGGTTCGCAATTTGTACTCCGTGTCCGATCAGCTCACGTGGACTCACGGAGTCCACCTGTTGAACTTCGGAGCATGGCTTCAGCGCGTCCAGGCCAACGACGCACTGGTGCAAGACCAATACGGCCAGATTTCTTTCTCGAACTTGCAGACCTTCCTGAAGGGCACGGTGAGCACATACACCTACGCGCCATCTTTCACACCGTTGTCGTGGCGATCCACGGAGGGAGCCGTCTTTGCCGAGGATACGATCCGAATCAAGCCCTCGCTTGAGGTGCGACTTGGCTTTCGTGGAGAATTCACCAACGGATGGAATGAAGCGAACGGACGAGCCTCCAACTACGCCTTTGATGCGAACGGCGTGATTCTCACCGAGCGCGTTGTTGGCAGCTCCGTCTTCACCGTGAACCACGCAAGATTTCTGCCGTCGCCTCGTGTGGGATTAGCCTGGTCTCCCTTTGGACAGAAAAGGACCGTGATTCACGCGGGCTTTGGCTTGTATTATGCGCTCCTCGACAACCTCAGTTATCGCCTGGACCAAAACAGCCCTTACAACACGGTTTTTGCGGTCAAGAACATTCCATTTTCAAGCATCGGTCCAAACGCCACGTACTCCGGAGCAAAAGTGCTCCCAAGCGGGGTTCAGCCTGACCTGAAGACGCCCACCGTCGAATCCTGGAGCTTCAAGATCGAGCAGCAGCTTTCACCGGCCACTTCCCTGGGCGTCAGCTACGTTGGCTCGCATGGATATCACGAACTGCTTTCCGTTGATGCGAACTTGCCTGTACCAACGATTTGTCCCGCCTCTCCTTGCCCTGCGGGTTACCCCGCGGGGGCGTATTACAATCCACCGAACGCGCCGCTCGCTAACGACACCTTCTGGAACACCACGGATTGGTTTTCGGAAGGCATAAGTTCCTATCACGGGCTCGAGGTTGATTTAAATCGCCGGGTCGGGCACGGTTTGCAGTTCCGCGGCGTTTACACGTTTTCGAAAGCTCTTGATGATGGGGACAGCATGAATACCAGTGTCGCAACGAATTCGCCGGCCTATGTTGCGAATCCCTTGCAACAGAAATCCGATTATGGCCGCGCGTCGTTCGACTTGCGGCACGCTGCGGTCATTAACGCGACCTATGACCTTCCTTTTGGGCGGCATGACGGGTCCGGGAGCCACTGGGCCAATAAGCTCTTCGGAGACTGGCAATTGAGTGGAATCGAAACTGTGCAGTCGGGGCTTCCTTTTACTCCGCAACTGTCTTACAACCCCTCGAACGACGGTGACACACGCAATCCGGTCCGGCCTTCGTTGAACCCCAATTTTACAGGTCCCGTGATTCTGGGAGGGCCCGGCTTGTACTTTAATCCCAGTGCGTTTATCCAGCCACTTGCTGGGACTTATGGCAACGCGGGGAGAAACGTCTTGACGGGTCCCAGTCTAGTTGAGACAGACTTGTCTCTGGCCAAGAAACTGACATTTGCCGAACGGCTGAACCTGCAATTCCGCGCCGAGTTCTTCAACATGTTCAATCATACGAACTTCAACACGCCAAATCCCGTGGTGTTTACCGCCGCGACGGGCGGACCTTCGCCCACAGCCGGTGTGATCACATCGACCTCAACAACTTCGCGACAGATTCAACTGGGATTGAAATTCCTGTGGTAGCCGGCGGGCAATCCTCCCTTCACGAATAAAGAATTTGTGCGTCGTCGAATTGAAGGAGACCTGGTGGATGGATGCCAGCGTGAATCGCTATTGGAATTGCTATGGAAATCCCTCGCGTTCGAGGACTAAGTCCTATGAACCACGTGGGCGGTTTGATGACTATCGGGGCTTGATCGCGTGGTCGCGCTACCCTACAGATCGGGCAGGGACGCCAATGCGGATCGGCGCTTGTCATGACTTGCCGTTGAACAACATCAGCCTCTCAACCATCACCGCCTTCACCTCGCGCACGACCTCGGGCAGTACCTTGTACGGCGCTACGGACCCGACCTCTTCTTGAGCGGCTGCTCGAGTCCTCTCCTCCACGCCACGCGCAATTCTGTGTTGATGTGGATCATGGCGATCCCGGCCTCAATCGCCTCGCGGAAGTCCTGGTTGGCAACCTGGTTCGCAAAGAGGCGAACTCTTTTCTAGGTTCGTGTGACGTGACACCTTTGCTGTACTTGACCAAACGGTGTAGGCCAAATTGCGGGTCCACCTCGACGAACAGATGGACGTGGTCGGGCAGAATCTCCAGGGCTATGACCTCGGCTCGCTACCTCGCAGCAGTCTTATGTATCAACCCGAGCAATCGTTTCTTCACGCCGCCGGCGAGAAAACTTTGCGGCGGCACTTGGGGCACCAAACAACGTGATATTTGCCACTGTAAGTTATTTGACCTGTATACTAGCATCATTCGGAAAGTATACATCTTCGCTTTTTGTTTGTTAATAGTCTCCTAGTACACTTATATCCCCATACCTGAAGGCAGAGGCTCTACGGCTCAGATGCGGTAGAATTGTACTCGCGCGCCTCTTGGAGAGAAGTTCGCTCGACGGGAACGTGGCTATGCCTTCCACTGAAAAACTCGACACCCACCAGAAAGCGCTTACCCTGAACCTCGATCCATCGACCTTCGGTTCTTTCGCCGAAATCGGCGCCGGACAGGAAGTCGCGCGCTGGTTCCTTGTCGTGGGCGGCGCCTCCGGCACCGTCGCCAAAAGTATCTCGGCATACGACAAGGAAGTCAGCGACGATCTCTACGGCTCCGGTTCGCGCTATGTTTCCAGGCAACGGCTTGAAGCCATGCTGGATAACGAGTGGGCTCAGCTGCTTACCCAATTAGAAAAGACTCGCGGATCGCAGACTCGCTTCTTTTCCTTTGTGGATACGGTCTCCGCGCGTAACTATGCCGGAACCAACGACCCCCATGGCTGGATTGGTCTGCGGTTTCAGTTGCAGCCTGGCGGTCCAACCAACGATATTCTGCTGCACATTAACCTGCGGGATTCCTCGAATGTCCTTCAGCAGGAAGCCATCGGTATTTTGGGCGTCAATCTTATCCACGCCGCGTTCTATCAACTAGGGACGAAGGAATCGTTTTTCGCCGGCCTGGCACAAGACGTCCCTAGAGAACGAATCGAAATCGACTTCGTTGATTTTCGCGGCCCTGCGTTTGCCAGCTGGGATCGCTCCACACTCTTGGCCTACCTCGTGCACGCAGGACTCGCCGAGGCGGTGTTCTTCAGCTCTACAGGTGCCGCTGTTCCCCCCACTGAAGCCCTGTACAAGAAAGCCGTTGTGCTCGCGCCAGGATACTTCGGCCACGTGGATCCCGCTCATGGGCGGATTCATACTCAAATGCTGGCGGCCGCCCTCGAGGAGCTTCGCAAGGAACTGGGCGAAACCGGCTCCCAAGCGATGGGCGTCTTCTGCCTGTCGGCGGCTCCGCTTTGGCCCGAAGACTCAGCCCCAGAAGTCCCCGACCTGATGCGTCGTATTGGTGCACTTCTCGCACAACACGGCGAGGTGCTCCTATTTCGGCAACGCGAGCTTTATTCCATGACGGCGCTCGTGAATCGCCACACCAAAGCACCGGTGCGCTTCGTCGTAGGTCTTTCGCTTTTGATCCGAGCCTTGGATGATTCCTACTTCAATTTAGAAGGCAGGCGTCTCGAAGCTCTCTCTCTTCTCTTCGCGCAGAACGTGCGCATCTACGCCTATCCCATGACTACGGTGGATTTGCGGGAATCGATCGGGAGTTTTTCGGCCACTGCTTTGGAATGGAGCGAAACGAACGGCTGGGTCTCCGCCAAACAACTGCGTATCGCGCCTCCTCTCGGCCACCTCTATGCTTATCTTCTCGCAAGCGATTTCCTCGTCCCCATGCAAATTCCCGCAGCCCTTGCCGCCGAAGCTTGATCCTCGTTGTGATGCCCAATTCTTTCGCAGCCGGCCATCCGCTCTCTGGTGGTAACAAAACGACGGGTCTCAGTCATCATTCCTTATTCCATTCCTTCGCGCTTTGCGCTTCCGCTGCCGAGCCGCGTATGCTGCAACCTTCAGGCGATTCCCGCATAGTTGCATGCTGCACCAGCGTCCATCGACACGAAACTTTTGGAAGAAGGGCGACCGCGCCTACTTGGCTGAATAGTCGGACATTCTTCGAAGTGGGCTGTGCACACGGGTCTCATCTTCAGATGGCGCCACAGTGGCGAAGAAAGTGGAAAAACTTCGATCTCGTGTGGACAGCGGATCGGCGATCTACACATGGGCACCTGACGTCAGAAACCGCCGGTTCGGTAAATCAACGGAGCAGTCGGCATATTTCCTTTCAATGGTTTCACGGAAACATCGAGTTTCGCATAATTCTTATCTGTTTTCCTCGCGAAAACCTCCAAGCACTTGCTACGTTGTTGGCGAAGAGAGATCATCCTCCAGCAATTACGACGTCACGTTGCCCATCGCCCTTCGGCGCTGGATACACCTTGCTCGAGGGATGAAAATGTTTGCGAAGAAACTAACAACAGGAACGATCTGGCCCACGACCTGAACCGCGGACGAAACACGGGCGATCTACACGGGCCGACGCCTTTGCTATGGTGCGCGTTCGTCTTTCTGCGGTGAACGCAAGAGTGGGCTCGACACGCCAGCCGGTTTAGTCTGGCTAAATCACTCCTTTAAATTTTTCGGATTGACACGCTTTGGAACATGTTTCTACCGTCGGCAAACTGATTTCTATTCAGCGAATCGATACCAACTATCCAGCAAGTTGCTGGTGTCGAGGCAAGTACGGGGTTTGCGGCAAACATACCGGCGGGGGGAGCCGGGCAGTCGGGGTGCGGCTTAGCCGCAAGTAAGGGTGGGGCCGGAGTTGAGGTTTCGGCTGGTCCTCGAAAGGGAAGCAAACATGAAGAAGAACGTCTTTATCGCTATTTTCGCTGTTTTAATCCTCCCTCGCTTCACCAACGCCCAAGGTCTGGGCAGCATAACCGGAAGAGTGACGGACCCCGGCGGCGCCGCAGTGGGTGGAGCGCAAGTGACCGCCACACAGGAAGGGACGGGATTTGCGCGGTCGGCGGTAACGGAGACGGACGGGTTGTACGTGATTCCCTCGCTAAACCCGGCGATCTACACGCTTACGGTCGAGGCAAAAGGCTTCAGCACGGCGAAGCAGATTGCAATCACCCTCCTGGCGGACCAGACGCTGACGGTGAACGTGGCGCTGAAGCTGGGCTCGACGACTGAGACGGTGACCGTTCTGAGCGATGCGCTTCAGGTGGACACGTCCACATCCACGCTCAAGCAGGTGATCGAGGAGCAGCGGATTGCCGATCTGCCGCTGAATGGGCGAAACGCGGCGCAACTGACGCTGCTGGTGGCAGGCGCGGTGAACTCGCCGAACGGCGGAGCGGACCAGGGCGCAACAAAGACCTTCCCCGGGGCGGTCACGTTTTCCGCGAACGGTTCGCGGCAGAACACGATCAGCTACCAGCTCGACGGCGGCAACTACGTGGATGAGTACACGAACGTCAATCAGCCTTTCCCGTTCCCGGATGCCCTGCAAGAATTTAGCGTGCAGACCACCAACTACAGTGCCGAATACGGCTCAAACGCAGGCGGCGTAGTAAATGTCATCACGAAGTCGGGAACAAACAAGTTTCACGGAGACGCTTTCGAGTTCAACCGCAATCCCGCGTTCAATGCGCAGAATTTTTTTGCAACGCCGACGACGCCGGACCGCATTAAGCGTAACCAGTTTGGCGGAACACTGGGCGGCCCGATCATTCACGACAAGACATTCGTTTTCGGCGGCTACCAGCGCACGGAATTCCGAAACCTCGTCCTAGGCAGCCAGAAGGTGGTCGGACAAACCGACATCACGAATTTCCTGAGTGCGAAGACCGCGGCGTGCCCAACGTGCGGCGCACCGACGACAGCGGCGACGGGCCCGGCCGGAGTAATCGATCCCGCAGTTGCCACCCTGTTGGGGATCGATCCGAATACCGGGGCTGCACTGTCTTCTCCGAAGTTCAGCCTCGCTGGCAGTATTCCGGCGGGATCGAATCCAACGGTGCCGTTCTCGCGGCCGGACACTGAGAGTTTTGATTCCGCGATGGGGCGGCTAGACCATTCATTCAGCCAGACGGACAAGCTCACCGGGCGCTACGAGTTTGACCGCTTCATCAAGGCAGCGGTATTCAATCCCTTGCTGCTAATCTCTTACAGTGACGCCACGTTTGCGATTACCGCGCAAAACTTCCTGGCTCATGAAACTCACCTTTTTTCGCCGGGGCTTGTGAACGATTTTCGGTTCAGTTACTCGCGAGAAGTGTCCCACCGCGGTCCAGGGAACAACGCAACGGATGTGACCGCGTTCGGTGTCAGCATTCCGTTTCAGCCAAAGCCTGCCGGCATCCAGGGCGTCGGTGTGCAGGGAGGCTTTTCTTTCGGTGACAACCCGCCGGCGTTTTTCACGCGCAATAACTACACCTGGGCCGATGACGTGAGTTGGGAGATCGGCAAACACGACTTCCACTTCGGCGGCTCGTTCGAGCGCAGCTCCGTGGATTTGAACAATCTGTTCAACCAGCCGGGCATCTTTGGATTCGCAACGCAAGACAACTACCTTTTCGGCGGTGCTTCGTTTGCGACGTATCAGCTTTTTTTGGGCGGCATTTTGTCCGATGGAGCCGGCGTGGGCAACGGGTTTGCCCTACAGCAGGGTGCGGGTGAGTTCAAGAACAACCGGGCGAACTTCGTGGGCATATACGCGCAGGACAACTATCGTGTCACCCGCCGCCTCACTCTCAATCTCGGCTTGCGGTACGAGCCGGCGTTTCCTTGGAGCGACACTGGAAACCGATGGGCGCAGGTGAATCTTGCAGCGATGGCCGCCGGGACGCGGTCCCGAGTTTATCCGAACGCACCTCCTGGCGTTTTCTTCTCGTCGCAAAACGGTATTCCCAGCGACCCCGGAATGCCCAAGAATGCGCTGTACACGAACTGGAAAGGCTTCGCTCCGAGGCTGGGTTTCGCCTACGACGTATTTGGCAACGGCAACACGAGCGTGCGCGGTGGGGCCGGAATTTTCTACGACACGCGTGTGATGGGTATGTTGAGCAACCGGTTCGTGGATGAATGGCCATTCAGCCCGCAGTTTATTTTGTCAACGGCGGGCAGCAGCGCGCCGACGGCCGCCTCAGCGCCCGGGTCGCTCAGCGATCCTCTTTGCACCAACCCGGGAACGCAGACGGCACTCAATTGCAGCGGAGCGCAGGCAGCGAACTATCCGACGTTCCCGAGTCCATTTCCAGCGCCGACAAACTTTGCCTACATTCCGCCATTCAATGAAATCGCAGTTAGCTACGATCCGAGCGGTCAGTATCACGTGCCGACGACCTACGAATGGAACCTGACGATCGAGCGGCAGCTGCCGGCGAAGACCCTTTTGCGCTTTGCCTATGTAGGTTCGCGCAGCCTGCACATCCTCGAAACCGAATACTACAACCCGTCAAATCCGGGAGGAATTGCGGGGTGCCCAGGGTCAGTGGGATCACCTGGAAAAGCGGGAACGGGTCTGGCCAATTGCACCGTTTTTCTGGGCAGCGGCGGTGCGTTCAAGACGAACACGTTCTCCTCAACCGTGCAGGCCGATATCACGGACATCAACGCCAACTATAACGCACTGCAGACTTCGGTCGAAAAGCGCATGGCGCACGGATTCACATTCCTGGCCAACTATACGTACTCGAAGAGCCTGGATGATCTTCCGTTCGGCGAGGGCGTTTCTGGATTTGACACTGGATACTCGGTGCTGCCATTCAATGATCCGAACCGTCACAGGATGGATTACGGACCCTCGGGCTTCGATCACGCGCATGTATTCACCGGGTCTTACGTGTGGCAATCGCGGAGTTTGCGGAGCTCGAGCACCCTTCTGCGCTACCTGCTGGGCGATTACGAGATTGGCGGAATCATTTCCGCAGCGAGCGGCCGTCCGATCACCGTGCTTCAAGGAACGGAGCTCTCCAGCACGGGAATCGGACAGGATCGCGGCACGTTTGTGGCGGGTCTTGATCCTTATAGCGCGAATTCCTGCGCGGGCGTCACCGCAAAATGCGTGAGCTGGCTGAGCCCTGCGGCATTCCTGTCCACCGCCGCCCTGAAAGCCAACTGCGCGACCTTCGGACCGACCTGCGCTCTGCCGACCTTTGGGAACGTCGGAAAGAATGTGCTGCGGCTGCCGAGAACGGCGGTTTGGGACGTGCAGGTCTCGAAATACTTCCATTTCACGGAGCGCTGGAAGCTGCAGCTTCGCGTCGAGTACTTCAACGTGCTCAACCATCCTAATTTCGCTCCGGAGACCATCAGCACAGGCGCGGTGAACGGCACAGACCAGATCAGCGCGTTCGATAAGCTGAATAATAACAACGCGTTCGGCACTTTCCGCGCCGGTCAGGCGTCAGATCCACGCGTGGCTCAACTCGCGGTCAAGGTGTTCTTCTGAGTTCACCCCCTAGGAAGAACGGGATTCGGAGCGCGCCGCGCACAAGGGCATGCACTGGGCGCCCTTTGCGGCGGTCGTTGCGTCCATCCTAACCAAACTTCTCGTACCGTTGTCGTCAGCGCAACATCCAGCGGTAGACCCGACGGGACCGTCTGCGTTGTCATGCGTCCTGCGGAATTTCGCGCTATGCTACGGCGATTGCCTGCGCATTAGCCACACGGGGAGTGCCCTTTTTATGGAACTTGGGCGCTTACACAATTTTCGTAACGGGAGGCGCTGATGCGGTTCCTGCGACATCGTATCCAGGTTATTGGTTTTTCGCTCCTCGCTTGCTTTCTGTTTTCCGTTGAAACTTTCGCGCAAAACGCCCCCGGAGACCTCGAGACCGTATTGGGGGAGCAAATACTCGCGCCCAGTGCCGCTTTGCTGCAGATGAAGTCGTTCATCCTGAGCCGCGTCCCTCCGCCTCCTGTTGCGACGAGCGCGGCGCAATGGACGGAGGAGTCCCAACGCCTGCGCCGGCACTTATTGCAAGATGTTGTGTTTCACGGCTGGCCGCCGGAATGGGTCACGTCCTCGCCAAAATTCGAAGACGTCGGGACGATTGAGACTCACGAAGGATACCGTCTTCGCAAACTGCGCTATGAAGTTGTTCCCGGCTTTCAATCTGTCGCGATTCTCTATGAACCGGAAAAGCTCGAGGGCAAAGTGCCCGCAATTTTAAACGTGAATGGGCACGTCGGCCCGATGGGGAAAGCGGTCGAATACAAACAAAAGCGGTGCATCAATTTCGCGAAGCACGGCATCCTGGCGCTCAACTTGGAATGGTTCGCGTTTGGCGAGCTGCGGGTCGAGGGAAACCAACATTGGTATGGGGCGCATCTGGACTTGGTCGGCGCCAATGCGCTTGGAATTTTTATGCTGGAAATGCGGCGCGGGCTCGATTACCTCTCGGACCATCCGAGTGTGGACCGCAATCGCATCGGCGTTACCGGGCTCTCCGGCGGCGGATGGCAAACGATTTTCCTAAGTGCCCTCGATGAACGCGTAAAAGTTGCCGTGCCCGTCGCGGGCTATTCCTCAGCCACGACTAAGGTGGAAGCCAGACAATACGGCGACTTAGGCGACCTCGAACAAAACGGAACAGATTTTCTCGCAAATGTCGATTACACGCATCTCACCGCGATGATGGCCCCACGCCCCACGCTGCTCATCCACAATGCGGAAGACGATTGCTGCTTTCGTGCGCCGCTGGTGAAGCCGTTGATCTACGACGGCATTCGGCCTTTTTTCAGGCTTTATGGCAAAGAGGATGTCTTCCAGTGGCACGAGAACCGCGACCCTGGGACCCATAACTATCAGCTCGATAATCGCGAGCATGCCTATCGTTTCTTTAGCCAGCAATTCGGCATGCCGACCGTTGAGAAGGAAATTCCCGCGGGCCAGGAGATCAAAGCTTATGAAGAACTCGTTGTCGGGCTCCCGAAAGACAATCTGACGATTCTCGATCTCGCGCGCAAGATCGCCAGCGCAGCAAGGCGCTCACCCATTCCGTCAGGTTCCACCGCCAGGTCGGCCTGGGCGAATTCGGAACGACAGAAACTAAATTCCGTTGTTCGCTGCAAGCCGGTGCGTTTGGCGCGGATCTGGACTCTGGCCAATACCAAGAACAAAGGGCTTGAGACGCTTTCCTATTTGTTCGAAATGGACAATGGTTTAGCCGCCAGCGGCGTTTGGGTGAAAGGAATCGATGCTCCTCGGGACGCTCCCGTTACCCTCGTGCTTGACGATCAGGGCCGCAAGGCCGCAGCGGCGGATGTGTCCGCCCGCGTGAATCGTGACGAGCAGGTTTTGGCTCTCGACCTCACTTTCTTTGGCGACACCTGGAAGGACCTCGAGCCATTTTCCTATGTGCAGATTCTGGATGGAGAAGGCGAGCGTGCAGTTGGAATTCAGGCGGCTCAACTCATCGAGATTGCTGAGTGGCTTCGAAAACGTACCGGCGCACAGAAGGTACGTCTGGAATCCAGGGGTATCCGCACGGAAGCAATCGCGCTGGTTGTGGCGGCGCTTCAGCCAGACGTTTTTTCCGATGTGGTCGTCCACGAAGGCATGGCCAGTCTGGATTATGCGCTGCAGGTTCCGGTCACGTTTCAAAATGCGCCAGAGCTGTTCTGTCTCGACCTGTACAAAGAGTTCGACATGGATCGCCTCGCAGCGATGGCCGCTCCTGCCAAGGTCGGATTCGACAATATGCTGAAGACGCCGCAACACTAAACAAGTCACAGACGTTTTCCGGCACGCGGTTGCTCGAGAATCGCCGGACATTACGTGGTGTAGGTCGCCAAGTAAATTCGCGGCCGGAGCACATGCTTTTCCGGCGGTTCGAACCTAACGGTAGCCTGGTTCGTGCGTCTATACGATATCCAGCAACGCATGGTCCGGGAGCGTTTATGACCCTCGCCAACACAATCGCATCTTCGTTGCCCGTCGCCGGTTTGCTGATCTGCGCGACGCTGGCGATTCCGTCGTCCCCGGACTCCTCTCGATCGAGAAAGGTGCCGTTAAACCCTTCCAAGGATTCTGCCATTGCATCGCTGGAAAGAGACATTCCCGGCTTGATGGAACAAGCCACTCTGCCAGGGCTTTCGGCCGCCGTCGTCCGCAACGGCCAAACCTACTGGCTGTACGGATTCGGCGTCATGAACGCGACATCGAGTGAGGCGGTTACGCCGGACACGGTCTTTGAAGCTGCTTCACTGAGCAAGCCGGTCTTTGCGTACGGGGTGCTCAAGCTCGTTGATCAAGGCAAACTGTCGCTCGATACTCCGCTTACGTCGTACCTTTCTAAACCCTACATCGAAGGCGATGACCGACTCGCGAAAATTACCGCTCGCTTCGTGCTGAGTCATCGCACCGGCTTTCCCAACTGGCGGGGCGACGGCAACTCGCTCACAATCCGCTTCACGCCAGGGGAGCGCTTCAGCTATTCCGGAGAAGGCTTCGTGTACCTGCAACGCGCTGTCGAGCAGATTACCGGCAAGCCATTGAATGACTTCATGACCGAGGCAGTCTTTATACCGCTGGGAATGGCGAGCAGCAGTTACACCTGGCGCCCTGATTTCGACCGACGCGCTGCGACCGGCCACGATGCCGACGCACAACCGGCGGACAAGCGCAAGCCAAAGGAAGCAAACGCCGCTGCCAGCCTGCATACCACTGCCCGTGACTACGCCCTTTTTCTCTCCGCAGTGCTGACCGGCACAGGCTTGAAGCCGGCAACGCTTGGCGAAATGGAAACGCCGCAGGTCGCCCTTGATCCGTCGTGCACCAATCGCACGGACCGCGTCCCGCGGGAACTCTCGAGAAATCTGTTCTGGGGACTCGGCTGGGGCATTGAACGCACAGAGAAAGGTGTTTCGCTGTGGCACTGGGGCGACAACGGCGCATTCAAGTGCTTTGTCGCCGCGAAGCTCAAAGACAAAACAGCAATCGTGATGTTCACGAACAGCGAGAATGGCTTGGCCATCGCCAAGCCAATCGTGCATGACGCCATCGGCGGCCAGCAACTGGCCTTCACCTGGATCAAATACGATAGCTACGACTCGGTCGCGATGCGCTTCGCGAGGGCGGTCCGCCTGAAGGGCGCCTCACAAGCCATCGCTGATCTTGCCGGCCTGCTAAAATCCGATGCCATCTCCGAGAGCTCCGTCAATTCCCTGGGCTACGGCTTGCTGTCGCGCAAGCAAACTGCCGACGCGATACGCATTTTTCAGCTGAACGTCGAGTTGTACCCGGATTCGGCAAACACGTACGATAGCCTCGGCGAAGCTTACATGGCCGCGGGAGACAAGGCCCAAGCTGTCAAGAACTACGAGAAATCCCTCTCGCTCAATCCGCAAAATACGAACGCGACCGCCATGCTCAAGAGACTGCGCGAAATGTAAGGAATACCGCTGCCGAGAGAAGCAGGCCTGCAGGGTGTTTGTGAGAATTCGGTTAACAGCCATCGACGTTATTTAATCAAATCTTGCTGGATGACGGGCTAGACCGAGGGAGTCAGCAAGTTCTGATGAAAGGTGACGAACCCACCTCTCCTTCGTTATTCACGTTTTATTCGCAACTTGCTGCGCTTCGCCGCGTCTCGCGTGACATTCTTGTGACAGCGCGTTCCAATACCCGGCCGGAGGGCCGATCACATCGTCACATAGTTCATGTCCAGAGCTTCGTGCGGGCGTTCGTTGTTATAGATATCGATAAAACATTGGCATCGAACGCATAAAGCCGGGTCAGTGTGAGATGCATGAGCTCATGACGGCCATTCTGGTTTTGGGTAATTGTGACTAGCACGCCGATGATGATGCAAACGGCAGGTCTCATAACCATCTAAAATGCTGACGGTTTTCCCCCACAGAGTTGAATCGCGTGCTTGAAAGCTTGCACGAAACGTTTGGCGTTATCTCCGTTATCAAAGACAAGTTCCACCCGCGTGTGTTTGTTCCTTTCTTCGGCCTTCCCACCCAGCAGAGTAAAGGATTCCGTGACCCTTTTTTCGCTATTTGTTGTTTCCACGACTAAGGCATTCTCGAAGGGATTGTCTTTCACCGAAGCTACGCTATTGGGGTCAAGGTCTTTCAGCGAAAAGTGGTAGGTGTGGGTGCCGACATCTTTAAAGTTCACAGCAACTGACCACCTTATCGTAGCGAGACAACCGTGACTATCGAAAGTGGTCACATCATGGCGCGGCTCGCAGCCTGGGGTACCCAGCTTACAAGATCCTTTATCAGTGTTTCTCTGCCCAGTGAACTGGCTTCCGTGATCAGCCACAAAATTGTCCATCCACACCAAAGTATCTTCCAAACTGGCGGGTTGTTGGGTTTGAGCGGTCACGCTTACAATGACCATGAGGACCAACATTTTTCGCATGGAATTGACTCCGATGCGGGCAAGCGTATCGTGGGAAGGCTACGCTTTCAATCGCTACTTTTCGGATGGTTGCGGAGAACCCCGCCTGGGTGCCCCACGGATTCATGGCGAGCTGCTCATGCTCGGTTTCAAGGTATCCGAGAGAGCCATATCGTGTTGGATGCGCCGGGCCCTGAGAGACTCTAGGCCGGCCAAGCGTTGGCTCACTCTTCTGCACGATCATCGGGAAGCCATCGCCGCAATGGACTTCTTCACCGTTCCGACACTCACGATCAAAGTCTGTTTGACGTGCGAATGTAGAGTTGGGACGGGCTCGGATTAAGGGACAAGATGTCATGTCAGTGTTGCAGACAACGCTAGAGAATCCGTCAGTCATCCGACAGGGAAAGTTCTTCTATCGTTTGGACTGGTTCGATTGCGTGTTTTATAGCTTCGTGACGCTGACTTCGCTAGGTTATGGCGACATTGTCCCGATGACGGCGCAAGCTTGGTCACTTTCTATTCTCGAAGCAGTCAGCGGCATCATGTATGTTGCCGTTCGCATCGCTCGTCTCGTGGGCCTCCCCTCCGCTGGGAAGTCCCAAGCGAATCCCGAGGCCGCTAGCCTCAATATCAATTCAGAAAGAATTAAGAAGCGAACTATATGAATCAGACTTCGCTCGCTCAAAACCAAGCTCGTGACGTGCAGACAACTTCTTGTTGTATCGTCGGTGGTGGACCCGCCGGCGCCATGCTTGCTCTTCTTCTCGCGCGCCGCGGCGTTCCCGTGACTCTCCTCGAAATGCACAGAGATTTCGACCGCGACTTTCGTGGTGACACTGTTCACCCTTCCATCTTAGAAGTCCTCGACCAGATCGGGCTCGCGAGCAAACTGCTCGAGATTCCTCACAGCAAAGTCACCGGCCCCACGCTTCAATTTGCAAACGGTCCTTTTCGCCCTTTCGATCTCGGCCGCCTCAAGACGCGCTTTCCCTACATTGCAATGATTCCCCAGGTTCGCTTTCTGGAATTCATCACTCGCGAGGCCGCGAAGTATCCAGAATTCAAATTGGTCATGCACGCCCAGGTGCAGCGCCTGACCGAAGAAAATGGAATCGTCGTCGGCGTGGGCTATCTCGGCGACGATGGCTTGGAGCACGAGCTTCGTGCCAAATTGACGGTTGGTACCGATGGGCGCTTTTCAGTCGTGCGCCGGCGCGCCGGCTTTGAACCTATCAAAACCGCCCCTCCAATGGATGTCCTCTGGTTTCGCCTGCCGAAGCTTCCTGGCGAGCCCGAGGTTATCGGTGGGGCGTTTGGCGGTATCGGCGGCGGGCGAATTTTTATCGTGCTTGAACGCAACGATCATTGGCAGGCTGGCTTGGTCTTTCCGAAGGGCCAGTATCAGCTGGTGCGCGCGCAGGGCGTGGAAGCTATTCGCAAAAGCATGGTCGAGACCGAACCTCGTTTTGCGAAACATGCTGAATCGCTGACGGATTGGCAGCAGTTCACCTTGCTTTCCGTCGAATCCAGCCGCTGCCCCCTTTGGCACAAGCCTGGTGTCCTCATCATCGGCGACGCTGCGCATGTGATGTCTCCTGTCGGGGGCGTAGGAATTAATTACGCTGTCCAGGATGCTGTCGTTGCCGCAAACGTCCTGGCAGGTCCGCTGAAGTCCGGGACCATCTCTGAAGCCCATCTGGCTGAAGTGCAACGCCAGCGCGAGTGGCCCACGCGCGTCATCCAGCGCATGCAATCCACGATGCAAGACCGCCTCATGGTCCGCGCTCTTCAATCAACGCGCCCCGCCAATGTGCCCTGGCAATTCAAGCTGCTTTTCAAGATTCCTTTCTTGCGCGATATTCCATCCCGCCTAATCGCCTTCGGCCCGCGCCGGGTCCGTCTCCAGGAAGCTTAGAGGCAACGTGCACGGGTGCGACTTCCACAGGGCAGACCTTCGAAGCATGAAAACCATTGGACTGATTGGGGCATGAGTTGAGAATCCTCAACGCTGTACTACCGGCTAGTCACAATGAAGAGACCACGCGTCGCCTCGGCGGGCCTCATAACGCGCCGAGCCTGAGAGAGAGTCTTTGCTATGAGCCCGTCCATCAGGCTCACATTGATCGAGCCTTTCTTTAAAAGATTTTGGCTGATGTCACAAACTACGGAAGCACCCACTTCAGAACGCCCGTGGCATATACGTCGAAAAAGCTACGTCTTGGACGACACCTGCGGAAACTTGATTCAGATAGTGCAGGCGTAGGCTTGCAAAGCAATCATCGAGGCGCCCGCACCAATTTCATTGACAGCGGCACGGCTGTCAAAGCTAACATGGCTCGCACACCAAATCGAGACACTCCATCGGAGCGCTTTGCATGGATACCGCATATCTGCTCGTCACTATCCTCTTCGCGGCCATGGCGGCGTTCTCGGCAGTCGCCAAGATTCGCCGAGACGCGAAGGTAGTTCATGTGATCCAGGAAGTGGTCGGGGTACCGCTGCGGTTCTTCCCGCTCCTAGCGGCTTGTGAGCTTGCCGGTGCGCTGGGCCTCGTTCTTGGCATCTGGTCGCCATGGGTGGGCGTCGCGGCAGGCATTGGTCTCGTGATCTACTTTGTTGGCGCAGTCGCATCGCATCTGCGCGTAGGCGATGTCAAAGGCATGGGGCCCGCCGTGTTCATGCTGATAGCTGCGGGAGGAGCGCTTGCGCTGCGCGTGGTAACAAACAGAACGGGCACGTAACGGTAAGTTCGTCCAAGCTTCGCGCCCTTGAACACTCGACAAAAAAGGGGACGTTTCTAATGAGGACGAAGGCGACATTTCTATCGAGCTCGGCAATGCTTGCTGTTGTGCCGAGTTGCCAGCATTATGGGGGCAGATGAAACGATTGCTACCGCTTGCTCGCATCCTTTGCGCGATAACGGTCCTCCTGCTGGTGGATGCCGATCTTCTTGCCCACGGGCCAGCGCCGGGCAAGGTCTATGTCGTTCTCTGGTTCGACACCGAGGACTACATCCTGCCGGAGAGCGATGACGCGGCCAAACGCCTGGCGGCGTTCCTGACCGAGCAGGGCATTCAGGCGACATTTAAGGTCGTTGGCGAAAAAGCGCGCACGCTTGAGCGCCGCCATCGCACAGACGTGATTGCCGCGCTGCAAAAACATGCCATCGGCTACCACTCCAACACGCACAGCCAGCATCCGACTCCGGCGGAATACGAGTCGCTGTTGGATTGGGAAACGGGAGCAGCTGAGTTTACGCGGCGCGAGCGCCCCGGCTTTGACGATGTCCAACGCATCTTCAAACAGAAGCCGTGCTGCTACGGGCAGCCTGGCAGCTCGTGGGCGCCACAGGCGTTTCCTTCGCTCGCCAGTTGGGATGTAGGCTTGTACCTTGACGAGGCAGAGCACGTTGGACTGAATGGCCAGCCCTTCTACTACGGCGGGCTCCTAAATATTTTCAACACTAAAGAGGGACCGCAACTCCGGCCCAATGGCGACTGGACCAACATCGAAGAAAGCAAGACCAAGTTTCGCCAGTTCTACCAGCAGATGACCAGTAACGGCGGGGGGCTGATCAGCCTTTACTTTCATCCGTGCGAGTTCATCCATAGCCAGTTCTGGGACATGAATTTTGCCCGCGGCGCCAATCCCACGCGCGAGCAATGGCAAATCTATCCGCTACGGCCGCCGGATTCGCGTGAGCGAGCATTCGGCTACTTTGAACAATTGATTCGTTACATGAAGTCATTTCCTCAGGTCCAGTTCATCACCGGCCCGCAGGCCATGCGCCTGTACGCGGACGGCGCGCGCGAACACAGGTTCAGCGCGAGCGAAATCGCCGACGTCGCAAGCCAAGTGGAATCGGAAGTCAACTTCCAGGTCCTCGGGGCGTACACGCTTTCGCCCGCAGAAATCATGACCCTGGTTGCTGAGCGAATGACTGCGCAGCCGAGCGCGGATACGGGGGTGGTTCTTCCTTTCACCATCTACGGACCAAGTCTGCCCTCGCCGCAAATGACCGAGGCGGTCGAAGTGACCTGGTCACAGTTCGAGCGCAGCGTGTATGACCTGCACGGCTTCATTCAGCATAACCACCAAATTCCCAATGCCGTCTGGTTGGGTAGTCAAAATGTACCGCCGGAGGCCTTTCTCGTCGCCATGGCGAAGATCGCGAGGAAGGGCGCGAATGGCGGGGCGCCTCCGGAAAGAGTGATGGTCGCGCCGGCACGGCTCGCCACCGAAAAGTACGTCGCTGTGGATTCGCTGGAGATCTGGTCGTGGCCGATCTTCCCGCCGGGATTTCATTCCGAACATCTGCTGGAGCTGGCACGCTTGCAGGCGTGGACCCTCAAACCTGCGAAGCGGAGCGAGTAGTCCTAAATCTTCCGGAGCAATTTCCGTGGACGCATCAGAACACCATTAGGCAGGAGCGCCACCGGGGTCGCAGCGTCCAGAAAAAATGATCCCTGGCACGTACCTCTCCTCGCCAACCATCCTCCGACGCCTCCGACCGCAAAGGGAAACGGCGGGAGCTGCAGTTCGACTAAAAATGTGATATTTAAGCAAGAGAGCATACCGAGTTGAACTGTACCCTTTGCGAGACTCGTAAGGAGAAGCGCTTCTGCCCAGCGCTTCATGCCCGCATTTGTGCCACGTGTTGCGGCACGCACCGCGAAGTGTTCCTAGATTGTCCCAGCGACTGCTTGTACTTGAAGCAAGCACGCGAATATGCTCGCTTCCGACCTGAGCTGCTCGAGGACGAACGTTGGTTTGCGCAGGTCCAAGTCGAGGATGATTTCCTGGACGCCCATCCCCTTTTACTGGAGGATTTGGCGGAAAGAATTTGCCAAAGCGCCTTGGGGAACAGCTCTCTCCGGGATCGAGATGTGATCGAGGCCCTCGTCGCGCTTGTCCGCAGTTTCGAGACGCGAGCCAACTCCGGCTTGCATTATGAACCGACTGGTCCCAGCTTGGCTCAGCAAGCCTTGATACAGGAATTGCGTGAAGTGATTGCGGATTACGATCAAGAAGGCCAGGAGACAGGCGACCCTCATCTGCAGGACAGCGACGCTTTGAAGGTACTGGTTTTCGTCTTGCGGCTGGCCTTAGACCGAAGCTCCGGCCGCCCGCTCTCGCGCGGGTTCTTGGAGTTCCTGCGCACGGAGTTCATGAAAGACGAGAACAACACCCAGTCCCGCATCATCCTGCCGTAAATCGCAGCCCGCTGTTCCCAAAGGACGCGATCAAGATGGCCTCAGCTTCACCATGTCGCGGCTCCGCCATCACGATTCGCTATGAGAGCGGCTACCTGGCCGATGCAGACAGGCCGTACTCGCCTGCGGAATCTCTCTCTTCTTGATGAGTATTCCCAATGCTCAAGCCGGCTGATGGTCCCGGGTGGCTTCGCCACCGAGGATGCTCAGTGGTGGAAGCTTGTGGGGGTGCGACAAACAGCGACATTTGCGACAGCATGCGGGTCACTCCTTGTCGCTTGCGGTGCTGTTTAGTTCCTGGGCTGTAACAAATGGGCAGCGCCGCGAGCGATGGGCGGAAAACTAGGGCTGCTTGTAAATTTTTGAAATCTCCTGGAGCAAAGCCGCAGCTTCTTTGGTGATCGCTGGGTTTTTGCTTTCTCCCTTCGCTTTCAGCGCAGCGAAAATGGCTTGATCGGCGGCGGTCGGTTCTAGTTTAGCCTTTGCATTCCCCGCTTTATCATCCGGAGTCGTACTCGGCGGCGGAGGAGGAGCGGGGAGCTTTCCTCGGCTTGAAGCCGCCTTTGACAACCCGGAAGACTTACTCGCCATGGCATTTCGTGGATTTTCCCGAACGGGTTTATATATTTTGGAGATAGCGAAGACTGCTGCTCTGGAAACTCGCTCGTCGTCGGTGGCACTCAGCAAGCGTCCTAACTCGGCCTTTGAGTCCTCATCAGCGCTTCCTTGCAAAGCCAGAGCGATTGCGGCGGTCACGGTGGCCGACTTTTCCAGACCCGAATTAGAGTAAGCAATGATTACGTCTTTGCGTCCCAGCTTTGCCAGTGCTCGGATGATTTCGACTCTAACGGCCGCGTTCGTCTCCAGCCCGGAAAAGAGCACCTTCTTCATGACCTCGGCGCTGCTCTGGTCATTCAGATCGCCGAGGAGTTTCGCAGCCCGAAACCTGGTTAGCGCGTCTTTGTCGTCATACTGTTGAAGAAGCTTCTGCAAAGGATCGCGTGCTTGTTGAGGATGCTTCGCGAGGAATTCAGCGGCCTTTTCATAGGTGGAAGCATCTTTGCTTTTCAGGCCGGCCAAAGCATCCTGCAGTTTGTCTGCTCCGAGGAGCAGCGCAGGAACAGCGAGCAGGCCCAGCAACCGAATCCGGAGACTTACTCGCATTTTACGGCCCCTTGGCGCCCCGGCGAGTTCTCCGGAACCCAGACGGCATTGACGATCATACTCCTTCCGACGCGTGCACCGGAGTTGAAGGGTTTCGACAATAGCGTCAGCGTCAGCGACTTGCCCCCGTCGCTCGGCTGGAGTTGCGTCTCAATTTTCTTGGACCTGCCGCCGGGTGGCGTCCCCTCTTCTGAAGTACAAGAGGCGATCCTCCAGCCGTCTTGGGGAGCCTGCAACGCGATCGAATAATCCTGCCCGCCGAGTTGATTAATATGAGTGCCCCATAACCTTTGGAAGAAAAACAATAGCGGTACGGTGTCCAGCGGTCCGCTCCGGCTGCCAGCAAAGATTTTGTAGCGGGTCTGAAGTGAGGATGGCTCGTTTTTGGTGATGTGCGCCGAAATTAGGATTGCTGGCGCATGCATCTCACTGCGGAAGCCAGTTGTTTTGACTTCTCCGCTCTTTGTCGCACTTTCATGGCCACAATCAAAATCCCATCTTCCGACGACCACTGTTTCATCTCCAAGTTGTGGAGCCATCTCCGGAGCGAAGAAGCCGGAGTCCCACTCGACCTCAATGATCCTGCCGATTTCGGGATTTTGCACGTACAAGTCTTGGACCTCGGACCAATCTGCAAAATTGGGATCGTTGGCCGGCGCAGCGAATTGTTCAAAGCCGCCGCTTCCCACAAGGAGGACGTTCCAATCCCTATATCGATGGGTTCCCCAAAAATCTGATCCTGCGAATTGACTCGCTGCGGACCAACCGTGAATGAGCCGCATCGGGGCAACATGCTGGGATTGGTTCTTTTCAACATCTTTCCATTCACCGAAGAGCACACCTGCAGGTGGGCACAAATTGAGCGACCGATCGATGTCATCCTGGGAATAGTTTGGTGAAAACGCCCAAGTCTGCCCGTTGTTCAAATCTGGCGCGTTCCACACGATCATTTCTCTGGAGCCGCCCGCGGTTTCGGTAGCCGGACCGACCACCCCATTGCGGAGCTGCGGCCCCTTGAGGGAGGCGGCGACCCGACCAGGATAAGGGGCACAGCCTGAAACTGTGAAGCAATAGCACAGACAAAGCGCAGGCAATATTGCTCTTGCGTTCATAGTTTGAGTCTCTGACGGGTAATACGGACCGGGATGTCAATAATCGTACGCCTAGGCGAAATCCTTGCGGTAGAAGAATCATCGTCTAATCATTCATTAGGTCATTACAAGTTTATTACGGAGAGTCACTACAAGTAGATAATGTCGCGTAATCACAAGTCAATTGCGCTGGATAGGTGCAAGTATATATTGCTTCATGGATCTAAGCTATTTTTTATCAACCAATTGCAGGCACTACGACGCGGCCACTCTGGCCATCAGTGTTTTCGCCTTTGTCACTCTTCGCGTGCGGCTAGAAACGCGTCGTGCCGGGATGCGAGCGCTCGATGCGGAGCCAGGCAAATCACCTTTCGCCTCTCCGAGGGTCGGAACCCAGCGAACCTTTTACGGTGCGGTCACAGCGCCGCGCGCGAACAAGTCGGACCATCACAAGTGTGAGATCGTCCGAGGGCAAGAGTTGCTGGGTCATCCGCGATGATTCTTGAGTCTCCGGCTTCCGTTGCTCATCTTCTGGGCCACGTGCAAGACCAGGCTCCGGTCCTCATCGCTCAGCCGACTCAGGGCGCTCCTAATCTTCCTAAACATTCGTAAGCCCCTGCCCCGTGAAGCCCAATCATCAGTATGCTTTTGTTCTGAGGTTCGAAGTGCGGTTGGGACTTGGGGCGGTTCGTCTCCGTCATAGAAGAGTTGGTACAGGGGAACTTCTAAAGCCCGCGCCCACTTCTCTAGCGTTCCTATTGCCGGAACAGTATGGTCGTTTTCCACTCTGGAAACATAACAACGAAGCAGCCCGGTACGTTTCTCGATATCTCCTTGTGAGAGATGCTTCGCTTCTCTTACGTCTCGCAATCGACCACCGATGATCATGCACCCTTCCCCCTTCGGTTCAGTGAAACCACTTGAAAAACGGCTAGTCGGAGGGACTCCTTCATGAGCCGGTAGCTTTATAAAGCACCAACCTTCAAGAGGACCACGAGCAGATTAACGGGATAGCCGTCTCGGGGTACAGACAGAAGCGGCGCAGCATAATGCCTGGCAAACCAATTACGAGCCGGACGGCGGACGAGAGGTGTGGGCCCTCGAATGACAAAAAACCTCGCGTCGGAATGAAGACACGCTGTATCGGATAGAGAAGGGCTGGCAAAACGCGCGAAAGGGACCCCGATGGTACAGTATCGTATGGACAGGGAGCGCGAAGATCAACGGACGCCTCTGAGTGAAGACTATCTCCGAGAGCACACCGTAGGCGAGTTGAGATCGTTGTCTGGTCCGATTTGCGTTGTCGACTACGATCCTGAGTGGCCACAGTCGTTTGAGCGGGAAGCCGAGAGAATCCGGAAAAGCCTTGGCGGCCGCGCGTTGCGCTTAGAACACGTTGGATCCACCTCAGTTCCGGAGCTGCCCGCAAAGCCGATCATCGACATAGTTCTCGTGGTGGCAGAGTCGGACGACGAAGGCAGGTACGTTCCGGCCCTGGAGGCAGCTGGTTATTGCCTGCGTGTCCGCGAACCAGACTGGTATGGCCATCGGCTGCTCAAAGGGCCAGGGAACAGTGCAAATCTACACGTGTTCTCATCCGGATGCCCCGAAATAGAGCTGATGGTGAGGTTCCGCGACTGGTTGCGTACGAACAAGGATGATCGCGAGCGGTACGCCCGGACCAAACGGGCTTTGGCAGAGCGGGAGTGGAAATACACTCAGAACTATGCTGATGCCAAGACCGCGGTGATCGCAGAAATCATGTCGAGAGCACTGCGCGCCGCCACCACATGAGCGTGAGAAGTCGACTCGGGACGCCTGCGGCGAGTTTATCCTCGAACAAAGGGGTACTCTTCCTTTATCGGATTAGCGAAGAGTTGGCGACCACAGATTCAAAGATAGATCGACCATGAATTGGAACCTGCTGGAGCCAGTTAAAGTACTTCAGACCCCGTGGGGAATCAGCTCGTGCTCATGGGTCTAACTGACATATGACTGTCAGAACTGCCAGATAACAGGCAAGCTCCCGCGCTCGAAAATCAAAGAACGAGTCGCTTGTTATTCAGGCGAACCCAGCGGGCGTACCAGTCGGCCGGGCCTGCCGTTGAAGGAGAACGATTCAATTCCGTCTTAAGCCCAACGCTTGTAAATCGAAAAACGGAGGAAGGCATGAGCACAACAAGCAAAAGATCTCTGGATAGCCAGTTGCTGGGTCGCCGAACTTTTCTCGGGGCCGCGCTCGGGACGTGTGTCGGCACTCCTCTTGCCCGCTTATCCTTGGTTCAACTCGCAGCGAGCCGAAGCGGCTCGCTGACAAAAGAGCGACGTGACAGCATGAGTCCGGCACAAGTTATCGAAGAATTAAAGAAAGGCAACGAGCGCTTCCGCACAGGGAAAATGACCCCACGGGATTATCTCGCCGAGAAACGCGCTAGTGCGGCTGGCCAATATCCGGCGGCGGTGATACTTGGATGTGTCGATTCGCGAGTGCCCGCGGAGATTATATTCGATACAGGCATCGGTGATGCCTTCATTGGTCGGGTCGCGGGCAACGTCGTGAACGACGACATGCTGGGCAGCATGGAATTTGCTTGCGCGGTTTCTGGCGCCAAGGTCGTCCTGGTTTTAGGGCATACTGCCTGCGGCGCCGTGAAGGGCGCGATAGATGATGTGGTGCTCGGCAATCTTACCGGACTGCTCGCGCGAATCAAACCGGCGATACCGGCGACAGAATTTGATGGGGAGAAGTCGAGCAAGAATGCGCCTTATGTTGATGCTGTTGCGCGGGCGAGTGTGGTGCTCGGACTTGGCGAGATTCGTCGGCGGAGTCCGATACTGGAAGACCTGGAGAAGAAGGGGACCATCAAAATCACAGGCGCGATGTACGACCTGTCCAGTGGAATGGTGAACTTTGTCGTGTAGTTCACAGCTCAGGCTGTTTCGATTCTAGGTTGACCACCATGATCTTCAGCGCGGGCGATTTGTATCCACAGCGAACATGCGCAAGGCTCAATTACGCAACGACCCGGAGCACATCGCCAATCTGCCGAGATGATCCCGGATTGGCCTTGAGGCGAGCAGCGTAAGACAGAGGGCTGAGCCGAAAATGAAGGAAACTGCGCAGCCCTGGCAAAACAGCTTGAACCACCCAGCCTTCGAGGCCTCGCCAGAAAGTTACGAAGCTCACTCAACAAAGCCTGGAAACCTTCGGCCTCAGTCCTTGCGAGGTTGAGTTTCCGCGGGCCCTGTTTTTCAATGATCCCGAGCGAAACGAGTTGGAGTTGAGCTGTAACCCCGCGCAACGGTTCGAATCGTCAACCCCACTCGAGCGAGATGTGGAAACACTGGAGTTCAGCCGGGCTTCTTTCCAAGAGACTTGATGAAACACACGAGTTCCCAACGTTGCGGCGCAGGTAATTTTGACCAGTCAGGCATGCCGCGGCGGACAACGCCGTTGCTCAGAATCCAAAAGATCGCCCCTGGCTCGGCCGTCTGAACTTCCTGTGCGCGAAGGCTAGGCCCCCGTCTGGCGCCCTCAGCCGATCTTCCATGGCATTCCTGGCAGTGCTGCTCGAAAAGCGCGCGTCCGGCTGCGATGGCCTCCGGGTCGCTCTCGAGCGGATTTCGCTTTGCGCGGGCTTTCGCGGGAGCCTGAGCAATCTCATCATAGGCAGTATCGCGTTTGGCAGGCTGGTTTGAATGATCTTGTGCTCCCGCCCGTGGCGCGATCTCTGAGAAAACGAAAAGAATCAAAATCGGTAAGAGAAGCTTCATGGGCGCCTCCCAAACAACTTACCGATCATCGGACCGAAGCCGGAGATTTCTCGAGAAACTCCCCAACGAAGGAGGAAGCGATGGCTGTTGTCGTTCAGACCGAAACCCGGGGAGATTCGCAAAGCCCAATCCGAAGGCAGATTCCAAACCAGGACGGGCGCAAGATAGTGGGAAGTGTTGTGAAGGCCAAAGCTGTGGCGATCACCGAGGCCACCATACATCTCGACCCCCGCAGTGAAGTTCTGCGGACAGAGGGAGCAGCGTTTTGCGCGGGCCTTGAGAGCCAGAGGGCGGCTCACGCCGATGGCGTAGCCAAACTCCCAGGGCTCGTTTGAGAGATTCTTTGCGGCGATCGTATTTTGCGAGATATTCCAGCCTTTGAAGGTGCCGGAAAGAATAAGCTTCGTTTCGATTTCGTGCTTGTGTTCCTTGCGCAAGGTGCCGTTGGAAGGGGCAAAATCGCCCTCAATGTCGTGGCCTTCAACTTCCTTTAGGATTTTTTCGGTACCCTTAATATTCTCGTACTCGACGTACAGGACAGGGTTGATGAAGTGTTCGCGCTTCAGCGGCCGCACGCGATTCTCCCAGCGAATCCCCGTAAATATCGTGCTGTCGCCAAAGGTTGTCTGCCCGTCAAGATAAAACTCCGTCGTCCACCAGGCCTTCACGCCATACGCGAACTCCGCCCAATAGGCGTGGAAGTCGTTTCCGCCGCGCTGTGTGCCAAACGTGGAGGAATACTCGATTTCCAAGTTGCCTGGTTCCTCTAGATAGTGGTCATAGGTCACAAAGTAGGGGCTTTCCTGGGCCCGGCTGGCGGGCGCCGAAAATGCCGCGCATCCAACCACCGTGACAACGATGAGAAAGGTCTTCGGAAGGGGCACGAAAGCGGGCTTCTCCTTGCAAGTGAATTGCAACTGCTAATTCAGACTAATTCAGTCCGATTTGCTCGGCAAGCTCTATTTTCAACACTCTCCGCTTCTCATCCAATCGATTGGTACTTCGGGTGAATCCGGTTGGATTTGATGACCTTACGACGCTTGAGATTGGCTATTCCGTCGCTGGTTGGACGCTTTAGTGGTATTGCAGGCGCGCGGCCCGGTCGATGTAAGACACTCCCCAGAGCTGCAACCGCTCGACGAGGGCGGCCCCTACCCCCGCCTCACGAAACTTTGCTGCTGCCTCCCAAACATTTCCTCCGCTGATGTCCCCGTAACCTGCCGATGGCGTGTACGACTCATGCAGCCCTCCCTGGACGGGCAGATACTGCGCCACGGGGTACTGCAGGTTCTTGTCCATCCAAGCAGACAGCAACGCATTGGTTAGCGCCCGTCGCACCTCGCCCGGCAAGGGCGCAAAAATCGGCGCCCAAACGGAACTGATCATGATTCGCGGATCGACGTTACGTTCGGGCCGCCAGCCCTCCCGGAGGTTGTTGGGACCCAGGTGCGGATCGCTCGATTGCCACGCCTTGATTACGGCGACCAGCAGCCGTGTCGGCTCTGCCTGGTGCGTCTGGGTATAAAGGTCACGGAAGCGCCCTATGACATATACCCAATCCACCGGGCTGCGATCCCGGTGCTGGTGATTGCCGGCATTCAGAATGATCTCCAACTCATACCAAGCCGCTATGAAATATTCATTGGTCAAAGCGCTGCCGCCAACCCCGGCCGGCCCATCCGGTATGTGCGCTTCCGAAGGTGCCGTATCTTCCGGGATAGTGTTGCACCACGTGCGCAAATCCGCGTTGGCCCCGAGCAGTTCGCGCCCGCGTCCTTCCAGCCCAAACTCCTGCATCATCTCCCACGTTTTGACCAGCTGCCAAAGCTGTGTCGAGTAGACCTGATTAGTTAGGTCCGGCGACCACGGCGCTTTCGCTCCGGCGACCCCTCGCAGGAGAGCCTGGCGTGCTCGAGACCATTGCGCAAAGCCCTGTACCACGCCCTGAACCTTGCCCTTCGGCGCTGCCGCCAAGAGTCCGCGGAGCGACTGCTTCCTGCCTACCTGGTAGTTGCTTTCCGCGCTCGTTCCGCCGTCATAGCGTCCCGCGAATTCGCTGCTTGTAAACGCTTTTCCCCAGGCATCTTTCGGGTGGATGCGCGGCAACCACTCGCTCCAATCGGGCAGTTGCAGAGCAATGGGAATCTCGCGGGGGCTGAGATTGCCGTCGGGGTGAAAGAGGCTCGGCTTAATCTGACCCGGCAGTTCATCCAGCCCCGGAACATCGGCCCGCAGAGTTGATTCCGTCTTGCTCGCCGCTGCCCCACGCTGGCTTATCAGATAGGGCATGGCATCCGCATCCCGCCCCACGACCCAATGCAACCCGGCACCGGCTGCCCAGGTCGAGATGGCCTGTTCGTCCAACCCGGGTCCCGGTTGATAAGGCGGATTCCAAGGCCGGCCTGGATTGGGCACCGGCAAACTCCGTATGTAGCTTGCGACCAGTTCGCCCTGCTGCTCGCTCAAACCGTGGAACATGGACCGCGTCACAATGCTCCGGTTTGAGAAGTTAAAGTATTTCAGGTCCCTGCCATCTTGTGCGTGGCAATCCGCACACCGCGCCTCAATCCGCGGGCTATTCGGCAGGCTGCTGGCCACCAGCGGCGCGTGCTGCCAGAGTTCCTTTCCCGCGACGATCGAGGCGGTGTCGCCGAGGGGTGCCTTCCACGATTCCGGGTCATCCTCCACAAACTCCTGCGGCGGGAGCACCTTCCCTCCCTCTCCGTTCAGGAAGTTCCACGCCAAAACGCGATAGCCGCTGGCCAGCCCATCGGTTCCGTTGAAGCGGAAGCGGGTGGTGTTTGCCCCAGCGACGACTGTGCCCTTCGGCAGGGCCACGGTCATCACCAGCGTTGCGAACCCTCCGCCGATTCCGCCGTAGCTTTTCCCGGGCTCGCTGACGGTCACGGTCTCGTTGTTGAGTGGTATCCAGGAGCTCTGGTGGACTTGCACGCTGGCCTCGCTCGCATAGTGCAAACCATGTGTCTGGAGCCAAAGAAATCGCACCGAATCGCTCTGTGCTTCATCCAACGTGACAGTCCGGCTCGCCGTAGTACCATCGGCGCCCAAAACCTCGATGGGTAAAGACACACGTTCTCGCGCCGTCTCCCGAGACCCGCTCGGAATCGTCAACGCAGCGAGAAGCAGTCGAACCACCCACTTTTGCCACATCTTCTTGTCCCTAGCCTCTACCCACAAGAATACTCACAAGGATACTTCTTTGTCAGGCGCGGAAATCGTCAAGGCGGCCAAGATCACGGGAAACGCCGACAGGTTCCGGCATCAAGCAATGATTTAGAACCTGCGCGTTTTACCTGCTGCTCACTCCCAATCAGAGCAAGCTTAGCCAAGCCCGGGAAGAGGCGATCGAGTCGATCTTAGTTAGCCGCAAATACCGTCCGGGTTTTTCGATAGGAAGGCCAGAGCAGTAAGCTCAGGAGAATGGTTGCGGGGGCAGATTTAAACTGACGACGTTCGGGTTTTGAGCCGCACGTGCCGCTTCGCGGCTTTATTGGGACTCGATGATGGTCCGCAGCCGCCGGACTGCTTTCGGAATCTCCTCTGGCGCAGTGCTTCCAAATCCCAAGATGAGCCCTTGGCGAAGAACCTTCTCAAGATAGCAACTCGAAAGAGGCCAGAGCCAAAGGTCGCGGCGCGCCGCTTGTTTGGACACGGACCGGTCGCGCACCCCTTTCGGAAGCGCCGCAACGAGTTGCATGCCGGCTTCCGCCCCCAGAACTTCGACACTTGTCCCGAACTCCCTTCGCAGAGACTCAACGAGTACGTTCCTACGTTCGCTGTAGATTGGGCGTGTTCTTCGGATGTGCCGCGCAAAATGACCCTCGCCGATGAAATCGTGAAGCACTGCCTGATAGAGATGCGGCGGATAAACATCCATCGCTTCCCGGGCCGCAAGGAATCGGTCCACGAGGTCAGCAGGAATCACGATGTAACCGAGACGCAGGGAAGGGAACAAGGTCTTGCTGAACGTTCCGATATAGATAACGCGTGAATGGCGATCCAGTCCCTGGAGAGACGCAATGGGCATGCTCTCGTATCGATACTCGTTGTCATAATCGTCTTCGATGATCCAGGAACCCGAGCTACAGGCCCAATCCAGTAATTGGAGGCGCCGGGATGCGCTCATTGTGACGCCAAGGGGAAACTGATGGGAGGGCGTAACAAAAACTGCGCGCGCTCTTCGAGAACGCTTTATGGCTGCGGCGACGCCCAAGCCCTCCTCATCTACAGCAACAGGCACGAGCCGGCAACCGGCCATGGTGAAGACGTGCCGCGCTAACCAGTAACCCGGTTCTTCGATCCACACTTTGTCCCCCGGATCGAGCAGGACGCGGGCGCACAGATCCAGAGCCTGCTGAGAACCGCTCACGATCATGATCTGACCGGCATCGCAGCGCACCGCACGCGTGGTTCTCAGGTAGACGGCAACCGTATCGCGAAAGCTCTCGGAACCCATCGGGTCGCCATAATGAAGCGACGTGACGCGGATGTTGCGAACGTGGCGGTTCACGAGACCTGACCATACTTGGAAGGGAAAATGCTCGAACGCCAGTTGGCCGACAATGAAGGCTCCCCATTTATTTGTCCAGGGCGCGGGTTTGTAAGAAGGAAGAAGCGCCGATCGCCTCGAAACCAAGCGACGCCCAGGTCGGAACGCTTGCGCAATGTGGTTACCACGGTCGAGCGACAGCCTTTGGTCGGGCAGAGAACTCGAAACGAATGTTCCTGAGCCGGATCGCGCCTCAAAATAACCCTCGGCAAGAAGCTGGGAATAGGCGCCGAGCACCGGAATGCGCGATATGCGCAACTCCACGGCGAGGGCGCGGCTGGATGGAACTCTTTGGCCTGCGCGCAGGTTGCGGCCGACAATGGCGGCGCAAAAGGCTTCGTAGACTTGCTTGTGCAGAGGTTTGCTGCTTCTCCGGTCGACGGCAATCACCGGAGAGAATCCGCTCGCTACCTTTCTCATCCGAGGAATATAGTGGTTATAACGACATGCCGGCAAGTGGTCATTGTGTCCGACCACTTTCTCGGTCGAAATTACCGCAGCCGGGCAAAGGTGCAGCTGCTTCCACCGTGGCAGTTTGGGTTTTACCCCGGGAAGCCAGTCATCGCGTTCGGGAAGGGACTTGCCCCACCCTTTGGACGTTGAAAGTCAAATCCTGCGGAGCCCCCAACCCCACCCGTCAGTGCGGTGGTGGCTGGGGGTTCCGGGTTTTTCGCCTTTGATCTACCAACGATGAAATTCCCCTTAGGCTGTCTTGCCCAACCGGTCGCAGCCTTCCTGATTCCAGGGAAAGCGTTTTGGCCTTACTTTGCCGGAGCCGTGATTTTGATCATCGGATTAGTGAGAATTGTCCGGGCAAAGGCATTGGAGGCACGCGGGATCAACAAGGCCGTGGCTTTGGGCCCGGTGTTTTTTGCGATTCCCATGGCCGTGTTTGGGGCAGACCACTTTATCGCTCCCCGTTTCGTCGCCACAATCGTGCCCTCCTGGATTCCCTGGCATTTGTTTTGGGTCTACTTGGTTGGCGTTGCTCTGATCGCGTCCGCGCTGAGTATCGTCACGAAGAGGCACTCCGTTTTGGCCGCGACGCTCTTGAGTGCCGTGCTTTTTTCCTTTGTCCTGCTCATATCCGTGCCGAACTTGGTCGCAAGCCCTGGCGACCGGTTCGTGCTCGCAGTGCTCTTGCGGGATTCCTCCTTCAGCGGAGGCGCGTTGGCGTGTGCTCTGGCTCGAGCGACGGACTGGCCTAAACGCAGGTTAAACAGCATGACCATAGTCGTGCGTTACGTGATGGGGGTTGCCTCGCTCGTATTCGGAATTGAGCATTTTCTGCACCCCGAATTTGTGCCGGTTGTTCCACTCAAGCAGCTTATGCCGTCCTGGATTCCCGGACATTCGTTTTTGGCCTACCTGACCGGTGTGGTTCTCTTGGGCTCGAGCCTGTGCATGCTCTTCCGTTGGAAAGCTCGTATCGTGGCGGCTTGGGTCGGAATCTTCGTTTTCGTGATCGTGATGCTCGTTTATCTGCCCATTACAGTTAGAAACCTATCGGACATCGGGAATGGGCTGAACTACTTGGTGGATACGCTGGCTTTCAGCGGCACGGCCTTGCTGCTTGCCAGTGCTTTGCCAGTCGAGAATTACTCGGTAGCTGCTCTAGCGGACCCGAGAGAGCCCGCCGTCCGGGCTGGTGCCTTAGTCCGATGAGCGGTTAACTGCAGGGAAGTCACGCTTTGCTGTTCGGCGGCTGTCGAAGTTCTTAAGAAGATCGATGTCGGGAGATTCTGAATGTCAGACCTAAGTGGTGCGATCGCCGCTCCTTTGTCCACAACTCCGCGACCATTCCCCGCTATTCTCCTTGGCGGATTGATCGTTGGTGCTCTCGACTTGATTTACGCGATCCTGGTTTACAGTCCGCAAAAGCCCATTCGCATCCCGCAAACCATCGCTAGCGGGGTTCTCGGCATGAAATCGTACAGTGGCGGCGCGCAAACTGCGGCGTTGGGGGTCGTCTTGCACTTTCTCATCGCTCTTGGAGCTGCAACCGTGTACTACCTCGCTAGTCGCAGGTTCGAAATCCTGGTTCACCGCGCTGTCCTCTTTGGCCTCATTTATGGCGCTTTCGTCTACGCTTTCATGCATGTAATCGTGTTGCCGCTGTCAGCGGTCCCCAAAGGGCACATGCCGTTGATTTACCAGGGTTGCGAGTTTGTCGAGCACTGGTTCTGTGTTGGATTGCCGATTGCACTCTCCGTCCGCCATTACTCGCGCTGATGCTTTTGGACTATCCGAATGTGCCGTCGGGAGCCGCGTGCAGTCATGACGAGGCACTCAGCGTAACCCTTAAGTCCGAAAAATGAGCAATGGTTCCCGGGCCGACTCAAAGGGCGATGGCCCCCTGCACGGAGGGCTGCTTAAGGTCGTTGACGATGGGGGTAGGCTGTTCCGTTCCGTTGACATAAAGCCGCGCACGCGATCCGACAACCTGGATTTTCACTTGCGTCCACTGCCCGGGGACCAGATCGACGTAGGACTCGTACTTTCCCGGGCTCTCGGACCTTAGCTTTTCCCATCCGAATCCCGGTATGGAGATGTATTGCGCGGAATGATTGCGCTGCAACTGATCCTCCGAGCGCCCGTTCTTGGGGCGAAGATAGAAGCACTCGAAATGCGACCTGTCCGGAGTTATGCGAAACGCAATACCGACAAAGCCCCGCAAATTCAGCGGCGCGTTGGGCGCAGTGTCACCACTCAGGTTCACTTCAATGGCGCCATCCTGAAAGGAGCTTCCCGGAACGACCGCGAGTCGGCCGGAATCATCCAGACCATCTGGACCGGCATCGGTGACACGCATGGCGCTGCGACCTAGATAATGAACTGCCTCTGCTTTGACGTTGCGAAGTTCGAGCTTGTCCAGAGCAAGACCCGCCGGTTTTTGTCGTTCTTGACCCCCTGACTGCACCGCTGAACTCAACAAGAGAACGGCCAACGCAGAAACATACTTCAGTTCGGATTTCACCGCTCCCCCCTTATCCTTTGTTGACGCCGGGATTCCGAAAATGTTTCCTGTCAATGGATGAATCGAAGTTTCAAAGATTCCCAGTCGATGCAAAAGAAGCGAAAAACTGGGCGGCGGAGGGCGGGAAACGCTTGGCTTGCTCTCCAGCGACGTCATGTCGGTGTCGTTTGCCTTCGTCTCTAAGACGCTTCCGAAGTTCACGAGCAGCTCGTTCTGCATCCTGTTCTTTGGCGCTGTTACTCGCTAGGTGTCCGAGCTCGTGGGCCAGCCAATACACGAGAGATTCGTCATTGATATACCGGTCGGCGTCTATGAAGATGGTTCGGCTGGGCAGGTGGGTGAACATAGTGCTGGTGTAGCCGGCAGGCACTTGCAGGTGAAAGATCCGTGTGTTGTCGACATACTTCGAGTGCGCCACGAAGAAGACCCGAAGAGGAAGGACCGCTGGCTGCATGATGTGAATCTGGGACCGGAGCAGAGCCTCCTGTTGGGGAGTGGCCCCGAAAACGGCGTAAGTATTAGCGGAAAGGAGCGGCGCTGTTTCACGGGCGCCGCCTGTGTTCATAGTGCTGTTCGTCTGTCCCCAGCAAATCGGTCCAAATCCCAGGAGGAAGAGAGCCGCTCCCACTGTGATTTTCATTGGCCACCTCCAAGTGCGGTCTGGAGGTGAAAGTGGCGTTGGTGCTCAGGAAGGACAATGGACCGCCGCTTGATTGCGGCTTGATTGCTCCTTTAGGAATAAAGCTTGCTCTTTCAATTCTTTAGGGCGCTGCCTTATCCGAAAAGTTGCTCTTTGGACAGGGGTGCTAGACTCCGGATAATGTGGTGGTGGGGTATCGATGGCGCTCGATATGCGGTCTTTCGGGATCCTGCGGTTTGGAACCTTCGAGGTGGACTTGCGAGCCGGGGAATTGCGCAAGCAAGGCAAGCGCATCAGGCTCCAAGAACAGCCTTTTCAGGTTCTGACCGTCTTACTTCAGCACCCCGGCCAAGTCGTGACGCGCGAGGAGTTGCGCAACCAGAACTGGCCACCCGACACCTTCGTTGACTTCGACAACAGCCTGAACACCGCGATCAACAAACTGCGCGAAGCGCTAGGCGATTCGGCCGACAACCCTCGGTTTATCGAAACCCTGCCCCGGCGCGGCTACCGTTTCCTCGTCTCCGTCACGAGCCCAGATCGAGAAGCGTCAGCTTCTGTCGGTGCCGCCTTGGCGCGAGGTGTGAAGCGCTGGAAGGTTGTGACGCCTATAGCTGTAGTTTTAGTTTCGGCGGTGGTTGGCGGGCTTTTCTGGCGCTCGCGGCAGGCCCGGCGGCTAACCGACAAAGACACCGTCGTGTTGGCGGATTTTGTTAACTCGACTGCAGATCCGGTGTTCGACGGAACGCTTCGCGAAGGCCTTTCCGTGCAATTGGAGCAGTCCCCTTTCTTGCGCCTCGTTTCCGAGGAGGGAATCCAGCAGACCTTGCAAATGATGGGACAGCCGACGAATGTCAGGCTTACGCCGCAAATCGCGCGCGAAGTTTGCCAGTTTGCCAGAGGACCAACAGCACCGCAGTATTGGACGGTTCCATTGCTTTGATTGGCAACCGCTACAACCTGATTCTGAAAGCCGTTAACTGTGTGAGCGGAGACTTGCTGGCGAGCACGGAGGCGCAGACGAACGACAAGAGCGGCGTTCTCGATGCGCTCAGCAAAGCTGCTTCGGGAATTCGCACGAAGCTCGGTGAATCCCTCAGCACGGTTCAGAAATACAACATACCTCTCGAACAAGCGACCACGCCATCCCTCGAAGCACTACAAGCCTTCAGTCTCGGTGGCAGGGTGGACTTTCCTGCTTCCATTCCGTTTTTTCAAAGGGCCATTCAACTGGATCCGGATTTCGCGATGGCTTACGACCAATTGGGCGGCGCGTATGGATCTATTGGTGAAACTGTCCTGGACGCAGAAAATACGCGGAAAGCGTTCGAGCTGCGCGGACGCACGAGTGCATTAGAGAAGCTGGCAATCGAAGGAGATTATTACAGGGGTGTAACCGGCAATCTCCTGAATGCGCAGCGGAGCTATGCCCTTGGGGAGCAAGTCTATCCCCGCGAGCCTGCCTTTCGAGGCGGGCTTGGCACGATCTATATGGCACTCGGACAACACGAATCAGCCCTTAAAGAGCACCAGGCAGTGCTTCGTCTTCTCCCCTATGACAGTGTGGCCTATCGATTCGTGGCGTATACCTACTTGCTGCTGGGGCTAGTGGAGGACGCCGCAGCCACAGCCCGGGAGGCGCGCGCTAAGGGACTGGACTCTGCGATGGGTCCCACAGCGTATTTGATCGCCTTCTATCGGAACGACGCCGACGAAATGGCCCGGCAGGTGGTGGCCGCGGATAAAACCGGACACGAAGATTTGCTCTTGGCACTCGATGCCGACACGGCTGCCTACTTCGGACATCCTGGAAGGGCGCGTGAGCTGTCACGGCAGGCGGCCAATTCCGCAAAACGAGCAGGGGAGAGCGAAGTTTCAACAACTTACGAAATCGTTGCTGCGTTACGCGAAGGCTTGTTTGGCAATACGGACAAAGCACGAGAACAGACCAGGGCAGCAGCGCCACCTTTCCGTGCGGGCGACCCATACTATGGATTTGCGCTGGCCCTGGCCTATGCCGGAAACGCAAATGGGGTCCAGCGATTAGTCGAAGATTTCAATAAAAGGTTCCCCGAAGACACGACGGCGCAGTTCATTTACCTGCCGACCCTTCGTGCAAAGCTTGCGCTCCTGGATTCCAATCCACAGCAGGCCCTTGACGATCTAGAGCTCGCCGGTCCTTATGAACTTGGTGCGCCGGCATTGGGCTTCTACAACTGGCCCAATCTGTATCCTGTCTACGTCCGAGGAGAAGCCTACCTTGCTGCACATAAGGGCCGCGAGGCAGCGGCGGAGTTTCAGAGAATTCTCGATCATCGCGGAATTGTACTCAACGAGCCCATTGGTGTGCTGGCGCACCTGCAACTTGGGCGCGCCTGCGCCATGCAGGGCGATACCACCAAGGCTCGCGCGGCGTACAACGATTTTCTCACGCTTTGGAAAGAGGCCGACCCGGATATCCCCATCTTGAAGCAAGCAAAGGCAGAATATGCCATGCTTCCATAACGTACGGGGCGCTCCCGCAAACGTGCGTCGTCCCGACGGATTGCTGCTAGCCGAGAAAGATGAATATGCTGACGGCCAGGGCGGAATTCTGCGTCCCAAAAGATTTTACGCCGTTTTACGTTCTTAACTTCTTCATTCCGGAGCCACTTAGTTGGCAGGCTCACGTTACTTGTTCTTCTGCAAGGAAAGTCCTCTCCGCACTCGGCATTTTTGCCTGCCGCATCGATCGTGTCTGCGAGCGCGGTCGCGAACAGCAGATCTTCCGGTACATTCTTACGTTGAAAGGAACATCAATGCGAATCGTCCCCTGGCGTGTGTCGGCGTTCTTCACGTTTGCAGTTTGCATGTCCGTCTGCGCCGCTTCCCTTCAAGCGCAAACCTGGTCCGCACCGCAGCTGGTCGAAAATGGTGGTGGCGCGGCGGTTTCTGTGAATGCGAACGGAACTGCGGCCGTTATTTATGCGGGACTGGCCTCAGTGAAAACCAACGGTGTCTGGGAAACGCCGGTGTTACTCGGTTCAGGCAGTCCGGCTTCCAACATAAAAGTTGCCCCGAATGGTGATGTCCTGGCGATTTGGAGCTTCCGCACGAGCAACACTTACGTGCCCGTTGAGGCGCAGGCCGCATTCTTCTCGGGCGGGCGCTGGGGGCCAACTTTGACGATCACGACCAATGAGTATGGGGATGTTTACAACTACGGACCTCCCAGCATCGGCTTTGATGGCAATAGCCAGGCTACCGTCGTTTGGGAGGAGTACAACGGCTCGACCTGTTCCCTCGTGGCAATTACGGGCAGCGCGTCCGCTGGGTTTGGCTCCCGGCATACACTGGCCAACGAAAGCGCCTGCCAGGGTTGGACGCAGTTGGCGGTGAACCACATCGGCCAGGCAGTCGCGGTCATCGGCGTGCCCGGCATTCTCTCGGGGCCTGTCGTGGCCCTTAGGCGCGACGCGAATGGCGTCTGGGGCGCGTCCGTTACTCTCGAGGCGCAGCAATATCGGCAGCGCCAGCCGCGCATCGCGCTCGGGGATGACGGCACGGCGGTAGCCGTGTGGACTCAGCGCACCACTGACTCCTACGCCGTGCGAACCCCCAACGGGGTCTGGAGTGCGGCTGCTGTCGTGCCCGGCGTCCCCGCCGTTACCAACACTTGCTACGTAGCCGTAGACGGCAGCGGGAATGCAGTCGTCGCCTATGAGCAATACCAGCTTCCCGCCGGGCTCCTCGTCCAGTACAGGTCCGTCGGTGGTTCATGGGGCTCGCCTGTACTTCTAGAGAGTGGTGGCCCGGTCGCCGAGGCCGCGACTCCCGCGGGCACGTTTGTTGTGGCTTCGGGCAGCGCTGTCTACACACTCTTGCCGCGATCCTCGACTTGGAACAAAGCGTCATTTTCTACCGTTCTTAATGTCGCTGCCGCTCCAGGCATAGCGATTGCGGCAGTGGCCCCTCAAGTGAGCGTCTCCACCGCCGCCGTGCCTTAGCCGGACAGTCTCACGGCCGAAGCCCACTTATGGCTGCTGTAATAGCACAGTGCGGAGCCACGAACGTGCCGCCAAACGATAACACCCAACTCTCGTGCATCGAACAAGCACGTGCGCACAGCTGAAGGCCACGACGCATAAAGGGATGAATGGCAATCCCTCTGCGGGAAAACTGTATAACCGTGGCTGAGTGAAGCGGTCAATGCGGGGCACAGGGACAGGGTGATGCCCACCAGCAGGCAAAGTGGAGCCGTGGCCGCTCCGGGAAAATATCCACGCTGCGTCACACTCAAGAGTAGATGGCCTGCACCGTTGCCCACGCCCCCAGCCAGGGCAAGGAAAAGAACAACGAGGTAGGCTAGTTGCGGGAACGAGGTCTAATCCATTTATCATCACCTACCCGATTCCTTAGGTCCTCGTCATTGTGTGCTGGTCACGGGTGGTGCCGAATTTTTCCTAATCGGTAGTCGCCCCAGCATGGCAGATAAGCTCCAAAAGATTGTGCTCCGGGTCGTTGAAAAAGAGGGCCCGTGCGTTCATGGCGGGAAACGCGGCCACGCGAGGGCTGAGACGGAGGGCTTCGAGCCGCTCTTTGTGAGCTTCGTAGCTTTCGGGAGGGATTTCGAAGGCCAGGTGATTCAGTGTCGACCGAGTTGGTTCGTGGCCATCGAATCGTTCCTTTGCAAAGACGTGTCGCTGGTAGTCGATTAGCGCTAGCAGCTGCGGGTGACCGTGCCTGCCTAACGGAGAATCGACCGGCTTGATCGCTAAGAATGCAATGGTAGGCTTGCCACCGGCATCCGGCTCAGGGCCGGTTTCATGGCAAGCCTCACTGAGCAGCTGAAAACCAAGGACATCGCGATAGAAATCGCGCATTTTCCCGAGATCGCGAACGTTGAGAACGATCTCGGCGACTCCGGTTATCGAGGGCGTTGCCTTCATCCTGGCCCCACGAAATTGGCGCTAAGAAAGCGAGGGTATCACAATTGAACATCCTCCCCTCCCTGAAGGGCCCTGAAGGGAGAGGATTCTACGGGTCTCATGCATACGCGCGAGCCCCGCCTCTTTGATATTTACGGCTGCTACGAAATCAGCGTTGGCGGAGAAGCCGCACTGGACGCACGTGAACTTCTCCTGGCAGGACACCTAGGGCTGGTGTTTTGCGGAGGTACGGCTACCAGCAACCCACCGCGTCACGTCAGTTTGTACTGCAACTGACGGCGCAGTTCGAACGGGCTGGCGTCGAGCACGGCACGATGCAAGCCAGCCTTCTGCTTGACGTTCTTGCCGTGCCTCTCCCTGGCTGCCCCTCCCTGACTTCGACATGTTCCTGATGGAAAAGTCCTCGATGAACACGACGGCGTGGTTTTTCGAGGGATGGCACACTCCTACATGGTGAATTCCGGATGAGACTCGTTACATGAGCGCGGCACGTTGAAGCCAAACTCCAAAATGACCCTGTGCTGGCTTGGCAGGCCACCGCGATAGAGTCTAAAGGCTGGCTTGCTGCGTTTTTCGTTGGTCGTTTTAATCGGATCGGGTGTTAAGGTGTGCAGTCTCTCGTGGGCGGCAGTGCTTGGCCCACTGCTGTGTTTAGCGACGGCGAACCATCGAAGTCAAACATGTCTTCGAGCGTATGGGCATGCTGGTCGCGGCTTGTTAAGTGCAAACGCTCGTCCGGATCGTCCAAGCTCAAGAACCGCTTCTCGATGAATGCCAGCAGTGAGGTGTGATCCCCCACTGTGTGAGATACATAGTGCGCCTTCGCGAATGGCGAAACGGCCATCAGCGGGACACGGAATCCCAGTTGGTCAAAGCTGCCGCACTCCTCGGGATACGGTCCTGTCGGGTTCGCTGCGAGAGCCGGACACTGCGCCTCGGCATCCTTTACGCTGGTGTCTATGATGCTGAATGGATTCTGTGCGCACTCCGCACCTCCGCCCGGCTGAAGGCTAGCAAGGCTAGCAGGAGGATTGGATAGGTCGGCGCATTGGAAATTCCATCCGGCATCCTTGCGCCTCCCTGCCGCGCTTTCGGCGGTGCAACATGGTCGTAATAACCGCCGTGCTCGTCGTAGGTTATGAAAATCACCGAGTCCTGCCAGAACGGTCCATTTCGCACCGCGTTCACCACCTGCGACACGAACGCCTGTCCTCTCTGTATGTCTGTCGGCGGATGCTCGTCATTTTCGTGTTGCGTTCCGAACAGTCCGAAATTGGGGTCGACGAACGCCACTTGGGTAGCGGGCCTAGGTTTGGCGCTCCGCCAGCTTGGGCCAAAAACACCGTAAGCGGCAAAAAGTGTGGATCAACGCCGCTTGGTCCGAACAGCCGGAAACTGGCTCCTTGGGGAGCATCCTGAAAATAATCGGCCCAAGAAATTCCATTTTTATCGAGCAAGTCGAAAATCGTTCCGGTAATCGGCTTGTAGCCTCCCGGAGGCGGAAACTCATCGTTACTGGTCAAATGCCCAAATGAAGTTGCCGCCGGGAAAAAAGACCGGTTGGTAAACGTCGGCCCCAGCATCGAGGAAAAGTAGCGGTCGTTCACGGCGAAGTTTGCCGCCAACTCGTAGTAGACGGAATCTCGTCCTGGTTGTAGAAGCCCATCGTCTGATCGTCGGTCACATTCTCGACGCCGTTGTCCAACTGCTCCGTTGCGTCATTCACGTGCACAAATCCATCGCTTAGCGTGTCCGTGAGCGCGCTATTCGGATCCAGGAAATTGGCCTGCCGATGCGTGCCGACCCAAGAATGATCCAGATCCGGTGCCGCGCATCGCCTCGAGTCTTGAAAAGCAAACACCGTGCTGCCATGGTCATCCACATTCGAATTGAAACACGTCAGATTTCCAGCGGTGTCCACTTTGCACGACAATCCATCCACGCAGCTGTGGTCGCCCTTCCCGCAGCCGCCAAACCCGGCGTGGAAAGGGCTACCCGGAGCGTACGCCAGTGCCCCAAAGTAGTTGTCGAACGAGTGGTTTTCCTGCATGACGATGATTATGTGCTTGACCTTGTGCAAGTTACCATTGCCAAGCGATTGCCTTGGCATGAACGTCATGAGCACGAGAGCCGGCAACAAAGCGCCTCGCAGAATCCGGAACCATCGCATAGTTCAGCCTCCTCAATTACCGCAGGTGTGTTCGGACCCAGGCCAGGTACTCTACTATCTCTCAGCTATAGTGAACAGTTCGCGTTTCCCCCAGGCTTCAGGATTATTCGATCGCCATTGCCTATCGCCGT